>Ga0209001_1000239_pt1 | contig 12675 bp, 9 predicted proteins | sample Rifsed13ft2_FD_184006 | JGI IMG/M metagenome (GOLD analysis project Ga0209001, IMG submission 184006) | Soil microbial communities from Rifle, Colorado, USA - sediment 13ft 2 (SPAdes) (version 2) | ecosystem: Environmental > Terrestrial > Deep subsurface > Rock core/Sediment | place: Rifle...
TCCCCAGGGCGAACACGCCGAAGTCGAACAGCCTGTCGGAAAGCTGCATCGCCTTGGTCTCGTCGCCGACGATGACCGGCGTGATCGGCGTCTCGCTGATGCCCGTGTCGAAGCCCAGCCGTTTCAGCCCTTCCTTAAAGAAGCGGGTGTTCTCCCAGAGGCGGACGATCAGCCCGTCGTCCTCCTGCACCAGCCGCACCGCCGCCAGCGCCGAGGCCGCCACGGAGGGCGGGTGCGACGTGGAGAAGAGCAGCGGGCGGGCGCGGTGGATCAGGTAATCCACCAGCGTCCCGCTGCCGGCCACGTACCCGCCCAGCCCGGCGAACGCCTTCGACAGCGTCCCGACCTGGATGTGCACGCGGCCGTGCAGGTTGAAGTGGTCGATCGTGCCGCGGCCCTGCCGCCCCACCACTCCGCTGGCGTGGGCGTCGTCCACCATCATGATCGCGCCGAACTCCTCCGCCGCGGCGACCAGGTCGGGCAGCGGTGCGATATCTCCGTCCATGCTGAAGACTCCGTCGGTGATCAACAGCGGCCGCCGCGCCCCCGGCGATTCCCGCAGCAGCTGCCGCGCCGCCTCCACGTCCCGGTGCGGGTAGATCTTCTTCGTCGCCCCGGCGAGGCGCGCCCCGTCGATGATGCTGGCGTGGTTGAGCTCGTCGCTGACGATGACGTCCTCTTTGCCCAGCACCGCCGAGACCGTGCCGGCGTTGGCCGTGAACCCCGACTGGAAGAGCAGCGTCGCCTCCGTGCGCTTGAAGCGGGCGAGTTCCGCCTCCAGTTCGCGGTGGATCGCCATGTTCCCGGCGATCGTACGCACGGCCCCCGGGCCGACCCCCAGGTCGTCGATGGCGCGGCGGGCCGCCTCCTTCAGGCGCGGGTGGTTGGCCAGGTCCAGGTAGTTGTTGGAGCAGAGGTTGATGACCTCGCGACCGTCGTAAACCGCCACCGGCGCCTGCGGCCCCGTCAGCAGCCGCGGCCAGCGGAAGAGCCCGCGCGCCTTCATCTCCCGCAGTTCATCATCCAGATAGGCCAGGGGATTGATCACGCTTTTCACGACTTCGCCTCCCCTCGCGCCGCCAGCAGGAGGATCACCTTCCCGGCCGAGCCGGCGCGGAGCAGCGCAAAGGCCTCCGCAAAACGTTCCAGGGGCAGCCGGTGCGTGATGATCGGGCGGATATCCAATCCGCGACGCAGCAGTGATGTGGCCTGCTCCCACGTCTGCCACATGCGGCGGCCGAAGACCCCCTGCAGGTGCACCATCTTGAAGATGATGTCGTTGGTCAGGTCAATCTCCACCGGGCGCGAGGGCAGCCCCAGCAGCGACATCCACCCGCCGCTGCGCAGCGCGCGCAGCCCGTCCCGGATGCCGGCGGGGTGGCCGGACATCTCCAGGACGACGTCCACACCCTCCCCCCCGGTCGCTTCCCGCAGCCGCGCGGGCACGTCGTCCACCGATCCGTCCAGCACCAGGTCGGCCCCCACCCTCTCCGCGAGGGCGCGCCGCTCCGGCCGCACGTCGGAGGCGGCGACGAAGGCTGCGCCGGAGAGCCGCAGCACCGGAACGGCCATCAGGCCGATGGGGCCGCAGCCGATCACCGCCACCCGCTTCCCCGCAGGATCGGTGGCCAGCGCGGTATGCACGGCGTTCCCCAGAGGGTCCATCACGGCGGCCACCTCCGCCGGGACACTGGCCCGGTCGAGCCGCCAGGCGTTGCGCGCCGGCATGGCCACGTAGTCGGCGAAGGCGCCGTCGCGGTCGATGCCGATGATCTCCAGGCGGTCGCAGATGTGCCGGTCGCCCCGCCGGCAGGGCGGACATTCGCCGCAGGCGACGTGCCCCTCCCCGGCGACGAAGTCGCCGACGCGGACCTCCGTGACGTCGGGCGCGACGTCAACCACGGTGCCGCAGAACTCGTGGCCGATGATGCGCGGCGGGTGGATGCGCGAGGCGGCCCACTCGTTCCAGTTGTAGATGTGCAGGTCGGTGCCGCAGATGCCGCCGGCCTGCACCTGGACCAGGATCTCCCCGGCGCGCAGCGCCGGCACCGGCACGGTGGCCAGGGCTAGGCCCGGGCCGGGCGCCGGTTTGACCAGGGCGCGCATCTCTGTGGGAACGGCGGGGGTGCGGTCGCGCAGCGGCGCGGGGTGCGGAGCGGGCGGCCGCGCCACCATCAGCGGCGGGTGGCCTTCCCCACCCCGACGAAGTCGCGATAGCTCTCCAGCGTGTGGCGGACCCGCTGCGGGAGGGTGTCCACCACGCGGGCGATCACGCGCATCGTCATCTCCACGGCCGTCTTCTTGTCCTCGATGCCGGAGTCCTCGGTGAGGACTGTGTTCAGGTCGTAGCAGCGGCAGGCCCGGTGCATGATGCGGAAGAGCTCGAACTCCTCCGCCAGCGTCTCCGGCAGGTCGCTGCGGGTGGCGAAGGTTTGGGCCAGGGCCTCGACGCTGTACCCCTCACCCTCGCGCGCTTCTGTCTCTCGCTCTAGCGCCACGATGTACGCCTTCTCGCTCTCATCGTCCACGGCGCGGTAGGCATTGTACGCGATCTCCCGCTTGCGCTCGGGAGTCTCACCGATAAGCAGCCGGCCGAGGAAGCGCTGCAGAGAGAGGTGCTCCAACACCGTGGGGTCGCGGCGGTCTCGCTTCAGGAGGATCACCGTGGCCAGATGGGCCGGCTCCATGGGGTTGGCGAAGACCCGCTCCGCCGGCAGCATCTTGGTGATGTCGAGCATCGCCCGGGCGTTGTCGAAGGCGATCATGCGGGCCAGGGCCAGGCGCAACCGCGCCGGTTCCATCGCCCCCAGCGCCGCCGCGTCCCTCCCCGACGCGCTGCGGATCGCCTCCATCAGATCGTCCAGCAGCGGCGCGATCTCCCGCAGGTAACCCGCGGTGACGTCGGGGGCATTCTCCATCTTCGAGCGCAGCATCTCGGCCGCGGAGAGCGGGAAGTTCTCCACCAGGTTGGTGCGCAGGTAGAAGATCTTCTCAGAGGTAAAGGCGGAGGCCTGGATCGGCGCGTCCAGGTCGAGGTCCGCCAGCGCCACGTTCACCTCGCGGTTCTCCAGGTCCAGGCCGTGCACAATCCCCGCCCCGTCCCGGCCGTGCTCCTCCAGCCAGCGAAAGACCCGGTAGCCGCGAACCTCACCGCCCGGCGCGAAGACGCGCAGGGGATGGATCCGCCGCCCGTCCCGCGTGCCGTAAGTGTAGCGTACATAAACCCAGTCGTCGGAGTGGAAGCGCGTGCGCGGATACGTGACCAGCCCATAGGAGGACGTCGACTTGCCCGTCCCGGTGGGCGCGATGTAGAGGACGCCCTTGCCGTCCTTCTCCACGCAGGCCCCGTGGATGGAGTGGATGCCGTACTCCTCCGCCAGGACGCGCCCGACCGCCCCCAGGACCCAGGACTTGAGTTGGCCGTAGTACGCGGTGTTGAAGAAGACGATGGTGTTGCTGCGCCGGCTGTAGTACGCCGCCTCCTCTTGATCGGGGACCTGCCCCATCGCGTAGACGGTGACCTGCGGCTCCACCGGCGGCGTCATCCCCGTGATGGTCTGCCACTCCTCCGGGCTGTACCAGTTGTCCTCCCAGAAGTCGTGCAGGTGCGACGAGTCGGTGGTGGCGCGCACGCGCACGCCATGGATGATCACGTCGTGTGCGAAGACCGGCGGCCGCCCGCGGCTGGCGCGGATGTGCGCCTCGGCCGCGCCCACCAGTTCGTCGCGGCGTCCCGGGATGCGGTCGATGGTCTTGTCGTGGATGGCGGTGCGGGTCTTGGTGCGGGTGATGGTGTTGCCTGCGCCGATCGGACTACCGGGCCATTCAATGGTGTCTGTGGAAGGCGCTGCCGGGAAGGTGTATGACTGGCTCACGCGGGCCTCCTGTGTTACCCTGACGTTACATCAGCGTGACAGAGGCGAAACGCTCCCGACGGACGATGGCAACGGGTCCAGCGAAAGAACGATCCCTGACGGGCGCCACCTGCACTATGGAGGCTTCGGTGAGGAGTGTCAAGATGCGCGGTCTGCGGGGCCATCTGCTCATCATGGGCATTCCCCTTCTCGCGCTGCTGGTCCCCGGGGCGGCGCGTTGAGACCTCTCAAGTAGGAGGCGGCGATGGTTTTCCTGTACCACCCCCTTATCGTGCACTTCCCGGTCGCGCTCTGGATGACCAGCGCGCTCTTCGAGTTACTTTACGTCGCGCGCCGCGAGAACCTCTACGCCACCGTGGCCCGTTTTCTTATCGGGCTCGGCCTGCTCGGTGCCGCCGTCTCCATCGCTTCTGGGTGGATCGACCTGCTGACTCAGGTGAAGCTGGGCGTCGGCACGGGCATCGTGATCCAGCACCGCATCCACTCGGTGCTGGCGTACGGCGCCACCGCGCTCTACCTGGCCGTCTTCCTGGGACGCTGGCGGCGGCCCGACGTCCCCGGATGGACGATCGCGCTGTCGCTGATCGGGGCACTGGTCATCGCCGCCGCGGGATTCTACGGTGGCGAACTGCGGCGGGTGATGTAGGATGACAACAAAGGCAGACGAGACCGTCCGGATGGAAGATCGAGGCAGTCCCCGCGTGCTGGTCGTCGACGACGAGCCGCACATCGTGGAACTGGTGCGTTACAACCTGCAGCAGGAGGGGTTTGCCGTGTCCGTGGCGACCAGCGGCCGCGAGGCCCTGGCCCGCGTGGCCAGCGACCGGCCCGACCTCGTGGTGCTGGACATCATGCTGCCCGAACTGGACGGGATCGAGGTCTGCCGGCAGATCCGGGCGGAGTCGCGCGTGCCCATCCTGATGCTCACCGCGCGCGACCGGGAGTTGGACCGGGTCGTCGGCCTGGAGATGGGCGCCGACGACTACGTGACCAAGCCCTTCAGCCCGCGGGAACTCGTTGCCCGCATCCGCGCCATCCTACGGCGCACCGGCAGCGGGGCGCCGCTGCCGGAGACGGGCCCCCTGCAAAGCGACGGGCTCGCCCTCCATCCGGAAACCCACGAGGTCTGGCTGCGCGGCCGGCCGGTGGACCTGACGGCGAAGGAGTTCGAACTACTCAAACTCTTGATGCGCCACCCCAACCGGGTCTTCACGCGCGACTTCCTCCTGGAGCACATCTGGGGCTACGACTACTTCGGCAGCACGCGCACGGTGGACATGCACATCAGCCGGCTGCGCGAGAAGATCGAAGACGACCCCGCCGCCTCCACCTTCATCCAGACCGTCCGCGGGGTGGGCTACAAGTTCAAGGCCAGCACGCGCGGCCGCGGCCGACGGTGATGCGCTCCATCCGCTTCAAGCTGATCGCGACCTACGTGGCGCTCGCCGCCGTGGTCCTCATCGTGGTCACCGCGGTGATGCTGTGGACGCTGCACCAGCGCTACCTGGACACCTACCAGTACGTCGTGGCCACGCAGGCACGGCTCATCGGTACGATGCTCACCGAGTATTCCAAGGAAGGGCACATCACTCGCGGCGAGATGGAGGCGATCGCCCAGCGCTTCCGCTGGCGGCCGGAGACGCGCATCGCCGTCCTGGACGCGCGGGGGACGCACCCGGGCGCCCCCGACGTGCCGCCGCCCCCCGAGGTGGTGGCCGCGCTCTCCGGCACCGACGGCCGCGGCGTGCGCTTCGATCCCGCCACCGGCGAGGATCGGGTCTTCGCCGCCGCACCGGTGGGTGAGAAGGGTGCCTTTACGGAGGTCGTCCACGTCTCCATGCCGGCGATCTGGGCGTGGCGCCAGCTGCAGCGGGTGCTGCCGGCGTTCGGCGGCGCGCTGCTGCTTGGGCTGGTGGCGGCCGGATTCGTCGGCGCGCGGCTGGCGCGCAGCCTCACCGATCCCGTGGAGGAACTGACCCGGGCGGCGGAGCGGCTGTGGGAAGGCCAGTTGGACACCACCGTGCAGATCCGCACGCGCGACGAGATCGGCCGGCTGGGCGAGGCATTCACCGCCATGGCCGGGCGGCTGCGCGAGACGATCCACGGGCTGACGGAGGAACGGCACAAGCTGGAGGCCATCCTCACCAGCATGGTGGACGCGGTCGTGGCCATCGACCGGCAAGGCCGGGTGATCATGGTCAACCTCGCCGCCGAGGACCTCCTGGGGGTGCGCCGCGAGGCGGTCATCGGCCGTCCGGCCGCGGAGGTGCTACCGGCGACGCTCTGCGCGTTGGTCCAGGACGCGGTCGCCCAGCGGCGCCTGGTCGCAGCCGAGTTGCCGGGTGAAAGCGGCGAGCGCCTGGTGGAGATCCGCTGCGCCCCCATCCAGGGCAACGGCAAGGACGCGGGGACCGTGGCCGTGCTGCGCGACGTGACCGAACTGCGCCGCAGCGAGCGGTTGCGCCGCGAACTCACCGCCAACGTCTCCCACGAGCTGCGCACGCCCCTCACCTCGATCAAGGGGTTCAGCGAGACGCTGCTTGGCGGCGCCATGCGCGACGAGACGACGAGCCGCCGCTTCCTGGAGATCATCAACGCCGAGGCCGACCGGCTGGTCAAGCTCGTGGATGACCTGATGGATCTGAGCCGCCTGGAGGCCAGGGGTGTCGCCCTGGAACTGGCGCCGGTGGACCTGCCGACGCTGATCGAGGAGATGGTCGCCCACCTCCGGCCGCTGGCCGGCGGCCGCCACCTGGACGTGTGCGCCGGTCCCCGAGGCACGATGGTGCTGGGCGACCGCAACCGGTTGGCGCAGGTCCTCACGAACCTGATCGACAACGCCATCAAGTTCACCACGGAGCGGGGGCACGTCGAGATCGCCTGGCAGGATCAGAACGGCAGCGTCCTGGTCACCGTGCGCGACGACGGCCGCGGCATTCCGGCCAGCGACCTGCCGCACATCTTCCAACGGTTCTACAAGGCCGACCGCTCCCGCTCCGGCAACTCCGGCAGCGGGCTGGGGTTGGCCATCACCCGCCACATCGTCGAGGCCCACGGCGGCCGCATCACGGTGCAGAGCCGCGAGGGTGATGGAACGACCTTCGTTGTGACGCTACCGAAAGTAGATAACGGCAACGGCGAGCGCGGAGGGTAACTACGGCGAAGGGTGGCGAGCCTTCCCCGAACTACTCACGGGGACCCCTTTGCTCGCCACCCTTCGCCGTTGCTAGCCGCCGAGATACGCGCGGCGGACTTCCTCATTCGCCTGGAGCTCAGCAGCTTTGCCGCTGAGCGCGATCTCGCCAGTCTGCAAAACGTAGCCGCGATTGGCGATGGTTAGCGCCATGTAGGCGTTCTGCTCTACGAGCAAAATCGTCGTGCCCTGGGTGTTGATGGTCTTGAGCGTTTCGAAGATCTGCTCCACCAGCACCGGCGCCAGCCCCATCGACGGCTCGTCCAGCAGCAGGATCCGCGGCCGCGCCATCAGCGCCCGGCCGATGGCCAGCATCTGCTGCTCTCCGCCGGAGAGCGTGCCTGCCACCTGGGAGATCCGTTCCTTGAGGCGGGGAAACAGGGCAAAGACGCGGTCCAGGTCCTCTTTGATGCCGTGCGGGTCCGCCCGGGCGTACGCCCCCATCATCAGGTTCTCTTCCACGGTCAAACGGGCGAAGATGCGCCGCCCCTCGGGCGCGTGGCCAACCCCTTTGTGGACGATGACATGAGGCGGCATTGTGTCGATCGACTCGCCGCGCAGGTGGACGCGGCCCTCCCGCGGCCGTAATAGCCCGGAGATCGTCCGCAGGGTCGTCGTCTTGCCTGCGCCGTTGGCGCCCAGCATGGCGACGACCTCCCCCTCCTCCACCTGAATGGAGATCCCCTTCAGCGCGTGGATGTTTCCGTAGTAGACGTGGACGTTTTCCAGTTCCAGCAGGGCCACGCCTACGCCCCCACCCCGGCCACGCCCCGCCGCGTCCCTAGGTAGGCCTCAATCACCCGCGGGTCATTTCGCACCTGGTCGGGCGTGCCCTCGGCGATCTTCTGCCCGAAGTCCAGTACCGTGATGATCTCGGAGATGCCCATGACCACCCGCATGTTGTGCTCGATCAGCAGAATCGTGATCCCCAGCTCGTCGCGCAGGCGCCGGATGAAGGCCATCGTGTCCATCGACTCTCGCGGGTTCATCCCCGCCGTCGGCTCGTCCAGTAGCAGGAGCTTCGGGCGGCTGGCCAGCGCGCGAGCGACCTCCAGACGGCGCTGCTCGCCGTAGGGCAGGTTCCGCGCCAGGTAGTCGCCCTTTCCCCGCTGCCCGACGAACTGGAGCAGCCGAATCGCCTCTTCGTGGGCCTGGGCCTCATCCTGCCGGGTGGCCGGTGTGCGGAGAATGGCGCCCATCCAAGAGGACTTCAGGTGGGGGTGCATCCCCACCAGGATGTTTTCCAGGCAGGTCATGTTGGCGAAGAGCCGGATGTTCTGGTAGGTGCGCGCAATACCCAGCTGGGTGATCTTGTCCGGCGTCAGCGTATCAATCGGCTGGGTGTTGAAGAAGGTGCGCCCCTCTTCCGCCCGGTAGAACCCGGTCACGCAGTTGAAGTACGTCGTCTTGCCCGCGCCGTTGGGCCCGATGATGCTGTGGATGGACCGTTCCGCCACGTCCAGATCCAGCTCGCTGAGCGCGATGAGTCCGCCGAACCGCTTGGTCAGTTGCTGCGAGGCGAGAATGCCCATCTACGCCTCCGCCCGCTCGGCTACCGGCCCCTCGGTCACGGCGCCAACCGGCTCCTCCTTGAGCAGTTCTCGCCGCACAGCCGCTGCCGGCCAGAGTCCCGCGGGCTTCACCTGCATCATGATGATGAGAGCGGCGCCGTAGACCAGGAAACGGAAGTCCGAGAACTCCCGCAGTAGCTCGGGCAGGCCGACGAGGAAGAGCGAACCGACGACGACACCGGGCAGGCTGCCCATGCCGCCCACGATAATCAGAGCCAGGACGTTGATGGAAATGAGTAGGTTGAAGCTGTGCGGGAAGATTGAGCCCAGCAGCGCGGCGAAGATGGCTCCGCCCATGCCGGCAAAAGCACCCCCAATGCCATAGGCCAGCAACTTGACGTTGATCAGGTTGATGCCCATGGCTTCGGCGACGTCCTCATCCTCCCGCATCGCCATCCAGGCCCGCCCCAGCCGGGAATCCCGCAGCCGCGCCGCCACGAAGGCGATGAACGCACTACTGACCAGGGTGATGTAGAAGATCTGCATCGGCCCGGAGAACTCAAAGCCCCCGATGTTCGGCTTGGGGACGGCGAGGATGCCCTGCGAACCGCCGAACCACGGCCGCAGCGCGTCGGAGAGGGCCAGCAGCCGGATGATCTCCCCGAACCCCAGGGTAGCGATGGCCAGGTAGTCGCCGCGAATTCGCAGGATGGGCAGCCCGAAGAGAAAGCCGGCGATGAGCGAGACCACCAGGGCCACCGGCACCGCCGCCCAGAAGGACCAGTGGGCGACGCCGTACTGGCCCGTCGAGGTGAGGAGGCCGACGGTGTAGGCGCCGATCGCGAAGAACGCGACAAAGCCTAAGTCGAGCAGGCCGGCGAAGCCCACCTCCAGGTTCAGGCCAAGCCCCATCAGGGTGTACAGGCCGACCAGCACCAGCACCTGGGAGATGAACAACCCACCGGCTGCCGGCAGGACCAGCACCACCGCGACGGCCAGCAGCAGCCCCAGCAGGCGCAGCAGGCGCTGCGTCCGCGGAGGACGCTTCGAGATCCAACTGCGCACCACGGGTCGTCGCGAGCGCCACAACGCGCTCGCGACAAGAACCACCACGAACACCTCCAAAGCCCCGCGCGGCGGCAGTCCCTCCGGCACGAAGATGAGCTGCCGGATGGCGGCACGGACGCCCTCTTCCCCCTGTAGAATGATCTGCAGCAACTCCTGGAAGAGGCCGATGACGATCGTCGCGGTGACACCGGCGCCCAGCGGCCCGCGCACCGTCCCGGGAAGCAGTGTGGCCGCCGCGCCCAGGACACCGACCACCGCGCCCGCTGCAACGACGAGGGGAACACCTGCCGCGCCGCGGCCGAACGAGATGATCTCAAAGAGGGCGGGCGAGGCGTTGATGAACATGCCGCGCAGGTTCACCACGCTTCCCAGGACGAGGAGGGCGGCCAGACCCGCTCCGGTCGCCGCGCCCGCCAGGAGGCCGCGGAGCAGGGCGGTCAAGACCCCGCCGCCCCCGCGCCGGGCGGCCTGATATCCGGCCCCCAGACCGATGAGCAGCAGGAGGAGACGCCCGAAGTCGATCACCCCGATGACGATGACGCGCACACCGAGGGCTTCCACCATCCCCACCAGCGAGACGAAGACGGCGGCGGCGCCAAAGATCAGCCCCCCGCTGATGACCCGGCCCCAACTTCCGCGGTCGCTGCGCATCCGTCTGCTCCGCCGCCGCTAGGCCTTCTTGGTGGCCAGCCTCTCGCCGAGAATCCCCGACGGCCTGAAGATCAGCACCATCACCAGCATGGTGAAGGCGATGACGTCTTTCAGTTGGTAAGGCGCCGGGATGCCCGTGGGATAGATGCCCGGCACCCGCAGCCCTTCCAGGATCAGGATCGGGCCCATTGATTCAAAGATCCCCAGGAACACCCCGCCGAGCATGGCCCCGGGGATGTTTCCAATGCCGCCCAGCACCGCCGCGGTGAACGCCTTGATCCCGGGGAAGAACCCCATGAAGAAGTGCACCTGCTTGAAGACCAGCGCGTAGAGGACGCCCGCGGCCCCGGCGGCCGCTCCCCCGATGGCGAAGGTGATGACGATCACCCGGTCGACGTCGATACCCATTAGCGAGGCGACCTCCAGGTCCTCGGAGACTGCCCGCATCGCTGTGCCGGTCTTCGTGCGCATGACGAAACCATAGAGAACAACCATCAGCGCGACCGCGGCCACGATAACCACGGCCTGCGTCCGCAGAATCCCCACACCGGCGATCGCCCATTCCCCCTTAAAGACCTGCCACTCCGGATAAGCCTGGAAGCCGGAGCCGAAGAAGCCGCGGAAGGCGTACTCGATAAAGAACGAGGCGCCGATGGCCGAGATCAGAGGGATCAGGCGGGGGGCACGGCGCAGGGGCCGGTAAGCTACACGTTCAAGTACCAGCGCAATCGACATCGCGGTGATCATCGCCAGGGCGAGGACTGCGGCCAGGCTGAGCAGTGGGTGCCGGTTGAGAAAGCCTGCGCGGCCAAACGCAGCCGCCAGATAGTATGCGGTGTAGGCGCCGGCCATGAAGACGTCGCCGTGGGCGAAATTGATCATGCGGAGGATGCCGTAGACCATCGTGTACCCAAGGGCAATCAGCGCATAGACGCTCCCCTGGGAGAGACCGTAGACGAGGAGGTCCAGCCAGACGTCTGCGCTGTACCTAGACTTGAAGGCGCAGAGCGTGAAGACGCTGGGACAGCCCGCCTGGAAGGTACCGAAACTCCCCCAAAGCACGATGAGGAGCACGCTGATGCGAAAGCCCCACAGATAGAGGCCGACAATGGAAAAACGCTGCAGGAAGCTGCGTTGCATGCACCGCCCCCTAACCTAAGGGGGATGAGCCAAAGCAACCCTGCGGCTCATCCCCCGCTAGGACACAGCCTGCGCGATGCGCGATTACGGGTAGATCTTTTTCGGCTCGACCCCCGGGTTCCACTTCGCCGGGTCGGACGAGTTGCTGATGTACACAGCGATGACCGGATCCGCGCAGTCACCGAACTCGCTGCAGGTTAGGTTGCCGGTCATCCCCTTGAAATTCTTTGTGGCAAACAGGGCGTCGCGCAGCGCATTCCGCCCGATGTACAGGTTGCCCTGCGCATCCTTCTTCCCGACCTTCTCGATGGCGGCGAAGATCATCTGCGCCGCGTCGTAGGCATGCGCATGGAACGCCGAGAGGGGCTTCTCCCCGTACTTCTTCTGGTGCTTCTGCAGGAAGGCCTTGTACGTTCCGCCCGCCCGCACGGCAAGGGCCGCGAGGTCGGGACTGGTGTGGTACATGCCGACAACCGCATCCCCACCGGCCTTGTAGAAGTCGGGCGAGAAGGTGCCGTCCGCGCTCATCAGCTTGACCTTCTCCAACCCCGCCACCTCCTTGGCCTGACGGGTAATGAAGCCACCCGCGGCGATGAAGACGGGGTAGAAGATCAGGTCGGGCTTGGCGGCCGCGATCTTGGTCAGCACGGGACGCATGTCCGTATCCGTCGGCGAGATCGCCTCCCGGGCGCCAACAGACCCGGCCCCGGCAAGCCGCGAGAACACGTCAGCAAAAACGTTGGCGAGCTGCTCGGCGTACGGACTGCCGTCGTGAATCGTCGCCACCTTCTTGACCTTGAGGACCTTAAACGCAAACTCTGCGGCAACTTTGCCCTGTACGGAATCGCTGTGCGCGGTGCGCAGGTATCCGCCGTAGTCCGGTCCGCGGTTCGGAGCGGTGAGTGAGACTGCGGTGTTCGACGGCGACACCGTCACGAGGCCGGCCTTCCAGAGGATCGGTGCGCCAGGGAGGGCTTCGCTGGAGCAGTTTGAGCCGATCGCTGCCACGATGGCCTTGTTGGCGGCCAGCTTGGTGGCCGCGGTCGTCCCGCCCTCGGCGTTGCAGCCCGAGTCCTCACCGATCAGCTTAATCGGAAAACCGAGGACCGCTTTCTTGTCGTCAATGGCGATCTCGATGCCGCGTCGGCTGTCAACCCCCAGGCTGGCGTTTTCGCCCGCGATCACCAGCCAGTAGGCGATCGTGATCGGCTGGCCCTTGTTGATCTTCACCACACCG
>Ga0209001_1000240_pt1 | contig 12673 bp, 12 predicted proteins | sample Rifsed13ft2_FD_184006 | JGI IMG/M metagenome (GOLD analysis project Ga0209001, IMG submission 184006) | Soil microbial communities from Rifle, Colorado, USA - sediment 13ft 2 (SPAdes) (version 2) | ecosystem: Environmental > Terrestrial > Deep subsurface > Rock core/Sediment | place: Rifle...
ACCTCGGACTTCAAAATGTTAGGAGTAAAGCAATAAAAGTTAAGACTAAACCAAATCTTTTACGCATTTGGTACTAAAGTAGCACAGTAAGTTTGTCTCCAACTCAAATAACAAAACAACAAAAGCCTGACCCTCTTTTTCCCATTATTTGTGCTGCTCCTGATACTGGATCGAGATGACTTCCGCCCCTGCCGAGAACAATTCGGCCTTGATTTCGTGCACAAGCCCCCAACTCTGCGCCTCCTCAGGGTTGAGCGTTGTGCGATCTAGCATCGCTTGCGTAACTTCTCCAACGGACTTCCCGGTGTTCGCTGCCACAACTTTCGCAATGTTCTCGATGTCGATCCTGAGGCCCTTGAGCCGCTCTTCAAGCTGCTTCTCTTCGAGGTTGGCACCCTGAGGAAAGCCGGCGCTCACACCATGCAACAAAAACCTGGCTTGAGGTACACACAATCGTTTGCGACCGGCGCAGTAGAGCACGACTCCAATGGAGTCCACACTGCCGAAGTTATGAGTTGAAATGTCGGCCGGAAGGCCCTTCAGGTAGTTGTAAGCGCTAAGGCCGTGGAAGACCGAGCCACCAGGAGACGAAACCAGAATGGTGAAGCTACGCTGACCCGCCGCCAGTTTCTGATCAACCGCCTGCATAAGGGCGTTGATCGTGGCGTCGATCACGGGTGCAAAGAACTTGATAACTGTGGGTTGAGCCGTTGTTGTCGAATTCATTTCAACCTGATGGACCGGCCGGCTGCCTAACTATGAATTAGGCTGCAAAAATGCAGCATAACATCCTATTAGGTGGCTATCCAAGCACACCGCTGGGACTTCGATTTGACTGCACTGCGTTTTGGCTTATTCATTGTTTCAAATCAACGGGGCCGCGTCTCAACTTTTAACATTCATTTTCTCCTTATGTCAAATATTGAGACCTGCCCCCTAATTTTTTCGTTCCTCAATGTAATCATCGGCAGGGGAGGGGAAGCCCGCAGGCGAACGGCTTAATAACAGAGGCAACTTAAATTTGGCTTCCGGTTTCAGCTTGTAGATTTCAACTACCGTCATATCTAGTCCCTCCTAGTTATTATACTGGCTCAATACATGATGGGGTATCGTTTTTAGGCGAATTAACGATTGTTGATACTTTGTAGGCTACCATTTGTTCTGATGTATAAGGTTGTAACAGGGAAGAGAGCTTATCAGTATCTTTGAATTCAGGGTCTAGCCATTTAGCTTCGTCTTTTTCGTTCAGGATTACAGGCATTCTATCATGTATCCTTTCCATCAATTCGTTAGCCCTAGTGGTTATAATGGTAAACGAAAGCAATGTGTCTCCCTCTGGAGTTTTCCATACATCCCATAGACCCGCAAAGGCAAACGGTTGGCGATTTTTGAGTACAAAACGGTAGGGCACTTTATTTTTCTTATCTGTTTTTTCCCATTCGTAGAATCCATCCGCTAGGACAAGACAGCGTTTCTCTTTAAATGGTTTTCTAAAGCTTGGTTTTTCAGCGAGGGTTTCAGATTTTGCGTTTATCATCTTATAGCCGATTGAAGCCTCCTTCGCCCAGAAGGGAACAAGACCCCAGCGCATCATGTTTAGTACTCTTCTATCTGCATTAACTGTGAGAACAGGGGATTTCTGAGATGGGGCGATGTTGTATCTAGGCTTGATTGAATCTAATACCCCACTTGGGTCTATAAAACCCCAACGACTTTGGAGGTCGTCTTTGTCGGTTGAAAGTGTTATCCTTCCACACACGGAGAAATAATTTTATCATTTATAGAGTATGTAATTCAATATTGTAATCATTTAATTTGTTATTTTGTGTTCAGCCAGTCCCTTGCATTAAACTCTTTCCCAGTAATACCAACTGACTCATCAGATGCCAAATACAAAAACACAGGTACAATATCCTCAGGAGTAGGTAATGTCATCGGATCTTCACCAGGATATGCTCTTGCTCTCATTTCTGTTCTAGTACCACCTGGGTTTACAGAGTTTACCCTTACATTAGAAGAGCTTAGTTCATCTGCCAGAACCTGGGTTAAACCCTCAAGACCAAACTTAGAAGCAGAATAAGCACCCCAGAGTGCTTTACCTCGTCTACCGACGCTTGATGAAACGTTGATAATAGAACCATTGTTTGATTTAAGCAGAAAAGGGAGAACCGCCTTTATTACAAAAAACTGGCCATTAAGATTTACATTAATCACTTCTTCCCAAATATCCTCAGGGTAATCTAAAATAGAAGCGCGAACACCCAGGATACTTGCGTTATTTACAAGGATATCTAGCTTATTCCATTTTCCCTCCACTCGATTAGCAAGCCTTTTTATATCATCTTTATTTACAACATCAGCTTTTACATATTCTATCTCTCCATGTGGTAGTATTTGATGCGCAGTGTGCATCAAATGGAAATTAAAAGATTTTGAAATCTCTTGGCACGCATCCTTTAAGCTATCTTCATTGCGTCCACAGATTATTACAGAAGCGCCTTCTTTTACATAAGCCTTCGCGATAGCCTTTCCAATTCCGCCACCTGCACCGGTAATCAGTGCTGTTTTATCTTTTAGCCTCATAAAATCCAAAGTATACCAGAATTATATAGGGATGTTTTGTTATTTAGAGGCTTTATTGTTAAGGAATGTTTCTGCCTGTATAAAAAGGATATAAGCAAAACTTTTTAGGTTAATAAGTTAGGAAAAAACTATTTGTTTAATTTCTGTTTTCATATCTTCGCCGGTGAGTTCAATAACTTATGCTTCAAAGGAGCATATGTTGAATGCTGAGTTGCAAGAAAAGGTTGTTCAGTTTTGCGTACCAACGAACCACTGCTGGCATATATTTGGATGACAAAGAATGTTCCTAGACAAGCTAAAAAATAGATCTTCAATCGGGGGTAATCACATACCAGATATTGGATATATAGCCGGCAGCATCGGGCTTAGTGATCTCCTTTACTATCGTAGGTTCTTTACCTTTGCATCTCCATTCATAGATTGTAGCTCGGCCTGACGCATATGCAGGGATAAATTCAGAATCAAGATTGGATTCACACCACTCTACCATTCCCTCATTCGGTTTATGACTAGTATCTGCCTTCTGATCGCACGGCAGGTTTGCTCCAACGTTACAAGCATATACTTTTCCATCCATGCATCGCCAGAAAGTTCCTCTTATGAATACATCAAGAGGTGCGCCTCCAGGTGCTTCAAAAGCTTTCTGTAAACCACGAGCAATTACTTCTGGAACCTTCGGTCCAACATATCTGGAATTAGGAGAATCAATATTACTAACGGCACTACAGTAAGTAAATGGATCAGTATAAGTTTGTCCCGTTTCAGAGTCCTTTTTCATTGAGACTGTACCGCTTTGGTCAGATTTATCTTTGCACGATATAAGCGATATAGCAAGAAGAAAAACACTGGTTATGATCAAACATGCGCGTAGGTATCTCATATCTACACTTCGTTAACTTTCAATCCATAACACAAAAAATATTGAGTTACAAATTGATGATTCGAATAAAACCACTGCATAGATATATTTAAATATTATGCAGAAAAAGACAGGGCTACTAAATTAATCGATTTATAGCTGTGAATTAAATAAGCAACTTACATATTAACTTTAAGTTAGGATAAACTAGATGGAGTATAAAACTTTAAGTTTACTGTTGAGCGAGCAGAACTCATTGAAAATAGCCAGGGTTTTTATCCTTAATAGTGAATATTAAGTATTGTTAAGTAAATAATTAACGTCCGATAAGATATATTATGTCAACTAGAAAAGACTTAATTAGAGCCTTTTTTTAAGACTTTTATACAAATCAAATATTAATAACGCATATACTTCTCAGACAATTACAGGAACTGTTCCTAGTCCTTTATGACTTTATCTTCGTTTCTATGAAAGAAATAATATGGATAAAACTAACCTTCTCATCAGTTTTTATAAATTAATCCCTTGAATGCTGAGATATTTATATTATATTAAATTGACTATAATATTGCCAATTCCAAAGGAGCATAAACCATGCCGATTTATGAATATGAGTGCGAAAAATGTAAGCGGATAAATGAAGTGCTACAAGGTTTTAATGACCCGCCCCTAAAAAAATGTAAATATTGCAAGGGAAAGGTACAACGCATAATTTCTTTATCTTCTTTTCAACTTACTGGAACGGGATGGTATGCCACAGATTATGCAAAGGGACCTGGAATACCACCAGATGTAGCTAAAGATAACCCTGCCCTTTCTGATTCTAACAACGGTAGTGGTAAAAAGGATGAGGAGTCGAAGCCTAAGAAACCTAGGAAATCTGGGTTGCCAAATATGGAAAAGAGTGATGTTAAGATATAACTTTAAGGATTAGCTCTAACTATCAGTAATAATTAATAAAGTATTTAACCTATATAAGCCCATAAGTTAATTTATCCTTCGCATATTAACCCTTTTATCTAACCGACAATTTAAACACTATATTTAAGGATTCTTGTAGAATGGTTTTTATCGTCTCTAGACTATGATTGAATTCATGATCATTTAATACGGGCCTTGACTCAACAAGGGAAAACTCTTTTCTCATATTAACCCACGATTTACAACCACTATATTCAGGTATTATCTCGATAGTTTTTGGCTCTAAGAGTCTGTATACCTTTAGAAATAGCATATAAAGTGGTTTCCTCGGACGCCATTTGAGTCTTTCATACAAATAATCATTATTCCATATATAGTATGGTGATAGTGCATTGATTTGTGCCATTTGGGTTATTTCTGCTATATGCGAAATAGTAGCCCAATTTCTAATTTTTAGTGTATTAGTATCATTCGAGTCATTAAGAATCGTGTATAGCTGCTTCCTGAATTTATCTTTAAGTGATTCCTCTCTTTGGTGTTCATATGTTGGATAAAGAAGAAATCTATCATACTCTATTCTGAATTCCCTACCCTCTTCGTGTATTCCACCTTTTCTAAAGAGGATTGTCTGTATTCCTTCATCTAGAGCCTTAATAGTAACCGCCCATTCCTTAAGGGCTATGTTGGTCTTAGATATCATGCATTTCCCTCATTAGATATTTACAAGATGATTATAGCATCAAAAATGTTTACATACGAAACTGATTTCATATGTATTTGGCTTGACAATTGCCTATAGTTTCTTACAGGATTTCCATTATCATCGTTATGACAACACAGGAATGTCATTGCGAGGAGTGAAACGACGAAGCAATCCAAAAAAGACGAGATTGCTTCGCTAACGCTCGCAATGACAGGCAAGCATCGAATTGCTTCATAGAGTTTACACTGAGCCCTTCGGCTTCGCTCAGGGTAAACTTCGTCGAAGGGTTCCTCGCAGCCACAGAAGGGAATGTCCGTCTAAATGCTGATACCCTGCTTACTGCAGGGCTCCTCAGAAAACTTGTTCTCTCTATTTATTAGGTTTATATTGTTTGAAATCAAAAAATTAGAAGTTCCAAAAATATGGATCTAGGTATAGAAAACAAGGTTGCGATAGTAGCAGCTTCAAGCAAGGGATTAGGTAGGGCAATCGCCTTTAGACTTGGGGAAGAAGGAGCAAAACTAACCATTTTCGCAAGAGGAAAGTCTGACTTAGAGAATACAGCAAAGCAAATTGAGTTAAAAACCGGAGCGGAGGTTTTATCAATAGTAGCGGATGTCTCTAAGATAGATGACATCAGTAAAATTGTTTCTCAAACAGTCAATAGATATGGAACTGTACATATTCTTGTAAATAACGCTGGTGGCCCTCCTCTTGGGGATTTTCTCAGTTTCTCTCGTGAGGACTGGCTCAAAGCTTTAGAACTTAATTTACTAAGCACAATTAATTTGACTCGAGAAGTTATCCCATACATGCTAAGGCAAAAATGGGGAAGGATCGTTAATATCACCTCTTCCGCTGTAAAACAACCTATAGATGGTTTAATTCTCTCTAATACAGCAAGGGCTGGAGTAATAGGGTTTGCAAAGAGCATCTCAAATGAGTTTGCTAAAGATAATATACTTATAAACAACGTCTGCCCAGGTAGAATTCTTACGGATAGAATTATTCAACTTGCTGAGGAGAGAGCTAAAAGAAACAATATTGAGGTTGAAGAAGTAATAAGGTCATGGGAGCAAGAAATTCCTGCAAGAAGACTTGGAAAACCGGATGAACTTGCAAACCTTGTTGCATTTCTTGTTTCTGAGCGAGCAAGCTATATTACAGGGACGACTATCCAAGTAGACGGTGGTTTGGTGAAAGGGATCTTTTAATGGGCCATTATAGGTATATATCACCCGCATTTATGTAAAGAACGACAACCAACAATCAATGACAAAAATCAAAACAAGTATCTTATTACTATTTCATAGCCAACCGATCTTATGTTTAGCATTTTGCTGCTTAATTTTTTATCTAATTCAAAATTATAGTTTTAAGGATCCGCTTAAGGTTAAAGATAGACCATCGCCCTCTAATTTTTATATCGAGTTTGCTAAGGCCGATGAGTTTCCTGTTTTGTATGCTATAGGTAGTTCTCAAGAGCTAGAACGTGTAGTTCCTTCATCTGTTTACACAAAAATAAAACCTGGTGATAAGATTATAATACATGATAATGGCACTACTTCACTTTCTAGAATAAGTGGTAAAAAGCGCCTCGCTCTTGGTATTCCTATAGGGCTAAATTCAGCTAGTATAGATGACTTAACGGCGCTCCCGGGCGTCGGAATTAAACTGGCTGAAAGAATCGTTGAATATAAAAAGCTAAACGGTAGTTTTAAAAGCGTTGATGAGCTAGATAATGTAAAGGGATTTGGTAAGAAAAAGATTGAAGCAATAAAACCCTCTATTAATTTAGATTAGCGGCGTATTAGAAAATCAATTTCGCTTCCAGATGAGGATGTTGATGCAGTATCTTCATAGTTGTTCGCCGTTCCCCCAAAATCAATTGTAGTAGGGGATGAATCAAATTTATAAGGTATAAACCCATAGGGCGTACTTACAAATTGTATTCTATCCGGAACCTTAAAGTTACCGCTTGGGTATTTACTAAGTGCTGCTTTCATAAAATCTATCCATATAGGAAGTGCTGCTTTTCCACCAACTTCCCCTTGGCCAATTGATTTGTGATTATCTTTGCCTACCCAGACTCCAGCAATTATCTTTGGACTAAACCCGATAAACCAAGCATCGGTAAAATCGTTTGTAGTTCCAGTTTTTCCTGCAATTGGAGCAGTTGAGGTAAGTTCAAGTGCACTTCTCCCTGTTCCTTCACTTATAACTGCTTGAAGCATATCTGTCATTATATAGGCTGTTTCAGGACTTATAACATGTTCTCCGGTCTTGGAAGAAGTTAATCCTTTGGAATCACCCTTTTGTAGAAGGCTCAAAAACTCCTTTTGGGTTAGAAAATCACTTTTTGTATTATCATCCAGGTTATTTTCTGTAAGATTACCTTCTTTAGGTTTGGTTTGTTCTGTAAAAGCGTTCCTACCAACACTCTTTGCAATTTGATTTAGAATATCAAGCCTTTTACCCTCTCTCTCAGCTTTTTCAGCTTCTTCTGTAGTACTATATTTCCAAGTTGTGCCTTCTTCTACAAGCTTTCCGTCTCGGTCGTATATACGCACTATAAATTTAGGTTCTACAAGCCTTCCACCTGAGGCAAAGACGTTAAATGCCTTTACCATCTCTATAAGCCTTACGTCTGACCCACCAAGGGCAAGTGCTAGGTATGGACTTAGATGAGAGGTGAAGCCAAGCTTCTTTGCGTAATGCACTGCATAACTGGGGTTTATATCCATTAGAATCCTTACGCTTGCTAGATTTCTTGATTTTGCTAAAGCTTCTCTCATAGGAATCTCGCCTAGATAGCTACCATCGTAGTTCTGAGGAGCCCAATCCTTAATTGTAACTGGCATATCATAGACAAAAGTCGTTTCTGTATAGCCTTTATCTATTGCTGCGGCATAGACAATTGGCTTAAAAGAAGAGCCTGGTTGTCTAAGCGCCTGTGTCGCTCTATTGAACTGTGAATCTGTGAAATCGTACCCTCCAATTATTGCTTTAATCTCGCCTGAGCTTACATCCATAGCTAAGAGTGCCCCCTGAGATTCAGGTATGAAATCAAGGGACATAATATAATTCACTTTCTCCTCCTTGAGAGCTTTTACTTTAACTACAACTACATCGCCAACTCGTAACTCGAAGGGGAGTAGATCTATATTATTGTATCCATAAGGTGACGTATATTTGTCAGAAAGTGGATTCTGAGGGCTCTGTTGTAGATTTGGTAGAAGTGAACTTACTATAAACTTGAGATTCCCTAAGTATTTACCAATCCCGATTACTGCAGTAAAAATATTTGTTGAATTATCTTTTGTGACACTCAGAACTGTACCTTGATAGGATTTATCCTTCTCTAAGTTACTGGTATTTTGTGAATCTCTGTATTTATCAATTTCTTTTTGATTATTTAAATGCTTAATGACAATAGGATTTCCTTCTCTTGACTCCAGTTCCAGAATTCCTTGTTTTAAAGCCCGCCCTCCTGCAAGACTTAAGTCAACGTCGAGTGTGGTAAATACTGTGTAACCTCCTTCAATGAGAGCTTTTGAACCATATTTGTTTTCTATATATTGTCTAATGAGTTCTACAAAATAGGGAGCTATTTCAAGATTAGTATTTCTCCTTGGTGCAATTGCAATCTTGTATTCTTGTGCTTGATTTATTTGCTCTTTATTTGCGAATCCTTCGTCTTCCATTATTTTTAGTATCAGTTCTTGTCTTTTCTTTGCCCTATCGAAATGCAAGCGCGGATTGTAGTATCCAGGCGCTTTTGGTAATGCAGCGAGAAATGTAGCCTCTGCAAGATTTATTTCTGTAGTGGACTTGCCAAAGTAGTTTCTGCTTGCAGCTTCAATTCCATAGGTGCCATCTCCAAAATAAATATGATTAAAGTAGATATAAAGAATCTCTTCTTTTGAAAGATTCTTCTCCATTTTGTATGCAAGGATTGCCTCTTTTACCTTTCTTGTGATACTCCTTTCAGGAGAAAGAACAAGGTTCTTTACAACCTGTTGGGTTATTGTGCTCCCACCTTGTACTATCTCGCCTTCCTCTATGTTTTTTAAAAGTGCACCAATGACACGTTTAAGATCAACCCCTTTATGTTCAAAAAAGCGCTTATCTTCAACCGCAATGAATGCATTTTTTACGAGTGGTGGGATTTCTTCATATGGGATTAGCTTTCTTCTTTCAGTTCCGAACTCTCCAATAAGTTGGCCATCGGATGAGTAGATTTCTGTCGTAAGATAGGGTTTATAGCCTGTGATTTTTGTGAGGTCTGGCAGGTCATGAGTGAAGTACCAGTACATACTGTAAATGAATACAAAGGTAATTATTAAAAGTGTAGTAAAAGTAATAATAGTTGATTTAATTTTGCTTCTTTTGCGCAGGTTTATTTGCCGCTTCATCTGATTTTTAAGTATATTTAATTTACAGTCATAGCTTCACAATATCAAGTTTTGTCTCTTCCTACTTAGAGTATCTATTAATTATATTAATGAAATGGACTTATAAAACTAATAGTAAAATTAATACACAAGAATCTGTTATAATAAAAGCCATGGAGCAAAAGGGTCAAGATATTGATGAATTAGATAGTTACATCCGTGGAGTAAATGATCAAGAACTCAAAGGAGTATTGCTCAAACTTAAAAACGAGTTAAGAAAACCTGGTGCGTCTTGGGAAATAGTAAGGAAAACACTTTACTCTTTGTGGAATAAGAATAAAGATGCATTGATCGAGATCCTTCCTTTTATTCTAAAGTAATTAATAATCACTAACTATAATACAGTTTGCAATTTTGCATATTACTAGCTTATTTACTTCCTTTAATCTCTACTATTAATTCTTCTGCATCTTTTCTATCCTTCACATACCAATCTGCATAGACCTTTGGTTTTTTTTCTTCTAAAACCTTGTTTAACTCATTTATTGCTTCTTCATTTCTATGTCTTTTTATAAGCACCCTTGCAAGGTCAACTCTAAGTATAGTCAAATGAGGTTCAAGTTCTATTGCACTTCTAAGGTACCTTTCAGCGAGTTCTAAGTCACCTCCAAAAAACCTTGGAAGCTCATAGTAAAGAACACCGTAAACATCAAGTGCTGGTACATATTCTGGGTTTAATTGAAGAATAAGATTTAGCTCCTCCTTAAGCTTACGAACTAGGAAAAGGGATCTTAAGACTCCTTTTGTTTGACCCCATCTGCCAATATTCGCAATATGCCAAAAATGTCCATTGGGATTCTTTGGTGAGAGTTCAATCGCCTTTTTGGCTATATCCCTACCCTTTTCATATGCATTAAGTTTTTCAATTGTGTCTTTTGTGACAACATCTCCATAAATCAACCAGACGTGTGAAAGTAGGATTAGTGCTTCAATATTGTTGGGGGTTTTTTCTAGGATATTATCAAGTTTTTCGATCGCCCTATTAAGATTTTGATAATCCTTATAGTAGCTAAGATAAATATCTTCGGCCTCTTTAACTTCGATTACCTCAGCACTCAGTTTATTGAAGCCAACGATGAGGGCAAGAAAAGAAATGGAAAGGTAGTAAATCTTATTTGTATGCTTTTTATAATTTCTTCTCGGAATCTTATAGTTCATCGTTAAGTAAAATTTAAGTAAGAGAAAATTTCAATCTATAAATATAACACTTTAGTTATTTATTCCATCTAGATTTAGTTAACGCTAGTTGAAATACGTCTTCCATATGATTAAATTATCATTTCTAATGAAGAACCCTACAGCAAGCTGCAAGGTATCGGCATATAAACAGATGATCCCTTTGGTCATGCGAGGAGCCCTTCGTCTAGCTCAGGATAAGCTCCGCGACAAAGCAATCTGATTGAGATTCCTCCGGAGCCTGTACTGAGCCAATGCGAAGTATTCGGAATGACACTCCGTGCCAGACTGCTTCCCCCCGAAGACTTCATTGGGGGTCGCAATGACAATAGAAACCCTGCAACAGGGAGGCTGTCCGACAATTATGGATGGTAAAAATTTGACCCCTCAGAATGCCCCAGGATCAACGATCGGCAACCTGGGAGGGGTTTTGCTACCCCCCAAGAATGCCGATTTTTGCATTTATCGGACAACCTCCAGGCTACAGGGAATAGTCGAGTTCAATCAGAACATCAAAAAATACAAGGAATTATAATGAGTAAAAACGTTGTAGATGACATATTAAGTCTAGTTGGTGACACCCCTGTAATTAAGTTAAATAAGGTTGTTCCAAAAGGAGTAGCCACGGTTTGGGCGAAGCTCGAAAACCTCAATCCCGCAGGTAGCGTTAAGGATAGAATCTGTCTCAGTATGATTTATGCGGCTGAGAAAGAAGGAAAAATCAAGCCGGGCAGCAGCATCATCGTCGAACCTACCAGCGGAAACACAGGAATCGGGCTTGCGCTTATTTGCGCTGTAAAGGGATATAGGTTAATTCTCACGATGCCTGAAGATATGAGTTTAGAAAGAAGACTACTTCTTGCGGCATACGGTGCTGAACTTGTTCTAACACCGGCTAATGAGAAAATGGAAGGCGCTGTCAATAAAGCCGAAGGAATCGTGCGGGAAAATAAAAATGCTTTTATGCCCCAGCAATTTAAAAACCCACATAATCCTGAGATCCATAGATTAACGACAGGACCTGAAATCTTAAAACAGATTCCGGGAGAAATTCATGCTTTTGTAGCTGGTGTTGGAACTGGAGGAACGATAACTGGAGTAGGAGAAATACTTCGAAAGAAATTTCCAAACATTCACATAGTAGCAGTTGAACCTGCTGAATCGGCTGTACTTTCAGGTGGTAGCGCGAACGTCCATGATATTCAAGGAATCGGTGCTGGATTTGTTCCCGAGGTTCTTAATGTAAAGATATATGATGAGGTAATAAAAATAACAGGAGAAGAAGCAAAAAGGTTTACAAGATTTATCTCCCGTAAAGAGGGGCTTTTAGTTGGTATATCAGCAGGTGCTGCTGCACTTGCGGCTGTGAGGGTTGCTGAAAGGCTAGGTAGCAATAGGCAAGTTGTAACGATATTCTGCGATACTGGAGAGAGGTATTTAAGTACTGAGATTTTTAGTGAAAACGAATACGATAGCTAAGAATCTGGAACCGAAAAAATGTTGAAAAGGAGATTTCAGTGTGTTATCTTTTTTATTAAATATACTATTTAAAAGAGGTAAATGTGGGCGGACAGCTTTTTAAAAATCTAATTCTTTGGCTGGTAATTTTTGTAACTATTATTGCAGTATACCAATTCCTCCATACACCACGAAACAGCTATGTTGAAATCCCATATAGCGAGTTTCTTGCTAGTTTAGAGCGAGGAGAAATCAAGGAGGTTGTATTTAAAGGGGATGAAATAGAAGCATACAAAGGTAGGAAAGAGGAATCTCCAAAGGGCTTTGACTTTGAGACCGTAGGGCCAGCAAACGAGGATCTTATCTCAACCCTCAAGACAAAAGGCATAGTATTCAGCTTCAAAGAGCAAAAAGAGGGTTCCCTGATGCAAATCCTATTTAACTGGGCACCGCTTATCCTTTTGGTAGTCATTATGGTTCTATTTATGAGACAGCTCCAAGCTGGTGGCACTAAAG
>Ga0209001_1000242_pt1 | contig 12633 bp, 9 predicted proteins | sample Rifsed13ft2_FD_184006 | JGI IMG/M metagenome (GOLD analysis project Ga0209001, IMG submission 184006) | Soil microbial communities from Rifle, Colorado, USA - sediment 13ft 2 (SPAdes) (version 2) | ecosystem: Environmental > Terrestrial > Deep subsurface > Rock core/Sediment | place: Rifle...
TCGGCCGCCGCTCCGGCTTCACCGTCGACCGCGTCCCCGGGGGCGAATTCACAGTACGCATAAACGAGGTTTGACACGACCGTGACCCGGAGGTCGATTAGCGCCGTCGTGACGATGATGACATCGACGTACGGCCAGAAGGCGTTGAAGCCCAGGGCGCGGCGGGTGAGGTTGAGCCACGTCCGCAGCAGCAGATACGCCACCGCACTGGCTGCGAGGATGACGAGTGCCAGGCTGCCGGGCTGAGCGGGATCCCGCCAGGCCGGGACGAGGAACCAGACCAGGCCGAGGGGCGCCAGGGCCCACATATGGGCCAGGATAATCAGGTCGAGGCGCCGACGGATTTCTTCCCTGCCGCGCTGAGGGCGGGACTCGCGCACCGCACTCTGAGTGGGGCGGCGGAGGGCGAAGCGCCAGAACTCATCGAGGACGCCCATCCGGCACCGGCCCTTTTGCCAGCGGGCAGACTATTCCTATTGACGTTGCGCTGCCGGTCTTCGCGCAGGGCGAGAGCGAGTCCTGCCACGCAGAATCGACGGGCGGCGCGGCGGCGGCAGGGCTTTGCGGGCGGGGCGAGAACGGGGAGAGTATGGTGAAGATCCTAGTCTGGGCACGCAAGAAGGCGGAGACGAGCGCGGAGGAGTTCCGCGCCTACTGGGCGGGGCCGCACGCCGACCTGGCGCGGCAAACGTATACGCACCTGGTGGGCTATGTGATCCACCCGGTAACGCGGGCGCCGCGGGGGCAGACACCGCTTTTTGACGGCGTGGCCGAATTAACCTGGGCGTCGCGCGAGGACTTCGACGCTGACGTGCGCTCCCCCGCGGCGCAGGTCGTCGTCGACGACCTGGCGACCTTCACGGCGGAGACGGGTACGCTCTTCGTCGACGAACACGTCGTCGTGGGATAACGCGCGCCGGACGCCTGGACACCCCTTCCGCGTCCGGTATAATGAACAACTGGCACGGGGGCCGTTAGCTCAACAGGTAGAGCAGAGGCCTCTTAAGCCTCGTGTTGGGGGTTCGAGTCCCTCACGGCCCTCCAGTTTCGATGGCCAGTGCTGCCCGGCGCTGGTCATCGTCCGTAGAATGGCCGGCCGCCTCCTCGGCGGCCTGGGTCTGGCGGGCGTGCCGCAGGTGGTGAGCGATCGGCGGCAGGGGCGGGCGTAGCCGAACTGGCATAGGCGCCAGATTTAGGATCTGGTCGGCGCAAGCCGGTGGGGGTTCAAGTCCCTCCGCCCGCACCACACGTCCCGGGCGGCCGGGGGAGATGGGGCCCTGGCCGCCCCTCCGTTTCATTCGGGCACGCGAGTGGGGAGGGAAGTATGAAGGTCGAGTGGCGGCGCGAGCCGAACAGCCGCGCGGTGCTGGAGGTGGAACTTCCGCCCGAGGAGGTCTCGCGGGCGGTGGAGGCGGCCCACCGGCGCCTGGCGCAGCGGGTGGCCATCCCTGGATTCCGCCGCGGCAAAGCGCCGCGAGCGATCCTAGAGCGTTACGTTGGGCGGGAGAGCCTGATCGACGAGACGCTGAAACAGCTACTCCCGGACGGCTACACCCGCGCGGTGCAGGAGGCGGGGCTGGCGCCGATCGGGCAGCCGGAGATCGACCTGCAGACCGAGGAGGTGGATGAGAACGCCCCGCTGCGCTTCACGGCCTCGGTGGATCTCGCCCCTGAGGTCGATCCGGGGGCCTACCCGGATGTCCGCGTGCCGCGCGAGGAGCCTGCGGTCACCGAGGCCGACGTGGATGCGCGTATCGAGGACCTCCGCCTGCGGCACGCCACGCTCGTCCCCACAGGCGACGCGGCGGCGGCCCGGGGGGATTTCGTCCTCGTGCAGGTCCTGGAGACCGCTCCCAGTCTCCCTCGTCTGCAGGCGGGGAAAGAGTACCTTGTGGAGATCGGCGGCGGCGTCCACCCGGCCCCGCTGGAAGAGGGCCTGGCCGGCCTGCGGCGTGGCGAGCAGCGCGCCATCTCGCTGGGGAATAGCGAGGAGACGATCGGCGTTGTGGCGGTGGACGTCAAGCGGCGCGAACTGCCGACGCTGGACGTCCCGTTTGCGAAGCAGGTGGGCGCGGAGACAGTGGAGGCGCTGCGGGCGCAGCTGCGCGAGCGCCTGCAGGCCGAAGTCGCGGCGCGCGCCGCCGACGCCTACCAGGACGCGGTGCTGCGGGCGGTGACCGAGCGGGCCACCGTGGATCTGCCCCGCTCGCTGGTGGCGCACGAGGTGGAACACCTGGTCGCCGATCTGGAAGAGTCGTTGAGCCGGCGCGGGCTGACCCTGGAAACGTACCTGCGCGCGGCCGAAAAGACAGAGGAGGCCCTGCGCCAGGAGTTCGAGGCGGTGGCGGAGCAGCGCCTGCGCACGCAACTGGTGGTGGATGAGATCGCGCGGCGCGAGTCCATCGCGCCGACAGAGGAGGAAATCACTCAAGAGGTAGAGAACCTTGCGCAGAGTCTACAGCAGGACGTTGCGCGGGTTCGCGAGTGGCTCGACGAAGAGCGGCGGCGCGACGCGGTAGTCAGAACCCTCCGCCGGCGGAAGACCGTGCAGTTCCTCGTCGCCCTCGCCTCCGCACCCGGAATCCCCGACAAGGCGTCAGACGAACGGTCGGGTGGACGGGCAAGGTAATGAGGAGGAAATTCGAGCGATGCCCCTGATCCCGTATGTGATCGAGAGCACGCCCCGCGGTGAGCGGGGCTATGATATCTACTCGCGCCTGCTCCGGGAGCGCATTGTCTTCCTGGGCGGGGCGATCGACGACGACGTGGCCAACCTGGTGATCGCCCAGCTGCTCTACCTGGAGGGGGAGGACCCGGAGAAGGACATCTCCCTGTACATCAATAGCCCGGGTGGCGACCTCTACGCCTCGCTGGCCATCCACGACACGATGCAGTACGTGCGGCCGGACATCTCCACGATCTGTGTCGGCCTGGCCGCCAGCGGCGCGGCCGTCATCCTGGCCGGCGGGGCGAAGGGAAAGCGCTACTCCCTGCCCTACGCCCGCATCATGATCCACCAGCCCTGGGGCGGGGTGCAGGGGACCTCCTCGGACATCGAGATCCAGGCGCGCGAATTCCTGCGCATGCGCGAGTTGATGAACGAGATCCTGGTGCGGCACACCGGCCAGCCGCTGGAGCGGATCGAGCGGGACGCGGACCGCAACTTCTGGATGAGCCCGGGGGAGGCCAAAGACTACGGGCTGCTCGACGAGATTTTTGCGGCGCGCGAGCGGAAGGCCAGGGCGGTCGCCGGATGAGCATGTTTCGCTTCGGCGACGAGCGCGACAAGTTGAAGTGCTCCTTCTGCGGGAAGTCCCAGGAGCAGGTGCGCAAGCTCGTCGCCGGCCCGGGCGTGTACATCTGCGACGAGTGCATCGAGCTCTGCAACGAGATCGTCGAGGAGGAGCTCTCCACCGACGAGGTCCAGACGCCCCGGGCGACCCCCAAGCCGAAGGAGATCTACGACGTCCTCTGCCAGTACGTCGTCGGGCAGGAGCGGGCGAAGAAGGCGCTGGCCGTCGCCGTCTACAACCACTACAAGCGCATCGGCTCGCGCCGTCCGTCCGACGTGGAGCTGCAGAAGTCCAACATCCTGCTGATCGGGCCGACCGGCTGCGGTAAGACGCTGCTGGCGCAGACGCTGGCCAAGATCCTGGACGTGCCCTTCGCCATCGCCGACGCCACCTCGCTGACCGAGGCCGGCTACGTCGGGGAGGACGTGGAGAATATCCTGCTGCGGCTGATTCAGATGGCCGACTACGACATCAAGAAGGCGGAGCGCGGCATCATCTACATCGACGAGGTGGACAAGATCGCCCGCAAGAGCGAGAACCCCTCGATCACGCGCGACGTCTCCGGCGAGGGCGTGCAGCAGGCGCTGCTGAAGATCCTGGAGGGCACGGTGGCCAACGTCCCGCCGCAGGGCGGGCGGAAGCACCCGCACCAGGAGTTCATCCAGATCGACACCACCAACATCCTCTTCATCTGCGGCGGCTCCTTCGACGGCCTGGAGCGGATCATTGAGGGCCGCACGCGGCAGACGAGCATCGGGTTCGGGGCGCAGATCGAGCCCCGCTCGAAGAAGCGGCTGGGCGAGATCCTCAGCCACATCATGCCGCAGGACCTGCTGAAGTACGGCATGATCCCCGAGTTCGTCGGCCGGCTGCCCATCGTCGTCCCGCTGGACCCCCTGGACGAGCGCGACCTGGTGACCATCCTGGTGGAGCCGCGCAACGCCCTGGTCCGCCAGTACCAGAAGATCCTGGAGATGGACGGGGTGGAGTTGGTCTTCACCGAGGAGGCGCTGTGGGCGATCGCCCGGGAGGCGATGGGGCGGAACACCGGCGCCCGCGGCCTGCGGACGATCATCGAGGAGATCATGCTGAACATCATGTACGAGATCCCCTCGCGCACCGACGTGAAGCGCTGCGTCGTCACCGAGGAGGCCGTCCTGCACCGCAGAGAGCCGGTCCTGCTCACGGCGGCCGACCTGAAGCAACTGGCCAAGGAGAAACCGGCCTCCTGACGCCGAAAAGGGCCTGCGAGACCCGGGAAAGCCACTCCCCAGAGGCAGAATCCGCGTTTCCGCCCGCCGGCCAATCCGGCCGCGGCGCGTTTTGCGGCCGGGGATCGGGCTGGTATAATTGGGCGTGAACGCAGGCGGTCCAGGGGAGGAGGGGGCGGCACCGTCCCCCGTTTTCATTCTGGGGAACAATTCCTGTAGCGGGCCGTTTCTCCAGATGAAAGCGACCATGCAGCCCGGACTGGAGGATACATGAGCGAGTCACAGACACTGATTGACCCTGCGGCGATGAAGGAGATCCTGCCGCTGCTGCCCCTCAAGGGCACCGTGATCTTCCCGCATCAGGTGCAGGGGCTGGGGGTGGGCCGGCCCAAGTCCCTGCGCGCGCTGGAAGCGGCGCTGGCCGGGGAGCCGCGGCTGATCGTCCTGGCCGCGCAAAAGGAAGACGATCTGGACAACCCGGGCCCCGACGACATCTACCGCACCGGATCGGTCTGCCGCATCCTGCAGGTCGGCAAGCAGCCGGACGGGGTGCTGCAGGTCATTGTCGAGGGCGTGGTGCGCGCAGAGATCCTGGAGTATGCGCAGGAGGACCCGTTCTTCACCGTGCGCTACACGGCCAAGCCCGACGCGACGGAGAAGAGCCTGGAGCTGGAGGCGCTGATGCGCGGCCTGGCCTCGCAGTTTGAGCGCTTCGCCCGGCTGTCCCGCTCCATCCCGCCGGAGCAGTTCGTCGCCGTGATGCAGGTGGAGGAGCCGGGTAAGCTGGCCGACCTGGTGGCGCAGCACCTCAACCTGAAGCTGGAGGAACGGCAGCGCCTCCTGGAGATGAGCGTGCAGGAGCGGCTGGAACTGTTGGGGCAAGTGCTCAGCCGGGAGATCAGCATCCTGGAACTGGAGCGGAAGATCCAGAACCGGGTGCGCAAGCAGATGGAGAAGTCCCAGCGGGAGTACTTCCTCAAGGAACAGATGAAGGCCATCCAGCACGAGCTGGGGGAGAGCGACGAACGCCAGGCGGAGGTGACCGAGTACCGCAAGAAGATCGAGGCGGCCAACCTCCCCGAGCACGTCAAGGAGAAGGCGCTGGAGGAACTCTCCCGCCTGGAGAAGATGCCGCCGATGGTGGCCGAGGCCGTCGTCGTGCGCACCTACCTGGACTGGATTCTGGCCCTGCCCTGGTCGGTGCGCACGGAGGACCGCCTGGAAATTGACGAGGCGCGCCACATCCTGGACGAGGACCACTACGGCCTGGAGAAGGTGAAAGAACGCGTCATCGAGTACCTGGCGGTGCGTAAGCTCTCGCCGGAGTCGAAGGGGCCGATCCTCTGCTTCATCGGCCCGCCGGGGACAGGCAAGACCTCCGTGGGTAAGTCCATCGCCCGGGCCCTCGGCCGGAAGTTCGTGCGCGTGTCACTCGGCGGTGTGCGCGACGAGGCGGAGATCCGCGGCCACCGGCGCACCTACGTGGGGGCGCTGCCGGGGCGCATCGTCCAGGGCCTGAAGCAGGCCGGGAGCAAGAACCCGGTCTTCATGCTGGACGAGATCGACAAGTTGGGCATCGATTTCCGCGGCGATCCCTCGGCGGCGTTGCTGGAGGCGTTGGACCCGGAGCAGAACCACGCCTTCAGCGACCACTACCTGGAGTTGGCGCTGGATCTCTCCGAAGTCATGTTCATCGCCACCGGCAACATCCTGGACACGGTGCCCCCGGCGCTGCGCGACCGCATGGAAGTCATCCGCTTCGCCGGCTACACGGAAGAGGAGAAAATCAAGATCGCCGAGCACTTCCTCATCCCGAAGCAGCGAAAGACCAACGGCCTGAAGGCGGAGCACGTGCAGTTCACCGACGAGGCGCTGCGGCGCATCGCCCGAGAGTACACGCGCGAGGCCGGCGTGCGCAACATGGAGCGGGAGATGGGCGCGATCTGCCGCAAGGTGGCCACCGAAGTCGCGCGCGGCTCGGAGAAACCGGTCAAGGTGACGATCGGCAACCTGCATAAGTACCTGGGGCCGCCGCGCTTCCGTTTCGGCGTCGCGGAGAAGGAGGACGAGGTCGGCGCTTCCACCGGTCTGGTCTACACGGAGATGGGCGGGGACATCGTCAGCATCGAAGCCACGCTCATGCCGGGCGATGGGGAACTTACCCTCACCGGGCAACTGGGAGACGTGATGAAGGAGTCGGCGCAGGCCGCGCTCTCCTACGTCCGCTCCCGCGCACGCCGCCTGGGCCTGGCGGAGGACTTCTACCAGCGGCTGGACGTGCACATCCACGTCCCCGCGGTGGCGGTCCCCAAGGACGGGCCGTCGGCCGGGATCACGATGGCCGTGGCCCTGGCTTCGGCCCTGACGGGCCGCACCGTGAAGCGCGACGTGGCCATGACCGGCGAGATCACGCTGCGCGGCCGCGTCCTGCCCATCGGCGGGCTGAAGGAGAAGGTCCTGGCGGCGCACCGCGCCGGCATACGGACGGTCATCCTGCCGAAGGAGAATGAGAAGGACCTGAACGAGATCCCCGAGAACGTGCGGCGGCGCCTGCGCTTCGTCCTGGTCGAGCACATGGACGAGGTCCTGGCGGAGTCGTTGGGCCCGGCAAAGGAGCAGGTGGTGCAGCCGACACCGGCGGCACCGGTTCCGCCGGCCGCCTACCTGCCGCCACGCCCGCCGCAGCCGGAGCCGCGCAAGCAGCCGGAGGTCCCACCGGTCAGTTAGGACGGGGCCGCGGCGTCGACCGCGGGAGTAAGCGGGAAAGGGAGTGGGGGCACCGCTCGGTGCCCCCACTGATGTTTCAGGCCGGTTCTCGTGGCTACTTCGGCTGCAGGCCGAAGGCCTGGTACTGCATCGGCACGTACTTCTTCCACTGATCGGGCGTGTCCGCCTCGGCGAAGATCGCCGTCACCGGGCAGACCGACTCGCACGCCCCGCAGTCGATGCACTCCTCCGGGTGGATGAAGAGCTGGGCGTTTAAGGCGTCCTTGGGGAAACCCTCCGGAGGAATGTGCACGGCTTCGCCCCGGGGGATGACCTGCTTGTCGATCCCGGCCCCGGTGGAGGGGTCGGGGACGACGTACCCGCCGATCTCCTCCACGTACTCGTAAATGCAGTCCACCGGGCAGACCTCGACGCAGGAGCGGTCCTTAACCCCGATACACGGCTCCGCAATGATGTAGGTCATCCATCACCTCCGCGAGCCTCTGATCGCACGTCCAGGGCCAGCGTAGCATCGTGGAGAGCCGCCCAGCAATCTCCAAGGGGCAATTACCGGGGTTGGCGCCGGCAAAGCGCAACCCTGTTGACGGCACGCAGAATCCAGAGTATGGTTTGTGTATGCAGTATGCAATCAAATTCGAACGGTTCCAGGGAGGGTCCCATCCCGTGAGCCCGGCGCAGGGGAACGCGCTGTGGGGTCCGCCGCCCGCGCGCGAGCCGATCGGGTCGGCCGCCTATCGCCTGATCCGGGACGCCATCCTGCGCGGGCAGATTTCGCCCGGGGCGCGGATCAACGAACTTGAACTCTCCCGTATCTGGCACATCAGCCGCACGCCCATCCGCGACGCCCTGCGCCGGTTGGAGGCGGAGGGGCTCGTCCAGTCCGTGCCCGGAAAGGGCATGGCCGTGCCGCGGCTCGGCCGCTCCGACGTCGACGAACTCTACGAGATGCTGGAGGCGCTCGAGGGGCTCGCGGCGCGGCGCACGGCGGAGCGGGCCACCGGGGCGTTCCTGTCCGAACTGAACGGGTTGATCAAGGACTACGGCGTCGCGCTGAAGCAGACCGACGACCAGCGCCTGACCGCCGTCGCCGCCGACCTGCACCGCACGGTCGCCCGGATGGGGCTGAACCGCCGCCTGGAGCGGGCGATCGAGACGATCCGCGGCCAGCTCTCCCCGGTCGAACTGCACGCCGTCGGGATGAAAGGCCGGGCCACGAAGTCCTTCCGGGAACTGGCCAAGCTCACCGCCGCGATCCGGGGAAGGGACGGAGCGCGCGCCGAGGCGAGCATGCGTGAGCACCTGGCCAGCCTGCGCGCGGACGCGGTGGCCTCCCTGCCAGCGGGTGAGCCCTCGGCGTGGCCATGACTCGCCTTGACAGCGCGCGGCGCGACTCGCATAATGCGGGCACAGGCACGGACGGGGAGGAGTAGGACGGCAGGAGCCTGAGCGAAGGGGACCCACCGGGTGCAAGGTCCCCCGGCAACAGGTCGTCCGAAGGTCGCCCCTGTGACGCGGGTTCAGGTCGAAGAGTGATCTTCGGCGCAGATCCGCCGGGTTCGCCCGTGAGCGCGAAGACGAGTTGCCGGGAGCAACACTTCCGGCAACCAAGGTGGTACCGCGGACCGCTGCTTCGCCCTTGGGGTGAGGCAGCCTTTGTATTTTGGAGGGAGTCCAGGGAGCCATGGCGACGGAGACGATTCCCACAACCTATGATCCGCTGCGCGTGGAGCAACGCTGGTATCAGACGTGGCTGCAGCGCGGCTACTTTCATGCGCCGGTCGACCCGCAGCGCCGGCCGTTCGTCATCATGATGCCGCTGCCCAACATCACCGGCGACTTGCACATCGGCCACGCCCTGAATAACACGCTGCAGGACGTGCTCATCCGCTGGCGCCGCATGCAGGGGCGCAACGCCATGTGGATGCCGGGGACGGACCACGCCAGCATCGGCACCCATGTGGTCATCGAGCGGGAACTGGCCAAGGAGGGGAAGACCCGCTTCGACCTGGGGCGGGAGGCCTTCCTCGAGTTCACCTGGCGCTGGAAGGAGAGGTACGGCGGGATCATCTACGGCCAGTTGAAGCGGATGGGGGTCTCCTGCGACTGGGACCGCGTCACCTTCACCATGGATCCCGGTTACTCCAACGCGGTCATCGAGGCGTTCCTCCGCCTGTATCAGCGGGGGTACATTTACTACGGCAAGCGGATGATCAACTGGTGCCCGCACGACCTGACCAGCGTCTCCGACCTGGAGGTGGACTACGAGCAGGTCCCGAGCACCCTCTACCACGTGCGCTACCCCGGCGCCGACGGGAGCGAGGGGATCGTCATCGCCACGCAGCGGCCGGAGACCATCCTGGCCGACGTGGCGGTGGCCGTGCACCCCGACGACCAGCGCTACCGGCATCTGGTGGGACGGCAGGTGGTGGTGCCCATCGTGGAGCGGATCGTGCCGGTAATCGCCGATGCGCGTGTGGATCCGGAGTTCGGGACGGGTGCCGTGAAGATCACCCCCGGGCACGACCCGCTGGACAACGAGATCGGGGCCCACCACGGGTTGCCCTCGCCGGTGGTGCTAGACGAGCACGGGCGGATGACCAGCGACACCGGCCCCTACGCCGGGATGGACCGCTTCGCCGCCCGAGAGGCGGTGACGGAGGAACTGCGCGGCCGGGGGTTGGTCCTCCGCGAGGAGCCTTACACCACGTCGGTAGCCGTGTGCGAGCGGTGCCAGACCGTACTCGAGCCTTACATCACCGACCAGTGGTTCGTGCGGATGAACGAGCTGGCCGAGCCGGCGATCCGCGTGGTGCGCCAAGGGAAGGTGCGCTTCCACCCCGAGCGCTGGACCAAAGTCTACCTGGACTGGATGGAGAACATCCGGGACTGGAATATCTCACGACGCCTCTGGTGGGGCCACCAGATCCCGGTGTGGCATTGCCGGGCGTGCGGTGAGGCGGTGGCGGCGCGGGAGCGGCCGGAACGCTGCCCGCGCTGCGGCGGTGGCGCGCTAGAGCAGGAAGAGCAGATTCTGGATACGTGGTTCAGTTCCGGTTTGTGGCCCTTCGCCACGCTGGGATGGCCGGCGGAGACGCCAGATCTGGGCTACTTCTACCCGGGAGACGTCCTGGTGACCGACCGGGGCATCATCTTCCTCTGGGTGGCGCGGATGCTCATGTTCGGGCTGGAGTTCAGGGGCGAGGTGCCCTTCACCGACGTGTATATCCACCCCACGGTGCTCACCCTCGAGGGGAAGCGGATGAGCAAGTCGCTGGGGACGGGTATCGACCCCATGGTGGTGATCGACCAGCGGGGGTACGGCGCCGACGCACTCCGTTTTGCCTTAGTCATGCGCTGCTCCCAACACCAGCAGGACCTCCGCTTTGGCGAGAAGATGCTGGAGGACGTGCGGAACTTCAATAACAAGATCTGGAACATCGCCCGCTTCGTCCGCCTGAACCTGGAAGGGTTCGCGCCCACCGGCGACGGCGGCGCGCCCGCGCCGGCCGATCTGGGCGGGATCGACCGCTGGATCCTCAGCCGCTACGCGCGCACGGCCCAGGAGGTAACCGCGGACCTGGAGGCCTTTGAGTTCGACAAGGCCGCGCGCAGGCTGCACGACTTCCTCTGGGCCACCTACGCGGACTGGTACGTCGAACTGGCCAAGGTGGACCTCTACCGGCAGCCCACCCCGGAGCGGCGGCGGCAGGTGCAGTGGACGCTGTGGACCGTGCTGGAGGGCGCGATGCGCCTGTTGCACCCGATCATGCCGCACATCACGGAAGAAGTGTGGCAGCTGCTGCCGCACGAGGGCGAGAGCATCATGATCAGCCCGTGGCCGGAGGTGCCGGGGGAGTGGATCGACGAGGAGGCCGAGCGCACCGCAGACCGGCTGATCGCCGTGATCCGCGCCCTCCGCTCGCTGCGGGTGGACATGGGCGTGGCCGCCGGGGCCGCGGTGGCGCCGGTGTTGCGCCCCGCCGACGGCGACACCCGCGCCCAACTGGAGGCCCTCGGCCCGTACATTACTGCGCTGGCGCGGGCGAGCCAGCTGACGCTGCACCTGCCGGACGCCGTCCCGCCCGCGCGCGCGGCCGCGGCCGCGGTGGACGGCGTGGAGGTGTTCCTCCCGATCGGAGAGGCAGAGGTGGACGCCATCCGGCGCCGGCTGACCCAGGAACTGGAGCGCGTGCGGGGCGAACTCGCCCGCGTGGATGGACGGTTGGCCAGCGAGGACTTCCTCACGCGCGCCCCGGCGGAGGTGGTGGAGACGGAGCGGCGCCGGCAGGACGATCTGGCGCGGCGGCGCGACACACTGACACGGTATCTCCGCGCGCTGGCGTAGCGACGATCCGGCAGGAAAACGGTCGCCCTCCCCGAAACTGCGCAGTCGGGGCGTTCTTCGTCGCGGAGGGATACAGTGCGCGCCAATCCACTCATCGTTACCTTAGCCCTGGTCGGTCTTTTTGTCGTCTCGCTCGTCCTGGGTTACGTCATCGGCGAGGTCTTCCTCAAGCAGACCGGCGTGGCCCAGCAGCCCGCCGTCCAGCCGTCCCCGGCTCCGCAGGTGCCGGCGGCCGTTCCACCGTCGCCGCCGCCCACGCCGTTCCCGCTCCGCACCATCGTGATCACGCCGCCGCCGGCGACGCCGACACTCGCTCCGGCACCGGCCGCCACCCGCGCGCCGGCGCCCCGGGCAACGGCGGCGCCCGCCGCGGGCGTGCTCTTCCGCGTGCAGGCCGGCGCCTTTCTCAAGCGGGAGAACGCCGAGGAGCGCGTGGGCCAACTGCGCGCCGCGGGGTTTGAGGCCTACGTCCTGCCGACGGGCGATCTCTTCAAGGTCTACGTCGGCGCCTTCGCCGAGCGGGGGAACGCGGAGCGCCTGGCGGAGCGGCTGCGCGAGCTCGGCTTCGAGACGATCGTCATCCGGCAGTAGGGCCGCGCGGCGCGCGCGCCGAAGGAGAGTTCCTGCCGACCGTGTCCCCGGAGGATCCAGTGTATCCACGCGCCCGCCCACCCGAGGCCTTCGCCTTCCAGCGCATCATCTACGAGAAGCGGGACGGCTGGGCCCGCGTGACGATCAACCGGCCCCAGGTCCTGAACGCCCTCGACTTCGCCACGCTAAGCGAGATGAGCGCGGCGTTTCAGGACGCCTCCTGGGACGATGCCGTCGCCGTCCTGATCCTCACCGGCGCCGGGGACCGGGCCTTCTGCGCCGGCGCCGACCTGGCCGAGCAGCAGCAGTTCCTCCGCCGGCCGCGCGACTACTGGAAGTGGATGGGGATGTTCGTGGAGGCGCAGGAGCGGCTGCGCAACATCGGCAAGCCCACCGTCGCCCGGCTCAACGGCATCGTCGTCGGCGGGGGCAACGAGTTCAACCTGGCCTGCGACCTGGCGGTAGC
>Ga0209001_1000246_pt1 | contig 12509 bp, 13 predicted proteins | sample Rifsed13ft2_FD_184006 | JGI IMG/M metagenome (GOLD analysis project Ga0209001, IMG submission 184006) | Soil microbial communities from Rifle, Colorado, USA - sediment 13ft 2 (SPAdes) (version 2) | ecosystem: Environmental > Terrestrial > Deep subsurface > Rock core/Sediment | place: Rifle...
GGATAGAAAACCGTCCGCATGCCCGATAGGAGCGGCAACAGCGTGCCGGCCGTGAGCCCGAACGAGTGGAACAGCGGCAGCGCGTTCAGGATCACGTCTTGCGCGCTGAAATCGATGCGCGCGGCCACCTGCTCGCGGGCACGGCGGACCGTGCTCTCGTCCAGCGAAGAGGAGTGACTCTTCACCGAAACCTTCAGGCGGGCCAGCAGGTCGATCAACTCCTTGCTGCTCAGCCCTAAGTCTTTGGCCAGTTCATGGACACGCATCCGCTATCCCCTTGCTTTGCCCGCGGGCAGGCGAATCACTTTCGGCGGAGGCGGCGTCGCCGGCCGCGTCAGCAGCGCGCGTAACTCCGCCCCGATGCTCTGCGGGATGTCGATGTCCAGGGCCTGCTGCAGCCGGCGCTCCCGCAGCGCCACTTCTACGCAGGACTCCCGCGGATCGACGTAGGCGCCCCGTCCGGCGGCCTTGCCCGTCGGATCGAGCCGCACCTCGCCGGCCGGCGTGCGCACGACGCGCACCATTTCCCGCTTCGGCCGCATCTCGCGGCAGGCCACGCACATACGTTGCGGCACCCGGCGTTCTCGCGGCATGCTCCCCGTTCCGGCGGCCGTTAGCCGGCGGCCTCTTCCCGAGCCTCCGACGCGGGCTCACCCGCCTCTTCCGCGACCGCCGCGCCGGCCGGGGCAGGTTCATCCGCGGCTCCGCTCGCGGCGGCCAGAGGGGCGGCACCCTCGCCCGCCTCGCCCGGCACTGCCGCGGCCTCAGCCGCCGGCTGCTCCGCCGCAGCTGGTTCCGCCGCGGGCGCTGCGGCCGTCTCTTCCGGCGGCAGGTCGATGAAGATCTTCTGCGCCTCGATCTCCTTCAGCTGAGTCTCGCTCTTGATGTCGATGCGCCAGCCGGTGAGCTTCGCGGCCAGCCGGGCGTTCTGCCCCTCCCGGCCGATGGCCAGGGAGAGCTGGTGGTCGGGCACGATCACCAGCGCCGTCTTTGTCTCCTCGTGGATGTCCACGCGCATGACCTTCGCCGGGCTGAGCGCCGAGGCGACGAACAGGGAGGTGTCGGCGTTCCAGGGGATAATGTCGATCTTCTCCCCGCGCAGTTCGTCCACGATGGCCTGCACGCGGGAGCCCTTCGGCCCCACGCAGGCGCCGACCGCGTCCACGTTCTTGTCGCGTGAGGAGACGCCGATCTTGGTGCGCGCGCCGGCTTCGCGGGCGATGGCCTTGATCTCGACGATGCCCTCGTAGATCTCCGGCACCTCTAATTCGAAGAGCCGCTTCAGCAGACCGGGGTGCGTGCGCGAGACGACGATCTGCGGCCCGCGCGTCCCCTGCCGCACCTCCACGACATAGGCCTTCACGCGCTCCCCCTGCCGGTAGGACTCCCGGGGGATCTGCTCCGGCGGAGGCAGCACCGCCTCGATGCGGCCCAGGTCGAGGTAGACGTTCTTCCGCTCGATCCGGTGCACGGTGCCGGTGACGATGTCGCCCTCGCGGTCGCGGAACTCCTTGTAGACCAGTTCCCGCTCCGCCTCGCGCAGCCGCTGCACCCAGACCTGCTTCGCCGTCTGGGCGGCGATCCGCCCGAAGTCCCGCGGCGTGACCTCCAGTTCGACCATGTCCCCGACCGCGGCGGTGGAGTCGTACTGCTGCACCTCCGCCAGGGCGATTTCGTTGGTCGGGTCGGTCACCTGCTCCGCCACCGTGCGCACCTGGTAGACGCGCATGTCCCCGGTTGTGCGGTCGATCTCGATCCGCACGTTCTGGGCCCCGCCACCGAAGTTCTTCTTGTAGGCCGACAGCAGCGCGGCCTCCAGGGCCTCGAACATCACGTCCTGGCCGATGCCCTTCTCCTCTTCCAGTTGCTGCAGGGCGCGAATGAGTTCCGCGTTCATTGCGTTGCCGTGCCTCCTCCGGCCAGATCCCGCTTCAACATCGCTTCGTCGATGACCAGCCGCGCGCGCGTCACCTGATCGCGGGGCAGCCCCACCTGGCGCGTGCCGACGGCCAGCCGGACTATGCCGCCCTCCAGCCCGAGCAAGCGCCCCTTGAAGTGGCGCTGGTTCTCGATCGGCGCGAACGTCCACACCTCGATCTCCCGGCCGGCGAACCGGACGAAATCGCGGTCCTTCTTCAGCGGCCGGTCCAACCCCGGCGAACTGACCTCGAGCGTGTAGGCGTGCGGGATCAGGTCCCGCAGGTCGAGCTGGCGCGACAGCACCTCGGAGACGCGGGCCAGTTCCTCCACGGTGACGTCCGGAGCGCTTTCGCCCGCCGACTCCACGACGACGCGCAGCACGGTGCGGCTCCCCTGCCCCAGCAATTCGACGTCGGCGACCTCGAGCCCGGACCGGTGCGCGATCGGCTCCACTATCTCCTCCACCTGTGCGACGATGGACTGCCGTGCCATCTCCGTCTCCTGCTCAAAAAAAAGAGCGGGCCGTGACCCACTCCAATCAAACGACAGGCGGCCCAGTGCCTCCCCGGGCCAATACTTCTATGGAACTATAACACGCGCGGAAAAGCCTGACAAGCGCCCCGCCGCGTCGATCGGGCGCGGCTACGGATAGAGCCGGTTGATCAACCGCGGAAAGGGAATGGCCTCGCGGATGTGCTCCAGCCCGCAGATCCACGCCACCGTGCGCTCGATGCCGATGCCGAACCCCGAGTGCGGCACCGCGCCGTAGCGCCGCAGGTCCAGGTACCAGCGGTAGACGTCGCGCGGCAACCCGTACTCGGCCAGCCGGTGCTCCAGCAGCGCCAGGTCGTGGATGCGCTGCCCGCCGCCGATGATCTCCCCGTACCCTTCCGGTGCCAGCAGGTCGGCCGCCAGCACCACTGCGGGACGCGCCGCATCGGGCTGCATGTAGAAGGCCTTGCACGCCGCAGGAAAGTGGTGCACGAAGACGGGGCGGTCGAAGTGGGCAGAGATCACCGTCTCCTCGTCCCCGCCGAAGTCCTCGCCCCAGGGCACCGGCTTGGCGGCGCGCTGGAGGATCTCCAGCGCCTCGTCGTAGGAGATGCGCGGGAAGGGCGGAACCACGCGGCGCAGCGGTGCCAGGTCGCGCTCCAAGACGGCCAGCTCCCGCGCCCGGTCGCGCAGCACGTCCTGGACGATGGCGCTGACGAACCCCTCGGCCAGATCCATGTACCCGTCGAGGTCGAGGTACGCCACCTCCGGCTCCAGCATCCAGAACTCGGTGAGGTGCCGGCGGGTCTTGCTCTTCTCGGCGCGGAAGGTCGGCCCGTAGGAGTAGACCCGGCCGAAGGCCATCGCCGCGGCTTCGTTGTAGAGCTGGCCGGACTGGGTGAGGTAGGCCGTTCCCAGATCGAAGTACGCGGTCTCGAAGAGCGTGGTCGTCCCCTCCACCGACGCCGGCGTGAGGATCGGTGCGTCCACCCGAAGAAAACCCTGACCGTCCAGGTAGGCGGTCGCCGCGCGGATGACCTCCGCCCGCACGCGCATGATCGCGTGCTGCCGCGGCGAGCGCAGCCAGAGGTGGCGGTGGTCCATGAGGAACTCGACCCCGTGCTCCTTGGGTGTGATGGGATAGGGGTCGGCCTCCTGGAGGACCGCGAGGGCCCGCACGGTCACCTCCACCCCGCCGGGGGCGCGCTTGTCCGAGCGCACCGCTCCCGTGAGGATCAGGCTGCTCTCCTGCGGCAGGTGGTCGGCGCGGTCGAAGGTCGCCGCATCGACCTCTTTCGCGTTGATGACCGCCTGGACGACGCCGGTGCCGTCCCGCACCAGCAGGAAGTGGATGCCCCCGCTGCTGCGGCGGGTGTAGAGCCAGCCGCGCAGTTCCACCGTCTGCCCGACGTACTGGGGCAGCAGGTCAATAAAGACCCACGGAGGGGGCGTCATCCTGTCCGCCACAGGACCAGCAAGATCAGAGGAGGCGGGGCCTCTACCAGAAGTGCGCGAACTTGGCGGCGAAGCGCCGTTCCATCTCCTCCTTATAGAGGTGGTAGATCGGGCACTCCCGGGTCATGCAGACCTGCAGGGCGGTGTTGCAGAAGGCCTCCGGAACCTCCCAGCAGCGCTTGTTGATGAAGTAGGCCTGGCAGACCCCTTTCTTCGGCAGGGCGGCCGGCATCTCCGGCAGGACGGCCTCCGGAATGGGCGGGGGCACCGTGGCCGCCGGCACGTGGGGCGCCGGATCGCGCACCAGTCGCAGCACCGGACGGGCCTCCGTGGCCGCGGTGTGCGGGCGCCGCTCCTCGGGGGGCGGCACCGGGGTGGACATCAACGATTCCAGATCCTGCGAGGCGCCTTCCAGGATCTCCCTAACGCCGCGCCGCAGCTCCTCGCGTCCGCTCTTCATGCGCCATGACCTCCTTGGCCAGGTTCATGTAGTCCTGGGCACCGCGGGAGGCGGGCTGCGTCACGAAGAGCGGCGCGCCCTGCATCGACGACTCCACCAGTTTGATGTTGAAGTTGATGGTGGATCGGAAGACCGCGTCGCCGAAGCGTTCGCGGATGCCCTGGAGGATCTCGTTGCTGATGTTGGTGCGCGAATCATACATGGTGGGCAGGACGCCGACGATGTCCACCTGGTGGCCGACCTCTTCCCGAACCATCTTCAAGGTCTGCAGCAACTGGCGCATCCCGATCAGCGCGTAGTAGTGCGTCTGGATCGGGATGATCACGCCGTCGCAGGCAACGAGCGCGTTCAACGTGAGCAGTCCCAGCGAGGGCGGCGTGTCGATGATGACGTACTGGTAGGCCGGCGCCACCGGGCTCAATCGCTTGCGCAGGGCGTTCTCCCGGCCGATGCGGGCGGCGAGTTCCAGTTCCGCCGCCGCCAGGTCGATGGAGGACGGGGCGAGGTACAGGTTCTTGACCTTCGTCTCGCGGATGATGTCTTCCAGGCGGGTGGCCGGCCCGTTGTCGAGCTCCCCTTCCACCAGCACGTGGTAGATGGTCTTGGCCAGCTCCGCCGGATCGACGCCGAGGCTGAAGGTGGCGTTGGCCTGGGGGTCGAGGTCGATGAGGAGGGTCTTCCGCCCGGAGACGGCGACGGAGGCGCTGAGGTTGACCGCTGTGGTGGTCTTGCCGCAGCCGCCCTTTTGATTGACCAGGGCGATGACGCGCGTCTGCATTGGTGAGCGCAAGCGTTGCCTCCGTGGGCGACCGCCCGCCGGGGGGCGAGCGGGTCGCTAACAGCCCCTCACGCGAGGAGGGGCGTGGTGCGACGTTCTGCTGCGTTGAGCACGGCGCGCACCGCCGCTTCCTCCGGGATGCGGTCGGTGACGGCACTGCCGACGAGTCGCTCTTCCACCTCCTCGGAGCGGAGTTGGAGTTGCACGATCACCGCCTCGCGCTGCGCGATCGGCTGGGTCACCGCCACGTCGCAGCGCAGGCGCCAGCTTTCCGGGAGGAACTGGTTCAGCGCGGAGACCGTGGCCGCGGCGGCGGCGACGACGGTCGCCCGCTCCCCCTCCGCCGCTTCGGCTGATCCCAGCGTCGTGCGGCCATCGTGCGCCAGCTCCACGTCCACCCGCACGCGTCCCGCTTCCCGCTCCACCTTCAGACGGCTGACCCGCAGTCGCTCCGCTGCCATCCCCCCGTCTGTTCGACCTCTCCTCTGGATTTCCTTTGCGGCCCTCTCGGGGGGCGCCGACCGCGCGCAGCGCCCGCACCCCACGGGATCGCGGTGGCTATGCTCCCGGCGCCTGGGGTACAATTCAGGTAAGTCCCTCCCTGATCACTGCACAGACCGCGAAAGGAGGCGGGCGGACCAATGCGGATCACGGTCAGTGTGATCAAGGCGGACATCGGGAGCATCGGCGGCCACACGCTCCCCAGTCCGGAAGTGCTGGCGATCGCCCGGGAACGGGTGGAGCGGGCCAAGGGGTCGCTGCTCATCGATGCCTTCGTCTGCCACACCGGCGACGACATCTGCCTGAGCATGACCCACACCCACGGGGTAGACGACTCCCGGGTGCACGAACTGGCCTGGCAGGCCTTCCGCGAGGGCACCGAAAAGGCCAAGGCGCAGGGCCTCTACGGCGCGGGGCAGGACCTGCTGAAGGATGCCTTCTCCGGCAACGTGCGGGGCCTCGGGCCGGCCTCCGCGGAGATGGAATTCGAGGAGCGCCCGAACGAGGCGCTGATCATTTTCGCGGCGGACAAGACTGAGCCGGGCGCCTACAACCTCCCTCTTTACCTGGCCTTCGCCGACCCGATGTACTCGCCGGGGCTGCTGCTGTCGGAGTCGCTGCATGACGGGTTCACCTTCCACATTATGGACGTGAACCACACCGAGGGGGACCGCGTCATCGTCCTCCCGGCCCCGGAGCGCCTCTACGATATCGCCGCCCTGCTGCGGGACACGCACCAGTACGTCATCGAGTCCATCTGGTCCCGCCGACACCCCAGCGAGCAGGCGGTGGCAGTAGCGACGTCGCGGCTGCGCAACATCGCCGGTCGCTACGTGGGTAAGGACGACCCCGTGGCCATTGCGCGCGTGCAGAAGATCTTCCCGGCGACCGAGGAGTTCGGCCCGCCCTTTGCCCTGGGCGCCTTCGTCGCCGGCGACACCCGCGGCAGCCACAACCTGCCATTGATGCCGGTGCCGATCAACACGTCCGCCTCCACCTTCTTCTGTGTGCCGATGGTCTCGGCGCTGGGCTTCTCCATGCACAACGGGATCCTGAGCACGCCCGCGGACCTGTTCGCCGACCCGTTCTGGCACCACGTGCGCGACCGGGTGGCGGCGAAGGCGATCGAGATGCGCAAGCAGGGGTTCTTCGAGCCGGCGACGCTGCCCTATTCTGAACTGGAGTACGGTGGGATCGTCGTGCGGCTGCAGCGGTTGGACAAGGAGTTCACGATCCGGGACGGCAAGGCGAAGGCAGCGCCGATTGGCACGCCCGCCGGCGTCGAAACGGACAATCCCAGCTAGTACCCGCAGCGGGGCGGCGACGGTCAGTGCCGGTCGGAGTGCTGCTCTTCCTTCAACACCGTCCGGTTGAGCAGGTTGACTAATCCTGGAGCAACGCTGGGCAGGATCGCCCCGACGGCAATCATCACGGCGAGTGCAATGAAGAAGATCCGCAGTGCTTCCTGTTCCGTCATAAACATCCAATTCCGCCCGTCTAGCTGATTTCCTTGCCGTCTCCCTGCGGGAACTCCCGCTCCACCAGGACCAGGGCCTCTTCCCGCGTCTGCACCCTTCCTTCTAATTGCGCGTCTACCACGGCCTCCAGGATTTCCTTGAAGCGTGGCCCGGGGCGGTAGCCGCGGGCGATCAGATCGTCGCCGGTGACCAGGCGGGGCGGGCGCTGCTCCTCCTCCGTGAGGTGCTCGCGGGCCTGCCGCGCCCACTCCCAGGTGGAGAGGTCGCCGTGGCTGGCCAGGCAGTCCACGCGGTGCAGTTCCAGGTGATCGGCGATGTTGGGGCGCGCCAGGAAGCGCTTCACCTTGGCCGGCCGCATCCGCGGCAGGTCTCGGATGCGCAGGTGCTCGCGGACCAGGTCCACGACCAATGCCGTCTCATCGTTGCTGAGGCGCAGCCGGCGGCAGCTCTCCTCCGCCATCGCCGCGCCCGCCTCGTCGTGGCCGTCGAAGCGGATGCGCTCCGCCCGGCGGAAGGTCGGCGGCTTGCCCACATCGTGCAGCAGCACGGCCAGCGCGAGGATTGGCGAGGGATCCTGCAGATGCGAGAGCGCCAACCGGGTGTGGGTGAGGACGTCGCCTTCGGGATGGAACTCCGGGGGCTGCTCGACGCCCTCCATGGCCGCCACCTCCGGCAGGATCTCGCGGAGGAGGCCGCTCTCTTGCAACCGCTCCAACCCCGGGACACGCCCCGGGCTGACGAGCAACCGGAGGAGTTCGTCGCGAATGCGCTCCGCACTGACCCGGGTAATCGCCGGGGCGTGGGCCCGAATGGCCTGGAAGGTCTCCTCGTCGATGGTGAAGTCGAGTTCGGCGGCAAGGCGGATGGCCCGCAGCATGCGCAGGTGGTCCTCGGCGAACCGCGTCTCCGGGTCGCCCACGGTGCGGATGCGCCGCGCCGCCAGATCGTCGCGGCCGCCGACCAGGTCAACGACGGAGCCGTCCAGCGGGTCGAACATGAGGGCGTTGACGGTGAAGTCGCGCCGGCGCACGTCCTCCTCCAGGGTCGCGTACTCCACGAAGGAGGGACGGCGACCGTCCAGGTAGGGACCTTCGCGGCGAAAGGTAGCGACATCGTAGACGCCGCTCTCGGTGGGGACCAGCACGACCCCGAAGCGTACGCCGACCGGCACCGTGCGGGGAAAGAGTAGGGCGATCTGCTCGGGACGCGCGTCGGTGACGATGTCGACGTCATGGGGCGGACGACCCATGAGCAGGTCGCGCACCGACCCGCCGACCAGATAGGCCTGATGGCCGGCCTCTCGCAGCCGCCGGATGATGCGCAGCGCCCCGTCGAGGTCGGTCAGACCGCCCTCCGCCGCCGAGACCCGGATACGCTCAGTCGTCGAGGGGTGAAGTTTCCTCGCGGCCCAGGATGTCGTCGCGCCCGCGGCGCAGGATCTCCTCCGCCTTGTCGCGCAGGTCCTCCACCGTCTCCCGGGCGCGGCCGCGGAACTCCTCCGCCTTCGCCCGCGCCCGCGAGGCCATCTCCTCTGCCCTCTCCCTGGCGCGCTGCCCCATCTCCGTCCCGCGCTCGCGCAGCCGCTCCCGCATCTCCTCGTTCATCTTGGAGGTCAACAGGACGGCCACGCCCGCGCCCAGGATGGCGCCCAGCACCAGGCCTGCGGCAAACCCTGAACCCCGCCTCTCTTCAGACTCCATGACGCACCTCCGTCAATGCCGCCCGCGCAGGGCGGCGAATCCCTCTTCGCTCCGCCGGGCGCCGTCGATCACGCCGCCGCCCAGCACCACCTCGCCGTCGTAGAGGGTGACCGCCTGGCCGGGCGCGGCGGCCCGCTGAGGCTCGTCAAACCGGACGCGCAGGGCACCCGTCCGGTCCATCCAAACCGTCGCCGGCGTCTCTTTACCGGCGTGGCGCACGCGCGCCGTCACCCGGAGAGGGCGATCCGGCGCCGGCCCGCCGATCCAGTTCACCTCGCGCGCCGTGATCTCGCGCATGAGCAGGTCGTCTTCCTCGCCCACGATCACCGCGTTGCGCGCCGGGTCGATACCCGCGACATAGAGCGGCCGCCCGTGCGCGATTCCCAGACCGCGGCGCTGTCCTATGGTAAAGCGGGCGAGCCCGCCGTGCGTACCGATCTGTCGTCCGCTGCCGTCCAGGATCGGCCCGGGCCGGGCGGCCTCGGGGCGCCGCCGGGCCACCACGTCCATGTAATGGCCGCGCGGGACGAAGCAGATCTCCTGGCTGTCCGGCTTGTCCGCCACCCCCAGGCCCAGCCGGCGCGCCACCGCGCGGATCTCGGGCTTCGAGAACTCCCCCACCGGCAGCAGCAGGTGGCGCAGCTGGTCCTGGCGCAGCGCGTACAGGACGTAGGACTGGTCCTTCTCGGGGTCCCGCGCCCGCAGGAGGAGGAATCGACCCGCCGCCTCATCGTGGCGCACACGCGCATAGTGCCCGGTCGCCAGGTAGTCCAGCCCCATCGCCCGGACCTTGCGCAGCAGTAAGGAGAACTTGATCGCCCGGTTGCAGGCGATACAGGGATTGGGCGTGCGCCCCCGCGCGTACTCGTCGCAGAACTCGTCGATGACGGCGCGTTCGAACTCCTCGCGCATGTTCAGGACGTAGTGCCGGATGGCGAGGCGCTGCGCCACCGCCCGGGCGTCCCCGATCGCGCCCACGCCGCAGCAGGCCTTAACGCCCTCGTCCGGCTCGGGGAGCCAGTCGGGCCAAAGGTTCATGGTCAGGCCGACGACCACGTGCCCCTGGTCCACGAGCAGCGCCGCGGCCACCGCACTGTCGACTCCGCCGCTCATCGCGACGGCTACACGCGCCATGACTGTTTGATTATACCCTCAGGACTTGGGAAAGGCGTACCGCTTGATCCCCTTCCACCAGGCCAGCAGCCGGCGGCGGATCTCCTTCTCGAAGCCGGACTCCGATGGCTGGTAGTAGACCCGATCCCGCACGTTGTCCGGCAGGTACTGCTGATCGACGAAGTGGCCGGGGTAGTTGTGGGCGTACTTGTAGCCCTTGCCGTGCCCCAGGCGCGCCGCTGCCAGCGAGTGGCTGCTGTCGCGGAGGTGGCGCGGCACCGGCTCGGCCCGCACCGCTTCGACGTCGCCCATCGCCGATCCGATGGCCTCCACGACGGAGTTGCTCTTCGGCGCGGTGGCGATGTAGATCGCCGCCTCGGTCATGGGGATGCGGGCCTCCGGCAGGCCGACGAACTCGACCGCCTGGGCGGCCGCCGTGGCCACCACCAGGGCCATGGGGTCGGCCATCCCGACGTCTTCGGCGGCATGCACGACCATCCGGCGGGCGATGAAGCGGGGATCCTCCCCGGCCGCCAGCATGCGGGCCAGCCAGTAGACCGCGGCGTCGGGATCGCTGCCGCGCAGGCTCTTGATGAAGGCGGAGATGGTGTCGTAGTGGACATCGCCCTCCCGGTCGTACAGGAGGGCCCGCCGCTGGCTGGCCTCCTCGGCCACGGCCAGGGTGACGCGGCGGCGGCCATCCTCCTCCTCCGGGGCGATGGTGCCCGCGGCCTCCAGCCCGTTCAGGGCGATCCGCGCGTCGCCGTTGGCGATGTTCACCAGATGGCTCAGGGCGTCGTCGTCCATCGTGACCGTCTGGCCGCCGAGCCCCCGCGGGTCGGTGAGCGCACGCTGCAGGATCGTCCGCAGGTCTTCTTCCCGGAGCGGCTCCAGCTGCAGCACGCGCGAGCGGGAGACGAGCGTGGCATTGACCTCGAAGAACGGATTCTCCGTGGTCGCGCCGATAAGGATGATCGTCCCGTCTTCGACTGCCGGCAGCAGCACGTCCTGCTGGGCCTTGTTGAAGCGGTGGATCTCGTCGATGAAGAGGATCGTCCGCGTCTGGTAGTAGGCGCGGCGGTCCAGCGCCTCGGTGATGATCCGCTTCAGGTCGGCCACCCCGGCGGTGACGGCGTTGATCTGCTCGAAGTGGGAGTGGGTCAGGCGGGCGATGATCCGCGCCAGCGAAGTCTTCCCCGTCCCCGGCGGGCCGTAGAGGATCAGGCTGGGGAGTTCGTCGGTCTCAATGGCCCGACGCAGCAGTGTGCCGGGGCCGACGATGTCCTCCTGCCCGACGAACTCGTCGAGCGTCTGCGGCCGCATGCGCGCGGCCAGCGGCGCGTCCTCGGGCAGACGGTCGGCGGGAAAGAGGCTCACGGTCGCCTCCGGCGCGGGTGGGGGAAGAAGCCCCGAGACATTACCGGACAGTTAGACGAATCCCCGCCGTACCGTGGGCGCCGGAGTTCCCGAACCTGTCCTCGACAGGTGGGTGCCCTCCTAGGCGTTTCTGACACTCCCGGCAGGGACCGGGCCGCTGGCCCGTTCCCCGGGGCTGTCATCCGCGTCCAGAGTCCGGGCTCCCTCGTGCTCTGTGTTGGCTCGGAACTACTGGCGCGCTCGAGTACGGCAGGGATTCCCTGCTCACTGCCATGGTACACCCGGGCGAGGCGCCTGACAAGAAATGCCCAGGTTCTTAGCTTGGCGGCCGGTATCCCGCTGCTGACGCCTTCTTCATCGCGGCAATCCCCTCCTCGGTCGTCATCAGCGGGGTGGTCTTGATGGCCTTGACCGCACCCCCGGCCGACGCAGCGATAGAAAAGGCTGCCGCACTGGCGTTGTCAGGCATCTGGAGAATCGCCACGATGTCATAGTCCCCAAATGCCAGCCAGCCATGTTCAAGCTTCCCCCCCAGTCGTTCAGCCACCGGTCGCACCGCATCGACGCGGTCTGGAGAACCTCTAGGAGTCCGGGCCGCCCTCGCCTGTCCGAGGGGCGATGGAGGCGATGTGAACCTCGTGCAGCTGCCGCGGATCGACCGGTGCAGGCGCGCCGGTCATCAGGTCGGTGCCGGCGGTCGTCTTCGGAAAGGCGATGACGTCGCGGATGGTCTCCTCCCCTGCCACGAGCATGACCAGCCGGTCGAAGCCCAGGGCGATTCCGCCGTGCGGCGGGGCGCCGTAGCGGAGCGCCTCCAGGAGGAAACCGAAGCGTTCTTGGGCCTGCTGTTCGCTGAGACCAATGAGGGTGAAGACCTGCCGCTGCAGGTCGCGGTCGGCGATGCGGATACTCCCCCCGCCGACCTCCACCCCGTTCAAGACCAGGTCGTAGGCACGGGCCCGGACCGCCAGCGGGTCGGTGGCCAGGAGAGGCCGGTCGGCCTCCAGCGGCGCGGTAAATGGGTGGTGCACCGCGACCAGGCGGCCCTCCTCTTCGCTCCGCTCCAGCAGCGGGAACTCGGTCACCCAGCAAAAGCGAGTGACGCCGGTGGGAACCAAACCTGCTTCCTGAGCCGCGGTCAACCGCACCCGCCCCAGCGCCGCCGCCACGGCGGAATCCACCCCGCCCGACAGCGCGCAGAGGACCCGCTGCCCGCCGACCTTCTCCCGGATGGC
>Ga0209001_1000249_pt1 | contig 12459 bp, 7 predicted proteins | sample Rifsed13ft2_FD_184006 | JGI IMG/M metagenome (GOLD analysis project Ga0209001, IMG submission 184006) | Soil microbial communities from Rifle, Colorado, USA - sediment 13ft 2 (SPAdes) (version 2) | ecosystem: Environmental > Terrestrial > Deep subsurface > Rock core/Sediment | place: Rifle...
AATCTTTCTATCCAATGAGTCCTTTATCACCTGGTATTTTGTAATTTCTTCCTGACTCAAAGTTATCACCTCCATAGGTATTTCTACCTCCTGATGGGTAATTTCTACTCAAGACAGAAATTATCCCAAAAACCCAGGGGGGTGACATTTTCACTTTGCGCTTAAATAGTGACATTATCACTTTGCAACTACATAAGTTTCCTGGTTTTAGGTTTCGTGGTATCACTTTTACCCTATAAATTTGCCTTTTCCCATATAACCATTCTACTATATAGCAAAAACCAAATCTTTAAGCTTCAATTTTAGCATGGGGCAAGCAGAAGATAAGAAACCCAAGAACTGATTGTTATTACATGTTATGTACGAACTATAACAAATTAATTGACGGAATTTGCTTTGGAATGTTCTAGTTCCTTTATAACCTCACCTATCGTCGGAACTCTTCCTGTACCTATTGGTTTTCCATTCACAATCACCACAGGCACTTGATACCAGAAGAATATTGTGCGGATGGTAGAAAGTATAGAAGGTTTAAATTTTAAAACGTCCTTTAAAACCTTTGGCATCAAATAGAAATAAGCCCTTGGTTCAATCTGAATAATTTCAACCTCTTCATCCCCAAATCTATCGGTGATTTCTCGATGGAGCCTTCCACATTCCTCAGCTATTTTTCTAATTTTTCCATAAGAGTGATCCTTTTTTGCAAACTCCCCCATTCCACCTGAGCAGCAGATACATCCTCCTGTACCATCACTCTCTCTCACTATTATCACAGATGACTTTTTATTCTTAGCCAATTGAAACATCTTAAACAATCCAATAGGTAAAATTACCACTATATTAGTACAGTATATCATGCTTTTTGTAAGCTAAATGAATTAAGTGAGGTGAAACCATGCCTGATCGGAGAGGGAATTTATTGCCAGGAAAGCTTATTTTGTTATATAATTGGTTTAGGCATAAAACGAATTTATGCGTTTAGCTATATTGACCAAGAAAAGCTAAAAGGAGGCAATGTAAGATGGTAAAGGCGAATTGGACTGTTTTAGTGTTCTTAGCTGGAGATAATGACCTTGAAGGTGCTGCCATAAAGGATATAAACGAGATGGAGATGGTGGGCTCATTAGAAGGGAAGGTTAATATACTTGCACAGGTAGACAGGGCAGCCGACTATGACAACAGCAACGATGACTGGAGAAGCACAAGGAGATATTATATAACCAAGGGTGCAGATACAAAAAAAATAACCTCTAAACTCATAGCTGACCTAGGAGCGACCAACACAGGAGACCCTAAGGTACTTATGGACTTTATCCGCTGGGGTTTTAACGAGTACCCCGCCAAGCACTATATGCTTGTACTCTGGAACCACGGCTCAGGGTTTTACGTGCCTCCAGAGATGCTCTTAGGTGAAAATGCCCCCTCAAGTAGGGAAATAACCACAAGGGCACTTCCAAAACTAAGAAGAAGCATGTTTAGAACCGCTAGGGAGCATATACTTAGCCTTCCGCCAAAAGAAAGAGGAATATGCTATGACGACGGTTCAAATGACTGTTTAGACAATAAGGAGCTTAAGAATATTCTTCAATATGCATCCTCACTAATTGATGGAAAAAAGATTGACGTATTGGGAATGGATGCATGTTTGATGACTATGATTGAGGTGGCATATCAGGTTAAGGACTACGTGAAATTCCTGGTCGGCTCTGAGGAAACCGAGCCGGGAGATGGCTGGCCCTATGACAGAGTTATAAAAGCTCTGGTGGACAATCCTAAAATCACCCCTAAGGACCTTGCCGTTCATATAGTTGCTAAATACATCGAGTCCTATGATAAATTTGGTGAGTTTGATACAGATGTCACACAATCGGCTATGGACTTAGAGAGGCTTAAAGACTTAGTAGATTCTATTGATAACCTGGCAGATGCCCTGCTGAAAAATCTTCAAGATCCAGAGTTAGACGGCGCAATATCAAAAGCCTGGAGGAAATCCACCAGGTTCTTCGATAACTACTACATTGATCTACATAACTTTGCGAGCTTTCTTAAAGGCGGCGTAAATGGGAAGCTTCAAAAAGCCTGTCAGTATGTGATCGACTCTATAGAAGGAAGAGTGAAAAAGGCAACGCCGATTGTAGCAGAAGGACATCTGGGTCCGAGGATGGAGAGGGTAAAGGGAATATCAATCTACTTTCCCCCATTTAGAAATCCTTCGGTCTATTACAAAGAACTCGATTTTGCAAACACTACAAAGTGGGGAGATTTTTTGGAGAAATATTTAACGTGAAATGAAAAGACCTCTACTTATAAGGATTGCTAAGGGCTCCATAACCGATGTTAAAGCCACTGCTATAGTCGTTACTCACTTTCAGGGTATAGAGCCGGGCGGCGCAGAGCTGGCAGTTGATGATGCCATAGGAGGGGCTATTACTGCATTTACGAGAAATAAAAGCCTTGCAGGAGAACTCGGCAGTTTCTTCGTTGTCCCTTCCCTCACAAGCAGGCTTTATGCTCAGATGGTTGTAGTTCTGGGCTTAGGAACCTATGATATATTTGCAAGAAGGGTAAGGCAAAAGGAAAGTGAAGAAGGGGGTCTCATACGTCAGGTTGGTTTTAGATTAATAGAAGGGCTTCTTGGAATAAATGTCACAGATTTTTCAACTGTGCTTATAGGCGGCGGAGGCGGAGGCCTTAATGCCGATGAAGCCGCATTTCTCTTAATTCAAGCGATCGGCGAGGCTATATCTAGATTGGACCACGAGGGAAGAATCCACGAGTTCACCATAGTGGAATTTGATGAGGGAAAGATTCCTGGAATCTTGATGGGATATGAAAAGGCTAAGAAGAACTTAAAGGATAAGCTCGATCTGGAGAAAAAAGAACTTACCGTACCTTCTGAAAAAAAAGAGGTATCCAAGCCGCAGAACATCATTTATATCTCGCTCCGCAGGGAAGGCGAGGAACTCTTCTTCAGCGTGTTTACAGATAAGGCCCAGGTGGTGATGGAGAAGAAGACCTTTTCTTCTGATACTATAAGGGGTCTTATTTCTGAGCTTCGTTCCTACGGAGAGAAAAAAGGAACATCCCGAGACAGCGCCCATATAGAGTCTGAAATCAAAAATAGCGGCGGCGCGCTCTACGGTCTTATATTTCCCCCCGGCATTCAGAATTACATAAGAAGGTACCATGTGGAATACTCTTTTATCATCTCGATGGAAAGAAGCCTTGTTTATATACCCTGGGAGCTTTTATACGACAGAGACTTAGGGATATTTCTCGGCAAGTTGTCCCTCGGAAGGCAGATTATAAGGGAGGAAAGCTTCCTTAAAGGAAGGGAGCCTTATTCAGAGGACGGAGAGATTAATATGCTTATTATTGCGAATCCCTCAGGTGACCTCGATGCGGCGAAGAAAGAGGAAGAAGATTTAAAGAAATTGATCCAAAATCACATACCCAATAGTCGTCTCAAGGTAGACTTGTGGAGTGGACTTTGGGATGGAAAATCCAAGCAGTCTCTAGGAATAATTAAGCTTCTTTATGCCGGGAAATACGAGATTGTTCATTATTCCGGGCACGCCTTTTACGATGAGTTTGAGCCGCATAAGAGCGGATGGTTTTTAGGGGAGAACGATATACTTCGTGCCTTTGAGTTTCAAAATCTTCCAAGACCACCCGTGATGGTCTTTGCCAATGCCTGTGAATCGGGAAAGGGAAGCAGCAAGGACGATATAAAAATTAGAGAAGAACTTCCTTATGGGCTTGCCGATGCATTTATACAGGCAGGGGTTGACATCTATATCGGAACTGCGTGGAGGATAGGGGATGAAACGGCTAAGGAATTTGCCACGACTGTTTATAAAAAATTGATTGTATATAACAAAGACATAGGTCACTCAATAAGCGGCGCAAGAGGAGAGTTAACAAAAGGATTCACCTCGTTTTCCGACCCAGGTTGGGCAGGATACATGCTCTATGGCACACCATCTTTCCGATTTTTATTGTCAGGCTAGAGATTAAAAGATTTAATACCATTTCCAGTTATTAACTGAAAGGTATTTCCCTTCGTTTATTTCTTAATCCATATCTTCTGCAATAGGCGGGACATTCTTGTCCCGCTCTCCTTGACGGGGTTAGAAAACCCCGTCTATCGCAACTTTAACCATTTTTGTATTGGAAATGGTATTAAGGTGGGCGAGCAAGAAAGGGAGATAATATAACGTGAGTTCAATACTAAACCCTCCTTATACTACCAATTTTCTACTCTGACACCACTTCCTCTTTTGATATTCTAACCTCTTTTTTCTCTACAAACACGACCTTATACCAGGTTCTAAAAGAGTCTATAAGAATTATAACTGCGCATATCATCATTACCGCCGTAAGAAGTGAATTCACATATCCCTGAATAGCGAACCCATCTCGTTTTGCCAAAGGAAGAAAATTGTCCGTAATATTAAGCCAGCTTGCAGAGAGCGTGGTTGCCATAACAAAAGCCATTGGAATAATCGTCACCCATGCGTACCTTGCCTTTCCAATGTTGATAATAAACGTTGTACCTACGCAGAGGGCAATCCCTGCAAGAAGCTGATTAGCAGTCCCAAACATAGGCCATATTGTGCTTATGCTTCCTGTAAAAACAAAATATCCCCATCCGCATGAAATAAGAGCACTGGAAATAATAGCAGAAGGGAGGTGGTCAACCCTTTCAAAAGGCTTATAGATCTTTCCACCGAATTCCTGAATCATAAACCTTGCAACCCTAGTCCCTGTATCAATAGTCGTAAGAATAAATAGAGCCTCAAACATAATCGCAAAGTGATACCAATAATCCATCAGGTGTCTCATTCCTGGAATCGAGGTAAAGATCTGTGCCATACCAACAGCAAGGGAAACTGCCCCCCCTGTCCTACCAACAAGGTTTTCTCCAACCTCTTTCGAAAGCTGATCAAGATTCACAGTGTTTAGCCCCAGTGTCTCAAACACCTGAGGAGAGACGTTTATTGCAAAATAATCACCAGGAAATAGCGAGCATGCCGCAACTAAGGCAAGTATTGCGATAAATCCCTCAATCAGCATAGCACCAAATCCAATAACCCTTATATCAGACTCCTTTGAGACCATCTTTGGAGATGTACCTGATGCTACAAGGGCATGAAACCCTGAGATTGCCCCACATGCGATTGTTATAAATGTAAATGGGAAAAGTGATCCAGGAATTATTGGTCCACCTCCGTAAATATACTCAGTTATGTGAGGCATCTTTAATTCTGGGTGAACTATTATTACCCCTAAGGCGAGAAATGCGATTGTGCCAATCTTCATGAATGAACTCAGATAGTCTCTCGGACAAAGAAGCATCCACACTGGAAGCACAGATGCTACAAATCCGTAGATAAGTATAAAAAGGGTTATCTTCGGTCTAGGAAACGTAAAGTATGTGGCAAGCGAAGAGTGTGCAATGTCCTTTCCAAATATTACGGCTAGGATAAGAAATATAACCCCTATTATCGTTCCCTCAGCGATCCTTCCCCTTCTGAAACGATACATATAAAGACCCATAAATAGGGCAATAGGAATCGTGCAGGCTATGGTAAAGGTGCCCCAGGAGCTTTCAGAAAGGGCATTTACAACTACAAGCCCGAGCCCTGCAAGAGCAACAACCAAAATAAAGAGAATTGCAATAGAGGCTACGATTCCAGAAAGGGGACTTATTTGAATCCTTGCAATCTCGGCAAGTGATTTTCCGCCATGCCTTACAGAGGCAAAAAATATGATGAAATCATGAACCGCGCCTGCAAGCACCACGCCTACTAGTATCCAGAGGTATCCAGGAAGAACCCCAAACTGTGCAGCAAGAACAGGACCTATCAGGGGACCCGCCCCCGTTATTGCAGCAAAATGGTGGCCAAAAAGCACCCATCTACTCGTAGGATAGTAGTTCTGTCCGTCATACATTGTATAAGCTGGGGTCTTTCTTGAGTCATCGAGGGCAACAACCTTGGCAGCGATAAATCCGTGATAATACCTATAGAATATAGCCATCACGCAGAGGGCACCAACTACAAGTGGCATCGCGTTTATGGTCATAGAACTATTTTCTCCCTAAGCAAGAGAGTTGAATATATCATAATATACCACGAAGAGACATTCTCTTTGTACTAAGATGATTGTAGACACACCCAGGTTGATGCAATACTTATAGATCAATAACCATCCGCTAGTGGGCAACACCATTAAGTCAAGGAGCAAGCAATGATTTAACCCTATAACCCGATCGCCCTGAGCCTAGTCGAAGGGCGCTAATAATGCATATATACTTATAGCCTCATCCTTCGACAGGCTCAGGATGCACGGATAGCTAAACTGCTGAACGGCTTAACTTAATGCCATTGCCTTTAGTGGGTGGATGGAGGTTCATTCGGGCCTTTATTATCCAAGGGATCACCTTGTGAGTGTTCGTCGCTACTAACCCTTACCCTTTTCTCCTTGAGTCGCTCGATCAGCACATAGAAGACGGGCACTACTAGCAGGCTGAGTAGAGTGGCAACGATCATCCCACCAAAGACCGCCGTGCCTAAGGAGTGGCGGCTATTGGCTCCTGCACCGCTCGCTATAACAAGCGGTAGCACGCCCAGGATAAATGCGAAAGCTGTCATTAAAATGGGACGCAGCCGAACCCTTGCCGCTTCCAAGGCTGCATCAATAATGGATGCCCCTTCCTCCCGACGGCGCTTAGCAAACTCAACAATAAGGATTGAGTTCTTACTTGCAAGGCCAATTAGCATTACTAAACCGATCTGGCAGTAGACGTCGTTATCAAGCCCACGAAGCCATTGAGCACCTAAAGCGCCAAGAAGAGCCAACGGAACGGCAAGTATTACCATAAAAGGCATAACCCAGCTCTCATAAAGGGCAGCGAGAAAAAGAAATACAAAAACAAGCGCCAAAACGAAAATAAACGGAGCAAGGTTTCCAGCCTTAATCTCCTGATAGGCTAAACCTGTCCATTCATAGCCCATACCATCAGGGAGTATCTCACTGGCTAACTCATCCATGGCCTTAATAGTCTGGCCCGAACTGTAGCCGCGGGCGGCCTGACCGTCAATCTCAGCAGAGCGATACAGGTTGTAGTGCGTTATTGTTTGTGGACCTACCACTGGCCGTACATCAACTAGTGTACTAAGAGGTACCATCTCACCACTTCTAGTGCGAACATATAAACGGCTTATATCATCCTTACTTGATCGAGCATCCTCATCCGCTTGCATAAACACATGATAGACACGGCCAAATTTATTAAAATCGTTCACGTATAGGGCACCAAGGTAGGTTTGTAATGTGTCGAATACATCGTTGATAGATATATCAAGCAACTTGGTCTTTGTACGGTCAAGATCTATATAGAGCTTAGGTGTATTAGCTCTGTAGCTACTAAAGAGACTTGTAAGCTCCGGTCTCTCATTCCCTTTATCAATCATCTCATCCATCACGTTTTGTAATGTCTCGAGGCCTAGGCTACCTATATCCTGGAGCTCGAATTGGAAGCCACCTGCAAAGCCAAGCCCCTGAATTGCAGGTGGGTTGAAAGTAGTAACTATCGCACCAGAGACACCTTCGAATTTTTCTCGTGCGTTGGCAAGGATAGCATCTATTTGAACTTCTTTAGATTTCCTTTCGGACCAAGGCCTAAGTATTGGGAACATTGATGCTGTATTAGGATCAGAGGCGTTTGTAACAAAGCTGTAGCCACCGAATGTTAATACATCTGCAACACCTGGTGTTGAAAGTAGCATCTTTTCAACCTGATTTACCACCTTTGTTGTGCGCTCTAGGGAAGCACCATCCGGTGTCTGAATATTTACAACAAAGTAGCCCTGATCCTCGTCTGGAATGAAGCCAGTCGGAACCTTGCGGAAAAGTAAGTAGGTTACCCCTAGCAGAATAATAAAAACTGCAAGCACGATCTTCCATCTCTTTGTAAAGTCTTTCACTCCAATTTCGTATAGACCCCTAAGCCTATTGAATCCATGATTAAACTTACTAAATAACAAACCCTGCCTACCAGTTTCTGGCCGAAGGAAGACAGCGCAAAGTGCAGGACTTAATGTCAATGCGTTTAGTGCCGAAATTCCGACCGAACAAGCAATCGTTAGCGCGAATTGTCTGTAGAACTGACCAGTGATTCCGGGTGTAAATGCAACAGGAATAAAGACGGCCATTAAGACAAGAGAGGTAGCAATAATAGGACCAGTGACCTCACGCATAGCCTCTCTGGCTGCATCACGAGGTTTCATTCCCTTCTCTTCCATGAGCCGTGCCACGTTCTCCACAACAACAATTGCATCATCAACCACAAGACCAGTTGCAAGGACCAAACCAAATAGAGTCAATAGATTAATCGAGAATCCAAGCGCATTGATCAATGCGAATGTTCCTATTAAGCAAACTGGTATCGTTATGGCTGGAATTAGAGTAGCGCGCCAGCCTTGCAAGAAAACATAGACCACTAAGGACACCAGCACAATTGCCTCAAGGAGTGTTTTAATAACCTCCTTAATGGACTCCTTCACAAACAGTGTGGTGTCGTAAATGATCCTGTATTCTAATCCCTCTGGGAAGCGCTTAGAAAGTCGCTCCATTTCTGATCTGACCTGTTTTGCGACTTGTAAATCATCTCCACCTCGAAGCGACAGGACACCGATATTCGCCGTTCCGGATCCGTTGAGATGGACGTAGCTATCGTACTCCTCGGCACCTAGTTCCACACGAGCCACATCCTTCACTCGTACTACAGAACCGTCAGGTTGGGTTCGCACTATGATGTTCTCAAACTCTGAGACCTCATCAAGACGACCCAGCGTGGTAATTGTGTACTGGAACTTCTGTCCAGGGGGTGTTGGAGGCTGTCCTATCGCCCCCGCCGCCACCTGTTGATTCTGTTCTTCCACTGCGTTCACTACATCAGAGGCTGTAAGGCCAAGGCTTGCCATTTTGTCAGGGTCAAGCCAGATGCGCATCGAATACTCGCGCTCTCCATAAATGATTACTTGCCCAACCCCAGGAATCCGTTTCAGTACCTCAGTAATATTAATTTCTGCATAGTTACTAAGGAAAATATCGTCATACCTCCCGTCAGGAGAGATGAGGTTAACCGCAATCACGAAGTCGGTAGACACCTTTCTGACGAGTACTCCCTCGCGAATAACCTCGTCGGGTAACTGTGGCTGTGTGTTCTGAACGCGAATTTCGGTGTCTACTTCAGCAATGTTGAGGTCATACCCAACATCGAATGTAACAGTGATTGTCATGGTTCCGTCGTCATTGCTTACTGAGTTCATGTAGATCATCCCCTCTACGCCGTTTATAGACTCTTCGAGAGGCGTTGTTACCGTTTCTTCTACTACCTCAGCATTAGCGCCTGTGTATGTAGCAGTTACCTGCACTGTTGGAGGGGTGATTTGAGGGAACTGGGCTACAGGTAGAGTTGGTATCGAAATAGCTCCAGCTAGCACAATAATTATTGCGATGACGGAGGCAAATATAGGGCGCTGGATGAAAAAGTTAATCAAAATGTCTCTCCATTAACACTTGCTGAATGTTTGGGTGGCTAGTTCGACACTTCCTTTGAAGGGCTGGGTGATACCACCGGTCGCTTTGAGATGTCCTCTGAAGACGCAAGCTTTGTCTGGACGAGGCTGCCAGGTTTTACCTTCTGTAGCCCCTCCATAATCACTAGCTCACCAGGCTTCACACCATCTTCTATTACTCGCATGCCGTTATAAGTTGTGCCCACTACTACTCTCCGATTCTCCACCTTGTTATCCTGACCAACAACTAACACATATAACCCGTCCTGGTCCTCACTTACAGCTTGTTCTGGAACCACGATTGCATTTGGTTCCGTTGTCAAAAGCACACGCACCTTGGCGTATTGCCCAGGTAGTAGCGTCTTCTCCGGGTTCGGTACAACACCACGCATTGTAATAGTAGCAGTTGTGGAATCAACAGTATTGTCTATGAAGTCAACCTTTCCTTGATAAGGATGAATACTTTCATCAGGAAGTATCACGGTTACCAGAAGATCCCCCTCGTTCCTTTTCCTCAATATCTCAGGCAAATCGCGTTCTGTCGGACTGAAGTAAACATAGATTGGATCAAGCTGAACTATATTTGCAAGTCCAGTGGTCTGTCCGAAGCCCTGTGTGGAACCTACGACATTCCCGACATCTACTTGCCTTTGTCCGATCCGCCCGTCAGATGGGGCATACATCCTGCAATAGCTTAGGTTGAGCTCGGCCAGCTTGACAGCAGCGCGATCGGCTTCAACCGCCGCTTCAGCTTCCTTTACCTTTGTAACATACTGATCAAAGGCATCACGGGTTATGAACTGCTTCTCTGCAAGGGGCCTATATCGTTCTACCTGCTCCCTAGCGTAAGCAAGTGCTGCCTCATCCTTGGCAAGCTGCCCACGTGCATTATCTAGTGAAGCCTGATACTGTCTTGGGTCTATAACGAATAGGAGATCTCCCTCCTTAACATCAGCCCCATCTACAAAATGGCGTTCCCATAGAAAACCTTCTACCCTCGCCACAATATCTACCGATCTAACAGACAGAGTGGTACCTACATAATTGAGATAAATCGGCACTGTCATCTGCGTTACCTTTGCTACTGTTACAACTGGTAGCACTGCTTGTTCTTGTTTACGGTCACAGCCTACAATTAAAAAGAGAGTAGAGGTGAGGTACATTATCACCGCATATCGAGCTACTGAAAGGGTACGACACTCATTTTTCCCCATTCTTTGCATCTCCTTGATTTCCTGTTGGTACGGAATCCCTATCTGCTGGTGCCACAGGTAACTCCTCACCAATGGCTCGGATAAGCTCAGCATATGAAGTGTATAGGCTAGTTCTTGCCTGAACCTGCTCCGCTCGAGCTTCGGCGAGAAGACTCTGGGCGTTTAGAAGCTCTATAATGTCACCGACCCCTGACTGGTATCGAGTTAGTGAGGCATCAAATGATTCCTTGGCACTTGCAAGAAGGACATCGCTTGCTTGAAGTTGCTCTGCCGCCGTGCGAAAGTTGTAATACGCAGTCCAAACCTCAGAGATAACTATCTCCTCCTGAAGAACTAGCGCTGAAAGTGAAGCCTCGAGCTCAGCCCTCGCGGCGCGAACGGCATTGGTAAGTGAAAACCCTTGGAAGATAGGAATCTGGAGCTGAACCCCAGCGAAGTAGTTTGTAGTGTAGTCGTTCATACCTTTTTCCCTAGCGACGAGTGGGGACACTTGCGCACTCGCTACAAATTGAGGCCATTGGGCAGATTCAGCTTGGCGAAGTTCCTCCTCATTCTGCCGTGCTTCCGCTCTGGCTGCGGCGAGGCCTGGACGCTTCTGCTGAGCTAGCTTAATTAGCTCCTCGACATTCTGACTGATTGTGTTGAGCGGCAGATCCTCAGGCTCCTCAGCAACATCAAAAGGCGTGTTGGCGGGCCAACCAACGACTGTGGCTAACTGCCCGCGTGATATCTCCACAGAGCCGCGGTCGGCAACTAAATCTAATTTCACCTGAGCTAAACTTGCCTGGGCTTGATACACATCAACTATTGTCCCTACACCAACACGAAGTTGCAGCTCCGCTGCCTGAAGACTAACCTCAGCATCCTCTAGGCTTGCTTCGTCGGCTCTTAACTGTGCTTTATTGCCGAGGAGCGTATAGTAGGCTTTAGCTACATCGCGAAGGACATCTTGAATCGTCTGGTTGTGGTTCCAATTCGCATTTACAAGTGCTTGCCGGGCCGCCTCGACCGTAGCACTACGTCCGCCAAAATCGAGAAGCAAATAATTAAGGGCTAGGCTCCCTTGTCCAAGAGTCTCCTCGAAGGTATCAACCCCACCAGTTTCTCCACCCTTGCCTTGTCCAAAAGTCCCACTACCACTGATTGTAGGATAGTAGCTTCCTCGAGCAGCAGCCCATTCTGCAGCGGCAGCTCGTGCCTGTTCCCAGGCCTGACGAGTTGTTGGACTCTCGCGGAGGGCGACATCCACTAGCTGAGACAGGTTCAGCTTGTTAGCGTATGGTTCAAGGTCAGACGGGATAGCGGGCAACCGCTCGCCGGCAAGCGGCGCCGACTCCTGATCTGGCGGTGGCTTCCACTCCTCTCCAGGGTCAGGAGAGGCATATTTCATAGGGTGAAGCTCAGGTAGGTTTTGCACGCATGCCGTACACATAAGTGTGATAACCAGTAAGCAAGCCCAAGTCCCAGGCGGAAACCATTGCCCTCTATAAAACTTTGGCATGCATTTCTCCTTCTTAGTGTGCAAAACAAAATGACCTTAGAAAGACATAAACATTTATTTCTATTGCGAAGACAACTCTATTGCCGCTTTATGGCAAATAGATGGTTATTACTATCACTAATACAAGATTTTGTCAATAAAAGTACATCTGTTTTTT
>Ga0209001_1000257_pt1 | contig 12346 bp, 10 predicted proteins | sample Rifsed13ft2_FD_184006 | JGI IMG/M metagenome (GOLD analysis project Ga0209001, IMG submission 184006) | Soil microbial communities from Rifle, Colorado, USA - sediment 13ft 2 (SPAdes) (version 2) | ecosystem: Environmental > Terrestrial > Deep subsurface > Rock core/Sediment | place: Rifle...
TCGCCGATCATCTTCGACGCCCGCCGGTAGAAGACGTATGCCGCAATCTCGGAGTTGATCCCCAGGTTCAGGAACTTGAGCGCATCTTCGGTCACTTTCATCGATGACATCCTCCGGTCGAAGTGGTTGGGTCGGGCAACAGGAATAGCCATACCACAAAACCGCTATCCGTTTCCCCCGGATCCTTCGCGGCGCACGGCCGCGGTCGTCATGCCGCTCAGGTGCCGCCGTAGCCGATCGTCACCTTGTCGGCGTCGAGGATGACGGGGACGTCGCGCTGTCCCTTGCAGAGAGCCATCATCTCCGCCATCGCGGACTTGTCCTGCTGGACGTTCTTGTACACCACCCGGGCGCCGGCCTTCTCGTAATCCATACGAGCGTTGGTTGTGTACGGTCAGGTGTCCTTCCCGAAAATCGTCACGATGCGCGACACGGTTTCCTCCTTCCGGGATCAGGATCCAACAGCCGCCGGCGCGATTCCGGCCATCGCGTTCAACCGTTGGATGCGCAGCGCGGTCGATGGATGCGTGGAAAGAAGCGCGGAGGCGTCGTCGCCGAAATGGCGCAGGGGGTTCACGATGAACAGGTGCTGGGTCCCCCGATTCTCGCCCGGAACCTCGGCGCCGGTCTGCGAGATCTTCCTGAGCGCCGCGGCCAGCCCCAGGGGATTTCGAGTGAACTGCGCGCCCACGGCGTCGGCGTGATACTCCCGCTGGCGGGAGATGCTCATCTGGAGGATCTTCGCGGCGATGGGGGCGAGGATCGCGAGGAAAAATCCGAGCACGAGGAAGGCGGCGTTCCCCCTTCCTCCCCCTCCGGACCGGCCTCTCCCGCGGAAAGGCGCCCCGCGGAGGAACATGTCGGCCAGGAGGGCGATGGACCCCACCAGGACCGCGGCGCAGATGTTGTAGAGGGTGTCGCGGCTCTTGATGTGGGCCATCTCGTGGGCGATCACCCCCTGCAGTTCTTCCCGGTTCACCCGCTCGAGAAGACCGGTCGTCACCGCGACGAGGGCCTCTTCCGGCCTCCTCCCGGCGGCGAACGCGTTCATCCCCCGGCTCTCCATGACGTAGACGCGGGGCATCGGGATCCCCGAGGCGATGCTCATTTCCTCGACGACGTTCCGCAGTTTCCGGTGGATGGCGGGGTCCGCCTCGCGGGCGCCGTGGATCGAAAGGACGAGGGAGGACCCGGTAAAATACGCCGTGGAGGCGAGGATCGCGTAGAGGATGAGCGCGAGCGCGACGCCGTAGCCGACGTTTCCGTACGCGCTCCCGATCCCGCCCCCGACGGCGAGGAAGGTGGCAAAGAGCGCGAGGAAGAGCAGCCGGGACATCCGGACGTTCCGGGATGCCGCTTCGTAGAAGGAGAGCATGGGAACCGGGCGCAGGACCGGGGCGGCCGGCCCCGGGGAACCGCCTGTCGCCTCCCCCGCGAACCGGGAGACGCCTAAGGGGAGGAACGATTTCTGGCACAGGTTGCAGTACGCGGCGTCCGGGTGGTTGGCCGTTCCGCATCCCGGGCAGATCATCGAATTTATCTAAGGTCCGCCTTCGGCACGCCCCGGCTTTCCTCCCCTGCCTCGAAATATTCCGCCGGGGAGAAGTCGAACACCGAGGCGATGAGGTTGGACGGGAGGGACTGGATCTTGTTGTTGTACGTCATCACCGAGTCGTTGTAGAACTGGCGCGCGAAGGAGATCTTGTTCTCCGTCGCGGTCAGTTCCTCCTGGAGCGAGGCCACGTTCTGGTTCGCCTTGAGCTCGGGATACCGTTCCACGACGGCGAAGAGGCTCTTCAGGGACTCGGTCAGGGCGTTCTCGGCCTTCCCTTGCTCCGCAGCACCCTTCGCGGAAATGGCGGCGCCGCGGGCCTCGATGACCCGGGTGAGCGTTTCCTGCTCGTAGGACATGTAGTCCTTGACGACCTCCACGAGGTTCGGGATGAGGTCGTACCGTCGCCTCAGCTGCACGTCGATCTGGTGCCAGGCGTTCCGGAACAGGTTGCGCAGCCTGACGAGGGCGTTGTACGTCAAAACGAACCAGCCGACGAGCACGATCGCAAGGATCGCCGGAATCCAGATCATTTCACCTCTTTGGGAAGGGGGTTTTTCCCGGGTTTCCCCCGAACGCTATTTCCCGGTAAGTCTATCGGATGTAAGATGAATGTCAAACGAAAAGGGGCCGATCCCTTCGGCCGGACAAGGGTTTGCGGCCGGAACGCCCCGAGGGAGCGTTGTTCCCCGTGAAAGCCGGGAAACGGATTGAAGACCTTTTCCCCCAATAGCAGGAGAGGGACGCGACGCGGCGAACGACCCCCGAGCGGGCCCGCCGTGCCTGCCCGGACGCCGTTCCCGGAGCTTCTGGCCCCGGCGGGCTCGGTGGAGTCGTATTTCGCCGCCGTTTCCGCCGGGGCGGACGCGGTCTACCTCGGGCTTCAGAGGTTCAACGCGCGGGAACGCGCCGAGAACTTCACCCTGGCGGACCTGTGCCGGATCCTGCCCCACGCGCGAACCCTCGGGATCCGCGTGTACCTCGCCATGAATACGGTCCTTACCGAGGCGGACCTCCCCGAGGCGATTTCGATCCTCCACCGGGTGGCCCCCCTCTCCCCCGATGCCCTCATCGTCTCGGATCTCGGGCTCATGCGAATCCTGCGCGACTTCTTCCCCGGGATGAAGTTCCACGTCAGCACGCAGGCGGGCTGCGCCTCGGGTTTCGCCGCCGACGTGTTCGCGGCCCTGGGCGCGGACCGGGTGATCCTCGAGCGTCACCTGGACCTCTCCGAGGTGCGCAGGATCGTGTCGGCCAGCCGCGTCGGCGTCGAGATCTTCGTCCACGGGGCGATGTGCTACTCCTACTCGGGGAAGTGCTTCTTCTCCTCCTTCCTCGGGGGAAAGAGCGGCAACCGCGGGGCGTGCGTCCAGCCGTGCCGACGTCTCTACGGGCACCAGGGCGGCGAGGAGGCGGTTTTTTCCACCTGCGACCTTTCCCTGATCGACCTCCTTCCCGAGCTGGTTCCGCTGGGGTTCGCCGCGTTCAAGATCGAGGGGCGGATGCGGAGCGCGGAGTACGTGGGCGGGGTCGTGTCCGCCTACCGGCGGGCGCTCGACCGGATCCGCGAGGGCGGGAAAGCGGAGGCCGTTGCCGAGGGGAGGGAGCTCCTGCAGCGGGTGATCGGCCGCGAGAAGACGCCCGGCCTCACGGGGGGCGCGGCCCCCCGGGAGGTCGTCGCCGGGGGAGCCACGGGGAACGTGGGGGAGCTGGTGGGCCCGGTCCGGGAGGTCCGGGAAGGATGGGCCCACGTCGCGGCCGAAGCCACCGTCACGCAGGGGGACCGGCTCCGCGTGCAGTTTCAGAGCGACGGCTCCGGCAAGGGGTTCTCCGCGCTGTCGATGCGCGCGGATGCCGGGGACCTCTACGTGCGGGTCCCGTTCGACGTCTCGCCGGGAGACCTCCTCTTCCGCGTCGGCGGAGGGGGGAGGTCGGAGATCACCCGTTCCGCCCGGCGGGAATGGGAGGCGTTGCCTCCCGGCGGGGTACGGTTCCGGGTCGTCGTAGGGGACGGCGTCGTGGCCATCGAGGCGTCGTACGGCAAAGTGCACAGGGAGTTCTCCTTCCGCGTTTCCGGCGCAGCCGCGCACGGTGAGGGGAGGATTCCGCCGGACGCCGGGGATCGCCTGCGCGCCGCCTACCGTTCGGATCTCCCGCCGGGGGAGATCCATGTCGAGGGGAGGGGGGCCACCGTTTCCTGGCAGGACGTCGTGGCCCTTTTCCTCAAAGCCGCGCGGAAGTTCGACAAGGATTTCTACCTTTCGGGGAAGGACCTGCGCCTCACCATCCTTCCCACCCTCCGGGTGCGGGGAAGCCGCCGGGAGACGCTGCCGACCGTCTTCTTCGTGGGCTGCCGGGCCGAACAGCTGGAACGCCTGCCGCACGTCCCGGAGATCATCCCGGTGGTGGAGTTCACCCGGTCGCTTGCGCGGGACCCGTCCCCGGGAAACCGGGGGTTCCGGGAACGGGCGTATTTCCGGCTTCCGCCGCCGATGCGGGAATCCGACGCCGCTTTCTTTCGCAGGACCGTGAAGGAGGCGGTCGGGAAAGGGCACCGCCGGTGGGTGGTCTCCGACGCGGGGCACTTCCGGCTCTTCGCCGGGTTCGAGCCGGGGAAACACGTAACGCTGGTCAGCGACCATTACCTCTACGCCTTCAACACGGGGTCGCTCTCCGCCCTGTCGAGGCTGGGGGCCTCCCGGATGATCCTCCCGGTGGAGGCGACCCTGGCCGCGCTGCGGGCGGTGGGGAAATACCTGCACGACCTGGGGATAGCCATGGCCTACGGTGCCGTCCCCCTGATGATCTCGCGCCTGGTTCCGTCATCCGGCGTCCGGGGCGAGGTGGTAAGTCCCAGGGAGGAGCGCTTCCTGGTCGATGCCGACGATCGGGGATCCACCGTCCGGGCCGCCGTGCCGTTTTCCGCGTCGGGGTCTCTCCACGAGATCCGCGCTGCGGGCATCCGGGATTTTTTCGCGGATGTGCGGGACGTCCCCGACGGGGAGATCGGGAAGGTCCTGGAGGCGCTCTTTTCCGACCGCGCGATCCCCGGCACCTCGCCGTTCAACCTGTTCCGGGGGAACTTCTAGGATGGCCCACGCGGACCAGGTCCGGAACATCGGGATCATCGCGCACATCGACGCGGGGAAGACGACCCTGACCGAGAGGATCCTCTTCTACGCGGGGGTAAGCCACCGGATGGGGGAAGTCCACGACGGCGACTCCCAGATGGACTACCTTCCCCAGGAGCGCGAGCGGGGGATCACGATCACCGCGGCCGTCACCCAGTTCCCGTGGCTGGGCGCGGAAGTTCACCTGATCGACACGCCCGGGCACGTCGATTTCACCATCGAGGTGGAGAGGTCGCTCCGGGTGCTCGACGGGGCGGTCGTCGTCTTCTGCGGGGTCGGCGGGGTAGAGCCCCAGTCCGAGGTCGTATGGAGGCAGGCGGACCGGCACAAGATCCCCCGCCTGGCCTTCATCAACAAGCTCGACCGGCCGGGAGCCGATTACGACCGGGTCGTCGCGGAAATGGAGAGGAAACTCTCCGCCCGGGGAGTCCCCGTCACGGTCCCGTTGAACGCGGACGGGGGTTTCCATGCCGTGGCGGACCTGGTGACGAGGGAGAAGGTGGAGTTCTCGGCGGAGGACCAGGGGACGGTTGTGGCGAGGTCCCCGCTTTCGCCGGAGGAGGTCGCGAAGGTCGCGGCCTACCGTGAGGCGCTGCTCGAGGCGGCCGCCGACGTCGACGACGGCGTCGCGGAAAGGTACCTCTCCGGGGAGGAGGTCCCCCCCGAGGCGATACGCCGGGCGATCCGCAAAGGGACGGTGGCCGCCAGGTTCTTCCCCGTCTTCGCCGGCGCGGCTCTCCGCAACAAGGGGATCCAGCCGGTGATGGACGGGATCGTGCACTTCCTTCCCTCCCCCGCCGAGGTGCCCCCGGCCACGGGGGACGACCCGAGGACCGGGGTGCCCGTCGCCCGCGAGCCCCTTCCCGCCGCGCCGTTTGCCGCGCTCGTTTTCAAGGTGATGATCGAGGAGGGCAGGCGGACGGTCTACCTGCGCGTGTATTCGGGAAAGGTGTCCGAGGGGGACGTTCTGTGGAACGCCTCCACCGGCGAGACGGAGAAGGTGGCGCGGCTTTTCCGGATTCACGCGGGGAAGAAAGGAAGGATCGCGGAAGCCGTGGCGGGGGACATCGTGGCGATCCGCGGGATCAAGAACGCGCGGACGGGGGATACGCTCTGCGACCCGGCGGCACCGATCATCCTCGAGTCGATCGAGATCCGGAAGCCGGTGGTATCGGTCGTGGTGGAGCCGAAGACGCTCCGGGACATGGACCGCCTTCGCGAGACGCTCGCGAAGATGGTGGAGGAGGACCCGACGCTGTCCATGAAGGAGGACGCGGACACCGGCCAGATCATCCTCTCCGGGATGGGGGAGCTGCACCTCGAGATCCTGGTGGACCGCCTCGGCCGGGACTTCGGGCTCGCCGTCCGGACCGGGAACCCGCAGGTCGTCTACCGGGAGACGATCGGCTGGGAGGGCACCGCGGACGCGGTGTTCGAGCGCGAGATCGCGGAGCGCCTGGTGACCGTGCGGATCGTCATGGTGGTCCGCCCCGGCCGGCGGGGGTCGGGAATCAAGGTCTCCGACCGGCTCCGGATGCTCGAGCTCCCGCAGGAGGTCGCCGACGGGGTGGAGGCCGGCGTCCGGGAGGGAGCGTTCACCGGAGTCCTGGGGTATCCCGTGGACGACGTGGAGGCGGAGGTGACGCACGTGGAGTTCCTCTCCGGGACGGCCACGCCGCTCGCGGCGAAGGTGGCGGCGGTGAGGGCGTTTCTCGCCGCCTACGAGAACGGGAAGCCGTACCTTCTGGAGCCGGTGATGGCGGTGGAGATCACGGTGCCCGAGGAGTTCCTGGGGGGCGTGATCGGGGACGTCAACGCCCGCCGGGGTCGGGTCACCTCGGTCGACCGGCGCAACGAGGTGAGCCACCTCTCCGCCCTCGTCCCGCTGAAGGAGATGTTCGGGTACGTCACGTCCCTGCGGTCCCTCTCCCAGGGGAGGGGAACGTACATGATGAAGTTCTCCCACTACGACCGGGCGGCACGGGTCGCATCGTGACCAAAAGTAAAGGGACGTTCTTAAAACTTTTCATCCCTGGCTCGAGTGTCACGTTGAGGAGTGTCCCCGGGGAATGCGTCGAGCGGAATGGCAGCGAGCGGTCGCGAGCCACGCTCCGCCTCGGAGGGGGGCTTCTTCGGCTTGCCGTGCTTTTTTGTGCGGCTGGCGACATCTGCGCGCCTTGGTGCGGGGCGTCATGGCCGGCTTCCGCATCCTCGGAGGGGGGTCCTCGCTCCATCGCTCGACTCGCGATGAACCCGCGAGTCTGCGCTTGACCTCCCTCCCGGAAAGTTCCGCTCGGACCCCCCGTCCTTCGGCTGCTCACCCGGCAACCGGAGGACCCGGGGCGTAGCGGGGGGTTCCGCAAGGCGGCCTGTGGAGCGAGGAGGAAATTGGGTCGAGCGGAACCGGCAGCGAGCGGGCGAAGATCGCGAGCGTAGCCGAGCGGAAGCCCCCCGCGAGCCAGGGTCCTTTCGCCGCAGGCAACGGCTGCCGTGGGATGCGCGCTTGCCCGGCGTTAAGGAGGACCGATGAAGAAGTTCGACGAGCAGTTCTACAAGGACCGGGTCAACACGTTCCCCTTCGTGAAGCTGATGGGGATGAAGCTTTTGTCGTCGGGCGGAGGGAAAAGCGTGATGCGGTGCCGGATCCGCCCGTTGCTCAGGAACACCGCGGGGACCCTGCACGGCGGGGTGATGGGGGCCCTCGTGGACATGTCGGTCGCGACCGCGCTTCGAAGCGTCATGGACCTCTCCTGCTGGATGACCACCGTGGAGTACAAGGTGAACTTCCTCAAGCCCGTCTCGGAAGGGATAGTCACCGCCTACGGGACGATCCTGCGCCTGGGGACGACGATCGCGGTAGGCGCAACCGAGATCCGGAACGACGAGGGAGAGGTCGTGGCGTTCGGCTCCGCGACCTACTACATTCTGAAAAAACCGGAGAGGAGAAACGTTCCTGCTATAATGAACGGACCTTCGGGCAGGGGGAGAAAACAGAAATGACGAGGGAAGGGCCGATCCGGCCGGAGATGTTCCTGGGGGATATCCTGCGCCGGTATCCCTCCGTGCGCGAAAAGGTGAAGGAGTTCTTCGGGGCGGAATGTCTCCGGTGCAAGTCGAACCGGTTGGAGACGATCCACTACACCTCGTGGCACAAGGGTCTCGACCCCAAGCAGGTCTGCCGGGAACTGAACTCTCTGCTGAAGGAAAAATAAGGACGGGTGCGAGGAGTCCGCAAGGCGCCCCCAGCCCCCTTCAGCGCAAGGCGTAGCGCCCTTCCTCGACGAACGCCTCTCCCCGGCCGATCATCCCCTCCAGGTGCTTTCCCAGCAAGGCCCACTCCCCGTAATCGAACCAGGGGCCCGGCCGACCCTCCCCGTAGACGATCCGTCTCGCCACGATTTCCTCCCGGGTCCGCGGCCGGTCAAGAAACTCCCGCAGCGACTCCTCCCGCCGGTCGATGACCGAGAGGTACGTCTCCACCTTCGCCTGGATGCTCCCCTCGTGTACGGGGACCTCGTGGGAGACGACGTTCGTCCTCGCGCCGATCGCCGCGAGCATCGCAGCCGAACGGCGGAACTCCCCGATCCCTCCCGGCTTGTCGCCGTACCACGGTCCGAAGGCGGAGAGGTCGTAGTCCGCCAGGAAGAGGATCCCCTCGGAGGGGAAATGAAGGCACAGGTGCCCCGGCGTGTGGCCGGGGGCGACGATCATGACCGCCTCCGTATTGCCGAACCGGACCCGCTCGCGGTCGGCGAAACGGCGGGCGACGTTGCGCGGCCGGAAGGGAAACTTGCGGGAGAACAGATCCCGGAAGAACGGTTCGTAATCGGTCCCCGCGACGCCGTACCGGTCGAGGAGAACGTCGAGCGACTCGAGGGCGGGGGCGTCCTCTTCCGACGCCCACACCTCCACCTCGGGGAACTGGTGAAGAAAGAGGAAATGGTCCTCGTGGTAGTGGGTCAAAAGGACCGCCGCGAGCCCCTCTTCCGCCTTCAGGCGGCGGATTTCGCCCAGGTCCGACCCGCAGTCGACGAGAATGCCGCCCCCGTCGCGCAGGTACAGCGAGTGGGAATGCGGGTACCGGCCGCCTTTTTCGCCTTCGATCAGCAAGATCCGGTCGGAGAGACGCCGGATCACGGGCGTTTCCCGGGTTTCCCGGCAGGGGAGGCGGGAATCGGGGTATCATACAATGATTTCCATCCCCGGACGGCGGCGGCGTGAATGAGAAAAATCCTCCTGCTCCCTTTTTGCCTCTCGAAGGAAGAGATGGCCAAGGTCGGAAAGATGGCCGGGAAGAACGAGTACACCGTGATCGTGGCGAACTCCACGGCGAAGGCGCTGTCCGAGGTGCGTCGCCACGCCTCCCCGGGCAGCCGGGAGCCGGTCCGGATCGTGGGGGTCGTGTGCGAGGGGCGCGCAAAGAAGGTCTGGCTGGGGCTTGTTCTCCTCAAGATCCGCCAGTGGGGGAAAGGAACGCTCGGGCTCCGCACCAGGCGCATCGAGCTCGCCAGGGTGGCGATCGCGGGGGGGACCAAGGCCTTCTTCGGCCGGAGGAGCTGCCGCGTGGGGTTTAACGTGGCGGACATGGAGGGATTGCGGCGGGCTCTCGAGGGAGAGGACACGTTCATGCGCCTGTAGACGGCGGGTCTGTCGGCTCCGGGGCGAGCGGTTCATCCGGTTCCCCTGCGTCGGGAAACCGGGGCGGGCGGAACAGGTCTTCCCTGCCGCGGATCTCCCTCGCCGTCCGGCTTCGCAACAGGATCGCGCACAGGGCATAGACGAACAAAACGGCCGCTCCTCCCGCGGCGAGCCGGGTGAGTGCGCCCGGGAACGTCTCCCACGACGCCCACCGGAAAAACGCATCCAGGAAGTACCTTCCGCCAAACGCCGCGGCCACCCCGGCGACTGCCGTCTTGACGTATTCGCCGATCTCCCCGACCCCTTTCCTTCCCACCGTCCTCCCCATCAGGATCCCGAACAGGGCCACGGCGTACAGGGAGATGCCGATTGTGCTCGCGAGCGCCAGGCCCCTGACCCCCATCCGCTGGGTGAGCCAGTAGTAGACGGGAAGGGTGCAAAGCCACGCGCCGGTGCCGACCAGGGTGGGGGTCCACGTATCCTTCAGCGCGAAGAATCCCCGGGAGACGATCGTCTGGCCGCACCACATCGGGATCCCGACCGAGAAGAAGGCGAGCGCCGCGGCCGTCTGCAGCGTATCCTCGATGGTGAACGCCCCCCGCTGGTAGACCACGAGCACGACCTCGCGGGAGAGCACGCTCGTCACCGCAGCCGCGGCACACGACACGAGGAAGACCCAGCGCAGGGTGACCGACAGGGTCTCCCACATCGCCTCCCTCTCCCCCCGCGCGGCGAGGGCGGACAGGAACGGGTAGGAGGCGACTCCGGAGGCCTGGCCGAAGATCCCGACCGGCACCTGCATGAGCCGCCGGGCGTTGTTGAGCCACGTGATGGCCCCGGCGAGGAGGAACGACCCGAAGACCCGCGTCATCCACTCGTCGACCACCACGAGCGAGAACCCGAGCATGATCGGGATCGACAGGCGGACGAATTCCGTAAGGCCCGGGTCGTGAAGGTCGAACCGGGGGAAGAACGCAAGGCCCGTGCGACGGGCGCCGATCGCCTGGACGACGAAGTTCCCCACGAACGAGCCCGCCAGGACGCCCCAGGCGAATCCGGCCATCCCGATCGTCCTTCCCAGCAGCAGGCCCCCGAGGATGATCCCGGCGTTGTAGATGAGCGGGGCGGTCGCCGGAAGGAAAAACCGGTTCCGCGCGTACTGGACCGCCATAAGGAGGCCGCCGAGATAGAAGAACAGCTGCGCCGGGAGGACGATCCGGGTGAGCCGGGCCGCGAGGTGGATCTGGTCCGGGGGGAACCCCGGGGCGATCAAGGGAATCAGCCGCTCGGTGAGGAACTCGCCTACGATGACGAAGAAAAGCATCGCGATCCCCATGACCGTGGCGATCGAGGAGAACGACCGGTACCCGTCCTCCTCCCTGCCTTCCGCGAGGTAGCGGGCGAAGATCGGGATGAAGGTGATCGAGAGGGCACCCCCGGCCAGGAGGTAGTTCAGGAAGTCGGGGATGGTGAAGGCGGCGAAGTAGGCGTCCGTCTCCGGGGTCGCCCCGTGCCGGTAGGCGATCACCGCGTCCCGCGCGTACCCGAGGATCCGGCTCAGGAAAACCGACGCCATCATGACCGCCGCGGCGCGTCGTATCTGTCGCGAGGGCGAGTGGACCATCCTACTGACTATAATCGATGGGGGGGGAACGCTTCAGCAAAAAAGGAGAATTTGACCCCGGTCGCGGGGGCGATCGTGGTCACGACGCCGCAGGACCTCGCGTTCCCTAAAGCAAAGGGACGTTCTTACAACTTTTCAGAAAAGGAGAGGGACGTTCATACAACTTTTTCGCCAAAGTTCATGAACGTCCCTTTACTTTTATCCCTCCATCGGCCGCGAGGGGTAGGAGAAGTACTCGTGGGTCTGGATGTTCGCCCAGAAATCCTCGAGGTCCTTCGTCAGGACGAGGAGATCGTGGCGAACGCCGATCTGGTCGCGCACGTGCCCGTGGAACACCGCTTCCTGCCGGAAGCCGAGCTTCTCGAAGACCTTCTTCGCGCCCTGCTGCGTCTCCATCATCTCCGCGACGATCTTCTCCAGGCCGCATTTCAGGGCATGCAGGAAGAGCTCGTTCGCCAGGATGCTGCCCAGCCCCAGGCGCTGATACTCGCCCCCCACCACGATCCGGATCGTGCCGACGTGCTTCATCCACCCCCCGAGGTTCTTGTGCAGGGTGGCGTCGGCCACGACCTCGTTCCCCCTCCACGCGAGAAGGGGAAACACCTTGTCGTAGTTCAGCTCCACGGCCCAGCGCTCCACCACGGCCGGGTCGCTGGTCAGGAACGGATGCAGCACCTTGAGCGCTTCTTCCCGCTCCAGCTCCAGATCGCGCACCAGGTAGACGCGGCCGAATCCCCCGGTCCCCAGCTCCCGGAGCAGTTCGTACTCGTCGCCCAGCGCCCGCCGCAGCCGCTTCTCCCAGGCGCGGGCGTCCTCGGTCCACGGGCCGCGCGCCGGTGACGCGGTGACCTGCAGCTCCAAGTCGCCGAGATCCGACAGCAAGTCGTTAGCCATCTCGGCGGCGGTGAAGTAACGCTCCCGAGGATTCGGCCTCACCGCGCGCAGGATGATGCGCTCAAGTGCCTTGGGGCACGCCTCGCGCACCGAACTCGGCGGAGCGATGGCCTGGGGATCGCCCGCCGGCTCGCGGCCGGTGACGGCGAAGTAGAGCACGGCGCCGGCCGTGTAGAGATCGCTGGCTGGCTCCCCGGGCTCGCCGCGGCGCACCTCGGGAGCCAGGAACGGCTGTGACACGGGATCCGTGTCGGGCACCGCGACGTCGAGACAGGGATTGGCCCAGCGCAGGTCGGTCACGATCGCGTGATCGTTGAGATCCAGCATGACGCTGGACGGTACGATCCGCCGAATCACGATGCGCTGGGCATGGGCGTACTCCAGCAGGCTCAACAGGTCGCGCGCCAGCTGGAGCACCGCCGGAATGGGACGGGGCCCTCGCTCCACGGCTTCCCGCAGGCTCTCGCCCTCGATCCACTTCGACACCCGGTAGGCCCAGTGGCCGCG
>Ga0209001_1000264_pt1 | contig 12141 bp, 10 predicted proteins | sample Rifsed13ft2_FD_184006 | JGI IMG/M metagenome (GOLD analysis project Ga0209001, IMG submission 184006) | Soil microbial communities from Rifle, Colorado, USA - sediment 13ft 2 (SPAdes) (version 2) | ecosystem: Environmental > Terrestrial > Deep subsurface > Rock core/Sediment | place: Rifle...
GCGGGGCAGGCAATCCTCGGCGGGAGCGAGTAGCGTTTCCGCTCGCCACGGCAATTCCGTCGCCCTCGAGGTGGTCCGCCCCCCCCGCGGCTGCAACGACATGTACGCGCATCGACGGTCCGTCGATTGCATGACACGTCGTTGCACGAGCGAGGAGGGGGCCGCGCCAGGCAGACACGAACCTAGGAGGAGATGAGCGATGACGCCGCGTCTGAGGCGCGCTCCCGCCCGTCCAATCCCATGAACTGTTACTACTGCGACCAGATCGCCGCCACCGACCATGCGTATGCGCCGCGGATCGTGGAGTTCGATACGGGGTCGGAGGCACCGCGCTGCGCCTGGCACTGGCGGTTCGTCTGCGACCATTGCGGTAAAGCGGGGCACTTCATGACCCGGTTCTACTGCCCCGCCAGCGGGCGGCTACTCTGCCGCGAGGCGGGCCGAGTGGAACCGCAGCTCGGGACGTTCTGGGCGTGGGAGAACTGGTGGTCGCTGCACTGCCCTGAATGCGGGGAGCACCGGCGCCTCTCCCAGGGGGCGCCCTTTTCCTACGTACTGAGTTTTGTCAAGAAGCCGTAGCGACGGGTGCCCCCGCCGATCCGAAGACCCCTAGCGCGCAATCCTCGTGCCGGTCTCCCCGGCGAGCGCGCGCTCAAGGGCTTCCGGTGCGGTAATCAGGACCTCTTTACCACCGGCTTCCAGGTACTCGATCGCCGCCTGAATCTTCGGCCCCATGCTGCCCGCGGGGAAGTGCCCCTCGGCGAGATAGCGCTTCGCCTCCTCCAGCGTCATCCGGTCGACGAAACGCTCGTTGGGCTTCTTGTAGTTCAGGGCAACCCGCTCCACAGCGGTGGAGATCAGGAGGAGATCGGCCTTGATCGTGCGGGCGAGGAGGCTGCTGGCCAGATCCTTGTCGATCACGGCCTCCACACCGCGCAGCCGGCCGTCGGCCTCCCGCACGACCGGGATGCCGCCGCCACCCACGCCGACGACGACAAACCCGGCACCGAGCAGCGCCTCAATGGCGTCGGTCTCGATGATCTCCAGGGGGCGGGGAGAGGGGACCACGCGGCGCCAGCCTCGCCCCGCGTCCTCCTTCACCACCCAGCCCCGCTCCTTCTGATGACGGTCGGCCTGCTCTTGGGTGTAGAAGGGCCCGATGGGCTTCGAGGGTCGCTGGAACCCGGGATCCTGTCCGTCCACGACGACCCGGGTTACCACCGTTGCGGTCTTCTTCCGTGTGCCGCGCCGGGCCATCGCCTCATCCAGGGTGACCTGCGCCATGTACCCGATAGCTCCCTGCGTATCCGCACCGCAGACGTCCAGCGGCACGGTGTGCAATACGTGGCTGGCTAGCTCCGAGCGCAGCAGGATGAAGCCTACCTGCGGCCCGTTGCCGTGTGTGACGACGACGTCCCACCCCTGATCGATCATCGCGGCTATGTGGGTGGCCGTTTCCGCCATCGCCTCCCACTGATCGGGGACCGACTGCCGGTCTGCAGATTTGATCAAGGAGTTGCCACCGATGGCGACGACTGCCAGCCTCCCCATGACTCCTCCTCGCGCCGCCGGGCTCCTGCGCCCGGCGAGACCACTCCCTGCGCTTCTACGACTCTCCGGAGCTCCCCTTTCCGGGGTGCGGCACCACGTTTCCGCTTAGGGTGACGTGCTGCCCCGTTGACGACCCTCCCCGTCCGGCCTATCGTTGTGCATAGACCGACGCGTCGGTCTAATCCCCGCAACCGGCCCGACCCTGGCAATGGCCCGATCCACCGCCGACACGACCACCCGCGACCGCCTGCTGACCGCCGCGATCGACGTCTTCGCGGCCAAAGGGTATCACGGCGCGATCGTGGACGACATCGTCGCCGCCTCCGGGACCTCGAAGGGAGCCTTCTACCACTACTTCCCCTCCAAGCAGGGCATCTTCCTCACCCTGATGGACGCGCTTGCGGACCTGGTGGAGCAGGGTGCGGAGGGCGCCATCGCCGTTGAACACGGAGCGCTGGCCAAGGTAGAAGCCGCGCTGCGGGTCGTGCTGGAGACCGCGGCGGCGCAGCGGGACCTGGCGAAGATCCTGCTCGTGGAAGCGGTGGGCCTGGGACCCACCCTGGAACAGAAGCGCCTGGAGATCCACCGGCGGTTTGCCCGCGTGATCCAGGGCCACCTGGACCGGGCGGTGCGCGAGGGCTCCATCCCGCGGCAGGACACAGCGCTGGCGGCGCAGGCGTGGATCGGCGCGCTGGTCGAGGTTATCACGCAGTGGCTGATGGCCGACGGCCAAGACCTGCGGGCCCGCCTCCCCGCGCTGCGGGCGCTGCTCCTGCGCAGCATCGGCGCGGAGGCGGCGGGGCCGCGCGACGCCGGCGGTCGGGAAAGGTCCGCCCGCGCATCCGCCAGGCCGGTGCGGCGGCGAGGGAGTGGCCGGTGACCGTGGGTCATCACGGACTCGAACAGCAAATGCGCGCGGAGGACATCCTGGACGCGGTCCGGCGGCACCTGACCGCGCGCCATGTCTGCACGCTGGCGACATCGCACGGAGATGTCCCCTGGGCGGCCTCCTGCTTCTACGTCTGCCGCGACCTCGACCTTTACATCTGCCAGCGGAAGGACGCGCGTACACTGGCGAACCTGCTGGCGAATCCGCGGGCCGCGTTTGCCCTGGATGACCGCAAGACCGAGGCCTGGCTGCAGGGATTCGGACGGGCGGCGGTGGTCGCCGGAGACGAGGAGGCCTGGGCGCGGGAACAGCTGCAGGGGGCGGCGCCGGAATTCGTGCGTCACTTCTCCAACCCGGAGTACCCCGTGCTGCGCATCCACGCAGAACTACTGCACTTCGCCGACCGGCCGAACAAGATCCGGTCGCATCTCATTTTGCGTGAAGGAGGCTGGGGGTTTGCCGATGCGACATAGAGTTCTGTTGGCTATCGCGGTCACCGTCATCGCGGGGGCGGGGGCCTTCCCCGCGCCCGCGCCGGCGCAGGCTCCGCCGCTCACCCGCATCCGGGTGGTGCACGTCCCGGTCCTGATCTTCGCTCCGCTGTACGTGGCGATCGAGCGCGGCTACTTCCGGCAGCAGGGGCTGGAGGTGGAGTTAATCGGTACCCCCGGCGGCGTGTCTTCCTTCGTGGTCCTGGCCAGCGGCCGCTCCGAGGTCGTGATCGGCGGCCTGGGCGCGGCGCTGTTCAACGCGGTGGCGCGCGGGCTGGACTTCAAAGTGGTCGGCCCCGTGCACATGGAGAGGCCGCCGGTCTCGACACCGCTTGTCGCAAGCAAGAAGGCCTACGACAGCGGTGAGATCCGGAAAGTGTCTGACCTGCGCGGTAAGAAGGTGTCGGTGAACGTCCTCGGTTCGGCCACGGAGTTCTGGCTGCAGGCCGCGCTGCACAAAGGCGGCCTGACGATGGAAGACGTAGAGGTCATCGGCGTGAACTTCCCGGACGTGCCGGCCGCCCTGGCCAATGGGGCCATCGCCGCTGGGTTGCTGGGCGAGCCGCTGGCCACTCTGGCCGAGGACCGCGGCCAGATCGTGCGCCTGAGCGACGACTTCATCGACGGCGTGCAGGTCACCGCCGTCTACTACAGCGGCGAGTTCATCCGCCGCGATCCCAATCTGGCCGTCGGATTCATGGTGGCCTTCCTCAAGGCGGCGCGCGATCTCTACGGCAACGGGTACAAGCGTACTGACGTGGCCAAGATCGTAGAGAAGTACACGGGGGTCCCGGCCACGGTCGTGCGGCGGGCCAGCCCGCCATTCCACGAGCCCAACGGGAAGATGAACTTCAACGACTTCAAACGGCTGCAGGACTTCTTTAAGAAGCGGGGTTCGCTGACGTACGAGAAGCCGCTGCCGCCGGGGGCGTACATCGACACCTCTTTCGTGCGTCAGGCGCTGCAGATCCTGGGGCCGTTCAAGCCGCCGCGGTGAGGACCGCCGGGACGATCAGGCCGTGACGCTCTCCCCGACGCTCCCGCAGGTGCAGACCCGGATCACGGTCACGGGGTTGACCAAAGTCTACCCGCAGCCTCGCGCGCCGCTGACCGCGCTGCGGGACGTCACGTTTGCGGTGCGCGAAGGGGAGTTCTGCGCGCTGATCGGCCCCTCCGGTTGCGGCAAGACGACGCTGCTGCACATCCTGGCGGGCTTGACCACCTCGACGAGCGGCACCGTGACGCTGCCGGAACGGCGGCCGGGACAGCTTCCCACCGCCGTCGTCTTTCAGGGGATCAGCACCCTGCCCTGGTTCACGGTGCAGCAGAACGTGGAATACGGACTCCGCCTGATGAGTGTGCCCAGGCGGGCACGTCGCGAGCGGGCGCTGCAGCACATCCGCCAGGTCGGGCTGCTCCCGTTCGCCGATGCCTATCCGCATCAACTCTCCGAGGGAATGCGGCAGCGGGTCTCCATCGCCCGCGCGCTAGCCACCGATCCGGACATCCTGCTGATGGACGAGCCGTTTGCCAACCTGGACGAACAGAACCGGCTGCTGCTCCAGGACGAGTTGCTGCGCATCTGGCAGGAACACCGCAAGACCGTGCTCTTCGTTACGCACAGTCTGGACGAGGCGATCCGTCTGGCGGACCGCGTGCTGGTGATGAGCGCCTCCCCCGGACACATCAAGACGGAGGTGGTAGTCCCGTTCGACCGACCGCGAGACTACCGCGCCATCCGGCAGGATCCGCGCTACGGGACGATGAGCGCGTACCTCTGGGACGTGCTGCGTGAGGAAGTGCTACGGGGGCGGCAGGTATGAGGAATTCCCGCTGGCTGGCCGTCCTCTCGCCGGTCGGCTTTCTGTTGATCTGGGAACTCGCCAGCCGCAGCGGCGTGCTGGATCCGCGCTTCTTCCCGCCGCCGAGCGTCATCCTGCAGACCCTGGCGGCGATGACCCGCAGCGGCGAGCTGCCCTACCATGTGGTGGTCAGCGGGCGCCGCATCGTCCTGGGCTTCCTGCTGGGTGCGGTGCCGGCCGTGGCGGTGGGGCTGGCGATGGGCCTTTCCCGCCCGGTGCGCTCCCTGCTGATGCCCCTCGTCTCGGCGATCTATCCCATTCCGAAGATCGCCATCTACCCGCTGATCATCTTCTACCTGGGCCTGGGCGAGGCGTCGAAGGTCAGTATCGTCGCGCTGTCCATCTTCTTCCTGGTGTTGTTGAATACGATGGCCGGGGTAATCGGCCTGGAGCGCGCCTACTTCAACATCGCCCGCGCCTACGGCGCCCGCCCGCTCGGCATCTTCACGACCATCGCCTTCCCCGGGGCACTCCCGGCGATCTTCACCGGCCTGAAGTTGGGAATGGGGTTCGCGCTGATCGTTATCGTCGGCGCGGAACTGCTGGGATCGGACGCGGGCATCGGATTCCTCATCTGGCGCTCCTACCAGATCTTCGCCGTGGACGCGATGTTCGTCGGGCTGCTCGTGACCGCAGTGCTGGGCTGGGTCGCCACCGCGGGCCTGGACTGGCTGGAACACCGCGCTCTGCCCTGGCGGCCGTGAAGCACGCACCCGACGCGACGGATCAGGCCGCCGGCCCGGCCCCGGTGCCACACCGCCTGCTCGGGGTGTGGTGGCGCGCCGTGCGCCCGTTCTCCTTCACGGCGTCGGTGACGCCCGTTCTGGTCGGCTCCGCGGTCGCCTATCACGACGGCCTTTTCGATCTGGTCCGCTTCGGCGTAACGCTCGTGGCCTCCGTGGCCATCCACGCCGCCACCAACCTGATCAACGACTACTACGATCACCTCCGTGGCGTGGACACCGCCGAATCGATCGGCCCCAGCGGCGTGATCCAGCAGGGATTGCTGGCGCCGCGCGCCGTGTTGCTCGGCGGCCTAGTTCTCTTCGCGTTGGGCGGTCTGCTCGGCCTGTGGCTGGTGGCCGTGGTCGGCTGGCCGATCCTGGCGATCGGCGCCGCAGGCGTCCTAGCCGGGTACGCGTACACCGGTGGCCCCCTCCCCCTCGGCTACATCGGGCTGGGCGATCTGACGGTCTTCCTCTTTATGGGCGTCGTCATCGTCGGCGGCGCTTACTATGTGCAGGCGGGGACGGTGTCGGTCGCGGCGGTCTGGGCGTCCCTGCCGATCGCGGCGCTGGTTGCGGCGATTCTGGTGGTGAACAACCTGCGCGACATCGAGGACGACCGCGCGAAGGGAAAGCGCACCCTGGCCACCTTCATCGGCCGGCGGGGCGCGCGATTGGAGTATCTCTTGCTCCTGTTGCTGGCGTACGCTTCGGTGGCCCTCGGGGTCGCACTGCGGGTGCTCCCGGCGCCGACCCTGATCGTGCTCCTCACCCTGCCGCGCGCGCTGGCCAACTGGCGGGTTATCCGCGAGAGCACGGACGCGCTCACCCTCACACGCGGCGGCGTGCGGGAGACCGCCCGCCTGCACCAGCGCCTCGGGGTTCTGCTGGCTATCGCCTTCCTCATTCCCTAGACCAGGCGGCTCATCACATCCGGCCCTCAGAACCTATCCAGGCCGCGTAGGCACCCCTGTCTCCATCTTGTGCCCGGTGTCACAGGCCGCCTGTGACACCGGGCATCGTGCCCATCGGGCGCGCGGTGTACCGTGAGGGCAAGCAAGACGACACGGAGGGAGGGAACGAGATGCGGCGCCAGAGCAAGCGGTCGATCAAGAGGGTTGTGGCGTCTTGATCCTGGCCCTGGTTCCGTAGTGGCTGCTGACGCCTGCCGCGCACGCCGGGATTGTGGAGTGTGACGCGCAGACGGAGATCTGCATCACGGAGAACTGAGGCGAGTCCGCGGCCGGTCAACGGCCCGGGGGAACATTGAAGCTCATCCGAACGTGGAGGTGACGAGGGTGCTGGTACATTCGGTGTCGCACGAGTTACTGGCCAGGCAGCGAGCGCAGGACTTTCCTCGCGAGGCCGAGCGGGATCGGCTGGTCCGGCTAGCGACCGCGAACCGGGCGTCGGCGGGAGTCAAGGGTGTGGCCATCCTGACGAGAATCCGTCAGGCGTTCGCGGCTGTCCAGCGCAGCAACGCCCGACCATCCGTCAATCCTGCCGGCTAACGCGGGCGCGTGCCTCACCGGGAGGCCGTCTAGGAGCCTCCCGGTGTCTGAGGGTGTATCGGGTGCTTCGGCTTTAGAGGAGGCTGGGTAGCATGAGGTCCAGAAGCACGGAAATCACGCGGTTTATCATCGCGGTCATCGGGCGGCTGGTACTCATCCACGTGCCCAGCCAGCTGCCCAAGGAGCAGGCCGCCGCGGCTTAAGGCGACGACCTGCTCCGGTGGCATCCGTCGTCACTGCCTCAGCCTGCTCCGTGTCGTTTCCGCGTCCAGGCGCGCCCCTAACTGATCAAAGATCGTGAGGGCTTCCGTAATCAGCGCCTGTCCGCGTGTGTGCGCCTCCTCCGCGCCTCGCTGCAGCAGCGCCCAGCCCCAGTCGCGGAGCACGCGGCCCAACCAGAGGGGGCGCCAGGAGGCACGCAGCGAATCGGCAGCAAAGGTGAAATCGCGTTCGGCCTCTCCCCACTCTCCGAGCATCGAGAGAATCTTGCCCCGGACCCCCCGGCCCACCCAGGCGAACCTCCAGTTCCCGCCTCCCTCAATCAGTGTGAGCGCCTCGTCCACGAGGGCCCGGGCCTCGTCCACCCTCCCTAACTGACTTAACGCATCGGCTCGAGGCACGCCAAAGGCGAAGACAGGACCAGAGTGACCTGGAGGACGCCCACGGGAGGCGATACCCTCCTCCAGCACCGCGAGTGCCTTGTCAGACTGACTGGCCGCCAGGTCGAGATCGGCCAGGGCGAGGTAGCACCAGCGTTGGCCCTGAGCGTCACCAGCCGCTGTCACGCTCGCCAGCAGCTCTCGCAAGGCCCGCTCGGCGCCCTGATGGTCTCCGCGAAGACCTTGGATCTGGGCCGTCTGGATCCGCGGGTAGTGGGCGCCGAATGAGGCGCCGATCCGCTCGAAGGTGGCAACGGATTCGGCACACAGCGCGTCTGCTCTCGCCCACTCCCCACGCTCGAACTCGTCGCTCGCCATATTCGAGAGTGACCAGGCCGCGCCAAAAAGATATCCGGCGCGCTTGGAGATTTCCAGCGCCTCCGAGTTCGTCCGAAACGTCATCTCGACGTCCACGCCGCCCATCCAGTCCCGGGTCGCCAGAGCCCAACGGCCGCCGACGCTGGCACCGATGAAGCCCCCTTGGTCCGCCAGAGCAACAACGGCGAGCAGCTCCTCGCGGTCCGTCTCTTCCCATGGAGGCTGACTGTTTGACTCGCGGATGCGGGCCTGGACCGCTGCGTTCTGGTCTCCCACCGCCTCGGCCATCTCATACGCCTCACGGGCCGCGGCTCCGGCTTCCGCATACTCACCTTTGAGCCAGAGCGCGTCGGCCTTACGCAAGGAGGCACGGGCTAGCCCTCCCTGATCGCCGGCCGCGCGGGCCGCCTCCGCCGCTCTGGCCGCCCACTTCACCGCCCTGTCTGGCTCGATAACCTGCCGGAATGCCCAGGAGAGGTCGAGCGAGGTGCGGAGCACCGCGGCGGTTTCGCCCCGGTCCGAATACTCGCGAAACGCCTCTTCAAGCGCACGAGCCGACTCTGCCCACCTGCCCTGGGCCATCAGCGCCCGGCCGACCTTCTCCGTGATATCGGCCCGGCGGAGATCCTCGATCGGCAACAACTCGATCGCGCTTCGGTAGTGGGCGATCGCCTCATCATATGCATACACGCGGGCCGCGGCATCGGCAGCCTGCAGCGCGTACCGGATGGCCTTCTCGGCCTGGGACCGCCCGACCTGAGAGAAGTGAAAGGCCAGGTCTGCCGCGTGCGCATCCAATGTATCGGCGTAAACACGCTCCAGAGCTTCACCGATGCGCTCGTGGAGGAGCATCTTTCGGCGGAGGCTGAGACCGTCGTAGAGCGTCTCGCGCACGAGCGCGTGTGCGAAGTTGTAGCGGACTCCTTCCTGAGTGCGCTCTTCTGTGATGAGCTGGCTCTGCAATCCCTCCTCCAGCAGATCCAGCAGCCGCCCCACGTCCGCCTCGCCCGACGACGGCTGCCCGTTGCCCGCGACCGCCGCCTGCAGCACGTCGAAGTCGAACTCTCGCCCGATCGCCGCCGCCACCGTCAACACTTCCACACATTGGGAAGAGAGCCGTTCCAGCCGGCGGCCGATGACCTCGCGCACCGACTGCGGTACCTCGATCTCATGGATCTCCTTCCGCTCCCACCGGCTCTCCACGATATAGAGGGTTCCTACCTCAACAAGGTGCTTAAGGACCTCCTCCACAAAAAACGGGTTGCCTTCCGTCTCCCGGTAGATCAGGTCTCGGAACTCATTCGAAACCGGCTGGCGGGATTGAAAGACCGACCGGATCATTTCGGCCACATGTTCGGGCGTCAGGCGCCGCACCAGGACGCGGGTGTAGAGGCGCTCCCGGTTCATTTCGCGGAGAGCGGTGGAAAGCGGGTGCGTCCGGTCGAGCTCGACATCGCGGTATGTGCCCACCAGGAGAATGCGGTCGTTGCGGATGTTGCGGGCGAGGTAGCGGAGCAGTTGCAGCGTTGCCGCGTCCGCCCAGTGCAGGTCATCCAACAGAAAGACCGTCGGGCGGGTGCGAGCCGCGCCGCCCAGGAAGGCGGTGACGTTCTCGTAGAGGCGGAGGCGCTCCTGGTCGGGCTCCAACGGGGGGCTGGGGTGAAGGTCGCGCATGCGCAGGCTCAGCTCAGGTACGAGCTTCACAAGTTCGGCCGCATATGGGGCGACCAGCGTACCGAGCCGGTCGGCGGCGACCTCCCGGACCATCGCCCGCAGTGCCTCGGCGACCGGCAGATACGGGATCGTCACCTCCTGCTCGTAGCAGCGACCAACGGACGCCAGGCACCCCCGCAGCCGGGCGAAGACCAACAGCTCCTGGGCGAGACGCGTCTTGCCGATACCCGGTTCTCCGGCGACCAGCACGACATGGCCGCGGCCGGAGAGCATCGACTCGAGGGAACCCTTGAGCGCTCCGAGCTCCTCCTCTCGGTCAACCAGCCGGCCCCGAGCCATCATCTCCAGGAGGGAGGGCCCCGCAAGTTGGGCCTCGATCGTAGGCGCGGCTTGGGACGCTTCGACCGGGGCGAGGGCGGTACTGAGGATGCGGGCGAGCTCGTCCGCCGAGGCGTACCGCTCGGTCGGGTCCTTCGCCAAGAGGCGCAGGACGATCGACTCGAGCGTCGTCGGGATCTCCGGGTTGTGGAACCGCGGCGCCACCGGCGGCACGTTGACATGCATCGAGATCACGGAGATGGGATCGTCCGCCTCGAACGGGGTTTTCCCCGTGACCATCTGATAGAGCACACATCCTAGGGAGTAGAGGTCGCTGCGGGCGTCCGCCTGCCCCGACACCGCCTGCTCCGGAGCCATGTACGCCACGGTGCCGACGATCATTCCCGTCTGCGTCAGCCGGCTGCGCCCCTCGCTGCGGGCCAGGCCGAAGTCCATCACCTTGGCCGTGCCGTCCGGGGTGATGACGACGTTCTCCGGCTTGATGTCCCGGTGCACCACCCCCTGGGTGTGGGCGTAGTCCAGCGCCCGGCACACCTGGGTGACGACTTCGACCGCCTCCCTCCAGGGGAGAGGGATTACCTCGCGGAGCGTCCGCCCGGCCACGTACTCCATGACGATCACCCGGGCGTCCCTGTCTTCGATCACGTCGTAGACGGCCACGATGTTGGGGTGGGTGAGCTTCGCCGCCGACTGCGCCTCCCGGAGGAGGCGTTTCAAGCCTTCCTCACCGAGGAGGTGCGGCGAGAGCGTCTTGATCGCCACGGGCCGGTCCAGGAGCGTGTCGTGGGCTCTGTAGACCACGCCCATGCCGCCTTCGCCGAGCTTCTCGTCGACGCGATAGCGGTCCTTGAGGAGCGTGCCGATCACTGGAGCTCCCACTTACATCAGGGCGCGGGTGCGTTCTACATCGGGGACGGCGCGGAGGGCCTCGAAGCCGGCTAAGGCCTCCTGGAGAATCCGGGCAGCCTCGTCCGAACGGTACTGCGCCCGCCGCAGCAGTGCCAGTTCGAGAAGGGTCTTGGCCAATTGCCAGCGGCAATCCATGGCGCGGAAGAGTTCTGCGGCTTCCGTCAAAAATGCGTCGGCCTCGTCCGGGCGGCCGTGCTCACGGCGGTGGATGCCAAGAGCGCGGCAGGTCAGGGCGATATAATGCCGCCCGCCGCTCCGACGGGCTCGGTCGAGGACGTCGTCTCCTAGTTCGACCACGTACTCCCATACTCGCGCCTGGGACGCGAAATCCAGGGCCAGGGTGTGAATATTCAGTTTGGCGAAAGGCGTGTCGGCGAGTCGGAGCCCGTCCACGAGCGCGGCGCGAGATCCGTCGTCGTCCCGCATCGCCAGGGCGGCAAGGATCCGGAAGTAAGGAGTAGCCCAGGGGAGTGCCGAGGCGGGTAAGGCTGGGAATTCCTTCACCTGTCGGCGCGCCTCCTCCAGATCGCCGCGCAGCGCGGCCGCAATGGCGCGAGAGGCGATGACGCTTCTCCTCTGGGCAGTCCTCCGGGTGCCAACTTGATTCTCAATCTCGTCGTAGTGGCGGCACCAGCGCTCCGCCTCGTTCCATCGGTCCCACAGCATATTGATTGAGACCAAGCTCTCGGCCCTGTGGAGCAGCCCATGCATCCTTCTCGTGCGCAAAGCCAGCTCGTGCGCTACTTCTGCGTGTCTCAGGGCCTCGGCATAGTCCCCCAGTTCCTTGTGGGAAGTGGCCAGCATACCATAGAGGTCGATACGCTCATCGGCATCATCGAGCCGCTCCACGATAGGCGCCCGCTGCTGAGTCACATCACGCAGCCTCACGAAATCGGCCGTCTGCCAGTACATGCCCGCCAGACCGTCGAGGGCCGCGGACATGTCCAGGAAGGAGCCGATCGATTCCGCCAGCCGGTATCCCTCGCGCGCGTCCTCTTCCGCGGCGGCATAATCGGATTCGGCTTCCGGGCGGAGCCAGAAGTAATCGTTGGCCCTGGCGATGATGAGCTTGACCCGTTCGGGGTGCGTCGGGGTATCCGCCAGCAGGCGAAGTCCCTCGGCGATGTACTCGCGCGACCGCGGATTCAGCACGGCCCATCTTCTGAGTTCCCCGAGCTTCCGGCAGAGGCGGGCGCCATCGACAGGCACGGCG
>Ga0209001_1000268_pt1 | contig 12020 bp, 11 predicted proteins | sample Rifsed13ft2_FD_184006 | JGI IMG/M metagenome (GOLD analysis project Ga0209001, IMG submission 184006) | Soil microbial communities from Rifle, Colorado, USA - sediment 13ft 2 (SPAdes) (version 2) | ecosystem: Environmental > Terrestrial > Deep subsurface > Rock core/Sediment | place: Rifle...
GTCGGCCCACTGATGGATCGCTTTCTCACCGACCCGCCGATGCAGGACGCGGTGGTGACCACGCTGGCCCGGCTGGAGGAGCGGGGGGTGGTGGAGCACCCCGACGCGCATCACGGGGACCGCGAGATCTTCCTATCTAAGAGCGTGGCAGAAGCATTCGTCGGCCGGCCGCGGGAGGAACTCGTCGAACAGCTGCGCACCGCCCTGGAGAATCCGTCGCCGAAGGTGCGCCGCTTTGCCCTGAAGGCACTCTTCTCGCTGTTCGGCGAGGGCGCGCTCGACCAACTGATCACCTCGCTGGAGGATGAGGACGTCGACGTGAAGCGCCTGGCCGTGAAGGTCCTCGGCCGGATGCGGGACAAGCGGGTGATCGAGCCGCTGGTGCAATTGCTGCTGAAGGACGGCGAGCAGATCGAGGACGCGGTCTGGAACACCCTGAAAGTGCTGACCGACCTGCGGGAGTACGAAAGTCTGCGCGCGCGTGTCGCCAAGGAGAAGGCGGGCGGCCAGCCCACCGTGAAGAAGGTGCGCCGCGAGCGAGACGTCTCGCCAGATTGGTGGCGCGAACAGGACTAAGGCAGAGGGGATCGCTGGCCTTCCCCGGAAGGACACGGGGGCCCCTTGGCCAGCGATCCCCTCTGCCCCACTCATGACCCCCTCGATCATGGAGATTCGCCTCGCTGACACGACCATCCGGGTAGTCCAGGCCGACATCGCCGACGCCATCATGAGTCACGTCGTGGTCTTCATTACCGCCGCCACCCCCGAGGAAGCAGAACGCCTCGGTCGCACCCTGCTGGACGAGCGCCTGGCGGCCTGCGTGAACACCGCGCCGGTGCGCTCGGCATATTGGTGGCAGGGACAGGTCGAGGAGACGGGCGAGACGCTGCTTATCGTGAAGACCACGGCGCGCCTGGTGGACGCGCTCACCGCACGGGTGCGCGCTCTCCACTCCTCGACCGTGCCGGAAGTCATCGCCGTCCCCATTGTCGGCGGCAACCCCGACTACCTGCGCTGGATCGACGAATCGGTGCGCGCGTGACGGTCCTCATCACCAACGACGACGGCATCTCCTCGCCGGGTATGCACGCCCTCGCCCGCGCCATCGCCGCGGTCGTACCCGTGGCGGTGGTGGCCCCGGAGCACGAGCGCAGCGCCACCGGACACGCCATCACATTGCACAAGCCGCTGCGCGCCGTGCGAGCGACGATCCCCGGAGTGGACGCGCCCACCTGGGCGACGAACGGGACGCCCGCGGACTGTGTCGTGCTCGGCGTGCTCGACCTGCTGCTCGAGCGCCCCGAGGTGGTCGTCTCCGGGATCAACGTCGGCCCGAACATGGGCGGCGATCTCACCTACTCCGGCACCGTCTCCGGGGCGATGGAGGGGGCGATCATGGGCATCCCCAGCATCGCCGTTTCGGTGGCCGCGGAGGGCGATGCCCGGTTCGATGTCGCCGCCGAAGTGGCGGTGCGCCTGGTGGAGATCGTCCGCCGGCACGGGTTGCCGCCGGACACGCTGCTCAACGTGAACGTCCCCAACCTGCCGCGCTCCCAGGTGCGGGGGGTCGCCGCCACGCGGCAGGGTCTGCAGCGCTACATCAACCGGTTGGACAAACGGCGCGATCCGCGGGGCCGAACCTACTACTGGCTGGGCGGGGAGCGCGAGCCGGCGCCGGACGTGGAGGGCACCGACTCCTGGGCGGTGCAGCAGGGGATGGTCTCCGTCACGCCCATCCAGATGAACATGACGGCACAGGGCGTCCTGGAGACCCTCGGCCGCCTCCTCCACGACGTGCGCCTCTAGCCGGGCGCGAATCCTGGCGCACACCCGCGCGCGGGCCGCAGCCCCTGCAGGAGACGGGCCGCAGCCCACCGAACAACGGGAAGACATAGTCGGGCCAAACGTCGCACCTTTCGTCGGACCTCCCATCGATGATCCGATTGCAGGGCGTTACGAAGCGGTACCCCAACGGACTCCTTGCGCTCAACGATGTCTCCTTCTCCATGGCGGAGGGGGAGTTTGTGTTTCTCATCGGACCCACGGGCGCCGGCAAGTCCACGCTCCTCCGTCTGCTCTACCGGGCTGAGGTCGCGAGCCGCGGGAAGGTGAGCGTCGCCGGGCGCGACATCACCCGCCTGCCCGCCCGCCAGATGCCCGCGCTGCGCCGCAGCATGGGTGTCGTCTTTCAGGACTTCAAACTCCTGCCGCGCAAGACCGCCTACGAAAACGTCGCCTTCGCTATGCAGGTGACGGGCACGCCGCCGGAGGAGATCCGGCCGCGCGCCATGCAGGCGCTGGAGGTGGTGGGGCTGGCCGATCGGGCCGACGCGCTGCCCTGGCAGCTCTCCGGCGGCGAGCAGCAGCGCATCAGCATCGCCCGCGCCATCGTCCACCAGCCGCCCCTCCTCCTGGCCGACGAGCCCACCGGCAACCTCGACCCGCGGACGTCCTGGGAGATCGTGCAGCTGCTCAGCCGGATTAATCTCCGCGGCACGACGGTTCTAGTCGCGACGCATAACAAACTCATCGTGGACATCCTGCGCCAGCGTGTGGTCGAGCTCGCGGCGGGGACCGTTGTGCGCGATGAAGACTACGGTCTCTACGCCAGCCATGCCTGAGCGACGCCGCCGCCGCCGGTCCCCGCTCGGCGTGCTGCGCGCCGGCCTGGCCTACGCGGGCGGCGAGGCGGTGGCCGCCTTCCGCCGCAACGGCCTGATGAGCGCCGCGGCCGTGACGACGATCATGGTGACGCTGCTGCCGGTGGGCGGGGCGGTGGCCCTGGCGGCCAACCTCCGCCTGATGACGACGATTCTTGAACGGCAGGTCCAGGTGGTGGCGTACCTGCGCGACGGGATCAGCCCGCAGGAGCGCGACCGGCTCACCGCCCAGGTGCGGGCGCTGCCCGGCGTGCGCCGCGTGGAGTTCGTCGGCCGCGATCAGGCGCTAGTGCGGCTGCAGGACGCTCTGGGCGAGCGGGTCTCCCTGCGCGACGTCATCGAAACGAACCCGTTGCCCGATTCGTTGGAGGTCGCCCTGGTCAATCCCCGGGAGGCGCGGCCGGTCGCCGACGCGGTGCGGCAGATTGGCGGAGTGGAGGACGTGGCCTTCGGCGCGCAGGCGGTGGACCGGCTGCTGGCGGTGACGGGGCTGCTGCGCACCGGCGGGGCGGCCGCAGGGCTGCTGCTCGGCGGCGTCGCCCTGATCATCATCATGAACACCATCCGGCTGACGATCATCGGTCGCCGCCAGGAGATTGAGATCATGCAGTTGGTCGGGGCCAGCCCCTGGTACGTCCGCTCCCCCTTCATGCTGGAGGGTATGCTGCAGGGACTGGTGGCCACGGCTCTGGCGGCCCTGGTGCTGATTCCCGGATACATCTTGCTGTTCGCGCGGGCCCGCGACGTGGTGCCGTTCCTGCCGCTGGTGCACGCGCCCGACCTGCTGCCGACGCTGGTCGTCTCACTCGGTCTGGGCGGGATGCTGGTCGGCATGAGCGGCAGCCTGCTGGCGCTGCGCCGCTTCCTTCATACGTGACCCTGCTGGCCCGATGATCGCGCCCCGGCCCATCCATCGGTTTCTCGTCGCGCTTCTGCTAGCGGCCCTGGCCAGTCCCGTGGGCGCGGCGCCCGCGCCGTCCACCCCTACGCCGCCGGCGAAGGCGCGGCAGCAACTGCGGCAGGTGCGGCAAGAGCTGCGAGAGAGACGCGCGCAGTTGCGCTCGGTCACGCAGCAGGAGCGGCGCGCGCTGCGCGACCTGGAGGAGATGGACCGGCGGCGCGATGCGGCGGAGGCCGACCTGCGGCGCCTCGAGGTCGAGCTGCGGCAGACGCGCAGCCGCGCCCAGGCCACCGCGGCCAGCCTGGCGGTCGTACGGACGCGGCTGGCCGGGCAGCGGGCGCGGGTGGACGGCCGCCTGCGCGACATCTACAAGTGGGGACGGCAGGGTTATGTGGACCTGTTGCTGGAAGCGGGTGACTTCTCCGAACTGGTGACCCGCGCGCACTTCCTCAGCGCGATCATGCGCGCCGACGCCCGGCTGCTGGTGCACTACGAGGCGGACGTGCAGGAGTACTCCCGGCTGTACCTGCAGTTCGTGCATCAGGAGGAGCAGATCGCCGCGCTGATCGCGCGCACGCAGACCCGCCGCGCCGAGATTCTGGAGGACGTCGCGGCCAAGCAGGCGCTGCTCGCCCGCATTCAGAAGGACCGCGCGCTCTACGAGCAGGTCATCGAGGACCTGGAGGAGACCGATCGCGAGTTGGCCGCCCTGATCCGGCGGATGCAGCCCGCCGGCGGCCCGGCCACCCTCGGCGGCCGGTTCCGCGGCTTCCTCTGGCCGGCGCGCGGGGTCTTCACCTCCGGATACGGCGTGCGCTACCATCCCATCTTCCGCATCCGGCGCATGCATAGCGGGGTAGACATCGCCGCGCCGCGCAGCGCGCCGGTGGTCGCGGCCTGGGACGGCACCGTGCTCTACACAGGATGGTTCGGCGGCTACGGCAAGATCGTCATCATCGATCACGGCGACGGACTCTCCACGTTGTACGCGCACCTCTCCGCGATCCTGACGCGTCCCGGCGCGCGCGTGCGCAAGGGGCAGATGGTCGGCCGCGTCGGCAGCACAGGCTTTTCTACCGGACCGCACGTGCACTTTGAGATTCGCGTCAACGGCACCCCCGTTAATCCGGTCGGTCCTTAGTTGGGTCCCAGAGGCGTCTCGGTCGGAAGGTCCGGGGTGGAGGACCGCAGGAGCGGCGTCGCATAGCGCCCGCCTGCCCCCTCCGGTATGCTGAGAAGTTGAGGTGACGCCTGTGAATTCCCGCAACCGCACCCTGGTCGCCATCTTGCTGTTTGTGCTCGTCGGCGGCGCGTTCGCCGCGGGATACGGCTATGGTCAGCGGACGACCCTGGCCGCCGGTGACGCGGATGCGCGCGGCCTCGACCTGCTGCGGGATGTCCTCCGCCAGATCCGGGCGGTCTACCTGGTCAAAGACGTCAACACTGACAAGCTCTTCTATGGCGCCGCACAAGGGATGTTCGAGGCGCTCGGCGATCCGTACTCGCGTTTCATGGATCCGGAGGCCTATAAGCAGTTCCGAGAGTCAGACCTCGGCGGCATCTTCTCCGGGGTCGGCATCTACATCGAATTGCAGGACGGCCGGCCGGTGGTCGTGCAGCCGATCTCCGGGACCCCGGCCTACAAGGCGGGCCTGCGTCCGGGCGACCGGATCCTCCAGGTAGAAGGCCGTTCGACCGAGCGAATGTCTCTGGAGGAGGTCGTCTCCCGCATCCGCGGCCCGGCCGGCACGACGGTCCGGTTGCGCATGAGCCGAGGCGAGCGGACCTTCGAAGTTTCGCTGATCCGCACGCGCATCCGCGCCATCACCGTGCAGGACGAGCAGTTCCTCGACGAGACGCAGCGGGCTCAGCTGCGCGCGGCGCGGGTCGCCTACCTGCGGATTGCGCGCTTTGAGGAGGGGACGGCGCGCGAGTTCAGCCGGGCCCTGGACACGGTCCGGAATTCCGGAGCGCGCGGTCTGCTGCTCGACCTGCGCAGCAATCCCGGAGGTCTCCTGGACGCTGCCGTCGCCCTCGCCGATCACTTCGTTCGCGCCCGCCATCCCATCGTCATCACCGTGGATCGCAACGGGCGGCGCGATACCGAGAGCGCCTCCCCCGGGCGCAAGGTGACGATTCCCGTCGTCGTGCTCGTCAACGAGTACACGGCCAGCGGTGCGGAGATCGTCGCGGGGGCGCTGCAGGATCACAGTGTCGCGCCTTTGGTGGGCATCCGCACCTTCGGGAAAGGCGTGATCCAGCGCGTCCTCACGCTGCCCAGTGGCACCGGCGCCACCCTGACCAGTGGGCGGTACCTCACGCCGGCGGAGCGCGACATCCACGGCAAGGGCCTCACCCCCAACGTCGTGGTGGGCAGCCGGCTGGAGGGACGCAGCGATGCCGAGATGCGCCGGATTGAAGGGGAGCAATTCGCCCGGGCGCTGGAGCTGCTGAAGCAGCGGATCGCCAGCCGCTAGGCATGTTGCCCGCCCGCCGCGACACGCGCCGCCCCGCCCGTCCCCCATCGGCCGTCACCCTCTGGCGCGCCGGCTGGGTCATCGTTATGCTGGTCGGTATCGGCGCGGGGCTCTGGTGGACGGCCCGTCAACCGCAAGCGCACGAGCGCTCGCAGGCGTCTCGGCCTGGTCAGGGTGTCGTTCGCGTAACACCGGGGGTGGGGCGTCCCCCGGCGAGTGTCCTTCCGAAGTCCGGGGGACGCCCCACCCCCGGTGATCCCCGAGCAGTGACCAAACCCGAACCCTCGTCCGTGGGCCGCGTGGCGATCATTTTTGACGACGCGGGCGCCAACCTGGAGCAGCTGGAGCCCATCCTCGCCCTGGGTCGCTCTGTGACTGTGGCCGTCCTCCCCGGACTGCCGGCCTCACGGGCTGTCTCCGAGCGCGCGGCCGCCGCCGGCCTGGAGGTCTTGCTGCATCTGCCGCTGGAGGCGGAGGAGACCGACCGCAGACTCGGCCCCGGCGGGGTGACCACGGCGATGACCGACGAGGAGATCACCGCCGTGGTGCGCGCCGGCCTCGCCGACGTCCCGGGCGCGGTGGGCATCAACGGCCACATGGGCTCAAAGGCGACCGCCGACCGGCGGGTGATGGCCGCGGTGCTGGCGGTGGTCCGGGAGCGGGGCCTCTTCTTCGTAGACAGCCGGACCACAACGCGCACCGTGGCCCTCCCGGTGGCGCGCGATCTGGGCGTTCCCGCCGTGGAACGCACGGTTTTCCTGGATAATGAGGACGACCCGGCTTACATCGGCGGACAGATCCAGCAACTCCTCCAGGCGGCCCGCACGCGCGGCTGGGCGATCGGCATCGGCCACGCGCAGCGCATGACCGCGGAGGTATTGCGCCAGTTCCTCCCCGAATTCGACAGGGCGGGCATCGTGCTGGTGCCGGTGTCGGCCCTGATCCATTCGCGCTGACCAGAACGCAAGGGGGTGAAGGCGCGCCGCACACGTCGAGGTTGGTGATGAGACTGCTGTGAGGAGGTCACGATGAGCGCACAGGCACTCGTCATTGCCCCCCGGGAGGATCCCTGGGAGATGGCGTTGCGGCAATTTAATGAAGCGGCAGACTACCTGCCGCTGAAGCGGGGCATCCACGACTACCTCGCGTTACCCAAACGGGAATTGACCGTCAACTTTCCGGTGAAGATGGACGATGGCTCCGTCAGTCTTTTCACCGGCCATCGGGTGCACCACAACACCGTGCTCGGCCCGACGAAGGGTGGCATCCGCTACCACCCGGACGTGACGCTGAACGAGGTGCGGGCCCTGGCCATGTGGATGACCTGGAAGTGCGCCGTCGTCGGCCTCCCCTACGGCGGCGCCAAGGGGGGAGTGGCGGTGGATCCCAAGTCTCTCTCCCGTGACGAACTGGAACACCTCACCCGCCGCTATGCCACGGAGATCAGCATCATGATGAGCCCCGAGGGCGACATCCCCGCGCCGGACGTGGGTACCACCCCCCAGGTCATGGCCTGGATCATGGACACCTACAGCATGCACCGCGGCTACTCCACGCCCTCCGTCGTGACGGGGAAGCCTGTCGAGATCGGCGGCTCCTTCGGCCGCGTGGAGGCGACCGGCCGCGGCGTGATGCTCAGCGTGCGCGAGGCGGCGAAGCTGATCAACCTGCCGCTATCTGACGCCACGGTGGTCGTGCAAGGTTATGGGAACGTCGGCACGGTCGCCGCCGAACTCCTGCACGAACTGGGCTGTCGGATCATCGCGGTCAGCGACTCCCGCGGCGGGATCCACAGCCCCAAAGGGCTGCACCCCGGCGAGGTTCTGAAGCACAAGCAGGCCACGGGCAGCGTCGTCGGCTTCCCCGGCAGTGACCGGGTGACGAACGCAGCACTGCTGGAACTGCCGTGCGACGTGCTGCTCCCCAGCGCCTTCGAGGGGCAGATCACCGGCGAGAACGCCCCGCGCCTCAAGACGAAGCTGATCGTCGAGGGGGCCAACGGCCCGATCACGCCGGACGCCGACGCCGTCCTGGCGGAGCGGCGGACTCCGGTCATCCCGGACATCCTGGCCAACGCCGGCGGGGTGATCGTCTCCTACTTCGAGTGGGTGCAGGGCCTGCAGCAATTCTTCTGGACGGAGGAGGAGGTCAACCAGAATCTGGAGCGGATCCTGGTGCGCGCCTTCCACAAGGTGTGGCAGACGGCGGAGGAGTACAAGGTTCGCCTGCGCGTGGGCGCGCTGATCCGCGCCATCAACCGCGTGGCGGACGCCCTGTACATCCGCGGCATCTACCCGTGAGGCGCGTTTAGTGAGCGCCCTCCGGGGCTTCTTTATCTACTTGTCGGAGAACCGCGCCGTGCAGCGCTTTGTGCTGAGGAACCCGGTGACGCGGCGGATGTCCCGCCGCTTCGTCGCCGGCGAGACCCTGGCCGACGGCGTAGCCGCGGTGCGCGAGCTCAACCGGCAGGGACTGCACGCCAGCCTGAACTACCTGGGCGAGAAGACCACCAGCCCCCGTGAGGCGGAGGAGGCCACCCGGCACTACCTGGAGATCCTGGGGGCGATCACCCGGGAGCGCCTCGACTGCAACCTCTCCATCAAACTGTCGCAACTCGGCCTGGCCGGCGATCCGGCGCAGGCCGAGACCCTGCTGCGCCGGATTCTGGAGGCGGCGCGGCGAGATCGTGTCTTCGTGCGCATCGACATGGAGGAGTCCGCGCTGGTCGATGCCACCCTGGCCGTGTGGCGCACGGTGTGGCCGGAGGGATACACCAACGTCGGCCTCGTCATCCAGGCCTACCTCTTCCGCAGCCGGAAGGATGTCGAGGCGCTGGTGGAGACGGGAGTGCGCATCCGCCTGGTGAAAGGCGCCTACCTCGAACCCCGGTCGGTGGCCTACCCCCGTAGGCCGGATGTGGACGCGCAGTACCAGAGCCTGACAGAGGCGCTGCTGGGCCGGGGGACCTACCCGGCGATCGCCACGCACGACCCCAAGATGATCGAGCACGCCAAGACCTTCGCCGCGCGGGAAGGGATCACGCCCGACCGGTTCGAGTTCCAGATGATCTACGGCGTGCGGCGGGACCTGCAGGTCGCGCTGGCCGGCGAGGGCTATCACATGCGCGTCTATGTGCCCTTCGGCGAGCAGTGGTATCCGTACTTCATGCGCCGCCTGGGGGAGCGGCCGGCGAACGTGTTCTTCCTGCTGCGGAGTGTCTTTGCGGAATGGCGCTAGGGGACCTGCGCCTGATCACCGCCGCGGACCTGCGCCGCCTGGTGCCTATGGCCGACGCGATCGAGTTGGTGCGGGCGGCCTTTGTCCATCTTTCGCGCGGCGAGGCGGAGGTGCCGCTGCGGGTGCCCGTGCACGGAGAGGAGGGGGGCATCGCCCTCTACATGCCCGCCGCCGTGCCGCCGCTGCGCGCGCTGGGGGCAAAGGTGGTGAGCGTCTTTCCCGCCAACCCGGCGCGCGGCCTGCCCACCATCACCGCAGTCGTGCTCATCCAGGATCCGGCCACCGGCGCGCCGCTGGGCCTGATCGAGGGCGCCTCGCTCACGGCGCTGCGGACCGGCGCGGCCGGCGGCCTCGCGGCCCAACTGTTGAGCCGGCAGGAAGCCCAGATCTGCGCCCTCTTCGGGGCGGGGGTCCAGGGCCGGACCCAACTGGAAGCGGTGTGCACGGTCCGCCACATCACCCAGGTCCGTGTCGTCGATCGCGATGCGCCGCGGGCGGCGGCGTTCGTCGAGTGGGCCCGCGTTCAACCGTGGATCAGGGGCGCCACCGTCCTGCCCGCGTCGTCTCCCGCGCTGGCGGTGCGCGGCGCCGACATCATCATCACGGCGACGACCAGCCCGACCCCGGTCGTGCCGACCGCGGAGGTGGCACCCGGGGCCCACCTCACCCTTATCGGCGCCTTCACGCCTCAGACCCGGGAAGTGGATGCCGACCTCGTCGCGCGGGCCACCGTGGTGGTGGACTCGCGGGCGGGCTGCCTGGCCGAGGCCGGGGACCTGTTGATGGCCATCGCCGAGGGACGCTTTGCGCCGGAGCGGATTCACGCCGAGATCGGTGAGATCGCCGCGGGCGAGCGGCCCGGCCGCCGCGACCCGGTCGAGGTGACCCTCTTCAAGTCCGTGGGGACGGCGGCCCTGGACGTCGCGGTGGGCGCCGCGGCGTTGCAGCGCGCGGCGGAGGCGGGCGCCGGACAGGTGGCCCGCCTCTTCAATAGCGAGTAGGCCGGACTCCTGCCGATGGCGAGCCGCGTGTGATGAGAGGGCTCCCGGGCGCCAGAGCGGCGCTGCTTACCGCAGTTCTCGTCGTGCTCACCGCCGCCTGCGGAGGGCAGGGTCGCTCCGCGGCCCCCGCGCCAACGCCCACCCGGCCGGTCCTGAAGATCGCCACCCAGAGCCCCCTCTCGGGCGACCGGGCGGTGCTGGGGGTGGCCATCCGCAACGGCGTCCAGCTGGCCGTGGAGCAGCGCGCGGACCGGATTGCCGCGCTGGGATACGACGTCAAGGTGATACCCTTCGACGACCGGGCCAGGCGGGAGGTGGGCCTCGCCAATGCGGAGCAGATTGTCGCCGACCCCGACGTCCTGCTGGTGATCGGGCACCTCACCTCGAACGTGGCGCTGCCTGCTTCCGAGGTCTACCAGCGCGCGGGGCTGGCGATGATCTCCCCGGCGAACTCTGACCCGCAATTGACCGCCCGCGGTTTTGACGCGGTCTCGCGGGTGATCGGGCGGGACGACGTCCAGGGTGCGGCGGCGGCCGAGTTCGCCGCTGCCGAGCTGAAGGCCAGGCGCGTCTTCGTCGTGCATGACGGCTCGCCCGCCGGGCGGGCCGTCGCGGCCGCCTTCCGCGAACGGGCCCGCGGCGCGGGGCTGGCCGTGGTGGGAGAACAGAAACTGGAAAAGGACGTGGCCCCGCTGCTCGCCGTCCTGACCGCCAGCCCGCCCGACGTGATCTACCTCAGCATGACGTTCGCCCAGGCGGGGGCCGTGATCCGGCAGGTGCGCGGCAAGGACGTCAAGTCCGCCTTCATCGGCCCGGACTGGCTGGATTCTCCACGGCTCCTACAGTTTGCTGGCAGGGGCGCGGTGGAGACCTACTTCACCCTCGTGGCCGGTCCGCCGGACTTCTACCCCGGGACCGAGACGTTCGTCCAGGACTACCGCAGGCGCTTCACCGCGGAGCCGCCGCCGTTTGCCCTGCAGGCCTACGATGCGGCGGCGCTGGGACTCGAGGCGCTCGCCCGGGCGATCCGGGCCGCCGGCGGCCGGCCCTCCCGCCGCCACGTCGCGACCGAGATTCGCCGGACCACCGGGTTTCGGGGGCTGAGCGGAAACGTGACTTTCGACGCCCAGGGGGACCCCAACCCGGCTGCCTACTTCATCGTCCAGGTCGCCTCAACCAACCCGGCGGAGTGGGAGCGGCGCAAGCTGGTACGCACGCTACGACTGCCGCCCCCCGTCCGCTAGGGCGGAACGGCCCCGCGCGGGCGCCAGCGCCCGCCGGGAGAGGAATTCCCGGGGGGGTGCCGAACCCTACTTGCAACCAAGCCGGGACAATAGATAGTCTGGTTGCAAGCCGATTTTCCACAACCAGAGGTAAAGGGGGGAGAGAGTGGGATGAAGCATGTCAAATTGCCCATAGCTCTCATGGTCGCTCTTCTACTGGTGGCCGCGCCGTACTTCGTGGCGCGGGCGCCGGCGGCGACCGTGGGGCCAGTCACCGACCGGATCGGTGTGGTGAAGATTAACAAGGGCCAGCCGATCACCATCGCCTACTGGCTGGTTATCGCCGGACCCGACGCCAGCCTGGGGGTTGACAGCCGGCGCGGGATTGAGATCGCGATCGACGACAAGAAGACGGTTGCCGGCTTCTCGGTGAAGCTGATTGGTGAGGACTCGGGCTGCAACGCTGAAGGCGGGGTGACCGCGGCCACGAAACTGGCCGCCAACAAGGCCATCGTCGCGGC
>Ga0209001_1000270_pt1 | contig 11981 bp, 10 predicted proteins | sample Rifsed13ft2_FD_184006 | JGI IMG/M metagenome (GOLD analysis project Ga0209001, IMG submission 184006) | Soil microbial communities from Rifle, Colorado, USA - sediment 13ft 2 (SPAdes) (version 2) | ecosystem: Environmental > Terrestrial > Deep subsurface > Rock core/Sediment | place: Rifle...
GGCGTTCCCGAGAGGTTGATGAATATCCAAAAGATCCTTGACACGAGTGTCCGGGACCTCCTGGATAACAATAAGGTCCGCAATACTAAGGTATTCGTTGGGCGCAAGGGCGGGCCCCTCGAAGCGAACACCAAGCTCTATCCGGGGCGCCTATTCCTCCTAAATAACCCGCGCGAGGACCTGCAAGCCCTAGACCTCGGCTCTGGCACGATTAATACCACCGTCAATGACATCGCCCTAATGCAACAATGGGGCGAGCGTCTCACCGGCGTTACTGACTTCAATCTTGGTCAGGAGCGCCGCTCGCGCACACCTGCAACCACTACTCTCGCCCTACTCGAAGAGACCAACAAGCGTATTGACAAGACTATTAGAGTGTTTCGTAAGGGGATGAAGGAGTTCTGGTTCCAGACCTTACAACTCTATCTCCAAAACGGGGACCCCGAAATTCTCGCTAAGGTCTCGGCGCAGGAGCAGGGCGATGAGGAGAAGTTCATAGCAGCCTGGTCAGAGGTGAATGTCGAGGACTTTCGGCGCCAGGTGGAAATCCAGCCCGAGATTTCTAGCGCCGCGCTGAACCAGACGATATTGAGACAGGAGAAGCTGGCCCTGTTCCAGCAGGTCGTAACAACCCAGGATCGGTTAATCGCGCTCGCCAATTCAATTGGGGGCTCTGCGGCTGATCCGGCCATGAAACAGCTTTTCGTCATCTTCGCCAAAGCCACGCACCGCGCTATGAACAACGTGCTCGACACTTTTAGCGTGCGCGACCGCAAGGAGTTCAATCCCGACATCATCAAATTACTCGAAAACGTAACAAGCGTACCACTGGAGGCCGAAGATGGAGCGACAGAAACCGGACGCAGCAACCCTGCTCAGGCAGCTGCGGGACTGGTTGCAAACCAGCCTAGTCAGCTTGGAGAGCAAGCGGCGCCTGGCGAATCCATACCCGGATCACAACGCATACCTGGCCCTACTCCAGGAAGCTAACTCACAGGAAAAGGTCTATGCGGAGGTTCTGGGCGTGATTGGTGAACTTGAGAGCGGCTCTGCGTCGTATCAGGACGACCCCATGGGAGCCGACAAGCTACCTCAGTTCTGGGAAACCAGCGAACTTGAGGAGATATAAAGGAGACCGATGACTAACTACAGGAACCTAGCGGGTACCGAGGGCGAGGTTGATGAGGCGCAAACGCCTGATCCTTCGCAAGACGAGGCCGCTAAGGAGACAGAACTTCAGGAGTTGAAGCTCCGCGAGGCCCAAGAGCGTGCGGCAGACCGGGCCCGTGTCGAGCAGCTCGAACGAATGGTCCGTCAGGGCTTCGCGCAGCGCGGACAGCCTCATCAGACCAGTGAAGTTGCAGTGGCGAAGCAAGAACTGGGTATTACGGACCAGGACCTTGTAAAGGACCCGCAGAAGTACATCGAACAGATGGCTGAGCACATAGCGTCTCGAAAGATCCAAGAGAGCGAACAGCGTATTGGCGGAGTGTTAAGCGGACTTGTCGAGACATCCTTTGAGACCCAGCTCGGCGCCATGGGCTCACATCGCTACTATGAGGACCTAGCCCCTATCCTTCGTGAGCACTTCAACGAGAATCCCCACGAGAAGGTAGAGGCGGGCGCAGTACGGCGCCGGTTTAATGAGCTCATTGGGGCCAATCTGGACGAACTTGAGCGCAGGGCCAAAGAGCGCGAGGGGTACAAGGCTAAGGAAGATTCCAACCTCGCGCCAGACGGCGGACAGATGCGGACACCAACCCGCCCCCGCGCAGTGGAGCAAACAGTGTCTATGCCAGTGTCACAGCCGAGGGGCTCGGCTCGTAAGGAGCGCAAGGACGACGGTCTGAACTGGGCGCGTGAGGAGATTATGGATAGCTTCAACCGTCAAGTTGGGCTCAACATGACGCCTGATGAGTGGGACGACATAGAGGGTGGCCGAAAGTTGCCGATTAAAACCTCGGCAATGATTCAGACAGGAAAGGGTAAGGCGAATGTCAACTACGAAAGCAGCTAAGGTGAACAAGCCGGATACGAAGGCCATAGCCGCGAGGGCTGTCGAGGAGATCATGAGCGGTGAGGTCCAGACTGTAGCGGTGGACGATCAAATCGGTCGCTCGCCCGATAGGGACGCCACCAAAGTCCCAGCGCAGCGTGACTATATCTCAGGCACCCGGCGCCCCGACATGACGCATGTACCCGAGTTTGCCTATGACCAGGATATTGACGTTGAGCGTAGGGTCAAGATGCCCGACGACTATGCCTATTGTTGGGTATCTGACGCGCACGTAAGCAAATACAGGGTCCTGGGCTATAAGTTCTGCCTGTATAACGGTGGAAATCAGTCAGGATTCTCTGAGCGCGGACTCAAGGGTACTGGACTCTACGAATGCACAATTAGCGGGCATGTTCGAAATGGCGATTGTGTTCTTATGTTCGCGCCGAAGCGGCTCTGGGAGGAACTTGTGGCCCAGGACGTAGAGCGCGTAGCTAAATGGAACATGGCGCCGAAGGGCCAATTCCACGACCTCGGGTACAGTCAAGGCGTTCGTACTTTTGAGGAAGAGGAAGGCCAACGTAAGTACAACTAGTTTCACTAACGGAGGTTTACTGAATGGCTACTCAATACACTGTTGAGTGGGTCAGAAACGAGCACGCAAGTCCGAAGACCATCAGGTCGTATGCCGAGGAGGCTTCGCAGACCTTCAAAAAGGGTGCTGCGGTGGTTCTCGACTCGACCTCGAAGGAAGTTGAGGAGCTGGCTACAACGGCCGGTGTCCCCAACTCTGTCATTCTCCTGGGCTTTGCCCTAGAGGATGCGACGGGGACGGCGGGATCAGAGATTGATGTTTTGATCCCTCAGCCTGGTGATGTCTTCACTGCTGCTGTACTGACTGATCAGGACACGACTGTCGCGCCGGATTACGATACCGACGTGGCGGAGAATTATGCCTTGATCAAGATGTCGGCTACAGCGGGAGACGGCGATGAGTGGGGCCTCGAAAGGGCAGCCGGTGAGGCTTCCCCCTTTGTTGAGGTCATCGGACTCGACCCACGTGATGCAACCCGGCGCGGAGTTGACCCTAACGCGGTCGCCTCGGCGCTCAACGCTGGTGACAGGCTCCTGTTCAAGGTCCTGGCCACAGTGCTCGATGACGAGCCCCAGCAGTAGTTTCTAAAGTTAACTGGAGGTAGTTTCCAATGGCGATGCGATCTTCTGATTTCCCTGAGTTGCTCGATACGCCCTTGCGGAAAATCTTCTTCCTCTCTCTCGAAAATTCTCGCCCCGAATACCAGCGCTGGATCAACATCGTTGAGACCAAGCGGGCGTTCGAGGACGATTTGCGGATGGCAGAGTTTGGCTCGATTCCTCAGCATACTGAGGGCTCGACCCCCCTGTTTGAAGACGCAATCGAGGGAACAACGAAGAGGTACGCTCCGCTGGAGTATGTGGGTGGTTACATTATCACCCAGGTGCTCCGAGAGGACGAGCTTCACGGGATTATGGGCCGGATGACTGAGGGCCTTCGGGAGTCCCAGCGAAACCTGTTCGAGGTTCAGGCATATAACATCCTGAACAACTCGACCACAGCCACGACCACGCGGCTACAGGGTTTTGACGGGCTGGCACTTCTGAGTACAGCCCACCCGAATCTGGGCAACCCGGATACACAAGCAAACAAACCCACGACCGATGTGACGCTTTCCCAGCTCGCAGTAGAAAACGCGGTTAACACCATGACCGCGTGGACTAACGAGAAGGGCTTCCCGGTCTTCCACACCCCAAGTCTGGCGATTGTTGATACCAGTGACCAGTTCATTGCGGCTAAGATTTTCAAGAACGCGATGCGCTACGACACAGCGAATCATGAGGAAAACTGGGTAAAGCAGGGTCCGGACATGAACGGGATTAGCGAGTTTATCGCGTCTCGTTACTTCACTGCCACCAACCAGTGGTTCTTGCTCTCTGAGAAGCGGAAGCACGACCTGAATATGTTCATTCGTGTTCACCCGCAGTTTGAGACGAGCATTGACTTCCCGACCGGGAATTTGATTGTTAAGACCCGTTCGCGGCTGTTCACCTCGTTCGGTCGGTGGCCTGGCGTTTATGGCTCTAAGGGATTCTAGGGGGAGGTGACGAATGCCTTTCACTAACTTTCAGAATGGCGCCACCTCCTTCGGGATTCCCCAGTTTGGCGGCGGACCGTGGTTGGGTGTTCCCAATCCAGCCACCCCCGGCAAGGTTCTCTTCGTAGACGGCACGAATGGGTCAGATGAGTTTGACGGCACTGCCGAGCACCCAGTCCAGACGATTCAGCAAGCAGTGGATCTCTCGACCAGCGGAGCGGGCGATGTCATTCTCGTCTATCCTGGCACCTACGTCGAAACTGTCACCGTTACGTCTAAGGACTACGTGACCATCATGGGCGTTCGCTCGGGTTACGGTAGGCCGGACGTGGAGCCCGCTAGTGGCCGTGCCCTGTTTGTGGATAACTCACAGGGCGTGGTCGTTAGGAGTCTTAGGTTCCGGGCTCGGGCAAGTGCTGTGGCTGTGCGGCAGGAAGGAAACGGGTTCTTGTACGAGGACTGCGTTTTCGACGGTCGTACTGGCGATAGCGGTCTGCTCCAACTTGTTGGCGATGCGACTGACGATAGTTTCACAGCGTCAGAAGGTGCGGTTGTGAATTGCCTCTTCAGGGACGGCAATACGGATGCGCTGATTATGCAGCATGCGGATGCCCCAAATGGAGTTGGCACGACTCACAATCAAATCCTCTACAATCGCTTCATCGACAACACCGGTGACGATATTGCTACTGCGGCTGGAGCGTCGGGGGGCGGGGCTGGTATTTGCCAGGATGTTGTAATCTATGGCAACCAGTTCGTCTCAATCGACAAGGCGGTCTATCTCGATATGGACCAGGCTAGTTTCTCGGGCGGGGATGAGGCTACGAATAGTGGCTTAATCTCTGGCAATTACTTCGGAGACGATGCGGCGCTCGACGCGACTAAGATTGACATCTCGGGCACGAGCTTCCGTTTCGTTGGCAACTACAACGCGATTGGGGTGGTTGACGGTTCCACGTTCGATAACTAATCCAGGGGGGTATCTCTAATGCCAAAAGACATTAAGGCCAACCCTTGGGTCTTCGATGCCGAAGGTCAAGGCGAGGGGTTTGGCCCTAATGAGGACGGCGTAGCTGTCAACTTTAGCGAGGTCAAGCCCTACGTCTCTCGGATCAAAATAATGGGAGGCGACGGCGGAACGGTTGAGATCTTGTCGCGCCAGAACACATCTAGCGGCGACCACGCACGCTACGAGATTTTGCCCATAGTCACGGCGGCTGCAAACGCGGTCACGGATCATGTGGTGAATCAAGTAGTGGACGGGATTTACATCAACGATCTCCCACTAAACGCCAAAGTCTACGTCTACCACGGGCACGAAGCAAGCGGACTGTAGGGGAGGGCTAATATGGCCTACCCGAACATCGGCCGGGGGTGGGGGCCCTTTGGCAGGGTTCCCGCCCTATGGCTGTAACGCTTGATGGCGCGAACGATTACTATCTAAGGTCGGACGGGCTTAAAAGCGCGGCCGACGCTAAGGTGGGGACGTTTGCCTGCTGGTTTAGGCGAGCGGCGATTGGATCCATACAGACGCTGTTCTCTATAAGCCAGGGGGCCAGCGAGCGTTTCTCCGTCACGCTCGACGCATCGAATCTCGTTCAAGTGGCGGGATCTAATTCGGCCGGTGTTAGTATTCTCGCCTACCCCGCTGACGTAGCAGTCACCAACCTCACAGACTACCATCACCTCGTCACGAGCTGGGATTTAGCTAACGCCGAGTTCCATCTCTATCTGGACCGAGTCGAGGCTCGCGGGACGGTAGTTACGCAGACTGACGCGAATATTGACTACACAGGGACTACAGCAGCGGTCGGTGCGCGGAGTCATGATGCTACGAGGCTCTGGAACGGCGATATTGCAGAGGTATTTTTCGATCCCACTACTTTTGTTGACCTGAGCGATTCGGACGAGCTTGGCAAATTTGTTTCACAGGACAACTCTAGTAATAGCCAGGGGGAGTTTCTCAAGTCAGAGCCGGGAGTCCAGTATAAGCCAGTAGGCTACGGACACGACGCGAGTTTCGCTACCGGCGCGAGGCCCTCGGTCTTTCTGCATGGCTACGGGCCCGCCTTCGGCCAGAACAAAGGCACTGGTGGGTCTTTTAATATGGTCGGTACACCGGCTAACGACTCGGATCTTAGCCCTTATCGCCATCATGCCAAGTGGCCTACGCCGGGGCTCAGGTGGTTCATGTCGGAACGGTCGGGATTCCTGTACCCGCGCGGGGACACCTTCGTAGAAAAGCGGGAGGGGATACCAGGCTACGGGCAGCGCATGGGCCAGGACGAGCTGGACGACACAACTAGAGAAGAGCAGCCCCACACCGACTTCCTCTCGATGATCTTCCAAGACCGTGAGGACGACAAGGAAGAGAAGGACAGATAATGGCGGTACTTTCTGACATCCTAGCGCGGGTCAAGTTTCGCTCGGGGTCCAAGACGGGCGCGGACTCGCAGGTCACGGCGAATATTAACGAGGCCACAAGGCACACGATTCTGCGCGCTCGTCCCCAAGAGATGCAGACCACGGCCACGTTCGCTACGTCTAGCGGGACCTCTAGCTATGCGTTCTCGACCATCGCCACGGACTTGTTAGCAGTTCTATACGTCCGGGATAACACGGATGATGTTCCCCTGCTCCGAGGTGACATAGAACACTTCAACAGGCTGCAACAGGATACTTCGGACACGTCCAATCTGGGAGACCCTCGGCGCTGGACCCGACAGGGCAATAATTTGATCCTATACTCGAAAATCCCCGACGGTACTAGTCGGACAATAAAGCTAACGTACCTGAAAGACTTCACCGATCTGGTGAATAGCGGTGATACGTTCCCGCTGAATGAGGAATGGCTCCTGCCGGTGGAGCAATATGCCTCAGCTTTGACTATGTTAGACCTCAATGCCGAGGCCAAGGCAAGTGCCAAGTTTGCAATATATGAGCAGATGATCTCCTCCCGCGAGAGCCCCAAGGGCATCGAGGACGAGTCTTCATGGTCCCAGATGTACCCGATCTCTAACACTGGTATCAATAGCGATTTCTAATGCCCTTTACACAGCTAACTCCGCTCGATGACCAGGGCCTCAGATCAAGTCGGCCCGCTAACGAAGTCAAGTGGCGGACGCTCACGAATGTAATAGCGCGCGATGGTGCGCTCAGGCGCAGGCCGGGGTTTGTTAACCCCAAGGGTGTACGGAACGAGAATCTCCCAGACAATACACAAGTAGGAACTACGGTAGTTATCGCGGAGATTAACAATCCTGGCTCGTCTGCCGAAGGCCGGTCGGGTTACTCATACGTGGCGGAGACGATTCGTCCCGACGCGACGGGGACTAATAACGGGTGGTTCAGGAATGACGGGGTTACTACGACCAACCTCCACTTAGATATAGACGAGACGGGCACGCTCGATGCGGCGGTTATTAGGACGCCCACGCTCGGCGCGGATGTGGCTATAGGATTTGTGGATCCTGTCAACTCCCCAGACATCACCGTGGGCCGAGTGCTACGGGGCCGCGCCAGACTGTTAGCCATTAACGGCACGCGGGCGGTTCTGAACTTCTACGCTGGCAGCATATCTGATGATAACCTCATTGGCACAGCGACCATATCGGTCTCCGCTACGGACTCCGGTACTTCTGAGTGGGATAACATTCAACTTCAGGGCGTCTGGAGCGACGATGAGATAATCATCCAGTACGTGGACGGGGACATAAGCGGCGTGGATATGTTGTTGCCTAACGGTAATGGCGACGATACTGCATGGCGTGATGCCGAGGACCTGTCCACTGCCAGCTTTGCAGATTTTAATGAATCCCCTTGGGACCTGTGGGACGCTCCCCCGGCTCACCAGTTGAATGGTGTACAGCCGGATCCAGGGCCGGGCGGACTAAACGACAAGCAGGGATTCACGTTTCCCGCACCCAATAACACCTTTAGCACCATAAATGAGCTTGTGTTACTCGTGGGCGGGAATAAAGTGCAACTAGCCGAGCCCAAGCTAGATATTATCTATAAGGTGGGCGGCGTGGAGTACACACTTGGGTCAAATGTTGAAATCTCCAACTTTGATAGCGTGTACAGGGCTTTCGATATTCTAGCCGCCTCCCCGCTCAATCCGGCTACGTCTCTGGCATGGACCACCGCAGATATAACCAGCGGACAGTTTATATTCAAATATGTGGGCGGCGGGCAGAATTTTGTAATCGACCAGACTGGGTTGTTTATTGGGGGGAAGCTCTCCTCGGCCCCCCAAGTAGGCATAGACTATCTTGCGATCGATATTCTGCAAGCCACCGCAGATAACAACGCTGACGACAACGTGCTAGGCAAGTCGGCAATTTACGTTACGACTAATAACTACTTCAAACTCGGGACCGATGCCTTCGGTCAAGCCATACTTGATGTGGCTGGAGGCACAGCTAATATAACCACTGGTCCAGTACCTCTAGACCATACGATCCTCTATGGCCAGCTTTATGTGGTCAACGGTATAGACGACACCAGGCGCTATCCTACGGCTGGGGGCGTGTTCGAGGCGCTTTCGACAAACCTGGATGGCGCCAACCCCATAACAGGCCGGTGCGTGGAGGCTTTCGCGGATCGCATATTCTACGGATGGGTCAATGAGGACGGTACGCAGACCCCCGAGCGTATTGCGTGGTCTGTGTTTCAAAACGGGGGAACCCACAATGGAGCCTCGGCTGGCGATGCGGACCTGTTAGATACTCCTGGGGGGATTCTAGCACTAGGCGTCATAACTGAAGACACCTGCACGGCGGTCAAGGAGCAGGGGGTTTACTTGCTCCGGCGCACAGGTAACAGCGTCATCCCATTTATTCGCGACGTGATTGATTTTCATTCAGGCATTGTGGCCCCCCGCACCTTTCAAACTGTTATTACGCCCGATGGCAATACTATTCAGCTATGGCTAGGCTTTAGCCCCGCCAAGGGCCTTAACGTGTTCATGTTCGACGGGTCGCAGGTACGAGCGGTGGGGGATGAGATCCATAAGGAATTGCGTGACGACTCTAACCCCATGACCATCGCCTCGAACTCATTTGCAGAGATTGACCCGCAGGGGGCTGGTTACTGGCTATTTGTGCCAGAGGGTGAGGAAATACTCCCCACTAATGGATTCTTTTACAGCCTTCGACAGGGCCAGTGGTATAGGGTCACCTTACCCTACTTTGCCTCATGCGCGGGTCGATGGACCATCCGTGACGACTCGGTAACTACGTCCCTTGCGCTTCGTGGCAATGACAACATGATGATTGGGACCGGGCAGGGGATTCCATTCAAAACTGACTATGATGTGACGTTTGACGTGATCTCGCCTGGCGAAGCGGATGATGATTCAATTCTACCTACTGACCCCGCCGAGGATGGCATTGTTGGTAGGTTCAAAGAATTTATCACGTCCACGATTGAGACCGGGGACCTGGCGTTTGCCGGGCCTGACGGTTTCCCACTGCATGTCATAGTCCACCGTATATACATTGGCTATATAGACCGCGGCCCGTTCAGTGTGAATGTCAGCGCATCGCAGGATGGAGGGCTCACATTCAACACGGCCAACTCGTTCGTTCTGGGGGGCAACGCAGACGGATCTTATGACCAGTTCGCGCTAGACGTAGGCCCGCTTAACGGGAGGCGGATTAGGTTCAAGCTAGAGTTCGAGCACGTTGAGACAGACGGCGCTAGTCCGGTTAATGAGCCGTTCGAGCTGACTGAAGCCTGGGTCGAGTGGGAACCCGCTGGGGAGGCGCCCTAGTGCCGGTACTTAGAAGTCCGCTCGGGCTCAAAGAGTGGTTCGGGAATGTTCGGAACTGGCTCACCACGAGTACGGGTGCGGATATACAGCAGCTTGGCGAGGCTGATGGCACTGACCGCTCGCAGCTTATTCTTCACGATGGCACCGTGCAGAGAAGGTGGCTAAGTGAGACGGACGGTAAGGCTACGGCCTCGTTATACGGAAAAGCCTCCGGTGCTAGTACAGCCATCAAGGTGGAAACCACTGGCGAGCAGGACGTAGTCAATCATGGGAAGGACTCGGCGGGCAACATTGATCCGTTTCGGACGAACGATGATCAGCAAGTTCAAGTCCAGCTCCAAGGGGCGGACGAAGCAGGAGTCTCGGATTCGTTCAGAACGGATCCTTTTAGGATCCCGTGGCAACGGGACTTTCCCGCCTGGCAGGACGTGGATCCTGTAGAGATCCCAGTGGTTGAGGGGGTATTATGGGATCCTGGGACTTCAGCTCTTAGGCAATTTGAAGTGATGTTCTACGTCGTCAATAACGATGCAGGGGCCATGTCGGTAACGGTATCGGTCGGGCTGGACTTGGGGTCGGGAGGGTCTCTCGCGGCCCCTGAATACTGGATGTTCAATGAAGTGATCCCCTACCCAGGAACCTCTGGATGGAGGGGTCCCTTCATTCTCCATGCCGATGATGCTATTCGTGGGGTGGCTTCGGCGGCCAACGACGCTTCTATCCACTTTAGGATTCGGCGAACGGATCTCCAGGGACTTTAAATGCCACGCGACCCAAACGATTTTCGCGCGGATGCCCAGACGGCGGGCAAGGGAGGAACTACTAACTTCCTCCGTGCTGATGGGGAGTGGGCTGTTCCGCCCGGCGCTGGGGTGGCAGACGACTCGATTACGAATGCCAAACTGGCCGAGATGCCAGCCAACACTATCAAAGCCAACGCAACTGCTGGGACCGCCAATCCCACCGATCTGGCGGTTCCGACAAATGCTCTGGTGGGGCGGGCGGGGGGAAACATAATCTCCGCGACCGTTCCCACTAATAGTGTGGTGGGCCGAGTGGCCGGGGACCTGACAGCCGCTGCTGTAGTCACGGATCAGATTTCCAATGACTCGGTGACTTACGCTAAGATGCAGGACGTCTCGGCGGCCTCCCGTCTATTGGGCCGAGGAAGCGCAGCGGGCGCCGGGGATCCTGAAGAGATAATTCTCGGCACCAACCTCTCGATGGCCGGAACTACGATAAACGCCACGGGAGGGGGCGGCGACTCCATAACAGTAAACACCACCGCTGTCGTGGATGCTGACCTTGACGACGCCACGCCAGCGGCACCTGCGGGCGGCGTTAACGTCAAATGGCAACAAGACGGCGGCTCCCCCGCAAACATTAGCGCTCATCTGGCGGCTAATGACGTGAGCAACACCGTACTTAGAGACTCCGCTGGCTTCTCCGTTATCGGAAAAGCCACGACTGGCTCAGGAGATCCAGCAGACATTGTGGCCGCCGATGAGACTGTCTTAGGTCGTACCGGGGCGGGTAATTTGGCCTTCGCACAGCTTGCTACTGGACAAATCACAAACTCCGCAGTTACCTACGCCAAGATACAGAATGTCTCCGCCACGGATAGGTTTTTGGGACGTGATACGGCGGGGGCTGGGGTTGTAGAGGAAATCAGTGTTGTTTCGGCCTTAGCTATGCTGGGAGCATTCTCAGGAGTGACTCTCCAAGCCTTCACTACTCCCGGCGCGAACACCTACACCCCTACAACAGGGATGAAGCATTGCATAGTTATCTCCACAGGAGGTGGAGGTGGCGGGGGCGGAGGAGACGCCACGACAGCCGCCGGATCAACATCCGCAGGTGGGGGCGGTGGGGCCGCGGGCACCTGTATCGAAGCATTCTCTGCAGCCACTATTGGTGTTAATCAGACCGTTACCATAGGGGATGTAGGAACCGCGGGAAGCGTTACCGGAGGGACCGGAGGAACGGGGGGTAACACGACCTTCGGTGCTCTGCACACGGCCAATGGCGGAGTCGGCGGGACAGGTTCCGGCAGTGCGAACGCAGCGACTGCTACATCCTT
>Ga0209001_1000271_pt1 | contig 11948 bp, 9 predicted proteins | sample Rifsed13ft2_FD_184006 | JGI IMG/M metagenome (GOLD analysis project Ga0209001, IMG submission 184006) | Soil microbial communities from Rifle, Colorado, USA - sediment 13ft 2 (SPAdes) (version 2) | ecosystem: Environmental > Terrestrial > Deep subsurface > Rock core/Sediment | place: Rifle...
CGATGCGGACGGTGCTCGACCCCACGACGAGGGCGCCCAGGATACTCAAGTCCATGGAAACCGGGACCACGAGATCCGCCGACACCCCGTTCTTTTCCAGAGAGTGGATCCCCGCCGGGAACTGTCCCCTCACCCCGAGGTAATCATCCCGCGTGGCGACGATATTGTTGTGGAGGGCCATCCCCATAATCCCCTCTTCGGGGTCGATGCGGATCTTCCCTTTCCAGTCCTCCGGGAAGCCGACTCCCTCGATGAGGGTGAAGCGTTTCTCCCCCTTTGCCTGGGCGAAGAATCCAACCTGGGAGGCGTGGAAGAACTCCTTCATGAACCGGACGGCAATCGGCGGGATGGCGTTGATCGGCATCCTTCCGCTCAGGCTGCTCACGATCATCGGGATCCTGGTGGCGATTTCTCTTTTCCGGGAGAGTTCCTCCTGCAGGGTGATCGTATCCTGGGAGAGCTCCTGGTAGCTTCGCATCAGGCGCCCGGATTCTTGCTTCTCCGCGGCATGCATGGATCTGCGTACTACCCATCCGATCAGGAACCCCAGTATGGTCCCTGCCATGGCGATTATCCCCAGCAAGGGGGAAAACAGTTCCTGTCCCATCTCCTGTGCTACCTTCCTCTTTCCGGTGGGCCCTTCCTCTCCCTCTTGCCCGGAGAGGCGGCGGGCACGATCCCTGTTCCGGATGATAGTATCAGCAATGCCACACGGAGGAAACCGCCCTGTTCTGTCTGCCGGAAGATCCGTGGACGTTCCTCCCCGGGTCACGAATTCGGGCCGGGGCCTGCCCGCCGGACGGAAAGGCCCTTTTGCAGCGACCGCGGTGTCCCGGTACAATACCCTACAACGGTGGCGACGCAAGGCGGCGGGAAGACATGCTCCCAAAAGGGGCCACGAACGCAGGGAGGGACAGGAGCGGGGATCGGGAAGAGAAGATTTTCCTCCTCGCGCCCCCGGGAAAAAGGAGATGGCTGTTTTCCCGAACCTCAGCAGCCTTGCCGAACGGGCGGAGAGACTCAACGCCCGCCTCTCGGAGTGCGACATCTGTCCCCGGAGGTGCCGGGTGAACCGGAAAGCGGGGGAGCGGGGCGTCTGCCGGGTCGGGGGGAACGCCGCGGTCGCGTCTTTCGGACCGCACTTCGGTGAGGAGGCCCCTCTCGTGGGGAACAACGGATCGGGGACCGTCTTCTTCTCGGGGTGCAACCTCCGGTGTGTGTTCTGCCAGAACTACGAGATCAGCCATATGGGCGAAGGCGGCGAGGTGTCCGCCGAGAGGCTCGCCGGCATCTTCCTGTCGATCCAGCGGATGGGGTGCCACAACCTGAACCTGGTCACCCCGACGCACGTGACGTCCCAGATCGTGGAGGCCCTTTCCCTCGCCTCGTCGGGCGGGCTGTCGATCCCGGTGGTGTACAACTGCGGCGGGTACGAGAGCGTCGATACGTTGCAGGAGCTGGAGGGGGTGGTCGACATCTACATGCCCGACGTCAAGTTCCTCGACGCGGAACCGGCGGGCCGGTACTGCGACGCCCCGGATTACCCCGAGGTGGTGCGCGCCGCGCTTACGGAGATGGACCGGCAGGTGGGGCCTCTTTCCCTCGACCTTCACGGAATTGCCCTCCGGGGGGTCCTGGTCCGCCACCTCGTCATGCCCGGTGAGGCCTCGACGACCCGCAGGGTGATCGACTTCCTCGCGGACGAAATCGGGAAGGACACCTACCTGAATCTGATGCACCAGTACCGCCCGTGCGGGCGGGCGCTCGAGTTTCCGGAAATCGGACGCCGCACCGCGGCAGGAGAATGGCGGGAGGCCCGGGACTATGCCCTCGAGAAAGGAATGTTTCGTTTGGCCGGAGGGTAGCCCCGGAGAAAGCGAGGGGACGGACACGTGAATCCCCTGGCCAAGAAGTACCTGGAGAGGCTCTTCCAGGCCGCCGTGGCGGCGGTGAACCCGGACGCGTTGGTTCGGAAGGCCTTGCGGAGCACGGACGACGGGCTCTCTCTTCAGTGCGGGGGCGTGTCCGCCACGGCCCGCTGGAACGAGTTGCGCAATCTGTACGTGGTCGGGGGCGGAAAGGCCGCCAGGGGGATGGGGGAGGCGGCCGCCCGGGTCCTGGGCGAGAGGGTGACCGCAGGAATTCTCGCCGTGCCGCGGGGGGCAGGCGGGGAAGACGGGACGATCCGGTATATCGAGGCAGGGCATCCCATCCCCGACGAGGGAAGTCGGGCGGCCGCATGGCGCATCATGGACCTCCTGTCGTGGGCGGGGGAAGACGACCTCGTCATCGCGCTCCTCTCCGGGGGCGGCTCCGCAATGCTCTCCGCTACGCCGGAGGGCGTTTCCATCGGAGAAAAGGAGCGCGTCCTCCGGTTTCTGTTTCACTCGGGCGCGGATGTCGGGGAGGTCAACACGGTACGGAGGCACCTCTCCCTGGTGAAGGGAGGCAGGATGGCGGAGGCCGCCTCCCCCGCCCGCGTGTGGGTGCTCCTTCTCTCCGACGTGCCCGGGGACGACCCGGCCGTCGTCGCCTCGGGACCGTTTTCCCCCGACAAAACCACCTACCAGGAAGCCCTGACCGTCCTCGCGCGGCACGGGATCCTGCCGAAAGTCCCGGATTCCGTCCGCGTTCATCTCGAGTCGGGGGCCGCCGGGAAGGTTCCCGAGACCCTCAAGCCGGGAAATCCGGCTTTCGGGGGGGTGACCGAGGCCGTCCTCGCGTCCAACCGGACGGCCCTCGAGGCGGCGGCTGAGGCCGCAAGGAGCGACCGCGCGGCGATGGTACGCACCCTGCCGGGATTCCTCCGCGGGGAGGCCCGCAACTGCGGGCGCGCCTTCGTGTCGGAAATGGGAAAGGTGTCGGAAAGGACCTCGCCGGGACAAACGATCCTTCTCCTCGCGGGGGGGGAGACGACGGTGACCGTAGTCGGCAAGGGAAAGGGAGGGCGGTGCCAGGAGTTCGCACTGGCTGCCGCGATCGCACTCGACGGCGTGGAGGGGATGGCGGTCCTCTGCGGGACCACGGGCGGGATCGACGGTGTCACGGACGCCGCCGGGGGATTCGCCTACGGAAACACCTGTGTCCGCGCCAGGACGCTTGGGTTTTCCCCCCGCGCCCACCTCGACGACAACAACTCCTACTCTCTGCTTTCCCAAATCGACGACCTGCTCCGGACCGGTCCGACCGGAACGAACGTGGCGGACATCGCGGTCGGCGTGATCGCCCCCGGGCGGCAAGGAAAACGGTGAAACGCCAAAGGGTCGCTGCGCCTTGACACCGGTCGCGCAGAGTTGGTACATTGAGATTTAGCACTCTACCCGTTCGAGTGCTAATTCATTCCCGGGGAAGGGAGAAGTGACGCCAACGCTGGACGACCGCGGGGCCCAGGTGCTTCGCCTCGTAGTCGAGGATTACATCGAAACGGCGGAGCCCGTCGGCTCGCGCACCATTTCGAAGAAGATGGGACAGGTCCTCTCGCCCGCCACGATCCGGAACATCATGGCGGACCTGGAGGAGACGGGATATCTGTGCCAGCCCCACACGTCCGCGGGGCGCATTCCCACCGGAGCGGGATTCCGGTACTACATCAACTACCTCCTGGCGAGGCGGGAGCTGGCCAGGTCCGAACGCGACCTGCTCCAGAAAGTAACGGTCGAGGGGGTCTCCGGCGCAGACGACGTGGTGCGTCACGCCAGCCGCCTCCTCTCGAATCTCTCCCGGCACGCGTGCGTCGTCGTCGTTTCCCGGTACTCGCACCAGGCGCTCAGGTCGATCAGTCTGCTCCGTGCGTCGAGCGACAGGATTTTGCTGGTGGCCGTGCTCCAGGGCGGCTGGGTCCAGCACCGCCTCATCGAGGAAGACGCCGGCCTCACGAGCGAGGAGCTGGAAAAGATCAGCGGCTACCTGAACGAAATGGCGGTGGGGCTCACCCTTCCCCAGCTTCGGGTGAGGATCCTGAACGAGATGCGGAAGGAAAAGGCGCGCTACGACCGTCTGATGCGCAAGGCCCTGCTGCTCGGTTCCAAGGCGCTTGCCGATTCCGTTCCCGGGGAAGTGTACATCGAGGGGAGGGCCAACATCCTCGAACAGCCGGAGTTCGCCGAAGACTTCCAGAAACTCAAGCGGATCCTCCACGCCTTCGAGGAGAAAAGCGTCATCCTGCAACTTCTCGACGCGGCGCTGGAGAGCGACGCCATCCAGGTTTCCATCGGCTCCGAGAATCCGGTGGAGGGGCTGCCCGACATCTCGGTGGTAGCCTCGGGATACCACCAGGGGGAAACCGCGATGGGGAGCATCGGGCTCATCGGCCCGATCCGCATGGATTACTCGCGGGTCATCCCCCTTGTGGAGTACACGGCCCATCTCTTGAGTTCCGTCCTGGAGCACCGATAACACGCCCGATTTTCCGCAATCGGACAGGCGGATAGGGAAGACCATCTCGATGAGAGGGAACGGACATGACGGATAAGGAAAAAGGACCTGCGCAGGATACCGGCGAGCCCGCCGGGGAGGTCCTCCCGGAGGCTGAGGAACCGGGGAAAGAGGAGGTTCCCGCCGGACAGGAGGGGGACGAACTCGACCGGGTGAAGAGCCGGCTGGCCTACCTCGCGGCGGAGTTCGACAACTACCGAAAACGGGTCGCCCGGGAGCAGGAGGCGATCGTCTCCTTCGGCAACGAACGGATCCTCCTCGCGATCCTGCCCTTCCTGGACAACCTGGAACGGGCGATTTCCCAATCCCGCACAGCGGGGACGGAGGGGGTCCTCCTCGCCGGCGTGAGGATGACGTACGATCAGATTCTCGCCGAGCTCCGGAAGTTCGGGCTGGAGCAGATTTCCGCCATGGGGGAGCCGTTCGACCCGAACCTTCACGAGGCGATCGCCATGGTCCCGTGGGAGGGGAAGCCCGAAGGGACGGTTCTGGCCGAGAGCCGCAAAGGGTACCTCCTGAACGGCCGGCTTCTCCGGCCGTCCCAGGTGACCGTGGCACATGGGGCACCGGACGCCGAGCCGCACGTCGGGGAAAGCGGCGACGGCCCCGGTTGTTTTGGGCAGGGGAGCGCAGATGGCAAGGCGTGATTACTACGAAGTGCTCGGCGTGCAGAAGAACAGCCCCCTCGAAAACCTGAAGAAGGCCTACCGGAAGCTCGCCCTCGAATGCCACCCGGACCGGAACCCGGGAAACAAGGAGGCCGAGGAACGTTTCAAGGAGATCAACGAGGCCTATTCCGTCCTGTCCGATCCGGAAAAAAGGGAGCAGTACGACATGTACGGGCACGCGGCGCCGTCCGGCCAGGGGTTCGGGGGCTTTGGCTTCGGGGGCGTGGAGGACATCCTCAACGACTTCTTCGGTTTCGGATCCGTTTTCGGAGGGTTCCGCGACCGGTCACGCCGGGGAGGGGACCTGAGATACAACCTCACCGTCAAGTTCGAGGAAGCGGTGTTCGGGACCGAGAAGGAGATCGTGGTCCCACGGACGGGCTCCTGCCGGGAATGCGAAGGGACGGGGGCAAAAAAGGGGACCCGCCCGGAGAAGTGCGCCGCATGCAACGGCCGGGGGCAGGTTACCGCACAGCAGGGGTTCTTCTCGCTTACCCGGACGTGCGGGCGGTGCCGCGGCACCGGCGAAGTGATCAAGGAGCACTGTCCCGTATGCGCCGGGAGCGGCACCATCCAGGAAACGAGGCCGCTCAAGATCAAGGTTCCCCCGGGGGTGGACAACGAGACCCGCCTGAAACTTCGGGGGGAGGGAGAGGCCGGCCGGGGAGGCGCCCCCGCGGGGGATCTCTACGTCGTGATCTCCGTGCAGGACCACCCCTTCTTCGCGCGGAATGGGGCTGACCTGTTCTGCGAGGTACCGATCACGTTCTCGCAGGCGGCCCTCGGGAGCGAGATCGAGGTGCCCACGCTCACGGGAAGAAAAAAACTCTCCATCCCCCCGGGTACGACGTCCGCCCAGGAGTTTGTCCTCCGCGGCGAGGGGGTCACGGTCATCAATTCCCACCGGAGGGGAAACCTCGTGGTTCGTGTCCTGATCGAGGTGCCGAAGAGACTGACGAAACGGCAGAAGGAACTGCTGGCCGAGTTTCAGAAGATCTCCGAGGAGTCGCCGGGGTCCGTGTCGCGCACCTTTTTCGAAAAGGTCAAGGAGATCTTCGGTTGAGAGGCAGCCGCTGCGGGCTGCGCGCCGAATCGGGTCCGCCCATCGCGGCGGGCTCGCCGAATCGGGCACGCCGTGCGCCCGGGGTCTTCTTCCTCCTCCTGGTTCTCCTCGCCGCCCCCACGCTCGGGGAGGAGCCGCCTCCCCTCCCGGGGCCGCTTTCCGAAACGGTGCCGGTCGAGCGCCCGGACGGCGCGACGGGCGCGAAGGGAGGGTCCCGGGAGGGAACCGTTCCCCTCCGAATCCTCTGGCGGGCCGAGACGGAATTCCGGTCCGGCGACGCCGCCAAGGCCCTTTCCCTGTTCCTCGACCTCGCGTACAACTATTCCGACGACGAGCGAAAGGGATTCGTCTGGATGAGGGTCGCCGAGCTCCTGCGGGCGAGGCAGGAGTACCAGCAGGCCCTCGAGGCGGCGGACAAGGCGATCCTCCTGTCCCGGGGCCGCTTTCTTGTTCTCTCCTCGATGGAACTGAAATTCCGCATCTACCGTAGGTTGGGATGGGGGGCCGAGGCCCGCCAGGTTGCGGCGCACCTTCTGGATCAGGAATACATCAACGCGGAGCCGTCGGATCTCCTCTCGGAGATGGCCCGCGCAGACGGCCGGGTCGGGAAGGTTTCCCTCGCGCTGTCCGAGTACCGGCGGGCGATCAACTCCGCGTCCGATCCCGGGATCGCCTCGCGGCTTGGGGAGGAAAGGAAGGCACTGATCGATGGGCTGACGAGCATCCCCGCCCTCCGGGAAGCCGCGGAGACGGAGGAGGATTCCGAGGTTCGGACCCACCTGTACCTCCACCTCGGCGGGGTCGCCGTCCGGAAAGGGTTTATCGGCATGGGGGCCTTTGCCCTGGAGAAGGCTTCCCGTGGCGGAGGGGTGGCGGCAGAGGAAGCGGCCCGTCAACTGTCACGACTGGAGAAGACCCTTGTCTCCCGCCCGAAGATCGTGGGGCTTGTCCCCTTGAGCGGGAGATACGCGGACATGGGGTTCGCCGTGCTCGCCGGGGCGGAGGTGGCGATCCGGCAGTCGCGCGGCCAGGAGGCGGAGCCCCTGTCGCCGGTGGTGCGCTGGATAGACACGGGAGGGCAGCCCGAGAGGGCCCGCGCCGAATTCCAGGCCGTCTCTTCCGACCGGTCCGTGGTCGGGTTCATCGGACCGCTCACGGGGGAGGAGGGGCTTTCCGTGAGCGTCGTCTTCGACCCGAAATCCCCGCCGGTTTTCTACCTGGGGCAGAAAAACATCCCGGAGAAGCCGTTCTTCTACAGCTTCGGACTCACCCCGCAGCAGGAGGCCCGCGCGGTGCTGTCCCATCTGGCGGGAATCGGGAAGGACGACCTGATTCTTTTCTACCCGGATAACGGGTATGGCCGCGGGTTCGCGGACGCGGTGACCTCCGCGGCCAAGGAGGCGGGCGCCCGGGTGGCCAGGACGGTCTCCTACAGCCCGGACACCAGCGATTTCACGGCCGTGATCCGCAAGGCGGTCGGAAGCTCCACCTTCTCCCGTCACTCCTCCAGGAAGCAGAAGGGAGCGGCGATGAAGCTGCCGCAGGAAGCGATCGTCATCGCGGACAGGTGGGAGAGGGTGTTCCTCCTCGCCTCCCAGCTCCGGTATTACAACGTGTACCTCCCCCTGGCCGGGTTTTCGGGGTGGAACGACGAGGAACTGATCCGGAAGGCCGGGGAGGCCGTAGGCGGTTCCGTGTTCTCCGTGGATTACGCCGGGACGGTTCCGGGGTCCCCGGGAGAGAAGTTCCGGAAGGAGTATCAGGAGGCTCTGGAACGCCCCCCCTCCCGATTCGAGGCGATGGGGTATGACGCCGCTCTCCTCCAGGTGGAATCGTTTCGACTCGAGGACGCGTGGGATTCCCGCCGGGCGGGGGAGCTGTCCCGCGAGAGGATCCCCCGGCTCAAGATATTCCGGGGGGTGACCGGGACCTTCCAGTTCGGACCCTCCGGGGAGATGCGTCGGAAGGTTTTTCTTTTGGGCGTGAAACTCGGGAACTTCGTCCCGGTTCCGGAACCGTAAGCCTCTTTCGCGATGCGGAGACCGTTCGAGGAGGAGGTCAGGGATGCATTCGCGGCAGGCGGCCCGCTGGCCCGCGCGCTGGCGAGGTTCGAGCCCAGGCCCGGCCAGTTGCGGCTGGCCATGGCGTGGGCGGAGGCCCTCGCCCGCGGGGAGATCCTGGTGGCGGAGGCGGGAACCGGCAGCGGGAAAACGCTTGCCTACCTCATCCCCTCCGTCCTGTCGGGTCGCAAGACGATCGTCTCCACGGGGACGAAGACGCTGCAGCACCAGATCGTCGAAAACGATCTCCCCCTCGTCCGGGAGGCGCTGCGGGCACCGTTTTCCTGCGTCGTGGTGAAAGGCCGGGGGAACTATCTCTGCCGCCGCCGGTGGAAGCGCTTTGCTGCCGAGCCGCTCTTCGAGTTTCCCGGGGAGGCGGGATCCTACGGGAGGATGTGCCGTTTCGCCGAGACGACCCTCACCGGCGACATCTCCGAATGCCCGGGCATTCCCGACGACTTCCACGCCTGGTCGGAGGTAAGCGCCCGGAGCGAGACGTGCGACCCCTCGTCCTGCGCGGAAACCGAGCGTTGTTTCCTCGCGGACATCCGCCGCCGCGCCCAGTCGGCGGACCTGGTGGTGGTGAACCACCACCTTTACTTTGCCGACCTGGCGATCCGGAGTAAGAGGGAGGGGTTCCCGGACCCGGCCGGGAAAGGGGGATGGGACAGGGGAGGGGATGTTCTTCCCTCCGCCGACGCCGTGATTTTCGACGAGGCCCACGGCATCGAGGAGACCGCCTCCTCCTTCTTCGGGGTGTCCGTCTCGCTTGCCCGCGCCCTGGAACTTGTTCGGGATCTTAGGCGCGCCGCCGAGAGAGACGAGCAGGCCTGGCGGCTTATCCCTCCCGCCGCGGAGGAGTTTCGAAGGGCCGCCGATACGCTGTTCCGTTCGGCGGGAAGCGGCGAGGGAAGGTTCTTTCTCCCCCGCCCGGGTACGGACCGGTCCTTCGACCGGCTCTCCGCGGACCTGCTGCGGACGGGGGAGGAACTGTCCCGGGCCGTTTCCGCCTCGCCGGTGTCCCTGTCCCTGGGCGGGGATTCGGCGGGAGAAGCGGAGGCTCTTCTGCGCAGGGTCGATTCCTTTGCGGGGGACTTCGCGTTTCTCCGCGAGGCGGATCCGGCGACTGCCGTGGCGTGGGGGGAACGCCGGGGGACCGCCGTGTCGCTGCAACGTACTCCCGTCGAGGTTTCGCCGTTCCTCGCCGAAGGGCTGTGGAGCGGGGGCTTCCCGGTTCTTTTGACCTCGGCGACCCTCTCCGTTTCCGGGACCTTTTCCTATTTCCGGGAACGGGTGGGCCTTGCCGAGGTTGCTGCGAAGGAACTGATCGTGGATAATGAATTTGACTTCGCTGGAAAAGCGCTGGTGTACGTGCCTGCCGGCCTTCCCGACCCTGGCGACGACGCATTTCCGGCCTCCGCTGCCAGGGAAACCGCGGAGATCCTGAATGTATCCGGCGGCGGCGGGCTCATTCTCTGCACGAGTTACCGGACGCTCGGGGCGCTGGTGGAGGGTTTGAGAGACATTGTTCCGCACCCGCTGCTCGTCCAGGGGGAGGCCCCGCGGATGCACCTGCTCAAGGCGTTCCGGGAGGATGCCGACGCGGTCCTGATCGGTACCGGGACGTTCTGGGAGGGTATCGACGTTCCCGGAGAGTCGCTTCGCTGCGTGGTGATCGACAAGCTCCCCTTCGCCCCGCCGACCGACCCGGTGGTGACGGCCCGCATCCAGGCGATCCGGGAGAGGGGGGGGGACCCCTTTCTCGAATACCAGGTACCCGAAGCGGTGCTGGCGCTGCGGCAGGGGATCGGGCGCCTCCTGCGGAGAGAGGACGATTTCGGGGTGATCGCCCTGCTCGACCACAGGGTGATCACGAGGGGATACGGGGCGATATTCCGGGAGAACCTTCCCGCGATGCCGTGGACCCGCGACCGGTCCGCGGTGTCGGAGTTATTCCGTCGTTTCCGGGCGGGGCGGGAAGAGGCCGGGGAAGGGAAATCGCGATGATACGAAAGGCCGTGTTTCCGGCAGCGGGTTTCGGGACGAGGTTCCTCCCGGCCACGAAGGCGTCTCCCAAGGAGATGCTGCCCCTCGTGGACAAGCCGCTGATCCAGTACGGTGTGGAGGAGGCACGCGCCGCCGGCGTGAGGAACATGATCATCGTGACCGGACGGGGAAAAAACGCGATCGAGGACCACTTCGACGTCGCCTACGAACTGGAGGACCTCCTGGAGAGGAAGGGGGACGGCGCCCTGCTTGCCACGGTCCGGGCGATCACCGACATGGCCGACTTCTTCTACGTGAGACAAAACATGCCCCTCGGCCTGGGACATGCCGTTCTCCGCACCATGGACCTTGTCGGCGAGGAGCCGTTCGCCGTCGTCCTCTCCGACGACGTGATCGACTCGAAGGTTCCCGTGCTCCGCCAGATGATCGACGTCTACGAGAGATACAGCGCCGACTCGGTCCTCGCGATCCAGCGGGTGCCCCGGGAACACGTCTCCCGGTACGGCATCATAAAGGGGAAGAGGATCGCGGAAGGGGTGTACGAGGTGCTGGACATGGTCGAAAAACCGAAGCCCGCCAAGGCGCCGTCGGACCTGGCGATCATCGGCCGGTACATCCTGTCCCCCGCCATCTTCCCCGCCCTGGTGGAGACCCGTCCGGGCGCGGGGGGGGAGATCCAGCTCACCGACGCGATCCGATCGCTCGCCGGCAGGGAACGGGTGCTCGCATACGAGTTCGAGGGGGTCCGGTACGACGCGGGCAACAAACTCGGGTTCCTGATGGCCAACATCGCATTCGCGCTGAAGGACCCGGAGCTGGGGCCGGACCTTCGCGTCTTTCTCGCCAAGGAGAAAAAGAGATGAGCAGAACGCCCAAAAGGAAGGACCGGGAGGAGGGAGACGTCTCCATCCTCCGGGACAGCGTGGGGAGGGTGACCTTCCTCGACCCGTTCGGCGACCCGGCATTCCTGCCCCCCGCGGACGTCAACGAGAACACCGAGGGGCTGATCATCCGGCTGGAGCTGCCCGGCGTGCGGGGAAACGAGGTCGCGGTGTTTGTGCAGGGCGAGACGATCGAGGTGGTCGGGGAGAAGATGCGGGATTCGTGCGGGGCCGACATCTCCTTCCTGTGCCTCGAACGGACTTTCGGGAAATTCCGGCGGACCTTCGAGGTGACCGGCTGCCTGAACATGGGGCTTGTGAAGGCGGTGTTGAAGGAGGGGGTTCTGGTGCTCTGCATCCCCAAGTGCGAGGAGCGGCGCGGCAAGAGGAGGCGCATCAAGGTGACGGAGGAGGAATAGCGATCTTAGATCGCGGGGGAAGAAGAGGCATGGCAGACGAACCGATCCGAAATGACGTTTCGCAGGGCGGGGAAACCGGCGTGACGGAGTCCGAGGTTCCCGCCGGCAAGGAAGAGGGGGAGAGCAGGGAGACCAAGGAGAGCGCCCCGGAGATCCCGAGCGTGCTGCCCCTCCTCCCCGTGCGGGATATCGTCATCTTCCCGTACATGACCCTGCCGCTGTTCGTGGGGAGGGAAGGCTCCGTCGCCGCGGTGGACGAGGCGCTGGCGCGGGACCGGTACATCTTCCTCGCCACGCAGAGGGACCCGTCCGTGGAAGACCCCAAGGAGGGGGACCTCTACCGGACGGGGACGGTGGCGATGATCATGCGGATGCTGAAGCTCCCCGACGGCCGGCTGAAGATCCTCATCCAGGGG
>Ga0209001_1000276_pt1 | contig 11687 bp, 13 predicted proteins | sample Rifsed13ft2_FD_184006 | JGI IMG/M metagenome (GOLD analysis project Ga0209001, IMG submission 184006) | Soil microbial communities from Rifle, Colorado, USA - sediment 13ft 2 (SPAdes) (version 2) | ecosystem: Environmental > Terrestrial > Deep subsurface > Rock core/Sediment | place: Rifle...
AACGGGGTCAGGTCTCAACATTTGACATAAGGAGAAAATGAAAGTTAAAAGTTGAGACGCGACCCCATTGATGTTGATGCGTCTACCTGTCCAACACTTGTATGCGATAACCCTACTGATACTGTTGCTAATCGAGGTAATACACTTTATGAGGCTTTGAACTATAAAAAGGATATCATTGTGTTTCAGGCAAGTGACGGAGCAGGTGCACACTGCGAGGCGGGTGCAACTGGCCTATTCGAGCAAATGGTCTTTGATTGTATAGATAAGATTGTGAAAAATTAAATTGTTTTTTTAATTTGAAACATCTTTCCTGGAAGCTGAGCAACTAGGCCACTAAGTTCTAAAGATAAAAGTATCGTAAGTGCCTTTGAAGAAGCTATTCCAGTTAATTTAGTAATCTCATCAATGTGAAGGGGTTCATTCTTTAGCTCTGTATAAATCAATCTTTCTTCATGAGATAGCTCAGGAAGAAAAGCACTTCTATCATTTATTTCCTTTTCCTTTAACCTTCTAAGCTCCTCTATCTCACTTAATACGTCGTCTACTGACTCAACCAATTTTGCTCCTTCTTTTATTAGCCTATTAGTTCCCTTACTGAGCTTGCTTCCAATATTTCCTGGCACGGCAAAAACCTCTCTATTCTGCTCAAGTGCGAGAGAGGCTGTAATAAGTGAACCGCTTTTATCAGAAGCCTGGACTATAATAACACCAAGTGAGAGACCGCTTATGACCCTATTTCTTTTAGGAAAGTTTCCGGACTCAGGGAGAGTACCGAGAAGAAATTCGGAGATAACTGCACCTTGGTTTGAAATATCATCGTAGAGTTTTTTATTTTCAGACGGATATATAACATCCAAACCAGATCCTAAAACTGCAATTGTTCTTCCTCTACTTTTTAAGGCAGTGATATGAGCAATTGAATCTATACCTCGTGCCATTCCACTCACAATATTAACACCTCTAACGGCAAGCTCTTCCGCAAGCCTCTCCGTAACAAATCTTCCGTAACGGTCTGGAATTCTAGTACCAACAATCGCAACTGCAGTATTGTCTTGAGGAAGAATATCACCTTTGATGTAAAGAAAAGGAGGAGGGTTGTACGTATTAAAAAGATTTCTTGGATAGTTTGAATCCTTAAGAAGCAATAATTTGAAACCAAACTTTTTAATCTTTCTAACCTCTTCATCAGCCTTATTCCAATCTTTGAAGCCCTTTATTTCCTTAGCTATTTTTTCTCCGATTCCTTCTACCCTTTCGAGTTCGCTTAATTTGGCTTCAAATACACTTTTAGGGCTAGGAAATTTAGCTAGAAGATTTCTAAATAGAACCTCTCCTATACCCTGAACCATTTTGAGTGCAATCCAGTATTTCCATTCTTCCATGACGATATTAGGTTTTAACTCTGCATTTTGAGTACAATCAAGAACATTTGGCGTTATCTAAGCTTTCTCTCTAAACTTTCCATCTTTCCTTCCATAGTGTAGGGTTTGTCTATTCTGTCGCTAATTCTGAGAGTCGTGCTTATTCTCTGAACACCTTTTTGGTAAAGCCCTTCATGCCATCTTTTGATAAGCGGCATAATCTCATCCCACTCGCCTTCGATGTTTGTCCCCATTGAGTGCGATTCATATTTCAATCTGCTTTCCTGAATAATCTTCATAACCATTGCTACGTACTCTGAAAGTGAGGTTCCAACACCTATTGGGATTATGCTGAGTTCAACAATCATAGTTTTTTCCTCCCATAAATTCAATAATAAACACATAGAGTCCATTCTCTCTTAGAATCACTACATAATAAACTGATGTATATGCTTTAGGCAGAACGGATTCTCAGGTATAAGATTGTTCTTTAAATAATCTTCCTTGATAGGTATCTCTTCTTTCAAGCTCCATATCAATCCCACGAAGAATCTCAGTATGAGTTTTATTCCATCTGGGAGCTATTAGAAGATCCTGTGGAGTGTCAGTAAAGAGCCTTTCTATTACGATGTTAGGAGCTAACCTTTCGAGGAAGCATGTAATGAAATCAAGATACTCTTGATAGTTAAATAAGTGGAAGGGGTCTTTTGCATACATTCTAGCAAGAGGTGTGTTTTTTACAATGTGTAGGTTGTGAACCTTTAGAAAATCTATATTTAATCTTGATACCTCGTTAGCCATCTGAAGCATTTCCTCTTTGGCCTCGGTAGGAAATCCGACGATTATATGCGCCCCGATATGTATTCCCCTCTCCTTCGTAATCCGAATTGCATCTATGATGGATTTATAGTTATGTCCTCTATTCATATACTCCAATGTCTTATCATAAATTGATTCAATCCCATACTCTATTGAGACAAACCAGTCCTTAGCCAAGTCATCAAATAATTTAATCTTTTCCTCGTCAACACAGTCTGACCTTGTACCTATAGCAAGCCCAACGACGTTTTCACTATCTAGAGCCTCTCTATAGAGTTTTTCTAATTTCTCAATTTTGTCATAAGTGTTAGTATAGGCTTGAAAATAGATTATGAATTTTTCAGCCTTGAATCTCTTCTTTTGATATTCCATTCCGGTTCTAATCTGGTCTTGCAGAGAAACGCGTGATTTGGCATAAGAAGGAACAAAGCTGTCATTATTACAATAGATGCATCCCCCAATAGCCACGTTACCGTCTCTATTTGGACATGTAAATCCAACGTCAACCGAAACCTTGTGAACTCGGCATCCAAATTTTTCTTTTAGGTAACTGTTATAATTATTGTAACGTCTATCCATTTAGTTTAGCAGTCTTAAAAATCTTGTGATTTGATAAGCTCGCTTAACTTTTAACTATGTAATGCGTTTTATCAACCCATCCTTACAACTCAGCAGAGGGGCAGATATGGTTAATCTTACAGCTTGGACATAGAGGTCTTCTTGCATTGCATATCTTACGACCATGATCGCTAAGGGCATGAGAAAAGTATATCCATTCCTCTTTAGAGACTAACTCCATAAGGTCAGCCTCTATTCTATCGGGGTCGGATTTTGAGGAGAGGCCGATCCTTTTTGCAAGCCTCTTTACATGTGTATCTACTACGATTCCAGGGATTCCAAATGCATTTCCCAGAACAACATTAGCTGTTTTTCTTCCCACTCCATCAAGCTCTGTTAATCTTTCCATTGATGCAGGTACCTTACCATCATATCTCTCAATTAATGTCTTGCAGCAGTTTATAACCGCCTTTGCTTTATTTCTGTAGAACCCAGTTGAACGAATATCATTTTCAAACTCATCTTCATTTGCATCTGCATAATCTTTAACTGTTTTATATTTCCTGAAAAGCTCCTTTGTAACTTGATTGACCCTCTTGTCTGTGCACTGAGCAGAGAGAATTGTGGCTACAAGAAGCTCTAGTGGGGTTTTGAAATTCAAATGACATTTAGGATTTAGATATTCCTTGCGGAATATCGAAATTATGTTCTTTACCCTCTTCTTTTTAGAATTTAAATTCTCATCCTGAAGATTTATTTGTTCTTGTTTCAATACCCATACTCCGTTTTAGTTGCTTATCTAAAACTGTAGAGCTTAACCAAAATACATAGCTTAATATATTGCTTATACGGAATTTTATAAGTAATTATAATACTATTTGAAGATTCTTGGTAGATACTTGGATAAGTGAGTTGACAAATAAAAAAGGGATATGTCTCAACAAACATATCCCTTACCAAATATTGTTAATTTAACTGGATTAAACTTAACTATTTTAAATCAAAAGATTGGTACTAAGAAAGTAATAAAATTCTTATAAATCTAACCTTTACGCTGTGCCGGAGTAAGTCCAGTTTTACCTAGAAAATAGCTCTTATTCTTTTCTATAAAGCTTTTCCATTTATCTGGAAGCTCATCTTCATGAAATATAGCATCTACAGGACAGGGATCAACGCATGCGCCACAGTCTATACATTCATCTGGATGTATAAGAAGTTGATCTTCTACTTCATATATACAATCTACAGGGCAAGCATCAACGCAGGATCTATCCTTAACGCCTACACACGGCTCTGCAATTATATATGCCATTAACTTTACCTCCTCAATCTTTAAGTTAATTATATATAACTAGTCCCAAATATGTCAAGTTATAGGGGAGTTCTTAATTGTTCGTTACTTTACTCTCTGACTCGCCTTTTCGATAAGTGGTTGCAGCTTTTGAGCTAACGATGGCTCAATTTTTATTGCTTGGTTAAACTCATCTATTGCTTTTTTGAAGTATTCTTTAGCTCCCCTAAAATCGCTAGTCGCTCCCATACCGGACGGGTGCTCAACCTTAACCTCTCTGCCAGCTCCTATTGTATATAATGCCTCTCCCATAGCGGTGTGAGCCTCTGGTGAATTTGGATTTATCCTAACGGCCTCTTCTAGCTCTCTAATTGCCCCCTCATAAAAACCGCTTCTTACATATAGCCTCCCCAAACTAATGTGAGCATTAAGAAAAGCTGGATCTATTTTTATGGCTTCTTGATGCTCATTCATAGCCTCTTCCATTGTTTCAAAATCGTCTTCGCCATGGATTTTGGATTCATGAATCTTTCCAAGATAATAATGTGCCTCTACGTGCTTAGGGTGTAGATTCAAAACATGTCTAAATTCAAACTCTGCTTTCTCATAATTTCCATCGTTGTAAAACCGGACACCTGATTTCAATAAAGGATCAGCATCTTCAACTGGCTTTGTTTTTGCTGCCTCATTTCCTTTTTCCTCTTTTTTCTTACTGAATACTGAGTCAAGTATGCCCATTCCGGCAGCCTCCTAGCTTACAAAAAAATTACTTATTTATTACTACCGGGTCCTCCTCGAGGTTGCGGTTCTGACTGAGGCGACGATAGTTCATTACCCTGAGATTGAGTGGTTTGTTGTTGAGATTCTGGATTAATAGTAGACTCTTTTTCAGGTTTAGTTGGGGATTGACCTTCTGGTGGAATCACCATCCCCTCTTCTTTAGGTAATGATCTTGATTCATTTACCACTGATGACTTTATACTCTTCGCTGAGAAATATCCTAAGGACAGTGAGGTAATTATGAAAAGTACAGCCAGAATCCTAGTTACCTTCGTAAGAAATGGAACCGCACCACTCGCACCAAAGATTGATTGACTTGATCCACCGAATATCGTACCTAGATCGTCACCCTTCCCTGGCTGAAGTAGCACAGTGATTATAAGTAGAATGCTTACAATTATGTGGAAAATTGTTACAGGCGTTATGATTATGTCCAATTTTGGATGCCCCCTATTATCTTCACTATTTTTGCAAAAGACTCAGCCCTAAGGCTAGCTCCACCAACCAACGCTCCGTCTATGCCTGGCGGTGAAATTAAATCCTTTATATTTTCAGGCGTTACGCTACCACCGTAGAGAATCCTCATTTTATCAGCAATACCAATAAAAATCTTGCTTAATATTTCTCGAATAAGGCCGTGAACTTCCTCAGCCTCTTCAGGTGTAGCGTTTTTTCCTGTGCCAATTGCCCAAACCGGTTCATATGCGATTTCAATACTGTCAGGGTTGTTGATATTAACGTCGTTAAGTCCATTTTTAATCTGGTTTTTTATCACCTTCATCGTATTTCCCCTCTCTCTTTCCTCAAGGGTTTCACCAACGCAGAGTATAGGAATAAGCCCTGCTTTAATTGAGGCCTTGATCTTTCTCTGCGCCATAGTATCGCTCTCGCCTAAAATGCCTCTCCTCTCCGAATGTCCAATAATTACCCATCTACACCCAGAATCTCTAAGCATATACGGAGAAACCTCTCCTGTAAATGCTCCAGATGGCTCCCAGAAAACATTTTGAGCTGCGAGCTTTATATTAGTCTTACGAATAACTTGATATACGATATCAAGCGAGGTATAGGGCGGTGCTATTACAATGTCCACCTCGTTTAAATCTCCGAGGAGTTCAGATAGCTCTTGTGCAAGCTCTAACGCCTCTTTCCTTAGCATATTCATCTTCCAGTTTCCAACAATCAATTTTTTTCTCATCTTAGCCTTTTCTTTAGTGCTTCAAGTCCCGGTAGGTTTTTTCCTTGAATGAATTCTAGAGTTGCCTTGCCACCAGTGGAAAAATAAATATTACCAGTCGTAAAATTTCCCCTTTTAATTGCTATAACTGTATCCCAACCTGCAGCGACACTAAAGGCATTCGAATGAGCTATGGCTTTAGCTATTTCTATAGTCCCTTTTCTAAAATCCTCAGCCTCGTAAACACCTAACGGTCCGTTCCATAAAATGGTTTTTGCCCTCGATATACTTGAGGCAAAATCGTTGATCGCTTGGGGTCCTATATCAACTGAAGTAGCGTCCTTGGGGAATGACCCAGTAGAGCTTATAAATGAATTAGAGTAGTTATTCAAATCGCCTTTTATAAGTACAGCGTCTTCAGAAAGAACGACTTGAACATCACGCACGTTAGCTGAGGAAATGAGTTTTGCTGCACTATATAGAGCAATCTGATCCACTACTGACTTTCCCACTTCTCTTCCAAAGGCTTTGAGAAATGTATTTGAGACACCTCCCCCGATTAATATCGTATCAACTTTATCCAAAAGGCTTTCCATAATTTGAATCTTCTCTGAGGCGCTACGACCACCAAAAATCGCCACAAATGGATGTTCAGGATTCTCAATCAGTCGGTTTAAATTTTCCATCTCCTTTTTGAACCTAAGCCCGATGCAAGCGGTATCGATATAATCCAATATTCCGACAACTGAAGCATGTAATCTATGAGATACAGAGAATGCCTCGTTCACATATATATCGGCAATTTCTGCAAGTCTCTTTGCAAACCTAGGATCGTTTTCTTCCTCTCCTTTATGGAACCTAAGATTCTCAAGAAGCATAACGCCTCCAGGAGAAAGGTCACCGGATAATTTCCTAACTGCATCTCCAATACAGTCTTTGGGAAAGATTATTTCACATCTTAGAATTTCTGAGAGTTTTCTTCCCACCGGATCAAGCGTAAGCTTTGTGTTTATTTTTCCGCCAGGTCTTCCTAGGTGAGAGGCAATAATTACCCTTGCTTTTTCCCTAAGCGCATATTCTATAGTAGGTAGTGCTGCAAGGATTCTCGTATCATCCGCGACCTCGCCGTCTTTAGTGAGTGGTGTGTTGAAATCCACCCTGATAAGAACCCTTTTGTCCTTTATATCTATTTCATCAATTGAAACTAAATTCATGACGCTTAAAGATTAACTAACAGGTATCGAGGAATAAATAAAAACGATTTTTCAGTAATAGACTAAACAACAAATAAATTGTTACGATTCAATTAATTCTTTATGCGCGTTAATTTTTCCTTTAATATATTCTCCAAGCCTTTTAATTCCCTCTTCTATATCATCAAGCGATGTTGTGTAAGAGAATCTAAGGTATCCCTCTCCTCCGTAACCAAAGTCAATCCCTGGTGTTACAGCTACATGAGATTTCTCAAGTATATCAAATGCCAATTCCTGTGATCTATCATTTAAACTTTTTGCATTAACAAATACGTAAAACGCACCTTTAGGTTCAGAACGAATCACAAACCCCAAACCTCTAAGCCCTTCAATCATCTTCTTTCTTCTTTCGCTAAAGATTTGAACCATCTCTTTTGCTTCCCGCTTAGCTTTCCTTATGGCTGCAACCCCCGCCCTCTGAACGAATGGATTTGGTGAAATAAAGAGGTTTTGTTGAAGCTTCTGAATAGGGCGAATGAAATCATCGGGGGCAATAAAATACCCAAGTCGCCATCCCGTCATTGAATAAAGCTTAGAAAACCCATTAACAGAAAACGCTTTATCTGTAAATTCAAGAATAGTGTGTGCCTTTCCCTCGTAAACAAGCCCGTGATAGATTTCATCAGAGATTATGTAAAGCCCAAGCTCTGATATTTCCTTTATCACATTCGGTTCTAGAACTACTCCAGTAGGATTTGATGGCGAGTTTATAACTATTGCTTTTGTTTTGCTGGAGATCGTTTTTTTTAGGCTATCAATATCGATCTGAAAACCATCTTCTTCATAAATTCTCACACGCTTCGGTAGTCCTCCCGCAACCTTTATAATTTGTGGATAGCAAGAATAATGTGGATCCGTAATTATAACCTCATCCCCATGTTCGAGAAGTGAAAGCATAGAGAGGAAGAGGGCAGGGGAGCTACCGGAGGTAATAACAACTCTACCAGGAGTTATATTAACCCCGTATTTTTCCTTGTAATCTTCCGCTATAGCTTCTCTTAGCTCTGGAATTCCGAGGCTAGGAGTATATTTAGTATCTCCAATTCTAATGGCTTCAATAGCTTCGTCACAGATGATATTTGGAGTAGGAAGGTCTGGCTCTCCGATTTCAAAGTGGATAACCCTTTTCCCTTGGGCTTCAATTTCCTTAGCCCGCTCCAAAACATCCATAACAAAGAACGGGGCAATTTCTTCTGAGAGCTTTGAAGGCATTATATCTATTCTATGGGAAAAGGGTTAGGTTGTCTAGGAACTGAAACAAAGTTGACAGTAAAATAATTTATGATTATGATAATTATACCCCCTCCCATTATGGGGGGGGGAATAAGGGGGGGTAATATGAAAGATAAAGATAAGATAATTAAAAGATTAAAGAGCATAGAGGGGCATATTCGCGGCATCCAAAGAATGATAGAAGAGGATAAATACTGCATTGATGTTATAAAACAAGCACTTGCTGTAAAGAGCGCGGTAGATAAGGTAAACGCTCTTATACTCGAAAGCCATCTCAAAAGCTGTGTGACAACTGCAATAAGGTCAAGTAAGCTGGTTGAAAGAGAGCGGGTAATAGCGGAACTTCTTGATGTTTTTGAGACATCGGGAAGGATTTGATTTAAAAGTCATATACCCTCTGGCATTTTTATCCTAAGCATAATTAGGAGACGTCAAGATGAAAAGTATAAAAATTGCAAGCACTCAGATGGTGAAAGATCCCGTATGTGGTATGGACGTAGATCCGGAATCTGCTGCTGGCTCGTATGAGTACCAGGGAGAAACATACTTCTTTTGCAATCAATACTGCCTGGAGAAATTTAAGGCTGAGCCTGCTAAATACCTGACTCACGCACCGGCTATTACTCACGAAGAATCAGAACCTCGATTGGGCGCTAAGGACAACGTATACATTTGTCCTATGGATCCGGAGGTTCGTCAGCAAGGGCCAGGCTCATGCCCAAAATGTGGCATGGTCCTCGAGCCCATATCCCCGGTAATGCCGACAACGAGAATAAAATACACCTGTCCTATGCATCTAGAGATCGTACGTGACGTGCCAGGCTTTTGTCCCATTTGTGGGATGGCTTTGGAGCCCAGAACAGTCTCAGGTGAAGAAACAAACGAAGAACTGGTAGACATGACCCGCCGATTCAAGATTGGCCTTGTTCTCACGATTCCGCTTGTTTTTCTTGCTATGTCAGACCTGATTCCTGGCCAGCCCGTGCAGCAAGTTATCTCGACTCGCATTCTTAAGTATATTCAACTTGCATTTGCAACTCCTGTGGTACTCTGGGGCGGATGGCCTTTCTTCAAACGCGGTTGGGTATCAATCGTCAACCGCAGTCTTAACATGTTCACCCTTATTGCCATCGGTACAGGGGTGGCTTTCTGGTATAGCATAGTTGCAACCTTTTTCCCGAATATATTTCCAGCTTCGTTCCGTAGCCACGGTAACGAGGTGGGTATCTATTTCGAAGTCTCTTCGGTAATTGTAGTGCTTGTGCTGTTGGGGCAAGTCCTTGAACTGCGCGCACGTAGCCAGACTACCAGTGCCATTAAGGCGCTTCTGGGACTGGCTCCGAAGACTGCCAGAGTGATACGCGATGATGGGACAGAGGAAGAAATCCCACTTGATAACATCAAGCCTGGTGATCGGCTCCGAGTTCGCCCTGGAGAGAAGGTACCTGTTGATGGAATCGTCATAGAGGGTGAAAGCTTTGTAGACGAATCTATGATTTCAGGTGAACCTATTCCGGTGGAAAAGAGGAAGGGAGATAAGGTAGTGGGGGGTACAGTGAACAGTACCGGTGGCTTTGTGATGCAAGCAGAGAGGGTGGGGAGCGAAACGCTTTTAGCCCAGATCGTTCGAATGGTAAGCGAGGCTCAGCGGAGCCGCGCCCCCATTCAGCGCCTTGCCGATATTGTCTCTTCTTATTTTGTCCCTGCCGTTATACTAATCGCCGTGGTTACATTCATCGTATGGAGTCTTGTTGGTCCAGAGCCACGCCTGGCTCATGCCATAGTCAATGCTGTGGCTGTTCTCATAATTGCCTGCCCTTGCGCGCTTGGACTTGCTACCCCGATGTCTATCATGGTCGGGACCGGTCGTGGAGCTATAGCAGGTGTGCTCATCAAGAACGCAGAGGCCCTTGAGGTTATGGAGAAGGTTGACACCCTCGTTGTGGACAAAACTGGCACACTCACCGAAGGAAAGCCGCGCCTTAGTTCAGTAGTGCCGTTGCCAGAATGGAATGAATCGGAGCTATTGCGCTTGGCTGCGAGCATCGAGAGAAGTAGCGAGCATCCTCTGGCCGCGGCAATTGTGGCTGGCGCTCAGCGGAGGAACTTGAAGCTGTCTGAAGCTGAAGAATTTCAGTCAATCACGGGAAAAGGCGTTGTCGGAAAGGTAGATGGCCGTCTTGTTGCTCTGGGCAATAGTAGGCTATTAGAGCAATTGAATATCGAGGTTGGTGGTATGCTTGAACGAGCGGAGGCTTTGCGCAAAGAGGGTGAAACTGTGATGTTTATCGCTGTTGATGGCAAACCGGCAGGGCTTATGGGGGTATCTGACCCAATCAAGGAGTCAACACCTGAAGCGCTCCGGATGCTTCACGATGACGGTATACGAATCCTCATGCTTACGGGGGATAATAGAATCACTGCTGAGGCTGTGGCTCGAAAGTTAGGTATTGATGAAGTTCAGGCTGATGTGCTGCCTGAGCAGAAAGGCGAGATAGTAAAGCGCCTTCAGGCAGAGGGTCGTATGGTAGCTATGGCAGGCGATGGCATTAATGATGCCCCGGCTCTTGCCCAGGCTCAGGTAGGCATAGCAATGGGAACAGGTACGGATGTAGCTATAGAGAGCGCCGGAGTAACCCTTGTGAAAGGAGACTTGCGTGGTATAGCGCGGGCCCGCAGGCTCAGTCGAGCTACAATGCGTAATATCCGTCAAAATCTCTTTTTTGCATTCATTTACAACGCGCTAGGAGTACCTATTGCCGCAGGAATACTCTACCCCGCTTTCGGGTTACTTCTCAGTCCAATAATTGCCAGCGCAGCCATGAGCTTTAGCTCTGTATCTGTTATAGGCAATGCTCTCCGGTTACGAAACTCGAAGTTATAGGCAGTGCAAATAAAGCTGTAATTAAACCATCTAACGCCCCGGTTCAGCGGCGGCGCGCCAGCGCCGTCCGCTGCAACCGGTTGTTCGGTGGCACCATCACGCAGGCGGGCCTTGTAACGGCTGCATCACTGGGGTCGTGAACGAGCGTGCTGTGGCGTGATGGAACGCGCCTGCTCTCTCGTGGCGTCTGGTGTACTCGCTGACAGCTTCTTCATACTCTGCGAGCGCGGGCTCTCTTCTCGCTGCAAGCAACGCTTCCGCACCAAGCTTGGCGGACTCGATCGCAAAATCGATTCCCATGCCGCTGAGTGGGTTGGAGACAAAGGCT
>Ga0209001_1000284_pt1 | contig 11511 bp, 11 predicted proteins | sample Rifsed13ft2_FD_184006 | JGI IMG/M metagenome (GOLD analysis project Ga0209001, IMG submission 184006) | Soil microbial communities from Rifle, Colorado, USA - sediment 13ft 2 (SPAdes) (version 2) | ecosystem: Environmental > Terrestrial > Deep subsurface > Rock core/Sediment | place: Rifle...
CACGCCTGGCGCCTCCGCTCCCCCTCCGCCATCTGCGCAGGAGTCCAGTCGGGCGGAAGTCCTCGCTTCACCGGGCACCACCTCACCGGGCGGCTGACTCTCCTGCGGCTGCGTGCTACTGCCCACAGCCATTCTACCGCTGCCGCCTTCTCCTCCGTCACGCGCACGGTGTCGGAGCCCACGCGCGGAAGGGTAACCCTGAGGCGCCACAGCGCAACGGGGCGGGCGATCCCGGGTGCGTCAAAGGCCGATCTCGATGGCTTCCCAACCCGAGTTCCCGTGCCCGCCGCTCCAGCTGTTGTTGAGCACCGCGCGATCCCAGACGTCGATGCGCACGACGTAGCAGCATGGGACGATCCGCGGATCGCTCCATGGATCCCACAGGAATGTGGTCGGCACCGGGTAACCCTGATCGGCCAGGTTCCCGTTGTAGGTCTTGGACAGCGGCACGCTTGACGTGTCGACGATCGGGACGGACAGCCCCGAATTCCCCTGAGCGGCGACGTTGAGCCGGCTGAAGCTCCTCGCGTCGAAGGCCTGCACGGTCACCTCGATCAAGCCGTCTCCCTTCTTGACCTTGCCGCACTTGAGCAGCACCGTGGTCCCGTCAGGTTTCTTCAGCCGGAGACTGATCAGGGGCATCGGCGGCGGGGTGTTGTCGGTCTGAACGACCTGCGGGCTGCTCACCCGCGTGTTGCCGCCGCCGTCCCGCACGCGCAGCCGCAGGTAGTAGATACCATCAGGCAGCACTGGGGTCGTCCAGTCGAGCAGGCGCTTCTCGGCGATGGTGTTGGGCCCGCCGTTGGAATCGGGGATGCCGTCCGCGGGGTCGGTGCGGGCGGCGGTCGAATCGAAGATGTTGAACCACCCCGGGTCGGCCCCACCCGACGGAATGCGCGTCACCGGCTGGATGAAGGGGAAGACCGGGATGTAGTTGTAGCCGTGCACCGGCTCCGTCATCGGCGTGTACGGGCCGGCGGGATTCGAGGCGACTTCGACGAGATACTGGGTCGCCGGCGGCATGTTGAAGACGCCCCGCAGCTCGGCCGAAGCCCCGAACGGATGGTCACCGACGCCGGCGGCGGGGCTTGGCGGCGGGACCTGCCCCGGGGGGAGGCTGGACCCGTCGCCGAAGCCCTGCGGGCCGATTTGAGAGATCGGGATCGACCCCACCCGAGTGATTAAAGGGAGCGGCGGGCACAGCAGCTCGCAGATCAGCCGGCAGCGCACGGCGCAGAGCCAGTGGCAGAGCTGGTGACAGAATCGCTCGAGCTTGTGCTCGGCGATGAGCCTCCCGAATGCCGCAACGTCCTCGTGGTCGACAGCCTCCACGAAGCTCCGGAGGAGGCTGTCGTCGGCAGCGATGCGCGCGGTGACCCTGGCGAACTCGCGGATCTCCGAGATCGAGGCCTCCTCTTGCTTCCGGAGAGGACCACACAGCTTGAAGCAGGTCAAGACGCAATGCTTGGTGCAAAGCCACCGGCAGATCAACCGGCACCGATCGCGCAGATGGAGTCGGGTCAGCTCGGCGTCGAACCGGGCGGCATCGCGGGCGCGAAACGCCTCGACGACTCGCTTGAAGGACGCTTCATCATCGGCGAGCGTCGCGACGGCCTCGGCGGTCTGTCGCAACTCGAGGAGTCGTTCATCCTCAGAACGCGGATCTTCCATGGGCACACCTCCTGGTTACTCCCTGCCCCGAGCGGTCACGCCTCGAGGGCCGCGGGGGTGAAAGCCGGCGGGCGTTGCTATCCCGCTTCGTCGGTTTCTTGAACTTCCTTATCAGTGAATGGCGGAGATGAATTTTTCGCTTGGATGAGACTCCGCCTGGAATGAGGCCGCAGCCATCGTCAGTTGGCCGGGTTGCAGCAGCAGAAAAATCAACGCCTTCCCGCAGGGGGAAGGCGCCTCACCTCCCCGTTCGGCAACCCGGCCGACTGACTGTCGTCAGTCCCGAGGCTTTGCGAACCGCCCTCGCGGGCGGGGTGCCTTTATCGCGGGACGAAAACCTACACGCTCCTTGTTTTTCGAATCATACCGCTCTGGATTCCGGAGTGTCAAGATTGAACATGTGTACGCTATCCTGTCGGACGCGAAGAGGCGCATTGCTCCCTCCGGGGTCGGCTACCCCCTGCCCAATGCTGGCGAGTACCAGGAACTAGCGATACAGCCACCGGTAGATGCCGTAGGACTCCAGCACTCGCTGGATGTAGGCGCGCGTCTCGGGAAACGGGATGCGCTCGATGAAGAGATCGGGATCGGTCCGGCGCTGCCGGGCGAACCTCCGTGCGGCGGCGGGACCGGCATTGTAAGCGGCAAGGGCGAGGACGACATCCCCGCCGAAGCGCTGGAGCACCCGGCCGAGATAAGCGGACCCGTAGCGTAGGCTCAACTCCGGGTCCATCAGAGCTCGCGGAGTGATCTCGGCGCCGCCTGCGAGCGCCCGCGCCGTCCCCGGTAGTAGCTGCATCAGACCGATGGCGCCAGCCGGAGAGACTACCCGAGCATCGAACCTGCTCTCTTCCCGTACGACCGCCAGCACCAGATACGGATCAATTCCCGCGGCCGCCGCCGCCGCGCGGACCTGGTCCCAATAGGCTCGCGGGTATGCCAACGCCCACAGCTCCACGTCGGCAGTGGATCCTCCGTAGAGTGCCGGGGAGACGGCCGCCGCCGCCGCCGCGACGGACGCGGGGATCTCCCCCGCGCGACGCCGGTGCACGGCGATGAATCGCAGCGTCTGCGGACCGGCCCTCGATGGAAGCAATGCCTCCGCCTCATCGGCGGCCTCCCGGTCTAACCCCAGCGCGCCAAGTTCCTCATGCGTCGAGGAAAACCGGTCATCGGGAAGGCTGCCGTCACCGGGCGGAGAGATCCGCGCAGGGGCCGGCCACCTCAGCCGGCTCCTGGCGCGCTGACCGTAATAGGTGAGCGGGTAGCGCCGGGCGATCTGTTCGAGGAGGGAGCGAGCGCTTCTCCCCTGCTGCTCCCTGGCCTTCGCCGCCCAGTACAGGTTGGCCGCGGCGCGAGACGAAGCGGGAAGGGTCTGGGTTGCACGAAGCCAGATCGCTTCTGCCTGCGCAAACCTCCCGAGCCGGTACTTCAACCAGCCCCGGCGCCAGTGCGCTTCCTCGGCAAAATGCGACCCCGGGAAGCGCCGGACTACCTCCGTGAGGATCGCGTCCGCCGTCCGCCGCGCCCCCGCACCCTCTGCCCGAGACGCCAGCGCAAGCAGCGACCGCGCCGCCCAGACGCTTCCCGGATACTGCTGCTCCACACGGTGCCAGACCGACCGGGCTTGCCCGGAGCGGCCGGTGCTGGCCAGGACTCGCCCCAACCAGTACAGAGCGCGGGCGGCCTGCCCGGGATCGCGTGCCGCCTGCTCAAACGCGTACATCGCTGCCCCGGATCGCAGCCGCAGCAAGCCCAGGCGATACCACGCTTCTGCCGCGATGGCGGGTGGGAGGCCCGCATGGATCGCCAGGACCAGTTCGCGTTCGGCGGCGGCCTGCTCCCCAAGGTTTAGGAGGCGCGCAGCTCGCTCCATCCTCGCCTCGGGGGGCGGCTCGGGCAAGGGCCCCCCGGAGAGTTCGCGGAGACGCCTCGCGGCGTCCGGCGCAAGCGCGCTGTCCGGGAACGCCCACCAGGCCATGGCGTACGCTTGGCGCGCCTGCGCCCGGTCCGCCAGCGACTCGGCCGCCGTTCCCAGCAGCCACCACGCGCGCGCCAGCGTCTCCTCGTCGGAGGCACTCTGGAGGATCCCTCGCAGCACCTTTGCCGCCTGAGCCGGCTGCCCGGCCTTGATGAGCGCCTCCGCATACGCCATCCTGGCGCGCCGGGCCAGTGGCACCGAGAGGCCCTGAGTCAGAAGGCCGGCGAGCCGGGCAGCGGCTTCCCCGGCAGCCCCAGACTTGAGGGTTATCAGAGCGGCGCGGAACCTGGCGTAAGACGCAAGGGGCGGATACCGTCCCGCCACCGCATCGAACATCGCCCACGCTTCACCGGTCCTGCCGGCCCGTTCCAGGCAATGGGCGAGCAGATAGCCGGCGCGTGCCCCGGCCGGTCCCGGCTGGTCGCTGCGCCGGCGAAGTGCAGAAAGATCCGGGCCGCACCGTTCAAGGGCGGTGTCCGAAACGGGACGGGGCGATGTCGGCACCGACTCTGCGGCGGGCACGGGCGCGAGCTGGGTGAACATCGCCAGCGCAAGCGCGCCGGACGCCATCCCGATTGCCAGCGGGCGGGGAACAGAGTAGAGCCTCATCCTAATGCGCACCGTGTTCGCAGCCAGGAGTCTGCCATCTGATTGTATTCGTGACGATGCGAAGCCTCGCGATGTGAAGCGGCGGCGAAGGTGCTGGGGGTGCGCTGAGCGACCGGTTAGGTCTCCGCGAATTTCTTCAAAGCATCCTCGTTCGGCTCCAACCCCAGACCCGGCCGGTCGGGCAGCGTGACCCATCCCTTTTCCGGGCGCGGCGGATTCTTGAAGATGGCCTCTCCGGTGCGCCACATGGGCACGTGGAACTCTACCCGCCAGCCGTTGGCCACGCCGGCTATCAGGTGCATGTTCATGTGAGGCCATCCGCCGCCGTTCGCGACGGGCAGGTTGAAGGCCTGGGCCATGTGCGCCACCTTCAGCGCCTCGGTGTAGCCGCCGACGTAGACGACATTCGGTTGGACGATGTCCACTGCTCCGGTCGTGATCAACTCCCGATGGCGCCAGCGGTGCCCCTCGTTCTGCCCCGCCGAGATGGGGATGGTCGTGATCTGTCGCAAATTCGCCAGGTGCCGCGCATCGTTGGCGTAGACCGGTTCTTCGAACCACGTAATGCGGTAGGGCTCGATGAGCGCGGCCAGTTCCTTCGCTTCCAGGAACGTGAACAGGTGGTTGGCGTCGACCATCAGTTCGACGTTTGGCCCAACGGCCTCGCGCACCGCCCGCACGCGCGCGGCATCTTCGGCGACGTCCTTGCGGCCGTCGCGCTCGAAGGCCACAACCATTTTCAGCTTGTCCTGGCCCTGCTTGACGAACTCCCGCGCCGCCTCGACCAGCTGCTCGCGCGTGTATTCCAGCAGGCCGAAGGTGATGTAGGCGGGGACGGTCTGGGCGTATCCGCCCAGCAGCCGCCAGACCGGCATTCCCAGGTGCTTTCCTTTGATATCCCACAGCGCGATGTCCACGGCGCTGATGCCGTACTGCACGACTCCGGACATCCCCCGCTGATTGAACGTCCAGTACATCTCCGTCCACAGCCGCTCGGTCGCCAGCGGATCCTTCCCCACGAGGAACGGCCGCAATTCCCGGTTGACGAACTCGCGGGTCGAGAAGCGCAGGATGCCGCCGGTCATGCCCATCCCCGTAATGCCCTCGTCGGTCTCCACCCGCACGAATACCACGGGCCGGTGGATCGGACGGTCCAGCAGCGGCACGGGCGCCGGGACGTTATGGACGCTTGCCGTCACGTTGGTGATCCGCATAAGCCGCAGGCCCTCCAGTGCGTCGCGACGTGGTTTCCGAACTAGGTTGCTTTCCTGACGGCCCGGAGCCGGCGCACCTGGCGGCGTTGCGCCACCACCGGTAGCGCGATCAGCACGACCGTCAAGACGAGAAATGCCGCCGCCAGCGGTCGGGTGACGAAGATCGCCAGGCTCCCGTGCGAGATTTGCAGCGATTGCCGCACCGTCTCCTCGAAGGTGTTCCCGAGGACCAACGCCAGCACCAGCGGCGCCGGAGGATACTCGAGCCGGTGCATGAGGTACCCGAGGCCCCCGAACAGCAGGGCCATCCACACCTCGAAGACGCTGTTCTCCAGGCTGTAGACGCCGATGATGGCCAGGGCGGCAATCGACGGCAGGAGCACGGCGCGGGGCAGCCGGAGCACGGCGACGAACGCAGGGATGGCAAACACATTCAGCAGCACCAGGAGCACGTTGCTGACGTACATGCTGGCGATGATCCCCCAGACGAACGGTGCGTGCTCCTGAAAGAGCAGCGGCCCCGGCCGCAGACCGAAGATCAGCAATCCGCCGAGCATGACGGCCGTGGTGGCCGACCCCGGAATGCCGAGGGTGAGCAGCGGGACCATCGCCCCGACCGCCGCCGCATTGTTGGCGCTCTCCGGAGCCGCCACCCCCTCAATGGCGCCGGTGCCGAACCGCTCGGGATGCCGTGAGAATCGCTTCTCGGTCGCATAGGAAATCATCGAGGCCGCCGTGGCCCCGGCGCCGGGCAACATGCCAACGAAGAAGCCGATGAGCGTCCCCCGAAGGATCGCCCACCGGCTGGCCAGCCAGTCCGCGACCGTCGGCAGCACCGCGCGCAGGCGAAGATCGGCCGTTACCCCCGCGCCGGCCGCGCCGCGCTGCACCGAAAGCAACACTTCGGCGAGTCCGAACAGGCCGATGGCCACCGGAACGAACTCCACGCCGCTTAGCAGTTTGAGCTGGCCGAAGGTGAAACGCGGTTTGGCGGTGATCAGGTCGACACCCACGACCGAGAGCCACAGGCCGAGCAACGCCGCCGCCGCGCCTTTGGCCGGGTTGCGTCCAGTCAGGTAGACGATCAGGCTGAGTGAGAGCAGCAGCAGCGTGGCATATTCGGGCGGACCGAAGGCCAGGGCCACGCGCGCCAGGGATGGGGCGAGCAGCATGAGGGCGATGACACCCAGCGTGCCCGCGATGAAGGAGCCGAAGGCCGCGATGCCCAACGCCGGCCCGGCCCGGCCTCGGCGGGCCATCGCGTATCCGTCGATCGTGGTCATCACCGAGGCGGATTCGCCCGGGATGCGGAACAGGACCGACGTGATCGTCCCGCCGTACATCGCCCCATAATAGATCCCGATGAACATGATCATGGCGGCCGTGGCGTTGAGACTGAGAGTCACGGGCAGCAGGATGGCAATGGTCGAGGCGGGTCCGATGCCGGGCAGGACGCCCACCAATTGGCCGACCAGAACGCCCGCCACCGCGGCCGCCAGGTTGAGCGGTTGTACGACCACCGCGAAGCCTTCACCGAGGAGCCGGAGCGTCTCCACGGTCGCTTAGAAACCCCACGGGCCACGCGGCAGCGGCACCTTCAGCCACAGCGCGAAGAGCAGGTAGAAGAAAAGCGGTAGCCCGATAGCGGTGAGCACCGCGGCCCGCCACGAACCGCCGAGGATGCGTCCAAGCGCCAGCAGCACAAGGGCCAGTGCCGTCAACATCCCCACGCGCTCAATCAGCGCGATGGCCGCGATCGTGACTGCTCCGATGGCGACCAGGGTCAGAGACCGCGCCGGCGGGAGAGGCTCCTCTTCCGGCTGCACCCCCGCCGGTCGGCCGCTGCGCGCCTCGCGCCAGCTGCCGGCGAGTATCGCCAGCGCCGCGACCCCCAGCCCCACGCCGATCCAGAACGGGGCAAAGCCCGGACCGGGAACGCGGCCCTGCATGTAGGTCAACTGCCGCGCCACGGCCACGATGTAGACGGCAAAGGCCAGGAGGAGCAGAGCCGCCAGGCGGTCCCAGAGGACGCGGCCGGGCCTCGGCAGGCTCACCGGATCAGCTCCGGCTCACTTGATGATCGCCAGTTCCCGGAACATACGCACGTAGCGCTCGCTGACCGCCTCGATTGTCTTGCCCCATGCCTCCGGTCCCTGACAGATCGACACCAGGAGGTTGGCTTCGATGTACTCCTTCTGCCACCGCTGGGTGCGGCACATCCGCTGGAAGGCGTCGCTCATCACCTTCACCGCGTCGGGCGGGACGGCCGGCGCCATGGCCACGCCGCGGTACTGCTCCCAGACGACGTCGTAGCCGAGCTCCTTGAACGTGGGCACGTTGGGAAACGCCTTCAGCCGCTCGGTCGAGGTCACGGCCAGGGCGCGGACCTTGCCGGCGCGGATCTGCTCCAGCCCCTCCCCGGGGTTGAGCCACGTCGTCGAGATGTGGCCGCCCAGCAGGTTCGTCAGCGCCGGTCCGCTTCCGCCGAACACGATGTAGTTGAACTTGATCCCGGCAGCGCGTTCAAGCAGGGCGGTCGACACCCGGTCGTCGGAGGCCGCGGCCGACCCCCCGACCGTGATCAGTTCGGGCGACTTGCGGGCCACCTCGACGATGTCCCGCAGCGTCCGGTACGTGGATTCGGCACGCACGACAAAGAAGAAGGTGTCCAGGGCGATCCCGGCGACCGGCGTGAAGTCCGTCGGCTTGAAGGGCGCGAGGCCCAGCAGCGGCGTGGTCCAGTAACTTCCACTGACCGTCGTCAGAAAGTACGGGTCGCCCTTCTTGCTCAGGACGTACGACCATCCCACCGCTCCGCTCCCGCCCGCGCGGTTTGAGACCACGAGAGGCACCGGGAGGAGCTTCTCCTCGGCAATGACCTTGGCGATGGCCCGGGCGAGGATGTCGCTGCCTCCGCCGGCACCGAACGGCACGACGAACTCGATCGCGCGGCTGGGAAAGGCCTGCCCGAGGACAGGACCTGCCCATCCAATGAGACCGACGACGACGGCTAGGGCCAGTACCGCATACCTGTGCGTCCGCATCGCGTTCCCTCCCCTCACTGGATTCACACCTGGACGAGCATGCGCCGCTGGTCGACGATGCGGCGCCCATCGAGTTCCACCGTTGGATTCAGGAGAATCCCATCGATGTGGATGCGGCTCTCCACGACGCCACCGATGGTGTGATTGTCGCCGATGCCAATGTGCACCGTCCCGAGGAGGATCTTATCCTCAGCCATGTTGCCCAGCAGGCGAGATTTGGGGTTAGTCCCGATGGCGAACTCGGCAATGTTGGGGGCATTCTGGTCGGCTTCCAACAGGCGACGCAGCCGGTCGGCCGCGCGACCGCCTTCCACCCGGACGATCCGGCCCGCCTGCACTTCGGCCCGGATCGGCGCGTCCAGCACGCCCACGTTGTCGATGGCGTGGTCGAAGACGATCACGCCCGATGCGCTCCCCTCCAGGGGGACGATGGCGGATTCGCCGCTGGGTATGGTTGTGAAGGTTCCGGGTTCTGTGGCGAATCCATCGAGCCCCAGGGCCTGCCGTCCCTCGATGCGCAGGGAGAGATCCGTCCCCTCGGGCGAGGTCACCCGCACCGCCCGTCCGGCATTCAGCATCCCGACCAGTTCTTGAGTGAGCGCGCGGACCGCCCGATAGTCGGCGGTGGCCGCGCCGTGGACCATCGTGTCGATAGTGACGCTGCGCAGCACACAGGCGCGGGCTCCGCGGGCGCTCGCCTCCTTGCGCGCGGTCGTGTGCGTGATCGAGTGCGTGACGGCCATCAGCATGACGTCGGACGCCTGCATGGCGGCCGCAAGAATGGGGGGCGGTTCGTTCCCGTGCTGCTCGCGGGGGATCATGATGCAGACGACGACCTCTCCCCCGGCGCCGTGCGCTGCCTGTGCCAGAACCTCGGCAATGGGAACGGTCTCCGTATCGCCGATCACGGCGACCTGCTCGCCCGGGCGCAGCGCCACGCATTCCTCCACGATCATTTGCGCTGTTCGCATCATCTCCACGGACCGCACAGCCCACTCCCCCCTCCCCTGATGCCAGAGGCCTCGACGGCGACTACGCGCTGGCGGTGAGTTAGCCGGCCCTAGTAACTTTTGACACGGGAAGGGGAGGTCCTTCGGCGGACGGGGCCTGGTGATCGTCAGGGCAGGCCGTCCCGAACCCTGCCGCCCTCGCGCGCAGACATTCCGTGTTTCATGGGGCCGTTTACCTGGCTGAGGAGGGGTGGCGCCGTGTAGAAGACCTCCATCAGTGTGATCGAGCAGGCAAGCACCTGAACCCGGCCAGCCCGAGCGCCCCGCAGCAGGCGCTCCACCTTGCCGGCGCCTTGCTCGCCTCCCATAAAGGCCAGGACCGCCGATGTGTCCACCCATTCCAGCCGCGTCCGCGGCGTGATCCGATGTGCTCGCCGTATCTTGGCGGGGATCACTGTTTGGCCTCTTGTGGTCACCGTGGTCTTCATCCGAGATCACTCCCGCCGATTATGCAAGATATTCGCGGAAATATCACGCCTCACTGAAGATACAGTACGGTGTTTGTGAAGCCTTGACGCGACCGCAGGAGCGTGTCGAGCGCTCGTGCGACAGCGCCAATATTCGCGCGTGGATAGGAGCGTGAATGGATGAGGTTGATCCCGGCATGACTTTCCTGCTCGTGAGCAAAACTTCGCGCGGCCTCGGAAAAGTCGACGATGTTGAAGGTGACGAGCACTCTACCCTGTCGAGCAGCCTCGCGGAGCAGCTCGGTATCGTTGAGCGCTTCGAGCGCGGGATTGCCGGATGCCGCAACCGCAGCATGCCCGAGCTGCCTGAGTGCGGCAGCTACGGCCGGTGGGACGTCAGCGTCCAGGAGGATCCCACCTGGCACTTAGGCTTACACCGCTTCCGTCCACGGCAACGCCCGCCTTAGTTGCTTGGAGCTTTGAGCGTTCGACTCAAGAAAGGCGTCAATCTCATCCGGGTAGGCTTGCGCGTAGGCTTCCGCAATCCGCATGGCCATCGGCGACAGCCCCGGGAAGTGCTCCAGGAGCGGGGGCGCAGATCCGTACTCCCGGAGGAGTTCGATAACCTCCCATACATCCAAACCCGTCCCGGCAATGTGCGCCCGTCGCCCCGCCGGGCCTTCAACAAAGACGATCCCGGGGAACCGCTGCATCCGCAATGCCATCTCCAGCATCTCCTTGATGACGCGAGAAAACGGCTTACCCGTCCTATCCGCTATGTTACGTATCGCCTCGTGAAGGGATTTCTCCAGGCGAACCGAAACCGGCGTCTCGCCCTCCGGCCGTCGTTTCAATACCCTGCGAGTTCCCATGACTCGGATTCCCCCGACCTTAGCTACATTGTAGCGGATGTAATACATTCATCGTCAAGTCCCTCCACTTCGCCGGACTGGCAGGACTGACGGTCTCGCTGGGTGATCTGGAAAGCCGGAATCCGCCCCCCTGTGTGCCTGAGAAACCGGAGCGGCATCGTGCTCGCGGCCAGGAGTCTGCCATGTGGTTGCAGTAGTGAGGGGGTGCGGGAGACCACAATCTACGACCCGGGGGGGGGACATCAATGCCAGATACGGTCCGTCTCGTCGACTACTTCTATATCGAGGTGCCCGATAAGCCAGGAGAGGGAGCTCGCGTTCTCAGTCACCTCAAAGCGGCCGGGGTGTACCTGTTGGACATCCACGCATTCCCGAAGGGGCGGCGCGCGCAGGTGGTTTTCGTCCCGTCCGATCCAGCCGCGTTCAAGACCGCGGCGAAGGCGGCCAAGTGGAAGAGCGTAGGGCCCAAGAAGGCTTTCGTCATCCAGGGCGACGACCGGGTCGGGGCCATGGTCGACTACTTCGCGAAGCTGGCCCAGGCGAAGATCAACGTGACAGCGGGGGACGCCTTGGCCGCAGGCGGCGGTCGGTTCGGCGCGATTCTCTGGGTGAAGGCCCGGGACGTGAGGCGCGCGGCGAAGGCGCTCGGCGTGGGCTGAGCGACCGGCGAGGCTCCTGGGGCCCTAACCGTAGGCTTGGTCCA
>Ga0209001_1000290_pt1 | contig 11340 bp, 7 predicted proteins | sample Rifsed13ft2_FD_184006 | JGI IMG/M metagenome (GOLD analysis project Ga0209001, IMG submission 184006) | Soil microbial communities from Rifle, Colorado, USA - sediment 13ft 2 (SPAdes) (version 2) | ecosystem: Environmental > Terrestrial > Deep subsurface > Rock core/Sediment | place: Rifle...
CTCTTAATATTTCAATCCTTGAATAAATAAGCTAAAGTCCCTGCGCTTGTATTGCCGTAATCACCACCGTGTTGATAATATCATCCACCGTGCAACCGCGACTTAAATCGTTTACGGGTTTGTTTAGGCCCTGCAACATCGGTCCTATGGCCAAGGCTCCAGTTTCTCTCTGTACGGCTTTATAAGTATTGTTTCCCGTGTTTAAATCAGGGAAAATAAGCACACTGGCCTGTCCTGCAACCTCCGAATTCGGCATTTTACTTTGACCAATTTCCATATCTACCGCAGCATCGTATTGAATCGGGCCTTCGATTTTCAGGTCGGGACGTTTTTTACGGACTATCTCTGTTGCGGCCCTTACCTTGTCGACCTCGTCCCCTTTTCCGGAAGCACCCGAAGAATATGAAAGCATTGCAATCTTTGGTTCTATACCGAAAGCCGAACTAGAATCTGCTGAAGAAATTGCTATTTCCGCCAATTGTTCCGCTGTCGGGTTGGGATTGATGGCACAGTCTCCAAAAACAGAAACCCGATCTTCCAAACACATGAAAAATATCGAGGAAACGATGCAGGTATCGGGTTTTGTTTTAATGAATTGCAAAGCGGGCAAGATGGTATGCTGGGTGGTGTGTGCTGCCCCGGAAACCATTCCGTCCGCATCTCCCTTATACACCATCATCGTCCCAAAATAGGATACGTCTTCCATTAAGTCTTTGGCCATTCCTAATGTAACGTTTTTGGCTTTTCGCAACTCGTAATAGGTGTTTACGTAATCCTCGTAATGTACCGATTCGATTGGATTGATGATTTTTACCTTCGAAAAATCAAAAGCGATTCCCAACTCTGCCACTTTATTTTCAATTTGTTTTTTGTTCCCGATAATTGAAATATCAACCACATCCATCGCCAACAATCGTGAAGTTGCGATTAAAATTCTGTCGTCATTCCCTTCGGGTAACACAATATGTTTTCTGTGTTTCTTGGCCCTTTTAACAAGATTGTATTGAAACATTTTTGGTGTCATTCCTTCCACTTCAAAAGCACTCAGCTTTTCGGACAAACTATCCAAGTCAACATACTTCTCGAAAGTGTTGATTGAGGTCTCAATTTTTTGGGTATTGTTGGCGTATATCTTAGACTTAATATCGCCTATTCTATTGGTAATACTGTAGGTTCCGCCTTCAACAGAAATAATGGGCACAATGCTAGTTAAACCTTCAATTAATTTCAGGATACTATCTTCAGGCAATATGTTCCCCGTCAGCACTATTCCCGAGATTGAAGGATAGTTGGCAGATTCATTGGCTTGTAAGGCTCCCAAAATAATATCGGCCCGATCCCCTGGAGTGATAACAAGGGCATTTTCTTTTAAATGCAACAAATAGTTGCGCAATTGCATGGCTCCTACGCTGAAATTCCCGATTTCATTATTTAAAAACTCGCCCCCAAAGAGCACTTTGGCGCCGAGCTCATCGACAATTTCTTTAATGGTAGGGTTGTTTAAACTCGATACAAGAGGTATGGAATTTACCAGCACCTCTTCCGGCAAACTTGCTTTTAAACCATCCGTAACCAATTTTATGTTTTCGCGTTGCACTTTATTGGCAATGACGGCTAACACTTCAACATCCTTCACCTTAAATGAGTCATAAGCCAGATAAAGACTGTCAATCAACTCCTCTAATGTTTTCCCCACACCAGAACCCACGATTATAGTTGGTATTCCCAAATTTTTTGCAATCAGCACATTCATGTCCAATTCAATGACTGTCCCTTCCCCGCTAAAACTGGTCCCCTCGACCAAAACAAAATCGAACTGCTCCTCTAACTTTTTGTATTTTTCAATAATTAGATCCAGCACCTCTCCGATTTTACCTTTGTTTTTCTTCTTGATGAGTTTGCTTTTTGTGATGGCAAAAGCATCTTCAAAAGCAATATCCAAACCAAAGTAATTAATTACGGTTTCGATATGGTTATCCAATTTTCCATCCTCAAAATCTTCTATTATCGGCCTGAAGTAACCCACTTTGGCAGTTTTACCGATAAGCATGCTCATTAGACCAAGCGTTATGATTGATTTCCCGCTGTTATGCTCGCTTGTTGCTATATATATTGCCTTGTTCATTCTCTTTATTTTTATTGTTATTCCAAATTAAATTGAGCAATTTCATTCAACACTTTACACGTTACTTTACTATTTATTCTCAAAACCAGTCCCTTTTTTTAAAATAGACAATCATACCCAATACGATTAAAACCATAACACCGATAACGGCAAAATATCCATTTTCATATTGTAGTTCGGGCATATATTTGAAATTCATTCCGTACACACCCGCAATAAAAGTTAGGGGGATAAATATCGCCGAAACAATCGTCAGCGTTTTCATGATCTCATTCATCTTATGTGTTTGGGAGGAAAAAAAGAAATTGGAAGCGCTCTCCAGCATCCCCATGTCAGACTCTATTTGTTCCAGTAGTTCCAAGCTTTTTTGATGCAAACGCGAATAATAGCTATACGTCTCCGCTTCAATCACCTTAAATTCTTCGTCCTCTTTCAGCATTTTAATGGCATACAACGAATCACGCAATGGAATTATGGATCGCTTCAGGAAATTAAAATTGTCGCGATGCTTTTCAATTCGAACCAAAATCTCCGGGTCAGCGCTATTCTTGGACAAATTGATTAATTCTTCCACCTTATCTTCTTCGTTTTCCATGGTCACATAGAAATTTTCAATAATGGCATCCAATAGAAGATAGAGCAAAAAATCAACTTTTTTTGATCTCACTACTCCTGCATGGTTTCGGATTCGTTCTCTGATGTGAATAAAAAAATCACTCCTTTTTTCTTGAAAGGAGATCAAAATGCCGTCTTTTATCAAGAAACTAATTTGTTCGACACTGATGTTATCGGAATGTTCCGAAGGCAGCATCGACTTTATGTTAAAAAACAAAGTGTCCGGAAACTCTTCGAGTTTTGTTCTCCTGCCAGTATTCAAAATATCGGAAAGCAGAAAATTGTCTATTTTGAAAAAATCTCCTATACCCTCAATAATTTCAATTTCGTTTAAGCCATGCAGATTGAGCCAATTATTTTGCTCGGGATTAATGCATTTTTTAAAATCGGCTATATCCAGATCTTCGTATTCGGTAATTCTCAAATCGTCATAGACAAACAATTGCATTTCTGACTCAAACTTTTTATGCGTACCCGTATACTCCAGATGGTTCGATAGTCCCTTGCGACCTTTTTTGAATTTAATTTTTCTCATGCAAAATTATATATACAGTAATATTACGAAAAACTGGAAGAAATCTGTTATTCCTTAACATATTTGAAATTTTTCTAAAATTCCTTACAATACAAAAGTAATTGCTACTTTAGTTTTATTTCATGAGAAAAATCATGTTTGAATTTATCTTAGTCATAAATAAAACTCATCATTCCTGAAAAAATAAACGCTGCAAGTTTTTGAAAGCTGTCAGTTTTAAAAAATCTAAAATATAATGAGACAAAAAAAAACCGTTCACCAAAGGCGAACGGTTTTTTGTATGATGGAGAGATTCACAACAGTTCATCTCTACGCGAAATAATTATTTTACTTCTTCGTAATCTACGTCTTGAACATCGTCTCCTTGCGCTTCAGTTTGTGGCTGTGCAGCTTCTTGGCCTTGTTCTCCTTGTGCGTACATTGCTTCAGTAGCAGTTTTCCAAGCAGCATTGATGTTATCAAGTGCAGTTTGAATAGCTGGAATGTCTTGAGATTGGTGAGCCATTCTCAATTCAGTCAATGCATATTCTACAGCAACTTTGTTTTCATCAGATAATTTTGCTCCAAGGTCTTTCAATTGAGTTTCAGTTTGGAAGATCATTCCATCTGCTTCGTTCAATTTTTCAGCTCTTTCTCTTGCAATTTTGTCAGCATCAGCATTAGCTTCTGCATCTTTTTTCATTCTTTCGATTTCTTCAGCTGTTAATCCAGAAGAAGCTTCGATACGAATGTCATGAGATTTTCCTGTTCCTTTGTCAGTTGCAGAAACTTTGATGATACCATTAGCATCAATATCAAAAGTTACTTCAATTTGTGGAACACCTCTTGGTGCTGGTGGTATACCATCTAAATGGAAACGACCAATAGTTTTGTTGTCAGCAGCCATTGCTCTAGCTCCTTGCAATACGTGAATTTCAACTGTTGGTTGAGAATCTGCAGCAGTAGAGAATACTTGCGATTTTTTAGTTGGGATAGTTGTGTTAGACTCAATTAATGTAGTCATAACTCCTCCCATAGTTTCGATACCTAAAGATAATGGTGTAACGTCAAGTAACAATACATCTTTTACATCTCCAGAAAGAACTCCACCTTGAATAGCTGCTCCAATTGCAACAACCTCATCAGGGTTAACTCCTTTAGACGCTTTTTTACCGAAGAATTTTTCTACTTCGTCAGCGATTCTTGGCATACGAGTAGAACCTCCTACAAGGATCACTTCGTCAATATCAGAAACAGATAAACCTGCATCTTTCAACGCTTTAGCAACTGGTGCCATAGAACGTTTAACTAATGAATCAGTTAATTGCTCAAATTTAGCTCTAGATAATTTTTTAACAAGGTGTTTTGGTCCTGAAGCTGTAGCAGTTACATAAGGTAAGTTGATTTCAGTTTCAGTAGAAGAAGACAATTCGATTTTTGCTTTTTCGGCAGCTTCTTTCAAACGTTGCAATGACATTGGGTCAAGACGCAAGTCAATACCTTCTTCAGCTTTAAATTCGTCAGCTAACCAGTCAATAATTTCATGGTCAAAATCATCCCCACCTAAGTGAGTATCTCCGTTTGTAGACAATACTTCAAAAACTCCGTCTCCTAATTCAAGAACAGAGATATCAAATGTACCTCCACCTAAATCATAAACGGCAATTTTTTGATCTTTACCTTTTTTATCAAGACCGTAAGCAAGCGCTGCTGCTGTTGGTTCGTTGATAATACGCATTACTTTAAGACCTGCAATTTCACCAGCTTCTTTTGTAGCTTGACGTTGTGCATCATTAAAGTAAGCAGGAACAGTAATAACCGCTTCAGTAACAGTTTGACCTAAATAGTCTTCAGCTGTTTTTTTCATTTTTTGAAGAGTCATTGCTGACAATTCTTGTGGAGTGTATAAACGACCATCAATATCCACACGTGGAGTATTGTTGTCCCCTTTTACAACTTTGTAAGAAACTCTTTTCGCTTCAGCAGAAACTTCAGCAAAAGAATGACCCATAAAACGTTTAATAGAAGCAATTGTTTTGGTAGGATTCGTTACCGCTTGTCTTTTTGCAGGATCTCCTACTTTAATTTCGCCACCTTCAACAAAAGCGATGATAGATGGTGTTGTTCTTTTTCCTTCTGCGTTAGGAATAACAACTGCTTCATTACCTTCCATTACAGAAACACAAGAGTTTGTCGTACCTAAATCAATTCCGATTATTTTACCCATTTTTATTTATATTTAATTATAATGTATACTTATTTTAACAACTCATGGTGCTTAAGTCAATCTTTGTGCCAATGCAAGAAGGTCCCGTAAATTGTCAGTTTTTGTTAAAATTGTCGCAAGCTAATCTGACAAACTGACATTTTGGGGGCTTTGTCACTGTTCCAAAAGTTGTCATCCTGAATGTCACCCCCACCATTTCCCTTTTAAGGAGCTGAATCCCGCTATCCGCTGTATCTTTATGTTCCTAAAGAAAGAACATAAAGGATGCCGCTGCTATCGGGGCTAGTTTTTTTTTGAGAATAATCCGAATCGTTTACCAAAACAACATCCGTTTGCAATACGCAACCCTTACGTCGAATTTAAAATCCGTTCATGCACAAATCAAAGTCAGAGTGGACAAACTTATTTTTCCATATAATGTATATTTGCAATTCGTTCCCACAATAACAATTAAAACAAAAAATATGTTTACCCTAGAACAAATCAAACAAGCATACGATAAAGTAAAAACAGAGGCTGATTTTGCCGTTTATATTCAGGAACTAATTGATTTAGGCATAAAAGGATACGACACCTTCATCACTGACGGTCGGGTAGTCTATTATGGTGACACTGATCACGAAGCGAGCACCGATATAAAATACGAGCAACTATCCGTTGCGGCCGTGACAAACAAAGAGCGCTTTATTGAGTATCTTGTCATGCACGAAAGCGGTCAAACCGACTACTATACTTTTTGCCAACAGGCCGCTCAATGTGGAATCGCCAAGTGCCGTATCGATATCATAGAGATGACTTGCACGTATCTTAACACTGAAGTCGACGCGGTTGTAATAGAAAAAATGCCAGTTTAAATTTCTTGAATTTTAAATTATAAACGATCTGGAATCTGGGTCCTCGCAATAAAAATGAAAAAAAGTATTGGAAGAAATTTCAAAAACAGGAACTAAACCAAAAATCAATAACCTAGATATGGAACACAAAGGCAAATCAATTCGTCCGTTCATAGGCGCAAAAAACTACGGAGTTTCACGTCAATTTTACCAAGACCTCGGTTTCGAGGAGATTGTTTTATCAGCAAACATGTCCTATTTCAAGTCAGATACTCTAGGCTTTTATCTACAAGATGCTTATGTCAAGGATTGGATTGACAATACCATGATTTTTATGGAAGTGGAGGATGTAAAGCCCTTTTTCGACGGTCTTTCGGCGCTGGCCCTTCCGTCGAAATATGAGGGTGTTAAAGTCACCCCTGTACGGGAGCAACCTTGGGGAAGCGAATGTTATCTACATGACCCCTCTGGTGTCCTATGGCATTTTGGAGCATTCGTCACGAAATAAAAACCAGTCATCAAATTCGTAAAATAATGACTTTCTACTTTTTTATACTAATTATTTCCTGATTATCAAATATATACAGTAAAAACAATCTTTTTTTTCTACATTAGTGAAAACTACTTTATTATTTTAACACAAATAATAAGATATTGAAATGAAAACTAAGATCGGTATTGTTTTGTCTGGAGGTGGCGCCCGTGGGATCGCTCATTTGGGTATTTTGAAGGCTTTGGAGGAATTCGGAATTGTTCCCTCTTTTATTTCTGGTACAAGCGCGGGTGCCATTGCGGGCGCTTTTTATGCTGCTGGTTATTCCATTCCCGAAATTGTGGACATTTTAAAAAAAGGCCAAATTTTTAATTTCTCAAATATTCTCATCAAAAAGCAAGGCTTGTTTGCAATGAAAGGCTTTCAAAACCTTTATCAGGAGTGTTTTCCAAACGATACTTTTGAGGACCTAAACATTCCGCTATTTGTCGCTGCCACCGATATTTTAAAGGGAGAGATTGTTTATTTTTCATCGGGAAATCTTTCCAAGGCCTTAAGAGCTTCATCCTGCATTCCATTGCTTTTCCAGCCCGTAAACTATAAAGATACCCTGTTTGTCGATGGCGGGGTAATTGATAATTTTCCAACGGAGCCGTTGATTAATAAATGTGATATAATTATTGGAAGTTACGTCAATTCAATCAAAAAAGAGGTTAATGAAGTTCACATGAATAACATTCTCGACCGCTGTTTCCATCTGGCCATGAAAAGCTCTGTTCAAAATAAAATAGATCAGTGTACTTTATACATTGAACCGCCAAACATGAGTCAATTCAGCATTTTCAATCTAAAAAAATCAGACGAAATCTATAATTACGGCTATAATTATGCTCTTACTTTAGAAAAACAAATAAAAGAACTTGTAAGTACTTTATAAAAACATATTGTAAATCAACAACACTATCATAAATTTTTCAACAAAGGATAACTTCAAAACCAAGCACTACTATGGTATAACAAATCGGACTTCATATTGATAACAAAATCATAAAAATACCGAATCAGGCAGTTTCAAAAAAGACATAAAAAAAACGGGAATAAATCCCGTTTTTTTATGATTGTATTTTAAATGACCTTTAAAACTTAAAGTTTAGTCCTGCTGAAAAAGTTGTTCCACTAAATCCAAATTGGTTTACTTCCCAAGCATATTTAAAACGACCTCCTAAGTCAGTAACCACATCTCCTTTAGTATCTATCTCGTCTGGATAAACATTGAATAGATTGTTTACCATAACATTGGCAGATAGAGTGCTTGTGAATTTATAAGCTAAACCTAAGTCTGTAATAACTTTCCCTGCAAAAGTTTGATCTTTTGAGATATCTGTAGCGTGTTGCCAAGTAACTTCACCAAAATAAGTGTTATTGAAAGTAAGACTCGCTTTTTTCAAATCATAATTTGCCCCTAACAATACTTTTGTGTTAGGTCTTGCACTTAGAATTCTACCTTGCTCTTTTCGGTTGAAAATATCATATCCGTTAGCCTTCAAAATACTTGGTGTGGCAATTTGTCCATCGATTTTAGTACTGGCAATATTAGACGCCAAACTAAATGCTAGTTTCCCGTTTCCTAATTCTAAATTTTTGTAATTCAAAACAACATCAACACCTTTAGTTATAGTATTAACTGCGTTGATGAAAAACTTCATACTTGTAATATCGTTAGCAAGTAACACTTCTTCAACTGGGTTTGTTGTCGTATCATCCCCATCAAATCCAACCTCTCCAGAAAAAAGAACACGGTCTTTTACTTTTATATGGTAGAAATCAAGAGATGCAGAAAAATTAGCACCTGATCTAAAAGTAATCCCTGTCGATATATTTTCTGATTTCTCAGCGTGCAATTGAGGAACTCCCAATCCTATAACCGCTGGATCCACATTGTTAAAAGTCCCTTGATTAGAAACTGTACCTCCAGATACAAGCGTTTGAATATTACTCAAATAAATTTGGTGCAAGGCTGGCGCTCTAAATCCAGTGCTGTATGAAGCTCTTACTACAATATCATTATTCAGTTTGTAACGAGAATTAACCTTCCAAGAAAAATTATCCCCAAAATCAGAATAGTTCTCATATCTTAAAGATCCTCCTATCAAGAAAGCCTCTGTCATATCGTAATCCAGCGTAGTGTAAACCCCTACGTTACTACGGTCTTTTTTCAATTCATTTGCAGGCTGTAATCCAGGAAAAGACTGTGCTCCTCCACCTACATAAGACTCCTCTTGACCTGCTCTCGCCTCAAATTGTTCTTTTCTTAACTCTGTACCAAAACCAAAAGTCACTTTGTCAAAAGTTCTGCTGAAATCGGCATTACCCACTACCTGACTGAAAGTATATCCACCAACATTAAATTCTGTAGGACTGTTGGCACCCAAAGACACATTCAACGTATTCCCAACTTTATAATCTACCTTATTAGAACCAGCCGTTAAACTGAAATCCGAATTAAAACCAAACAAAGTAGATCTTATTCCAATAGACCCTAGATTATCAAACACATCCGTGTTGAATGTAGGTTGGAAACCATTATAAGTAGTACCTGCATCGTGCAATAAATTGTTCGGGTCTGAAATCCAGTACGGGGCTCTATACAACGCAAAACTAGTCCCTTTTCTAACATTAATATCTCCAAAAGCGTAAAGTGTAGTTTTATCAGAAAGCGGATATTCAGCGTTCACCACTAAAGCACCCATTTTAGAATCAGGCTGTCCTATAGTCATCCCTAGGTCTGGATTTCTACTCAACCAATCTCCCCATTGTGCATCATCTGCGGCTACTCCAAACAAATCGTCTTTTCCTGGCTTTCCTGCTCTGTTCGTTTTCTTTTGGTCCAAATAAGAAAGATTAAAATTCACGAAACCTTTGTCAGCAATTTTAAATCCTGAGTTAAGGTCCGCTCCAAAATTGAAACCGTCCCCTTGTGAAGTTACTCCTGAAGTAAGACTTACCTCCGTAAAATTAGTTTGTTTTTTAAGGATAATATTAACTACCCCTGCAATAGCGTCAGAGCCGTATTGAGAGGAGGCTCCGTCGCGTAGTACTTCAACTCTTTCGATTGCAGAAAAAGGTATACTTTTCATATCTGTTCCTACCTCACCTTTTCCGGGAGTATCATTGATATAAACCAATGCGCTTTGATTTTTTCTTTTTCCGTTTACCAAAACTAAGGTACGACTTGGTCCTAAGCCGCGCAAATCTGCCGGGTCAAAATGTGCTGTCGCATCAGAAATAGCCTGAGTGCTCGAATTGAATGAAGGAATTTTGTAAGCTAACATTTTGTCAAATGTAACTTGTCCGCTCGATTTAAGATCTTCCGCATAAAGCTTATCGATCGGAACCGCCGAATTTAGTACGCTTCGCACTTTTGACCTATTTCCTGTAACAACAACCTCATCTAAGCTGTTATTTGGATCCAGCTTAAAAACAATTGCAGCGCCAGCATTTGTTACCTCAATACTTTTATTTTGGAATCCTACGTATTTTGCGGTCAATGTAACAGGCAATGCCTTTACATTAATTTCAAAAGCACCGTTACCATCCGTGGTCACGCCTTGCGATGTAGCTTTGTCCACAACATTAGAATATGGCAAAGCTCGTCCATTCTCATCCGTCACGATCCCTTTGATTGTTTGGGCATTCATTGCCCCAGGTCCAATTATCAAAAATAATAGGCCTAAAATAAATTGGTTAAATCTCATAAATTGTTTTTTTGATAGTTTCATAAAGTGATGGGCACAAACTTATGTGTTTTCCTTAAAAAAAACTTAAAATTTTACATTTTTATTTTAATTTTTAGAAATAACACATTTTTTAAATTTAATATTAAAAAGCCCTACAAACATTGCCTCTTGTTGATTTAAAATTCCAAATTATTCCGATGAATGACTCCTCTGCACGAGCACCGGAATCCAACGGCAAGTATAAGTTTAACTATCAGATATTTAGTTTGGTCGAAGCCATTTAATTCGTCGATTCGCTTCTCCCCTGCACTGGCTATAAAAGAAAAATGTATTACTTTTGATCGACAAATGTCAATTATTGCATCCAATCATTTCCAATTGCAATTCGCAAAAAGAGCATCTACTCATAATGCAAAGCTTCGATTGGATTCAATCTGGAAGCCTTTAGTGCAGGGTAATATCCAAAAAAAACGCCCGTGACAAAGCAAACCAGGAAGGAAAGCACCACCGATGATTGGGTAATCAAGGTAGGCCAATGCATAAAATAAGTGACCCCTTTGCTGACACTTATCCCTACGATTACTCCGATCAGCCCTCCAGTGATGCTTATCATAATGGCCTCGATCAGAAACTGCATCAGGATATCGACGCCCCTTGCGCCCAAAGACATCCGTAGACCGATTTCCTTGGTGCGCTCCGTTACCGAAACGTACATGATATTCATAATACCGATACCTCCCACTATCAGCGATATGCCCGCAATGACGGTAAGCAACACCGTCAAGATTTGGCTCGA
>Ga0209001_1000295_pt1 | contig 11229 bp, 8 predicted proteins | sample Rifsed13ft2_FD_184006 | JGI IMG/M metagenome (GOLD analysis project Ga0209001, IMG submission 184006) | Soil microbial communities from Rifle, Colorado, USA - sediment 13ft 2 (SPAdes) (version 2) | ecosystem: Environmental > Terrestrial > Deep subsurface > Rock core/Sediment | place: Rifle...
GAAGTCCTGGCAGAAGAAGAACCGGACCTCGCGCTCGCGGTCGGCGTCATTGGACACGACCAGGCGGCGCAGGTAGAGGTTCTCGTGGAAGTCCACGGCGTCGTTGCACATCACGCGCACGCCGAGTTCCGGGTGGTGGAGACTCACCTGCGTAACGAGCGTGTCGGGTGCGTAGTCGAGCGAGCGCTGCCAGCCGGGATGGTCGATCCAGCGGAACTGTCCGCCCACCCAGACGCCGAAGCGGAAGGGATGACCCGGAGAATGGTCCTCCTGTCCGACGTGCGGCCAGTAGAGGTCGCGCAGTTGATAGGTCTGGTCGAAGTTCACCAGGAGCGAGCCGTTACCGACCGGGATGTCCCGCGGCATCGGTGGGTTTAGCGATCCGGCAGAATCGCGGACATGGGCACCCTATTTCGTGCCGGCCTGCCGTCATCCCGCCGCATCGGTCTCCGGATACGCCACGTCACGCACGGCGGTCGCCTCGGTGCGCAGGCGCCCAAGTTCCTCCCGCACGGCCGCCACGACGTCATCCACCGGGAGCACGTGGACCTCGTGCCGGTCGCGCCCCTTCAGTTCCACGCCGCCCTGCTGCAGCGAGCGTCCGCTGAGGGTCAGGCGCAGCGGCACCCCAATCAGGTCGGCGTCGGCGAACTTCACGCCGGCGCTCTGGTCGCGATCGTCGTACAGCACGTCGGCGTCCGCCGCGCGCAGCGCCGCGTAGAGGGCGTCGGCCTTCGTCGCGGCATCGGGATCGCGGCCGGCCAGCAGGATCAGGTGGACCTCAAAGGGGGTAACGGCGATCGGCCAGCGGAGGCCCCGGGCGTCGTGGTGGGCCTCCGCAATGCAGGCCATCAGCCGCCCCACGCCGATGCCGTACGAGCCCATCACGATGGGCCGATTCTGGCCGTCCGCATCCCGATACTTCGCCCCCAGCGCCTCCGCGTAGCGCGTCCCCAGCTGGAAGATGTTCCCGACCTCCACGCCCCGCGCCAGCCGCAGCGGACTCTCGCAGCGCGGGCACGGGGACCCGGCGTCGGCCTCGGCGATGTCGGTCACGACGTCGGGGGTGAGATCCCGGCCCACATTGACGTTGCGGAGGTGAAATCCCTCTTCGTTGGCCCCGGTGACCAGGTTGGGCGAGGCCGCCGCCAGATCATCGACTACGACCAGTGCGGAATTGCGCGCCAGGCCGACTGGCGACGCGTACCCGGGCACCCCGCCGGCGGCCCGGATGGCCTCGGCAGTGGCGGGCCGCAGCCAGCGGGCCTTCACGGCGTGGCTCAACTTGGTCTCGTTGAGGCTCATGTCGCCGCGGACCAGGCCCATCACGAGAACTTCACGGGTCTCCCGCTCGCCGCCCCGGACCGGCACCGCCGCCGTCAACAGGACGACCTTGGCCGTCCGGCTTTCCGGGATGTTCAGCATGCGGGCCAGCGCCGCGATCGTCTCCGCGCCGGGCGTGGCCACTTTCTCCAGGGTCCCCGGTTCTTCGGCCGGCGGCGCCGGCTTGTGAAAGCGGGCGGCCTGGCGGTTCGCCGCGTACCCGCAGTGATCGCAGAGGACCAGTGTGTCTTCCCCGATCTCCGTGAGGAACATGAACTCGTGCGCCACCCGGCCGCCCATCATCCCGGTGTCCGCAGCCACGGCAGAGACCATTGGCAACCCGACGCGCTGGAAGATGCGGAAGTAGGCCCGGTAATGGTTGCGGTACTGGCGCTCCAGCCCGGCGGTGTCCGCGTCCAGGCTGTAGGAGTCCTTCATCGTGAACTCGCGCACGCGGATCAAGCCGGCGCGCGGCCGGGGGTCGTCGCGGAACTTGGTCTGGATCTGGTAGATGAGCAGCGGTAACTGCCGGTAAGAACGCACGTCGCTGCGCGCCAGGTCGGCGACGACCTCCTCGTGGGTCATGGCCAGGACCATGTCCCGCCCGGTGCGGTCGGCAAACCGCACCAGTTCCTCGTCGATGTCGTACCAGCGCCCGCTGCGCTGCCAGAGTTCGCCGGGGTGCACGACCGGCATGGTGATCTCCTGCCCGCCGATCGCGTCCATCTCCTCGCGGATGATCTGCTCGATCTTCCGCATGACACGCACACCGAGCGGCAGATAACTAAAGATTCCCGCGGCCAGTGGGCGGATGAAGCCGGCCCGCAGCAGCAGCCGGTGGCTGGCCACTTCGACCTCGGCCGGCGCCGTGCGCAGCGTTTCGCCGAACAGGTGGGACAGCCGCATCAGTAGGCCCGGGCGTAGTAGACGGTCGCCTCCGCCGGCTGCCCGCAGACGATGCAGTTCCCCTGGGGCCGATCATCCAGCGGGATGACGCGTGGCGAAGCGCCGGTCCGGTCGCGAATGGTGTCTTCGCAGGATTGGCTCTGGCACCACCCCACGCGGACAAAGCCGCGGCGGGCTTCGATCAGCGCCGCGATCTCGTCCACGCTCCGCGCGTCGCTGATGTGCTCGTCGAGGAAGTACCGGGCGCGGCCGAGCATGTCGCTCTGGATCTCCGCGAGCGCTCGCTCCACCGTCTCGACCAGCCCGTCCTCAGAGACGCTGACCTTTTCCCCGCCGGGGCGGCGGGCCAGGACGACCTGCCGGCGCGCCAGGTCGCGCGGACCGATCTCCAGGCGCAGCGGCGCGCCGCGCATCTCCCATTCGTTGAACTTCCACCCCGGCGTGTACTGCTCGCGGTCGTCCAGTTTGACGCGCACCCGCTGGCCTAACCGCGCGGCCAGTTCCGCCGCGTGCTGCGCCACCGCCCGGCCGTCCTTCCCCAGGATCGGCACGATCACCACCTGGTAGGGGGCGATCTCCGGCGGTAGGACCAGGCCGCGGTCGTCACCGTGCGCCATGATCAGCGCGCCGATCAGCCGCGTCGTCACCGCCCAGGAGGTGGTCCAGACGTACTTCTCCTGATTGTCCTGGTCGAGGAACACCACGTCGAAGGCGCGGGCGAAGTTCTGCCCGAGGAAGTGCGCCGTCCCCGCCTGGATGGCCTGGCGGTCCGGCATCAGCGCCTCCAGCGTGTAGGTGTTGTCGGCGCCGGCGAACCGTTCGCTTGGGGGCTTCACCCCGGCGATCACCGGGATGGCCAGGACGTTCTCCACGAGGTCCTTGTAGATGTTGAGGATCAGCCGGCACTCCGTGTCCGCATCGTCGCTGGTGCGGTGCGCGGTGTGCCCCTCGTGCCAGAGGAACTCACGGGTGCGGAGGAAGAGGCGCGTCGCCTTCTCCCAGCGCACGACGCTGTTCCACTGCAGCAGCAAGAGCGGCAAGTCGCGGTAGGACTGGATCCACTTGGCGTACATCGGCATGATGATCGCCTCGGAGGTGGGGCGCACCGCCAGCCGCTCCTCCAGCGGCTCGTCCCCGCCCTGCGTCACCCAGGCCACCTGTGGCGCGAACCCCTCTACGTGCTCGGCTTCCTTCTTCAACAGTCCCTCCGGGACGAGGACGGGGAAGTACGCGTTCATGTGGCCGGTAGCCTTGAAGCGCGCGTCCAGCCAGCGCTCGATGCCCTCCCAGAGGGCGAAACCGTAGGGCCGGATGACCATCATGCCGCGCACCGGCGAGTAGTCGGCCAGTTCCGCCCGCAGGCACACCGCCGTGTACCAGTCGGAGAAGGCCTCCGCTTTGCTGGGGATCTCCTTGACGTATTCCATGGTCATGGTAGTTCGACGCTCCTTCGCCCAAACAAATACACCCCGCCCGGAGGGACGGGGTGCGCCCGTGGTACCACCCTGATTCCGGCACCCTCTGCGGTACCGGCACTCTCACCCGGTCACGGCGGGTTCCCGGCGCGGCCTCGGCTAAGGCTCACGCTCGGCTCGGAGGCTGGGTTCGGCGCAGCGCGCGGACCGGGCTCACACCCTCCCCGGATCGCTCGTCCGGACGCGGGCGCCTACGCGCCCTCCTCATCGCCCAAGTACCCCTATTTGTACCAACCCGGCCCGGGGGCCGTCAATGCGGGCCGCCGGTCGCCCAGGGGCGCGTCCGCGGGCCGGGGGAACCACCGCCGGAGTCCAGACCGGTCAACCACACCGCGGCAGCTCGATTGTGATCGGGGCGTTGAAGTCGTAGTAGTCGACCACGGCGGTGGTGTTGCCGCCGCTGTCCATGACCTCCAGCCGCCGCGGCAGGCCGGTCTCGACCAACACGTGGAGGCGCTGCGTCGTGGGGCGTCCCTGGACGACCTGCGTGTACTGATATCCCTGCGTCCGGGTCCCCTCGATAGAGGACTCGCCAAGGCGCGTAATCGTCACCTCATCCGGGGTCGCCGGCTGCTGCGGCCGCAGCGATGCCGCCTGAGTGGGGGGGACACACTGCCATGTGGCGGGGATGCCGGGAGAGAGAATCCGTAGTCGGGTCTCGCTTCCCACGGTGATGAACTCGAAGGTGACGTTGCCCATCTGCTGCACGACGCGCAACCGGTCGGGCGGGACGACCTCGTTGACCACCACCGTGGTCACGCCGGGCGCCGTAATGCGGGCCCGGTAGGAGCGGAGCTTCCCCAGACGGTCAAAGGCCGCCTGAACCTCCTCCCAGGCCCGGGCGTCTCCGTTGACCTTCGTCTGGGCGCTTGCGGCGGCGGCGGCTAACAACAGCAGTACCACAACCGCCGGCACACGTCTCACCATCAAACGCATCCCCCTGATTGAAGACCAGCGGTGGCTAACTTCGGGTGGCGGCGCCGCCATTCCTGGTGGGCGGCAGCTGGACGAGCAGCCGCTCCGCCGGGGCGAACCCAATGTTGAAGGCCACTACCCGGGCCTCCGCGTCCAGGATCACGGTACTGGGGACGCTGAAGATCCCGAAGGTGCGGGCGATCTCCCGCTCGGTCAGGACATCGACCTCACGGATTTCCACCCGATCACCCAGGCGGGCGGCGAGTTCCGCCAGCGCCGGACGCTGCGCGGCGTGACAGGCTGCACAGTCCGCCGACGTGAACGCCAGCACCAGGGGGCGGCCGGACGGCGTCACGCCGGGGGCCCGGCCGCGCCGCAGGCGCGCCGTCAGCACGCGGGGACGCGTCGCCGCCCAGAGCGCGACCAGTACGGCCACCAGCAGAATCACGCTGAGGACGAGCAATCGCTCGCTCATGCTATAGGCTCTCTGCGCACCAGGCCGGCGCGCCGCAACTGGTAGAAGAGGAAGCAGCCGGCGCAGAAGTTCCAGAGGACGTTCACCGCCGCCAGCACGGCGACGAGCGCGGCCAGCGCCCAGCCCACGGCCGCAACTCCGCCGTAGAGCGCGGCCGCCGCAGCCACGAGGAGTACGCCGCCCACGCCCTGCGCGAACCGGTGCGGCGCGGGTTCGTCTGCCACCAGGTTGGAACGGACGATGCGCAGCGGCAGAATCACAGAGCGGTAGGCCAGGCGAATCGGGCCCCACACTGGCCAGGCAACGTTGGCCAGCAGGACCGCAGCCAGCAGCGGAACCAACCAGACGAGATCAAAAAGCCAGGCGATCGCGACCGCCAGAACGATGGTCACCTGACCGAACTTGATGGCGTTGTGATCAACCTGCGCGCGGGCCATGGCCACACCTCCGTCAAGACGCGATGAAGTAATCGCGGCGGAGACCGTGGCGGCCTAGGTTTGGGGAGTCTGACGTCAGGCGGTTAGGCCTGGGGAAGGGCGAAGGCACGCCACGGCCTCCGCCCGGGACAGATGCACTGCCGGGGCGCGTACGGGCTGAACTGCAAGGATGCGTTCACCGACGGTTTTGCTCGCTGGGCGTGTTGGTTCTCAAGGTAGCACCGGCGGAGTCGTTGTCAAGCGCGCTGCAGGACCCCGCGCACCCAGGACAGCGCCTCTTCCACCATCTGATCGGCCGCGGCGCGGTCGCCCGGAGGCGGCGGAGGCAACGGCGGCCCGAAGATCACCCGCACCCGCGCCGGCCGGGGAATGTAATGCCCTAGCGGCAGCGCCCGCGCCGTCCCCAAGATGGCCGCGGGGACGGTGGGGACGCCGGCCCGCGCGGCGATCACGCCGGCACCCGGCTTCAGCGCCCCGCCCTCCGGGGAAACCCGGCCCTCGGGGAAGATCGCCACGAGCGCCCCCGCCTCCAGCGCCCGCACAGCCTCTTTGACTACCGAAAGGTCGACCTGGCCGCGGCGCACGGGAATCGTCCCGTAGGCGCGCATCGCCCACCCCACCAGCGGCATCGTCAGGAACTCGGCGGCGCCGACGAACAGCGCGCGCCGGGGGAGCGCCGCCCCCAGCACGACCGGGTCGAAGGCGCTGGGGTGATTGGAGACGATGAGCGCCGGACCCGGGGGGATGTGCGCGGCACCTTCAATCCGGAAGCCGAAAAACAGACGCAGCAGGAGCCGGACGGTGTGGTAAGTCAGCCGGTAAAGCGGAGTTTCACGCGGGACCAACTACTCGTCGGCGCCGGGATTGGCTTTGGGCTGCAGTGCCTGTTCGGCGGGGTCGGCGGCCTGAGGGCGAAACCCCGGGATCATCTGCGCCACCGCCCGAAAGAGCACCGCAAGACCGGCCACCGCCCAGGAGAGCGGCTTCAGGATGTAGATGAAGAGGAGGTCGACGTACCCGAGCGCCCGCTTCAGCCAGATCAGCCGGCGGCCCAATCGCTGGAAGGCCGCGCTGCGCCCGTACCAGAGCGTCAGGACCAGGATGGAGAACGAGATGAGGAAGCGCTGCACGTCGGAGGGGCGGACGTGATAGCCGAACCAGGCGAAGGCATCCTCCACGATCAGCCCGAGCCCGATGCTCAGCACCAGCAGATATGCCGCCGCCTCCAGTACCGGATAGCGTTCGATCAAGTAGACGAAGATACCGGCGGCGAAACGCATGGTGACGATGCCCAGGGCCACCCCGGTCATGACCACCCAGAACTCCCGCGAGAGCGCCACCGCGGCGACGACGTTGTCCAGGCTGAAGGCCAGGTCGGCCAGTTCCACCGCCAGGACCACCGACCAGAAGGTGCGTCCCATTTTGGGCAATGGTTCCCCGCGCGCCTCCGCGGCGGCCGCACGCGCCTCGGCCGGCGTTTCCCCCAAGTGGTCGACGGCGAGCTTGATCAGGTAGAGGCCGCCCAGCAGCAGCAGCCAGCGGTTCTGGATCACCCAGGTCGCGATGAAGAGCATCGACCCGCGGCCGAGGTACGCGCCGAGCAGCCCGACCTTCAATGCCGCCGGACGCTGCCCGCCGAGCAGGCGGTGGATGGGTCGCTGCAGGAAGCGCAGGAAGCGCGGCCAGGGGATCGGGTCGTGCCGGGGCAGATGCGAGACCATCGCCCCCAGCACCGCGGCATTGTCGATGGAGAGGATGCCCTCCAGGTAGATCAACTGGAGGACGATCAGCAGGACGGAGATGAAGTCGCGATCCACTCTTTGAGTGTACCCTAGGCGGGCACGCGCCGGAGGCGTCAGATGTACAGCGTGCGGAGGAAGAACAGACCCAAGAGCAGGGCGAGCACCGCCAGCGTGGCCAGGCCAAAGACTTCTTCAAGCACCGGCACGTGCAGCACGACCGCCACGATGAGCCCGGCCACGGAGAGGATGAGGAAGGCGACCAGAACGCTCAGGCCCCTGTCGATCGGCGTCGGCCCCGCTACCCAAAGGCGGTGTGGTTCCTCGGCCCTTTCCTCGGCCAGATAGTAGGGGACGTCGGCCACCACCGTGACGCGCGTCCCGTGCCGGCGGCGGAAGTACAGAGCCGCTTTCATCATGAACGCGTTCTGGTTGTGTAGCAGGAAGTGCCACCAGCGGGAGGGTACGAACTCGGGCAGCACGACGGTGAGTTGCTGGTCGAAGCCCACCTCCCACTCCAGGTCGTCCAGGTACTGCAGGAACGGCCGCAGCACCGAGCGGTAGGACGATTCCAGAACTTTCAGCGGGACCCCCATGCCCCAGCGCTCCCACTTCGTGCCCACCTCCGCGGTCTCTCGCGGGTCGATGTCCACCATCACGGCGGTCACATCCTGGCTCAGGGACTTCGCGTAGCGCAGCGCCGGGATCACGCCCCGGTTGATCCCGGCAACGGGGACCACCACCTTGTGGTGCAGCATCGCCGCCGGCAGGCGGACCCCCTCCAGCGTCAATTGCCGCGCCACGTCCCGATAGTGCAGCCAGATGCCGCGCATGAACAGAACGATGGCGGGAATGAGCAGGGCGACGATCCAGGCCCCCTGCCTAAACTTGGCCAGCACCACGACCACCAGGACGACGGCGGTGGCCACTGCGCCGAGCAGGTTGAAGACGATGCTGTGGGTCCAGCCCCGGCCGCGCTCCCGCCACCACTTCCGCACCATGCCGCTCTGGGAGAGGGTGAACGAAATGAAGACGCCGACCGCGTACAGCGGGATCAGGGAGTGCGTGCTGGCATTAAACATGTAGATCAGCAGGCCGGAGAGGAGCGCCAGCAGGATAATCCCGTTGGCGAAGACCAGCCGGTCGCCCAGGTTGGCCAGCTGGCGCGGCAGGAAGCGGTCGCGCGCCAGGATCGACGAGAGGCGGGGGAAGTCGGCGAAACTGGTATTCGCCGCCAGGATCAGAATCATCGCGGTAGCCGCCTGCGTCAGGTAATAGGCGAATCCTCCACCAAAGATCGTCCGCGCCAGCTGGGAGACGACGGTCTCATGCTCCAGCGGCACGATTCCCAGGTGCTGCGAGAGATATGTGATGCCGAGAAAGAGCGTGCCGAGGATCCCCGCCATCCAGATCAGGGTGAGGCCGGCATTGCGTGACTCTGGGGAGCGGAAGGCCATGACCCCGTTGCTGATGGCCTCCACGCCGGTCATCGCCGCTGAGCCGGAGGCGAAGGCGCGCAGGACCAGGAACAGAGTAAGGGGCTGAAACAGAGCCGGGGTCTCTGGTGGTAGCCGCGGTGGCACCGGCGGCGCGCCCCAGGTGCGGAGCACGCCCAGGATGACCATCGCCAGTACGGTACCGATGAACAGATAGGTCGGCCCGCTGAAGATCGTTCCCGACTCGCGCACGCCGCGCAGGTTGATGACGGCGATCAAGGCCACGGCGACGAGCGCCAGCGTGACACGGTGGGAGAAAAGGCCGGGGACGGCGGAGGTGATGGCGGCCACCCCGGCGGAGACGCTCACGGAGACCGTCAGCACGTAGTCGATCATCAGCGCCGCCGCCGCGATCAGCCCCGGCCACACCCCCAGGTTCGCATGCGCGACGGTGTAGGCGCCCCCGCCGCTGGGGTAAGCGTGCACGGTCTGGTAGTAGGAGAAGGCGACGATGGCCAGTACGGTGGTGATGGCCAGGGCGATGGGCCAGGCCAGCCGCAGCGCGAACGGTCCGGCCAGCAGCAGCGCGAGTAGGATCTCTTCTGTGGCATACGCGGACGAGGACAACGCGTCCGAAGAAAAGACGGCGAGCCCCTGGATCTTATTCAGCCGCTCATGCGCCAGCCTGTGGGTGGGGAGCGGGTGCCCGATCAGGGCCCGCTTCACGTAGCTTAAGGCCATCGCGCTGCCTCTGGCGTTTACTAACCCTCCGCCGCTCTGGCGTCGGCCGCCGGGGTTTCGGCGGCGCGAAGCGAAGACCGCCGGTTCAAGTATACGGCGGCCGCGATTACCAGCAGCGCCACCCCAACGACGATACCGCGCGTCATTCCCGACAGCGGCTGGATGATCACCGGGGCGATCAGAATCGCCACCAGGTTCATCACCTTGATCAGCGGGTTGAGCGCCGGCCCCGCGGTGTCTTTCAACGGATCACCCACGGTGTCGCCGATCACGCCGGCCTTGTGCGCCTCCGAGCCCTTCCCCCCGAGGTACCCGGCCTCGATCTTCTTCTTGGCATTGTCCCAGGCGCCGCCGGTGTTGGCCATGAAGACGGCCAGCAACTGCGCCGTGAGGATCGCCCCGGCGAGATACCCGCCCAGCGCCGAAGCGCCCAGACCGAATCCCACCAGGATCGGCGCGCCGATCGCCAGAAACGCCGGACTGAGCAGTTCGCGCTGCGCCGCCCGGGTGACGATGTCCACGGCGCGGGAGTAGTCGGGGCGGGCGGTGCCGGCCATCAGTCCAGGGATCTCGCGAAACTGCCGGCGGACCTCCTCTACCACGAGGAAGGCGGAGCGGCCCACGGCGCGGATGAGGAAGGCGGAGACGAGGAAGGGAACCGCGCCGCCGATGAGCAGACCGATGAAGACCTGCGGCAGGTTCACCTGGATGCCGACCTGGCTGAGGGCCTCCGCCACGCGTTCGCCGGCCACGCGGACCTGCTCCACCGTGACGAAGAGGCGCGCCTCATCGACAAACGACCGGAAGAGGGCGATGGCCGCGACGACCGCGGTGGCGATGGCGAAGCCTTTGGTCAGCGCCTTGGTGGTGTTGCCCACCGCATCCAGGCGGGCGACGATGCGGCCGGCCAGCGTTTGCCCGCCCCTCTCCACGCCGGACATCTCGAAGATACCGTTGGCGTTGTCCACGATCGGGCCGTAGGTGTCCATCGCCAGGATGTAGCCTGTCGTGGTCAGCAGCCCGAGCCCCGCCAGGGCGATGCCGTAGGCGGCCAGCGCCACGCTGCCGCCGAAGATCGCCATCGAGCCGAAGATGGTGGCGGCGATGGCGACGATCGCCCAGACGCTGCTCTCCAGGCCGAAGCCCAACCCCGTGAGCAGCATCGTCGCCGGGCCGGTGCGGGTGGCGTAGGCGATCTCGGAGACGGGCGCGCGATCCTCGTGCGTGAAGTACTCGGTGAGCCAGCCGATCACCAGGGCCAGCCCGATACCCATCAAGGTGGCGAGGAAGAAGCGGAAGTCGGGTTGCCCGGTGATCGGGTCTCGCAGGTAGAAAAAGTTGACGATCCCGAAGCCGACGACGGAGACCGCCGCGGAGAGATAGAAACCAAGGTTGATCGGGCGCATCGGATCGCCGATCTCCTCGTCCCGCCCCCGCACGGACCAGGTGCCGATGAGAGAGGCAAACACCCCGATGGCGCGCACCACCAGCGGATAGATGATTAGTTTCAAGGCGAAGGCGCTGGCCGCGGCCGGCCCACCGTAGCGCGTCACGAAGGCCGGGTCGAGCAGGGTGGCCGCGCCCAGGATGATCGCGGCGACCAGGGTGACCTCGTAACTCTCGAAGACGTCCGCCGCCATCCCGGCGCAGTCGCCCACATTGTCGCCGACGTTATCGGCGATGACCGCGGCGTTGCGCGGGTCATCCTCGGGGATGCCCACTTCCACCTTCCCCACCAGGTCCGCGCCCACGTCCGCGGCTTTGGTGTAGATCCCGCCGCCG
>Ga0209001_1000296_pt1 | contig 11226 bp, 7 predicted proteins | sample Rifsed13ft2_FD_184006 | JGI IMG/M metagenome (GOLD analysis project Ga0209001, IMG submission 184006) | Soil microbial communities from Rifle, Colorado, USA - sediment 13ft 2 (SPAdes) (version 2) | ecosystem: Environmental > Terrestrial > Deep subsurface > Rock core/Sediment | place: Rifle...
AGAGCACGATGCCGACGCTCACCCAGAGCAGGAGGCGTCGCACGGGCGCGCCCGGGAGGAGGCCCAGGGCGGTCCCCAGCGGTGCCCCGACGAGCAGTGGTGCGAGCAGGCCCAACCCCACGACCCCGTAGCGGTCCCAGATTGCGGCGGATCGTCCCGTGGCCCTGGCCGTCGCGCGGGACTCCATGGCGAGCGACGAGCCAGGCCCTCGCTCGGTCCCCGAGCGGGGCGACCACCAGTCCGCTCGTGATAGCGCCCAGGGCCGACGCGACCCCCGTCGCTCGCGCAGCGCTTCCTCACGCAGCCGGTCCGGGATCGCTGGGTCGCGCCAGGGCGTGCGGAAGTCCGCCAAGAGCCGCCGTGCGCGACGCAGGCCGAGTTCATCGGGCGGCAGGACCGGCAACGGCTTTGGGCGCTCCATTGCTCGAGTCTGCACGGCGATCGCTGTGGTCGTCAACGCGTGGCGCGTGTGACGATCGAGGCGAGAACGTAGGGCGGTTTCTGCCGTGTAGTGTTCGATCCCGCATGAACCTCGAAGAGCTCCTCCGGCACCACTACCGCCTCAAAGCCACGAGCATCCGGCCCGGGCCGCGCGGCTTTGTCGCCGAGACCCACATCGTCGAGACCGACGGCCCGAACTATTTCGCGAAGCTGACCCCGATCTCACGCTACTCGGCGAACATCGAGAAGGCGCTGCCGGTCCAGAAGGAGCTGCACGACCTTGGCATCCGGCAGATGAGCTACCCGATGCCGACGACGTCGGGTGCGCTCAGCGTGACCCTCGACCGCGACATCCTCGTGGTCTACACATTCATCGACGGCGAGCAGACGTTCGACTATCCACTTGAGGCCTACGTCGACCTGCTTACGCACGTCCACAGGGCCCGAATCACCGTTCCGGCAGGGCGCGAGACCTTCGAAGACCCGACACTGCGGTTGTTCGAGCGCCAACTCGACCAGATCTTGAGAGGCACCTTCGTGGAGCCGTCACAACAGGAGTTCCACCGGGAGATTCGGCTGATTGAGCGCGAGCTGGAGGGCGACCTTAACCGCTACAAGCGGCTGCTCGGTGAGCTGGCCCGGATCCATGACGCGCCGATGGTGGTAACCCACAATGACGCGCCCGGCAACATCCTTCGCGACACGTCCGGTCGGCTCTACCTCATCGACTGGGACGACGTCTTGCTCGCGCCACCGGAGCGCGACACCTGGTTCCACTTGACCACGCCCCAGGCGGCGGCCGCCTTCCTGCCCCTCTACCAACGCGCCTTTCTCAACTACGAGGTCGATCAACGCTTCTACGCCTTCTACCTCTACAAGCGCTACTTCGAGGACATTGAGGGCTTTCTCGGCCGGGTCCTGTCGCCCGACACGACAGCCGAGGCCAAGGCCGAGAGCCTGGGCTACTTCAAGAACGGCCTCGCCTGGGTGCAGGAGCCAGTGCGCGAACTGGCAAACGCCTGATGAGTCGATCATGCCCACGCCAGTCATCCCGATGGGAAGTACATGGCGTTCGTGCGTGATCAAGACGATGGCCGTGGCCGAACTGGTCCCTGCGAATTCCAATCGATCCCGTGAAACGCGGTTCAAGCTTGTCTGTGATCCAGTCGGGCAGCACAACCAAAGGCGTGGGACGGGTAGGTTCAAATCCTCTCGCCCCGATCAGTCCCATCCACGTCGCCCGCCGCTGGGTCACGTGACAGCATGCGGCGGATGGAGGCGATACGACTTGACGGCGCAGCCGATGCTTGGGGCATGACTTCGATCCGCCGCGCCGTCCTGCGGCGCACCCTCGCCATCCTGTTCGCCGGCGCACTGCTGACTCCGACCGCCGCGAGCGGAGCCGTCGTCCCCGCCAACATCCACCTCGGGCTGACGTCCGTCGTCACCGGCTTGTCGGAGCCGTTGCTGGTCACCCACGCGGGCGACGGCTCGGGTCGCCTGTTCGTCGTCGAGAAGACCGGCAAGGTCCGGATCGTCAAGGACGGGAGCCTGGTGGCTGCACCGTTCGTCAACCTCAGCTCCTCGGTCTCGACCGGCAGCGAGCAGGGCCTCCTCGGGCTCGCCTTCCATCCGAGCTACAAGACCAACGGCAAGCTCTACCTGAGCTACACGGATGTCAACGGTAACAGCGTCGTGCGCGAGTATCGCGTGATGGCCTCGAACCCCGACCGAGTCGATGGCGGAAGCGGCCGGACGCTCCTGCGCGTCCGTCAGCCATACGCGAATCACAACGGCGGCCATATCGCGTTCGGTCCCGACGGCTACCTGTACATCGGACTCGGCGACGGCGGCAGTGCCGGCGATCCGGGCGATCGGGCGCAGAGCAAGAACGTCATGCTCGGCAAGCTCCTGCGCATCGACGTCGACAAGCGGACCGGCTCGCTGCCGTACGGGATCCCTCCGACCAACCCATTCGTCGGGCGCAGTGGCATCGACCAGATCTGGGCCTACGGCCTGCGCAACCCGTGGCGCTTCTCGTTCGACCGGGTCACCGGCGATCTGTGGATCGGGGACGTGGGGCAGAACGCCTGGGAGGAGGTCGACCGAGCCCTCGCTGTCCGTGGTCGGAACGCCGGCCGTGGCCTGAACTTCGGCTGGCGAGTGATGGAGGGCGCGCATTGCTACGCGCCGTCGACCGGCTGCTCTCGAACCGCCAAGACGCTGCCCGTGACCGAGTACGGTCATGCCAGGGGACGCTGCTCGATCACCGGCGGGTACGTCTACCGCGGGTCCGCCTACCGGGACCTCGTCGGCGCGTACCTCTTCGCCGACTACTGTTCGGGCGAGGTCTGGTACATCGACCGTGGTGCCGTTCGCGGCACGACCCCGACCCGGGCGCTCACCACGGACGCGCTCATCACCTCATTCGGCGAGGACCAGGCGGGCGAGCTGTACCTGACCGACGCCGCCAGCGGAACGGTCTATCGCGTGACCGATTCGTGAACGATCGCGACGGAGAGCGATACGGCCTGACTGCTTTCGACTCGGTCGCCGCGCTTCCGGTCCGTGGCCCGCACGTTGGCCGCCGGGACCGCGCCGAGCCACTGGCGACACCGACCCGCTCCGGCTGAGCGTCGACCCGTGGGCACCATCGCCAGCGGCCTCGGCTCGGGGACTCGCGGAGGCCGGCCGAGTCCGGCGGCGCTGGGGCCGCCTCGCATCCGAGCGAAGGTCTTGTCGTGAGGAAGGGCACTCGGGCCGCACTCGTCATCTGCGGCACCGTGGCGCTCGCCATGGGCATCATCGGCATATTCCTGCCGGTGCTGCCCACCACCCCGTTTCTGCTGCTGGCGGCCGCCTGCTACGCCCGCGGTTCGGCGCGCCTGCACGACTGGCTCGTCAACAACCGCTTCCTGGGCGAGTACATCAGGGACTATCGCGACAGGCGGGCCATCAAGCTGAACGTCAAGATCTTCGCCATCGCGATGCTGTGGCTCTTCATCGGGATCAGCATCCTTGCCGTTGACCCCGTCTGGCTCAGGTTCCTGCTCGCCGCCATCGCGGTTGCGGTGACGGCGCACATCCTCACGCTGAGGACGATCAGGCCTGGTGGCCCACCGCGGGATGGACACTGAATGTGGCCGGCCTCAGCGCCGTGTCCACCACCGCTCCGCTCGTCGGTTGCCGCTCCTGTCGCTCGCACGATGTTGAGCCTACGCATGCCATCGTATGGGGGAGAGGGCGCCCTAACCTCGGTCTGATCGCCGGCCGGCACCGACCACATCGGCGGTCGGCTCGGATCTCAGCCGTCGCTCCATGATGGCCACCGCCCGCCGCTGGTCGCCCAGCTCCGGGCTCATCCTGGAAGAGAACGGCCGCATGGCGATCCGTCTCGCCCCGCTCGTCCCGCCCGACGCCCCGGCCGATCCATGGAGCGTGCCGGCCGCCGCCCGGGCCGCGTTCAAGTGGGAGCCGGCGCGCACGGCGACGCTTCGTCCGACGGAACTCGCTTCGGCCGTTCTGGCGGCCTTCCGGGGGGCCGTGGGGGCGCTCGCGGAATTGTGATGCCGCCGGCCGGGTAGACTGGCTTGGATGCGCGACATGTTCGATGAGTTCAGGGACGACCTCCGGCGCCGACAGGCCCCGGCGAGCGGCGACCAGCCGGGCGCCCCCGACGACGCGGACGGGCAGGAGGAGCCGCCACCCAGGCCAGCTCGGCGGGGCGGGGGCGGCGCCGGCGGAGGACGTCCCCCGAGCATGCGCCGAGGTGGCCCGAACGACGACGGCGGCGCCAGGGGCGGGCTGCGGCGAGCCGTCCGGCGATTCTGGCTAACATTCCTGCTTCTCGCCGCGCTCTTCATCTTCGGGCTGCTTAGCTTCGGCCTGGACCTGTGGACCGACGCGATCTGGTACTCCAGCGTCGGCTACGAGAGCGTCTTCTGGCCCCGGCTCGGCGCCTCGGTCCTCCTGTTCGCCGGTGGCATCGTCGTGGCCGCGGTCGTCCTGCTCGGCAACCTCTGGCTGGCCGGGCGACTCGCTCCCACGGGCGGTGGCGAGGGTGGCGCCATCCGCGGCTTCTTCGAGCGCATGTCGGAGGCGGCCCGCAATGCCGAGCGCGGGCGCTTCGGTCCGGGCGGCTTCGGTCCGGGTGACCCGTTCGGTCGTGGTCCGGCCGGTCCGCGCCCGGTGGGCCCCACCGTCGCGGAGATCCCGGACCTCACGCCGATGGCGACCCCGATCCTGATCGCCCTCGGCCTTTTCGCGGCCCTGCTGATCGCCGGCGGCATCGCCTCGGACTGGGAGACGATCCTGCTCTGGCGCAACCAGGTGGCCTTCGGGTGGCCGGACCCCGTGTTCGGCCGCGACATCGGCTTCTTCCTGTTCGACCTGCCCTTTCTCCGGCTGGTCCAGGGAGCGCTGAACGGCCTGGTCCTCGGTGCGCTGGCGATCGCGTTCGCCCGCTACCTGGCCTCGGCGGTGCGGGGCGGCGAGGTGTTCACGACACCGGTCCGCGTCCACCTGGCCGTGCTCGGCGGGCTCTACCTGCTCTCGACCGCTGCCGGCTATCAGCTCGACAAGTTCGAGTTCGCCTACACCGCCAACGGTGTCGCCAGCGGCGTGAGCTACACCGACGAGGCCGCCCGCTTCCTCGGCCGCGACGTCCTGACCGTCATCTCGGCGCTCACCGCGGCCTTCCTCGTGGGCGGGGCGTTCACCCGCTGGGTGGTGCCGCTGGTCATGGCCGTCCTGATCTGGTTCAGCGCGTCGCTCGTCCTGGGCACCCTCTACCCGGAGGCGATCCAGCGCTTCACGGTGGATCCCAACCCCTACCAGAAGGAAGAGCGATACATCGGCAACAACATCGCGATGACCCGCCTCGCCTTCGGGCTGGACGGCTGGGAGACCCGCGACTACAAGGGCGACCAGGCCCTGACCGCCGAGAAGATCGCCGACGAGGCGGCCACCTTCGGCAACGCCCGGCTGTGGGACTACCGGCCGCTGGGCGACACGCTCGACCAGCTCCAGACGGTCCGCCAGTACTACGACTTCTTCGATGTGGACACGGACCGCTACGACATCGGCGGCGAGCGCCGCCAGGTGATGCTCTCGGCCCGCGAGCTGGCCCTCGAGAAGAACCCCAACGCGATCGGCTGGCTGAACGAGCGGATCATCTACACCCACGGCATCGGCCTGGCGATGGTCCCGGTGAACGAGGTCGTCAGCAACGGCGAGCCGCGCCTGTTCATCCGCAACCTGCCGCCGGTCTCGTCCGACGGGGCGCCCGTCGTCACGGAGCCCCGGATCTACTTCGGCGAGCGACCGACGATCGACTATGTCATCGTCGGCGCGAAGCAGCCCGAGTTCGACTTCCCGCAGGGGAGCCAGCAAGCGGGCGGCGAACAGGCGATCGAGACCCGCTGGTCCGGGACCACCGGGATCCGGCTGGACCGGACCCTCGAGCGGCTGCTCTTCGCTCTTCGCTTCCGCGACCTCAACCTGCTAATCAGCGACCAGGTCACCAACCAGAGCCAGCTGCTCTTCCGTCGATCGCTCTTCGACCGGCTGCCGCGGATCGCGCCGTTCCTGCGCTACGACAAGGACCCGTATCTCGTGGTCACCGCCGAGGGCCGCCTGGTCTGGATCGCCGACGCCTACACGGTCTCGGATCGTTTCCCGCACGCCCAGTCGTTCTTCCCGACGAGCTTCGTGCGGACGGGGCTGGACCGGGCGCCCTTCAACTACATCCGCAACAGCGTGAAGATCGTGATGAACGCCTACGACGGGCGGATGAGCTTCTATGTCGCCGATCCCTCGGACCCGCTGGTGCAGGCCTACGGCGGGATCTTCCCCGGCCTGTTCCGCCCGCTCGACGAGATGCCGGCCGATCTCCTTCCCCACCTCCGCTACCCGGAGGAGCTGTTCAACGTCCAGACGGCGATGTACGGCCGGTACCACGTGGAGAACACGCTGACCTTCTTCCAGCAGCAGGACCTCTGGACGACGCCGCTGGGGCAGGGAAGCGAGCAGAGCCTCCCCAGCGAGGCGTACTACGTGATCATGCGGATGCCCGGTGAGGCGGACGACGAGTTCCTGCTCCTCCAGCCGATGGTCGCCCAGGGGCGCCCGAACATGATCGCCTGGGCGGCCGCCCGCAACGACGACCCGCACCGTGGCCAGGTCCGCGTGTACCGCTTCCCGGCCGACACGACGATCTTCGGCCCGGCCCAGATCGAAGCCCAGATCGACGCCGACCCAGTGATCAGCGCCCAGATCACCCTCTGGAGCCAGGCCGGCTCGACGGTCATCCGGGGCAACCTCATCGTGGTCCCGGTCCAGGACTCGATCATCTACCTCCAGCCGGTCTACCTCCAGTCCACCGCCGCGAAGTTCCCGCAGTTCCAGAGGATCGTCGTCGCCTCGCCGAGCGAGGTCGTCTGGGCCGAGACGCTCGGCGACGCGCTCCGTCAGCTCCTCGAGATCGAGGGCGGGGGCCCGGGTCCGGGTCCCTCACCCGGGCCCACCCCATCGCCGGGTCCCGGACCGGTGCCCACCCCCCGGCCGTCGCCCGGACCGGGGACCACCCCGCCGGCCGGCGATCTCCAGGGGCTGATCGACTACGCCAACCTCCACTTCGAGCTGGCGCAGGCCGCGCTGCGCGACGGCGACTTCGCCCGCTACGGCGAGGAGATCCGGCTGGTCGAGGAGGCGCTCCGCCAGCTGCAGCTCCTGGTGGGCGTGAGCCCGAGTCCGCTTCCCTCGGCCGCGCCCGCGCCGTGACGGAGGCCGGACCCGTGGCCCTCGTGGCGGACGGGCCCGGTGCCGGCGCCCCGGGAGCCGTCCCGGCGTCCTGGCGCGATGTCCTGATCGGGGCGCTGGTGGTGTCGTGGTTGCCGACCTCTCGTCGAGCTCCGGCGCCACTGATCCCGGGCAGGGCCATCCCATCGTCGACTGTTATGTCCCCGACCGCGGCGCCCTCCCCGTCGAACGTGCGCATACTGTCAGCTTCGCTGGCGCCAGTCCCCACCCGGCGCCGGAGTCGGCGCTGTGCGACGTCTACGGCGGACGAGCCCAACAGCGGATCACCGCAGGACCAGCCTGTCGGGTCTCGCGATGGGTCCGGCGGGCCTCGTCGCCGTCGGCCAGACAAGTCTCGCCTCGGGCGGCTCCCGCTCGGTCGTCTGGATCCTTCGGTAGCGCCCCCGCTCGGCGGATTCGCTGCGTCGTGACAGCCTGAGGGATGGCGACGGGGTTCTCGCACCAGCATGATCGTACCTCGTGACTAGCCGGCCGCGCCGTCCCTTGGTGTCCCCCGGGCCACCCCAGGCGACCGCGGCCGGTGGCACGGTGCCGTTGGTGACGGCGTGCGCTACTCGAACGCTGCGTCCCCGGCGCTCAGCACGGCGCTGCGGATCGTGGCCGGCCCCGCGTGGGTCACGAGGAGTGCCTCCAGGTCCGCGAGCGCCCGCGCGACGTCGCGGTCCGCTGTCTCATGATGGCCTTCGACCGTGACGAGGATCTCGGTCGTGTCCTCTCGCGCGGCACTCCCGGCGCTCTGCCGCCAGCACCAGCGGCGGGCGCTCACGACGTCCGCCTCATCGGCGAAGATCACCTCGCCGGGCTCCGGGTGCGCGGTCTGGCTCGAGCCGAGGTCGACCCAGCGCTCGTCACCGCGGGCGAACCGGACGATCGTGCCGCCGGAGATCCCGCGCTGGTCGAAGATCGCGACGGGCAGCGCGTAGCGGATGCTCACGAGGTTCGCGAGATCCACCAGCGTCCCGATGGACGGCAGCTCGCCCTGCTTCGTCAGGCGCCGCAGGAGTGCCTCGGCCGCCGAGCGGTACTGCGTCGGATCGACGCCGAAGCCGCGGAACACCTTGCGCCAGGCCGCAAGCGTGGGCAGCTCGCTGAGGGGCGTCTCGCCGATCCGCGTGCGTACCGCGCGCGTCTCGTCGTGGAAGGCTGCGGCGAGTCCGGGCGGCGTCGGGTCGTTGTGGACGCCGGTGGCGTGGATGGCGCCGCCGACGACCGCCGGGAAGCGCGCGATGATGCCCGGGTCATAGCGGAAGTGCGCCACGCGACGAGTCTCGCACACTAGGCGCCTCAGGATGGCGCTCCTGGGCGGTCACGCACGATTCTGAGCCTACGCATGCCATCGTGTCGGTGGATCGTGTCGACGAAGCTGGCACGGCCGGCACAAGAATGCCCGACCGCGATGGGCAGACCGCGAACCTCAGCCGAGTAGGACAAGCCCAAGCACCGCATCCAGCGACGCCGGTTCGTGGTTGCCGGGGACCGGGTGGGTCCGGTCGTGGAACGGGCCCCAGGTCGGGTCATGGCAGCCCCTTGATCCGCGGCCGAGCCGTTCTTCAGGCGTTGTCGCCGGCACCGACCAGCACCGCCCCCGATGCCGAGGGTGTCGGTGTGGGCTACGGCGGCGGAGGTGGCGGCGTCGTGGCTGCGACCGGCGTCAGGACGACGAACGCGTCGAGATCCACCCTCGGATGGCCGGACGTCCCGACCGCGCGGATTTCGATCGTGTGACGGGTCGAGGCCGACCAGGTTCGGGTGAAGACCATCAGTCGGGCGGCCGGGGTTGGCCGGTAGGTGTCGACATTGCCCGCGAACGTCCCGTCGACGTAAACGTGCGCGACCCCTCGTACCGGGCTCTTCGCGGCGACCCAGGCGAACGAGTTGCCGGTGAAGGTGAAACGCGCGATGCCGCCGACCGTGCGCGTCGATCGGGCGGCACCGCCGTCGTACGACACCGAGGTGGTCCGGCTCCAGGTGCCCCGCACGAACGACAGGGCGCGGGTGGCCTCCTGAGCCACGGCAAGGCGGAAGGCGCCGGCCGGTTTCCAGGCTCCGACGTTGCCAGCGACGTCCACGGCTCGGACCTGGAACTGGTACGTCCGGTTGCGGGTAAGGGTGAGCGCCGCGGTGCGTGCCGAGGGCGACGCCTTCGGCATGGTCGTCCAGGCATGGCCGTCCACGCTGCGCTGAAGCTCGTATGACGCCACCCCCGATCCGTCGTCGGTTGCGGCATCCCAGGCAACCGTGACCGGCACGCCCGTGCCGATCCCTCGGTCAACCGGGAGGGTGACGCGCGGCGTCTTCGCCACGGGCGCGGTCGTATCGGCGAGCACGGTGATCGGGGCGGTGCCGGTGACGCCGTCGGCGGTTACGACGACCTGCCCGGTGCCTGGGTCAGTGGCGACGAAGTGGCCGTCTGCATCGATCGTTCCGATCGGCGCGCTCAGCGACCAGCTCACCGGGCCCGACGCGAGCGGAACCGGGTTGTAGCCCGCGTCCATCCCGCTGACCTTGAAATCGATCGTGCTGTTCCGATAGACGCTCCGCGACCCGGGCTGAACGTTGAGGACGGACAGCGGGCCGGTGGGCATGCTGCTGATGACCTGGATGCTGTTGGTGACCGGCCGCTCGAAGCCGTCGGACGGCCGGTTGACGAGGACCGGGCCGTCCGTTCCCGCCCGGCGGATGGCGAGCGACGAGGAACCGCCGCCATCGAGGTTGATCGCCGAGACGGCCCCACGCTCGAGCATCAGCTCGGCCAGCTCGGAGAGCAGGACCCCTGCGCGTCCGCCAACCTCACGCCCACCGACGGTCGCCAGGATCATGCGCCCATCGGCGGTGAGGCCGATCGCGCTCCGCGCATGGATCTCGTCGGCGCTCGGCGGATGCGGCGTGATGCTGACGACCCCATCGCGGATGATCCACTCGCGCCCGCCGACTGCCTGCTGGATCGACTCCCAGCCCGGTGTGATGGTCGTCGACAGGGTCACTGGTTCGCCCGGGAGCAAGGTGCCGAGCGTTGACGACGCCGGCACCGTGACGACGACGGTTCCAGGGTCGATCGGCCAACCCCCTTCGGCCGGCCTCACGGTCGACACGAACCCGGTCCACGTGCCCGACGGCCGCAGCGGCAGCGCCAGCCCGCTGATGACGACGTCGATCCCGGAGGCGGCACTGCTCGTCCGGCTGTCGAAGTGCGGGGTGTACAGGACGACATCGCCGGCGCGCCGCAGTTGGTTGACCCGGTTGATGACGAACTGGCCGGCGGAGGTCGTGCCGAGCATGATGCTGACGAGAGGCGAGCCCAGGATCGGACGACCGTCCGGACCGACGCCGAAGGTCGGCCGGCCGGTGGTCCTGGCGGTCACGAGCTCGCCCGCCTCGACGTGGAGTCCGTTGGGGGCGTCCTCCATGTCATTCGAGAAGCCGGCCCACACGTCACCGTTGATCGCGGCGATGACCCGGTGGCCCTCGACCGAGCGGCTGATCGCCTGACTGCTCGTGCGCTCGAGGCCCGTCACCCGACCGTTGGACAGGGAAGCCTCGAAGAAGATCGCCGGATTCGACTGATCGACCTCCACGAGGTTGACCGCCTGACTGCCGGCGGTCGTCGACAGCCGACCCCAGTCGTGGTCCACGCCTGGCGCGAGCGGCTCGCGGCCGGCTGAGGTGTACGCGGCGACCACGGCCGCGGAGACGGGGTTCGCCGGGAGGAGCGAGAGCGGCGCGCCCGCAACGATCAGCGCCAGGGCGAATGTCGGGGCGGCGAGGGGCCTCGGCAGTCTGGGCAACGATGCTCTCGTGCGGGGACGCTGGGTGACGGGACGGAGCCGCGGGCTTGCTGGCGGTCAGCCTACGGCATTCGCCGAATCGGGGTGGCCCCCCGACTGGTGTCAAGCTCACCGACTACGATGCGGAGGCAGCAGCCTGAGCTGGCCGCGATCGGCCTGGGCCGGCCGGCACTGGCCGGAT
>Ga0209001_1000302_pt1 | contig 11152 bp, 8 predicted proteins | sample Rifsed13ft2_FD_184006 | JGI IMG/M metagenome (GOLD analysis project Ga0209001, IMG submission 184006) | Soil microbial communities from Rifle, Colorado, USA - sediment 13ft 2 (SPAdes) (version 2) | ecosystem: Environmental > Terrestrial > Deep subsurface > Rock core/Sediment | place: Rifle...
GCCGCGCTCGCAGCCCATGCCCGGGGATCCATTCCCGTGGGACATGGCCCCGGCGCCAGGAGGACCCGCAGCCGGCGCTGGACGGGCCCGCGGCCGGGCCTGGGTCCGAAACCATGCCCGTGGGACATGGCTCCAGCGCCAAGGGAGCCCGCGGCCGGCGCAGACGGGCCCGGGGCCGGGGCTGGGCGTGAAACCATGCCCGTGGGGCATGGCGCCGCCGCCAGGAGCGTCCGCCTACTCGAGGAACAGGACCAGGTTCTTCCACCAGCGGTACAGGGCGTCGTAGTCGGCGTCTGCCCGCGTCGCGAAGGCAAGGACACGCCCGCGATCAAAGGTCCAGTAGATCCAGGCATGCTCGTCGAAGCTGCTCTTCGGGAGGCAGGCGACGTATCCGCTCGGCAGCGAGCTGCCGCCGATCGACCAATCGCCCGAGGCTGCCTGGCCGTCCGTGCAGTCGCCCTCGGGGAGCTTGTAGCGCGCCGCGAGATCGGCGATGGACGTGTCGGCAACCGAGGCCGGGTCGACAGTGCCGCCTTCAGGGGGGAACGTCTGGACGTAGACGGCGGTGGCGCCGTCGACGGGTGTGCAGGCCAGGCTCACCTTCGGCGGGGGCGGCTGGACGTCCCAGAACCCGCCCGGCACCGGCGGATCGCCCACGAAGACGGTCGGGATGCGCCCTTCCCAGCCGGCCAGCGCGGTGTCGGCACGGCCACCGCCCCGCACGCACGTGTCCCGTAACGCAGACGGCAGCAGAGCGAGGACGCCCTGCTCGTCGACGTTCGGGTAGCTCGATGGATCGGGCGTCGGCGTCGGGGTCGGCTCAGCGGGTGGAGACACGACAGCCACCGGCGCCGATGGAGACGGCGATGGCGTGCCCGACCCCGAGTCACCGAGGGCCGACGCCAGGGCCAGACCGACGACGGCGACAAGCCCGATCCCGACGACGGCGGCGATGGCGAGGGGGCGCCGACGGACCTGCGGGTCGCGCACCGGCCCCGCGACCACCGCTCCGCCACCGAGCGCGGTGCGCAGGTCGGCGGCGAAGGCGTCGCAGGTCGGGTAGCGGGCGGCCCGGTCCTTGGCCATCGCCGTCGCGAGGACCGTGTCCACCGCTGCCGGCAGCTCTGGCCGCAGCGCGACCGCGGAGGGCACCGGGTCCTTGAGGTGCGCGAGCGCGACAGCGACCTCCTTCTCGCGCTTGAACGGCACCTGCCCGGTGAGGCACTCGAAGGCCATGCAGGCGAGCGCGTACTGGTCGGCACGGGCGTCCACATCGGTGCCGTCGACCTGCTCGGGCGCCATGTAGGAGGGCGTGCCCAGGAACGCGCCCGCGCGGGTGAGGCCGGACTCGGAACCGGCCTGCTTGGTCAACCCGAAGTCGGTCAGGTAGGCGTGCGGGCGATCATCGCCGCCGGCCCGGTCGAGCAGCACGTTGCCCGGCTTCACGTCGCGGTGCACGAGGCCCCGGGCATGGGCGGCATCCAGGGCGCCGGCCACCTGGGTCAGGATCTCGATGCCCACGGCGCTGGGGAGCATCCCCTCGCGCAGGCGCGTGGCGAGGTCCACCCCGTCCACGTAGCGCATGGCCAGGAACAACGTGCCCTCGACCTCGCCGGCCTCGTAGAGGGGGATGACGTTGGGGTGGTCGATCGCCGCCGCGAGCCGGGACTCGCGCTCGAAGCGGGCCCGGAAGTCGGCGTCGTGGGCCAACTCGTCGGGCAGCAGCTTCAGCGCCACCTTGCGCCCCAGCTCGCGCTGCTCCGCGAGGTACACCACGCCCATGCCGCCGCGTCCGAGGACGGCCTCGATCCGGTACGGACCGAGGGTGGTGCCGAGGCGGGAGTCGGGACGGAGCGTCAAGGTGCGATGAACAGGGCGATCTTCTCGAAGAAGGCGTAGAGGGCAGCCGAGTCGCCACGCTGGTTCGTCGCCTTGACCAGGATGGCATCGTCCTTGTACGACCAGTACACGACCGCATCGCCGGTCTGCACTTCGGTGAAGCAGACGATCGCCCCCATGTCCTCGTCGGCGAGCTCCCATCGCCCGCCGGCCCGTGTCGACGTTGCGCAGTCACCCGGCCGGATCTGGCGTCCTTGCACGATGTTCGAGATCGCTGACTCGGTCGTGAAGCCGGTCGCTCCTGCGCTCAGGCCCGTGAACGTGAACTGGCGGACGAGGAAGGCATTGGCGCCCGACGAGATGTCCTGTGGGCAACTGAGGCTCGCGATCGGCGTCACACCCCTTCCACTCTCCCACTCGACGAGGTTGTAGGGACCCCGCTCGCACGTCGCGGCCACATCGTCGGGCAGAGCGTCGAGAAGCGCCGCCTCGGCCTGGTTCGGGAAGACGTCCTCGGTGGGGCTCGGGAGCGGCGTGGACGAGGCGATGGCCGCCCCACTTGCGCTGGGCGATGGGGTCGCGCCCGGTCCGAAGGCTCCGACACCGAGCAGGACGCCCGCAGCCACGATGATCAGGAGGGCCCCGGCCCCGATGGCCATCGGCACGCGTCGCGAGCGTCGCGCTCCCGCCACCGGGATCGGCTGCGGCGCCGTGGCAGAGATGTCCAGCGCGCCGCGCAGATCGGCGACGAAGGCCACGCAGCTCGCGTAGCGGTCGTCCGGCGCTTTGGCCATGCCGCGGGCGAGCACGGCATCGACGCGGCTCGGCAGCTCGGGTCGGAGCTCCTGCGCGGAGGGCGGAGCATCACGCAGTTGGGCCATCGCCACCGCGATGTCCGACTCCCGTTCGAACGGGACCGTACCCGTTAGGCACTCGAAGGCCACGCAGGCGAGCGAGTACTGGTCCGCCCTGCCATCGACCTCGCGGCCTTCCACCTGCTCGGGCGCGATGTAGGCCAGGGTCCCGGCGAAGGCACCGACCGCCGTCAGGCTCGACTCCGAGCCACCGCGCTTCGTCAGCCCGAAGTCGGTGAGGTACACGTGATCCCCGCCGTCGGCGCTCGAGCCGGGCGCGATCAGCACGTTGGCCGGTTTGACATCGCGGTGGATGAGCCCGCGCGTATGCGCGGCATCGAGGGCGGCGGCCACCTGCGCGAGGACCTGGATCGCCTGCCTGGGCTCGAGCGGCCCGGCGCCGAGTCGACTGGCGAGGTCGGCGCCTTCGACCAGGCGCATGGCGATGAAGAGCACGCTGTCGGCTTCATCCGCCTCGTAGATGGGCAGGATGTTCGGGTGATCGATGGCCGCCGCCATCTGCGACTCGCGGATGAAGCGCGCGCGGAGGCGCACGTCGTCGCTGTACTCGGGAGCGACGATCTTGAGCGCGACCTTGCGCCCGAGCCGCACCTGCTGGGCGAGATAGACGACGCCCATGCCGCCGCGGCCGAGGACGGCCTCGATGTGGTACGGGCCAAGGTCGGAGCCGAGGCGAGGATCGGGACGGCCGGTCATGGGGAGATGAACCGGGCGACCTGCTGGAAGTAGGCATACAGAGCGGCCGAATCGCCGCGTTGGTTGGTGGCTCTGACCAGGACCTCCCGATCCAGGTAGCTCCAATACAGGATGGCGTCGCCCGAGTCTCCGTCCACATAGCACAGGATCGCGCCCTCGTCTTTGCCTCCGACGGCCCAGCGACCGTGCGCCTTCAGGGACGCGGCGCACTCCCCGTCCGGTGCACGCTGACGGCCGGCCAGGTACTCCACGACCGTGTCTGTCGTGGCGAAGACGGTCGGAGAGAAACTGCGCACCAGGACTTCGCTGGCGCCTGTAGCGGCGCTGGGCAGGCACCGCAGACTGGCCACCGGATACTTCGCCCAGCTCGCCTCCCCGACCACGGGGGCTATGGGGTCGTAGGATCCTCGCTCGCAGGTGGCCGCAAGGTCCGACGGCAGCCCAGTGAGGAGCGCCGTTTCGGCCGCGTTCGGGTAAACGTCCTCGGTTGGGCTCGGCAGCGGCGTGGACGAGGCGGCGGCGACGGTGGTCGGACTGGGCGACGGACTAGTTCCGGGCCCCGCACCGCCGGCCGCGAGCCAGACCCCGCCGGCGACGAGGAGGATGGCGGCCAGGGCGACCGTGCCGAGGACGATGCGCCGTCGCGTCGTTGAGCTCGGCGGCCGGGCTCGTGGCTGCGTCGCACTCACCCCGAGGGCCGCCCGCAGGTCGTCGACGAAGGCCTTGCAGTCGGGGTAGCGGTCGTCCGGCTTCTTCGCCAGGCCCCGCGCGATGACCGCGTCGACCGCCGCCGGGAGCTCGATGCGACGTTCATGGAGCGAGGGCGGGGCATCGCGGAGATGCGCATTGATGATCGCGATGTCGGAGTCGCGCGGGAAGGGCGGCTGGCCCGTGAGACATCCCACCGCGATGGCTGCGAGGGCGTACTGATCCACGCGCCCGTCCACCGGCTTGCCCTCGATCTGCTCGGGCGCGATGTACTCGAGGGTGCCCAGGAACGAGCCGGTGCGGGTTAGGCCCGTCTCCGAGCCGCGGTGCTTGGTCAGCCCGAAGTCCGTGAGATAGGCGTGGTCGGCGCGATCGACGCCCTTGCCCGAGGCGATGAGGACGTTGGCGGGCTTCACGTCCCGATGGACGAGCCCGGCCTCGGCCGCGGCGTCGAGGGCGGAGGCCACCTGCGCCAGGAGATGGACCACTTCCCTCGGCTCCAGGGGCCCCGAGCGGAGCCGGTTCTCGAGATCGATGCCGTCCACGTAGCGCATGGCGAGGTAATACGTGCCCTCGATCTCGCCCGCGTCGTAGATGGGGATGATGTTGGGATGGTCGATGGCCGCCGCCAGCTTCGACTCCCGCAGGAAGCGGGCCCGGAAGGCCTCGTCCTCCGCGTAGTCGGGCGAGAGGAGCTTGAGCGCGACACGGCGGTCGAGCCCCGTGTGCGTGGCCAGGTACACGACGCCCATGCCGCCCCGGCCGATGACGGCCTCGATCCGATAGGGACCAAGGTCGGTGCCGAGGCGCGGATCGGGGCGGCCAGTCATGGAGCGTGGACCCCCTAGGCCGTCAGGCTGCGAACATCGATGACGATGACCGTGACATTGTCGGCCCCGCCCGCGGCGTTGGCCAGCCCCACGAGACGGTCCGCGGTCCCTTGCGCGTGGGCGTCGGCGCCAAGGACGTCTGCGATCTCGCCGTCGTCGAGCTCGTTGGTCAGGCCGTCCGAGCAGAGCAGGAGGCGATCACCGGCGTCGAGCACGACCTCGGCGGAGTCGACGTCGAGGTCCGGCACGTGGCCGAGGGCGCGCAGGATGACGTTGCGGCGTGGGTGGTGTGCCGCCTCTTCCGGCGACAGGTAGCCCTCGCGCACCAGCTCGGCGACGACGCTGTGGTCCGCGGTCAGCTGGGTGAGCGTGCCGGCCCGCCACAGGTAGGCGCGCGAGTCCCCGACGTGGGCGATGCGCGCGACACGGCCGCGCACGAGGGCCGCCGTGCAGGTCGTGGCCATGCCGCGCAGGGCGTCGTCCTCCCCGGCCGCGTCGAGGATGATCCGGTTCGCTTCGCGGAGTGCGGCGGCCAGTGCGTCGCCGTCCGCGGCGGCCAGCTCGGGCGCGCGCAGGGCGATCGTCGTGACCGCGAGCCGCGCCGCCACCTCGCCGCCACGGTGGCCGCCCATCCCGTCGGCCACGACGTAGAGCGGCGGCGCGACCGCGAAGGCGTCCTCGTTCGTGGGGCGGACACGTCCACGGTCGGTGGTCCCAGCGGCGGTGATCGTGATGAGCTTCGTGCTCACCGGGTCGTCTCCGGTTGGGCGGCGTCCACGAGCGTGGCGAGCCGCCGTCTGGCGCCTTCGAGCGAGACCGTGCTGCCTTTCCGCTCGAACGCCGCGATCGCCTTCTCCATCGCCGTCCTGGCCATAAGTCGTTCGCCGCGCGCCTCGTCCATCTCCGCGAGCACGAGGTACGCCTCGCCGCGCAGCTGGTACGAGTCGGTCTGGCCGGCCAGACGTGCCGCCTCGTCGGCCAGGCGGCGGGCGTCGTCCGACGCGTTCTGCCGTAGCAGCGCTCGGGCACGTGCCATCCGCCATGTGGCCTGTGCGCCCAGATCGTCAGGGGCGGCGGCGGCCTCCGCCACGCGGGTCGCCGTGACCGCCTCGTCCAGACGGCCGAGGCGGACGCGTGCCTCGCCCAGGAGCCCTGCTGCCGTGGCGAGATTGGCGCGCTCGCCCATCGCCTGGAGGTCGGCGACGGCGCCGCCGAGGTGCCGTTCCGCCGTCTCGGCGTCGTCGACGAGGAGCGCCGCGAAGCCGGCCGTGATGGCGCCCTCGGCGGCATCGAGGCGCAGGCCCATCTCGGCGCACAGGCGCCGGTGCTCCTCGAGGTGGCCCTGCGCGGCCTCGGTCTCGCCCGCCATGGCCTCCAGCCCGGCCAGGGCGAGCAGCACGGCCCGCTCGACTGTGCGGTTGCCGGCGGCCTCGGCGCGGATACGGCGACAGCGCTCGATCGCATCGGGCACGGGGGTCGGGCCGAGCAGGCCGGCGGTCGCCAGGAGCCCGAGGCTGCGGGCCTCCTCGCGCGCGTCGCCCGCGGCTCGGGCGTGCTCGATCGCCTGCTCCAGCTCCTGCTCCATGCTCCGGACGTCGCGCCGCGTGCGATAGACCATGGCCAGTCGCCGGCGGGCCTTGGCCAGCCCAAGGTGATCGTCCCGCGCCTCGAAGAGGGGGATGAGCCGTTCCACTTCCCTTTGCGTGGCCTCGGAGACCCCCGCCGGGTCGGTGAAGAAGAAAAGGTGCAGGCGGGTGAGCGACGTGTAGCTCTGATCTTCGTCGCCGGCCGACTCGGCCGCTTTGGCGGCCCCTTCGAAGACAGCCGCGGCGCGCCCGAACTCGCCCTGCTCGGTGAGCGCGGAACCGAGCGCGGCCAGGAGGCCCGCCCTCCCAGTCGCCTCCGGAGGCAGCAGCGCCGTGGCCCGATCGAGGAGTCCCACGGCGGCGGGCAGATCGCCGCGCGCCAGGGCCCGACGCCCCGCCGCGGCCAGGTGGCCGGCCCCGCGGAGCGCGGCCTCTTCATACTCGCCATCCACGGGGCCCAGCTGCACCCGGTAGCCGTGGGCCTGCTCGAGGTGGTAGCCAACGATCTCCTGGTACTCGGCCAGGCGTCCTCCGGCCACCCCTTCCAGCCAGCCGGCCAGGCGGCGATGAAGGTCGGCGCGCACCTCCTTCGAGAGCCCGTCGTACGCCGCGTCGCGGATGAGCAGGTGGCGGAAGCGATAGCCATCGTCGCCGAGGGTGGTCGTTCGGTCGGGCCGGATCAGCTCGCGGCGGATGAGTGCCGAGAGCCGTTCCCCGAGCGCGTCGCGCTGCTCCGCTGGCAGGAGCTCCGCGACGGCGCCGCGCCAGAAGACCTTGCCCACCACGGCGCCGCGCTCGACGATGGCGCGGTCGGCTGGAGAGAGGCGGTCGAGGCGGGCGGCGATGAGCGCCGAGATCGTGGGCGGGACGGTCACGCGGGCGAGGTCGCCGATGGGCGCCCAGCGCCCGTCGTCACCGCGCCGCAGGGCGCCGTCGTCGATGAGCATGGAGACGAGCTCCTCGACGAACAGGGGGTTACCCTCGGCGGCGTCGCTGATGCGGCGGCGGATGGCGGGGTCGAGGTCGGCCTGGCCGAGGAGCTGCTCGACGAGGCCCTCGCATTCGACCCCACTGAGCGGCTCGATGAGGATCGTCGTCGCGTTCAGCTTCCCACCGCCCCAGCCGGGGCGGGCGTCGAGGAGCTCGGGCCGGCTCAGGCCCAGCAGGAGGATCGGCGAGTCGCGCGTCCAGTCGGCCGTGTGCTCGATGAGCTCGAGCAGCGTGGGCGCCGCCCAATGGAGGTCGTCGATGACGATCACGAGGGGCCGCTCGCGCGCCAGGGCCTCGAGGAGCTTGCGCACGGCCCAGAACGTCTCCTCGACCGGCGCCTCCGCTTCGTCGAGGGAGAGCGCCTGCGAGATCCGCTCGGCGATGAGGTCGGCGTCCGGGTCCCCCTCGACCAGCGCGCGGAGCCTGGCCCGGGCGGCCGTCGGCGGATCGGCCGGCGCGATCCCGGCGGCGGCGCGGACGATCTCGCCGATCGGCCAGAACGTGATGTTCTGGCCGTAGGGCAGGCACCGACCGCGCAGGATCGTCGCCTCGGCGGCCTCCTGCTCGAGGAAGGCCAGCACGAGGCGGCTCTTGCCGACGCCGGCCGAACCGAGGATCGTGAACAGCTGGCAGGCGCGATCGGTGGCGACGCGCTCGAACGCCTGCGCCAGCAGGCGGAGCTCCCTGACGCGGCCCACGAGCGGGGCGTCCAGGCGGCGCTGGTGGGCCGGGGCGTCCGGGTCCACCGCGAGCAGGCGATGCGCCCGCACGGGGAGCGCCTTGCCCTTGAGGTCGAGCTCGCCCGCGGGTTGCGCATCGATCGCGTCGCGCACGAGGCGGAACGTGGCGTCGCCCAGCAGGATCTCGCCGGGTTGGGCCGCCTGTTCGAGGCGCGCCGCCACGTTCACCGCGTCGCCAGTTACGAAGGCCTGGCCGGCGGAGGGGTCACCGGCCACCACCTCGCCGGTGTTGATGCCGGTGCGCAGCTCGATGCGCACGCCGTGGTCACGCTGCAGCCCGTCGTTGGCGGCGGCCAGCGCCGTGCGCATCTCGGCGGCCGCGCGCACGGCGCGGAGGGCATCGTCCTCGTGGACCGCGGGCACGCCGAAGACGGCCATCACCGCGTCGCCGATGAACTTCTCCACCGTGCCGCCGTGGCGCTCCAGGATCTCCTTCGCCGACGCGAACGTGCGGCCGAGGATGCGGCGCATCGACTCGGGGTCCAGCCGCTCCCCGATGGCGGTGGAGCCGGTCACGTCGCTGAAGAGGATCGTGACGGTCTTGCGGACCTCGCGCGCTTGCCCGGCACCGGGCGCGGCGCCCAGCGCCGCGCCGCAGCTGCCGCAGAAGCGGAAGCCTTCCGGGTTCGTGCCACCACAGGACGCGCACGTGGCCATGCCGGGGAGTTTAGGGCGTATGCGGCCCCGCTCAGCTGTCGGTTAACGGACAGGGCGTCGTGGCCGGCGCTCGATGACGTGGGCCCCGCCTCCCTCGACGGTCATCCACAGGATCCCGGCACCCGGCCAGGGCGCGGTCCCGGTCAGCGCGGCCAGGACGTCGTGTGCGGTGGCCGGGTAGGCGGCCGCGAGGACGTGACCGTACGTGGCCTCCAGGGCGCGCGTCGCCGGGGTCGAGCGGAGCACCAGCAGCCGCGAGATCGTGGGCGGATCGCCCGCGCCCTGTGGCGCGAGGTCGGGCAGGTTGCGCAGCGCCTCGGCCTTCTCCATCGCCCAGCGGAGCTGCTGCTCCAGCCGGCGGATCTGCGACTGCAGCTCGGTCGCGACGAGAAGGTTCGCCGGCTGGTCGGCGAGGACCAGGTCGATCATGCCGCGGACCGGACGGTGGACGGGCACCTCGAGGAAGCGCGCCCAGCGGACGTCGATGAGGGGAAGCAGCGCCTGCAGCATCGCAGCCTGGATGTGGTCGCGGATGGCCGGACCGGAGCCGGGCTCGATCCTGATGCGCAGCCTTCCGCCGAGGGCCCGGGCGATGGCGGCGAGGATCGCCATGCTGGCTTCCACCTCGCCTGCCTCGATACGGCTCAGGTGGCCCTGACTGATGCCGGCCTCAGCCGCGAGCCGGGCCTGACTCACCCCGGCGTCCTCACGTGCCCGGCGGATCTCCAGCCCGACAGCGCGGCGCAGGTCGCGCTGCTCGCGCAGGGCGGCGGGGGAACGGCGCGGGGCGGTCGGTCGCCGTGTGGTGGTTGTTCTCCGGGTGGCCATGCGCACATGAGACCAGAGCGCGGTTCACCGGCGGTCACCGGGGAGTTACGCGCGACTCCATTGCTCCCAGGCATAGCTGCAGCGCCAGGAGTGGACGAAGGCGCCTTCCGGGCCCCTTTCGGTAGCGCCGACGCCATGCTGGGCGCGAATCCATGCCCGCGGGAGATGGATCCGACGCCGAAGGGGCCTCCAGGAGGCCTCGAAGCGGCCCGGAGGGGGTCGGGCAGCCGGCGCCGACGCGGGCCGGGCGCGAAACCATGCCCCGGAGAGATGGATCCGGCGCCCAAGGAGCCCGACGGGCCCGAAGCGGCCCCGAACGGCGCTGATTGGGCGCCCAAGGAGCCCGACGGGTCCCGAAGCGGCCCGACGGGGCCCCGAAGGAGCCGACAGCGGCCCGGAGGGGGTCCGCCGCTCCACCGGGACCATCGGCATGGGTGGACAGCGACACGAACGTCGTCTAGACTCCGCGAACCGCCCAACCGGGAGAAGAAGCGTGGACCTGTCGAACGAGAGCCGCGAGCTCGTCGCCGTCGTCGTCACGACGGACGGTCGGCGTGTGCCCGTGCGCTTCCGCGACACGATCCCCGCCGGCGACCTCGCCCATCTCGACGAGGTGCGGCCGCGCGCGCTCGAAGGTCGGGGCGCCCATGATCGTTCCGCAGAGGAACTGGAGGTTCCTGTCCTCCAGGAAGAAGTTCATCCCCCGCGTTGTCGGCATTCCGTCCTGCGCCGGCTCCGGACCCTTGCTCGTGAGGCTCATCGCGGCCCTCCCATGATAATTCCGCTGATCTCAACCTCTGGTCACGCTGCCGACATGTTACCCTTTCGGCGGCATGACCGACGAAGAACTCCGCATCCGCGGCTATCTGGAAGCCCAGGGGGCCAAGCTCGCGCCCGCGGCGATCATCGAGAAGGTCCGCGTGGCGATGGCTGATCTCCGGGCCGCGGCGGATGCCGTGCCGCCCGGCCGTTTTTCCGAGCGCCCGGAGCCCGGCGAGTGGTCCGCCAACGAGGTACTGGCGCACGTCGTCGCGGCTGGAGCCCACTTCGGCGACACCATCGTGAGCGCCCTCGACAACCGCCCGCAGCCGCCGCGCATCGAAGGGCGGGGCATCGAAGGCGCGCCGGCGCGCACCGCGGCAGCGTGGTGCGACCTCCTGGCCCGGGATCGCGAGGCCTTGTTCGAGCGCGTGCTGCGCGCCGATCCCCTCGCCCAACTCGAGACACCCATCGAGCACGGGATGTTCGGCCCGCTCAACTGGCGGGAGACCCTGCTCTTCATGCGCCTCCACGACCTGGACCACGCCCGCCAGCTCCAGAAGATCGCCGCCGCCCTGACAGCGTCCCGCAGCGCCTGATGCGCGTCGCGATCGCGCTCAGGCTCGCCAACGACGATTGGCAGG
>Ga0209001_1000303_pt1 | contig 11135 bp, 16 predicted proteins | sample Rifsed13ft2_FD_184006 | JGI IMG/M metagenome (GOLD analysis project Ga0209001, IMG submission 184006) | Soil microbial communities from Rifle, Colorado, USA - sediment 13ft 2 (SPAdes) (version 2) | ecosystem: Environmental > Terrestrial > Deep subsurface > Rock core/Sediment | place: Rifle...
AGCGTCGCGCCGCAGCCGCACCGGCTCAAAGGGACGGCCGCGCGCCCGCTCCAGGCGCTGCTGGATTTCCGCCAGCGGCACGTCCAGGATCGCCGCCAGGCGCGGGAGCACCCGCTCCGCGTCGCGCAGTTCCATCGGTAGGACGGAGACCGTGAAGGCGGCGCGGTTGCTGGCGAGCGGCCGGCCCTTGCGATCGTAGAGAATCCCGCGCGGCGCCGGGAGACGGAGATCGCGCAGCCGGTTTTCCTCGGACAACTGCAGGTAGTAGCTCCCCTGCAGCACCTGCATCTGCCACAGGCGCCCGAGCAGGAGCGTAAAGAGCAGCACGACGACGACCGCGAAGGCCGCCAGCCGCCTGGTCGCGGGCTCAGATGACATGGAACCTCTCCCGCGGGCCCGCCGCGCGCGGCGCCCGCAGCAGCAGGCGCGTCGCCGCGAAGGCGGGCCAGACCGCCAGCAGATTCAACCCGACCTGCGCCAGGAGCGGCTGGCCGAACGCACCGAACGAGACCGGCAGCAGATCGGTCACGGCGAGGACGATGACCAGGATGACTTGCTGCAGCACGGTGGCCAGGGCGGTGACGATCCAGGGCAGCAGCGGCTGATCGACCAGGACGGTCCGCCCCAGCACGCCCGCGCCGTGGCCCACGATGAGTTTGGAGAGCGCAAACAGGCCGAGGCTCCCGCCGAAGAGCAGGTCCTGCAGCAGCCCGACGCCGAGCCCGACCACCGGCCCCCGGTCGGGGCGGCGGAACGAGATCGCGATGATGAGGGGGATCGCCGGGTCGGGGATCTGTCCCCAGACGGGGACGCGGACCAGCCAGACGCTGTGCACCAATTCGGTGAGAAGGAGGAGACCGGCCACCACGAAGGCCATTTAGTGGCGCGGGCCTCCTTCGGGCAGCAGGATCAGCACTTCCTCCAGCCGGCCGAGGTCCACGGCCGCGCGCACCGTGCCCTCGCGGAAGACCGCCCCGCTGGCCGCGGCGTGGAGAGTCTGCAGCCGCCCGACCACGATCCCGCGGGGGAAGACGCCGCCCTGCCCGGAGGTGATCACGATGTCTCCCGGCGGTACCGCGCTGGCGCGGGAGAGGTATTTGATCTGGAGGTCACCCTGGCCATTGCCTTCCACGACTCCGATCTCGCGCGAGTGCTGCAGGATCACGCCCACGGCGCTGCGCGGATCGGAGAGCAGCAGGACCCGTGCCGTGAACGGCGTCGTCTCGATCACGCGGCCCACCGCGCCCTCCGCGGTGACGACCGCGCTGTTGCGCACGACCCCGTCGGCGCTGCCCCGGTCCACGACGATGGTGGCGAACCACGAGGCGGGGTCCCGGCCGACCACCCGGGCGGCGACCACGCGGTAAGGCGTCTGTAGTTTGAAGGCCAGGAGGGTTTCCAGGCGCCGCGCCGCCTGGGCGGTCTCGCGCAGGCGGGTGACCTCACGCGTGAGGCGCTGTACCTCTTCGCGCAGCCGGGCGTTCTCCACCCGCAGCCGGCCGATCTCGGTGTAGAGTTGCCAGCCGCGGGAGAGCGAGTCGGCCACGCGGGCCATGACCGTCTGCAGGGGCGCCAGCGCGGTGAGGACACCGGTCCCCAGCGGCCCCAGGCTGCGCCGGTCCTCGCCCCGCACCTGTCCGGTGAGGAGGACCAGAACCGCCAGGAGCATCACGAGGAAGAAGATGGTGCGGCGGCGTCCGCTCATGAGGGGACCGCGGGCTTAGCCTTCCATCAAGAGGACCCTGGTGGCCGAGACAAATGGATCACCCGCGCTTGGGTGCGATCAGGACCTTCCGCAGCGTCTCGATCTCTTCCAGCGCCCGCCCCGTGCCGAGCACGACGTCCGAGAGCGGGTCGTCGGTCAGCGTTACGGGCATGCCGGTCTCCTCCGCGAGCAGGCGGTCCATCCCGCGCAGGAGAGCCCCCCCGCCCGTGAGCACGATGCCCCGATCGACGATGTCCGCGGCCAGCTCGGGCGGCGTACGCTCCAGCGTTTGCTTCACCGCTTCCACGATGGCCTGGATCGGCTCGGCCATCGCCTCACGAATCTCCGTGCTGGTCATCCGGATGGTGCGGGGCAGGCCGGAGAGCAGGTCCCGGCCGCGGACGTCCACCACCTGCTCTTCGTGGTCGAGGGGATAGGCCGAACCGATGGCGATCTTGATCTCCTCGGCGGAGCGTTCTCCGATGAGCAGGTTGTAGGCACGGCGGGAGTACTGAATGATCGCCTCGTCCATTTCGTCGCCGGCGACCCGGATCGAACGGCTGGTCACGATACCGCCGAGCGCGATCACCGCCACCTCGGTGGTGCCGCCGCCGATATCCACGATCATGCTGCCGACCGGCTCGGAGATGGGCAGTCCGGCGCCGATCGCCGCGGCCATCGGCTCCTCAATCAGGTAGGCCTCGCGCGCGCCGGCCTGCATCGTGGCGTCGATGACGGCACGCTTCTCCACCTCCGTCACCCCGGAGGGGATGCCGACGATCACGCGGGGGCGAAAGATCGAGCGGCTGCGCATCGCCCGCTTGATGAAGTAGGCGAGCATCGCCGCAGTGGTGTCGAAGTCGGCGATCACACCGTCCCGCAGCGGGCGCATCGCCGTGATGTGCCCCGGCGTCCGGCCGAGCATCCGCTTGGCTTCATCTCCCACCGCCAGGATCTGCCCGTCCTCCGTGCTTTTGGCCACCACGGAGGACTCGCGCAGCACGATCCCCTCGCGGCGGACGTAGACCAGGGTGTTGGCCGTCCCCAGGTCTACTCCCATATCCCGTGTCAACCGCCCGACCAGCCAGTCAAACAATGCAAAACCTCCTCGGGGATTCTCTTCTACAGCACGCCTCGCTCCCGCAGACTCACAAAAGTGCCATTCCCGATGATGAGATGGTCCAGGACATCGATGCCCACGATCCGGCCCGCGGCGCGCAGCCGTTCCGTGATCGCCAGGTCGTCGCCGCTGGGCTCCGGGTTGCCGGAGGGGTGGTTGTGCGCCACGATCACCGCCGCGGCGCTGCGCCGCACCGCTTCTTTGAAGACCTCGCGGGGATGGATCGGCGCGCTATCCAGGTTCCCCACCGCCACCTGCACCACGGCCATGACCTCGTGCTTAGTGTTGAGCAGGACCGCCCGGAAGTGCTCCCGGTCGAGGTAGCGCATCAGCGGCAGCAGCAGACGGGCGGCGTCCTCGGGGGTGCGGATGGGGTAGCGGGAGGCGGGCGCCGGGCCGTGAGCGCGCCGGCCCAGTTCAAAGGCGGCGATCAGCGCCGCCGCCTTGGCCGGGCCCACTCCCCGCACCTGGTCGATCTCCTCCGGGCGGGCCTGGCTCAGGTCCTGTAGCGAGCCGAACCTGGAAAGCAGATGCTCGGCCAGCGGCAGGACCCCGCGGGCGCGGGTGCCGGTGCCGAGCACGATGGCCAGCAGTTCGGTCGTCCCGAGGGCTTCGGGTCCGACCTGGCGCAGCCGTTCCCGCGGCCGCGCCTCCCGAGGGAGAGCCGTGACCTTGAGCCGGGCGGGGTCCCCGCGAAGTCGCAGATTTCGCGGGGTGCCAGAAACCTCCACCGCGACGAGCCTCCGGTCGGCTCCTGGGCCGCGATCGGCGGACTAGACCAGGCGGTCGACTCATCCGGACGACGTGGGGACCCGGGCGGCTACGCCGCGGCCGCCCCGACCGGCGGCGTCCACCTCCCCACTGTCCGGACGAAACATCGAAGGCCGAGCTGCCGAAGGCGCTCGACCCAACGCGGGGATGCGCTTGCCCCAAGCCTTTCCGGCGTCCGCGTCCCCGCTGGAGCCGAAACTTTCACATCAGGTGCAGTATAACACGCGGCCGAATGCCATCAAACAGAACTATCGGCGGGCCCGCCGTGGTTTGGGGCGGGTTCAGACCATCAGGCGGAAGAGCCAGAGCGCGAGGAAGACGCCGCCGACCATCGCCAGGTTCAGGCGGATGGTCAGCCCGAAGGTCACCGTGAGCACGCGCAGGTCGAACGTAAACGGAGGGTCCGCCAGGGCGATCCGGAGGTCGCGGGTGAGGAACGCCAGCGAGGGATAGGCGCTCAGCGCCTCCGCGATGACGCTGCCGAGCACCCCGCCGACGAAGATGATGAAGACGAGCACCCACCACGGACTGTGGGTGCGGCGCGCCCGGGCCATGCCCCTCCCCTTCTGGCTCAGCGCCCCTCAACCTGCTGGACCGCGGCGGGGGACGGTGCGACCAACCGGGCGATCCAGATGGAGGCCTCGTAGAGCAGGTAGGTGGGAACGGCCATCAGCAACTGCGAGAAGACGTCCCCGCCGGGCGTAAGCACGGCGGCCAGAGCGACGATCGCCACGATGGCGTAGCGGCGGCCCGCGGCCAACTGCGCCGACGTAACCAGACCCAGCTTCGCCAGGAAGACCAGGACGATCGGCAGCTCGAAGACTGCGCCGAAGGCCAGCATGAACGCGGTAAGGAAGGAGACGTAGGCCCCCACGCTGATCATCGGCTCCAGCACGCCGGGGACCTGGTAGCTCAGGAGGAAGCGTACGCCGATCGGTATGATGGCCACGAGCGCGAAGATCGCCCCGCCCACAAACAGCACCAGCGCCGGCGGCAGCAGCCAGAGCGCGTACCGCCGCTCCGGCGGCGTGAGGCCCACCCCGACGAAGGCACAGATCTGATAGAGTACGGCCGGCAGGCTGAGAAAGACCCCGGCCAGCAACGCGAGCTTCAGGCGGACGAAGAAGGCCTCTGTCACACCGACGAAGATCACCCGTCCCACCGGCCGGATGAAGAACGTAAGCAACTGGTCGGCAAAGAACCAGCTGATCGCCGTGGCCACCAGCAGCGCGACAATAGCGATGAGGAGCCGCCGGCGCAGCTCCTCCAGGTGTTCGATGATGGTCATCGACCGGTCAACGGCCATGGCCTGATGGAGGAGGCGGGGTTACGAAGAGGCCTTGGGCCGCCGCTCGTCGCGCACGTCCTCTTCGACGTCGCGCACTTCCTTCCGGAACTCCCGAATGGTGCGGCCGATCGCCTGGCCGATGCCAGTCAGGCGGTTCGCGCCAAAGAGGAGCAGCAGGATGAGAAAGATGATGAGCAGCTCGGGCAGTCCGACGTTGGGCATGCGCCACCTCCGCGCTGATTATATCACCGGGGGAGACGATGCAGACGGCGGCGAGGTTGAGTCCGTGGTGGCGCGGCGCCGCAGCAGCACCCAGAACAACTCCATCACCTCGCGCCCGACATCGCGCATCTCGCGCCACTCGCGCGGCACCCGCTCCCGCGTGGCCCGCCAGCGGCGGCGCACCTCCGCGGCGTCGCGGGCGATCTCCGCGCGCAGCGTCTTCAGTCTTTCTCCAGCAGCTCCCGGCGCAGCCACCGCAGATCCTCCTTGAAGACATCAATCACCTTCTGCAACCGCCGCCGGCGCAGCCGCCCGATGCCGATCTCGATGAAGAGCACCATCACGATCCCCGTCAGGGCGAAGACGACGGCGGCCGCCTCCCAGGGCTGCAGGACGAGGGAGAGCAGCAGCACCGCGGTCACCACGATCATCGCCAGCGCCAGGACGGCCAGCAGCGCGGAGACGGCCAGGAAGAGCAGGCCGGTGACGAAGTCGCGGACGGCGGCGCGGGCCTCAACTCCGGCCAGGAGGGTGTAGGTCTGCAGAAGGGCGACAATGTTGGTCGCCAGGCGGCGCAGAATGGTCGGTGTGGGGTCGGTCTGCACCTCACGCATGCCGCAGTAACATTCCCGCCCCCGCGGCGTGGCCCCTCCTCTGGGCCGCGCCGTCCAGGTCCGCCGCGGAACTTCTCCGCCGGCGGGCGCGCTTTCGCTTGCTAGTGTCTTTGACGGCCGCGCGGCTCATAATGGAGGAAGGTGGAACGGGGTGCTGCCCAACGTCGGTTTCCCGGAACTGATCCTTCTCCTCGCGATCGCCCTCCTGGTCTTCGGCCCGCAACGGCTGGCGGGCATGGGTACGGCGCTGGGCCGGGCCATCCGCGAGTTCCGGCGCGGCCTGCAGGAGCCCGACCAGGACCGGCCCGACTCCGAGCCGCGGGCGTAACGCCGTGCGCCGGGGGAACTCTCCAGGAGTCGCTCTGGGCGGCATTCTGAGCGACCTCAGCTACCTGCTGCAGGCGGCCTTCCCTTCGGTGGCGCGGCTGCTTGTTCCCGCGTTCCGCTGGACCTACCGCCGGCTGGCCCCACTGTACGAAGCGGAGGTGATCGCGCGGACGCCGGGCTACGACGCGGCGCTGCGCGCGGCGCTGGAGGGGTCCGCGCCGGCACCACGCTGGTGCGGCGACATCGCGGCGGGCACCGGGGCGGCCACGCGGCTGCTGCGGGCCCGCTTTCCCCAGGCCCGCATCGTCGCCGTCGACCTCTCCCCGCTGATGCTGCGCGAACTGCGGCCCGCCGCCAGCGTACACCGGCTCGTGGGGAATGGGTGGACGCTGCCGCTGGCGACCGGAGGATTGGACCTGGCGGTGATTCAGAACGCCCCGCCCAGTCTGCGCGAACTCGCCCGGGTGGTCCGTCCCGGCGGGACGCTCCTCTTCAGCCTCTCCTCTGGCGGTGCGCTTCCCGTGGGTCTGCGCCGCTGGCTGCTGCGCCGCGCCGCGCCGCCCACCCTGGCCCCGCCGAAAGAGACCGCGGCCGGGAGCGGAGTTACCTGGTCATTTCGAAAACTTCAGTGACCCCCCGGGGCACTGCAAAAAGCTCGTTGGTCCGCACGAATCCGGTCAGCAGCAGCCGCAGGTAGGGCGTCTCCAGCTGGCTGCGGTGGGCGTTGAGCGCCTGATGCTTGTTGCGCTGCGCCTCCGGCGACAGGGTGAATTCTACCCACGACCACCCGGCCGGCTGCGCCAGGCCGGCGGGCGGCCGCAGCGCGTCCCGCGGGGCGAAGCGCAGCGGCCGCGGGAATCCCGGCGCGTAGACCAGGAAGGTGTAGAGCCGCGCCTCCCCGACCAGCGGGCTGACCAGCGCGTACGCCGCCTGGTGGTCGCTGTGCCGGTCAAAGGGCGCGTGGGTGATGATCACCGTGGGCCGCACCTGTTCCACCACCCGCTGGACCAGGGTACGCAGCACGGCCGCGCTGTAGGGCGCCTCGGGCGCCAGCATGCCCGAATAGGCAGCCTGGCTCAGACGGGTGAACGGTGACGCCACCGGCGTCTCGCTCGCCAGGACCTGCGCCAGCACTCGATCGGGGAAGCCAAGGAAGAGGACCGACTCGGCCGGCACGTCCAGCCGGCGCAGCCCTTCCAGCGTCTCGCGTTGGCGCACCCGCCCGGTCTTGATGAAGTCGGTCGGGCGGAGACGCAGATGCCGCCCGATCAGCGCCGCGCTCATCTTGTTGCTGTCGCCGTTGGTCAGGACGAGCACGCTGACGGGGACGCCGGCGCGGCGCGCCGTCGCCACGAGCCCCCCGGCGCCGATGATCTCGTCGTCGGGGTGCGCGACCACCAGCAGCACCCGGTCGCCCGGTTGGAGCGGCGAAACGGCGGCGACGCGGGCCGCGTGCGACGGCGGGACCAGAAACACCGGCGCGAGGAGCAAGAGGAGCAGCACCAGGAGCACAACCGCCAGTGCCATCGGGCTTTGCCTCGCTTTCGTCTTGCGGTTCGGCGGTGCGGGCGCCGCCAACGGCGCGCGTACGGCCACCGCCCGGCGGGCCTGGCGGACGATGTCGGACGAGGCCCGCATCTCCTGACGGAACCCCTTAACTGCACCGTACTTCTTCCGTTTGCGCGGGTGCGTGACTCCGTTGAGCGGAACGTTCACCACTCGCGCCCGCTCCCGGTGGGCGATCCGATCGAGGGCCAGTTCGAATCCAAACCCCGTCCCGGCCAACCCCTCCGGGTTGCGCAGCAGCCTCCGGTGGAGCGCTCGCTGTCCCGAGAAGCGTCGTAGCACGCCGTGGAGAACGTCCTCGGTGAACACACCGACGGACATCTCCGCCTGGCCGGAGAGCACGGGGGCAAGCAGCCTGCTCAGGTGCCCGGGGCGCAGACCGCAGAGGTCGGCGTCGAGGAGCAAAAGGATCTCCCCCCGGGCGGGCACGATCGCGGCCAGGACGGCGCCGCCCTTACCCTGATTGCGCGCCAGGGAAATGACGCGGTCCGCGCCGGCCTCGGTGGCCCGGCGCGCGGTGTCGTCGGTCGAGCCGTCGGAGACGACGATGACCTCGTCGACCTCCCGACAGGCGCGCGCCGCCCCCACGACCGCGGGGATCCGCGCGGCTTCGTTGTAAGCGGGGATAATGCACGAAACCTTCATCGTCGGTCCGCGTTCCCGACGCACCGAGAGTTCGTGAACAGGGACATGAAGAGGTTTAGCCAGGCAAGAACCGATACCTGCCTGCGATCGGGGGCGCGGCTGGGCGAACAGTCAGCGGGGACGAACGAGGACGAACTCGGTGAGGTCGAGCAGGCTCTGCCGCGCGGTCGACGGCGGGAGCGCCTCCAGCGCGGCGGCGGCCCGCGCGGCGTAGCGGCGGGCCACATCCAGTGCGTACTCGATGGCGCCGTAGCGGTTCAGCAGGAGGCGGACCTCCTCCATGCGGCCGTCCGGGGAGGGCAGCTGCAGCAGGCGCACCAGCGAGGCGCGGTCGCTGGCGGAGGCCGAGCGCAGCGCGTGGATCACCGGCAGCGTCACCTTCCCGCCCTGAATGTCCGAGCCGATCGGCTTGCCCAGATCCTCCGGCCGGCTGGTCAGGTCCAGCGCGTCGTCGGTGATCTGAAACGACATCCCCCAGGCGAGGCCGAACTCCGCCAGCGCGGCGGCCTGCGGCGCCGTGGCTCCGGCGACCAGGGCGCCGCTGCGGCAGGCCGCGGAGAAGAGCGCCGCCGTCTTGCCCTCGATGATGTCCAGGTAGTTCGCTTCCTCGTTGTGCGGCTCTGCCGCGTATTCGATCTGCTGGATCTCCGCCTGGCTCATCCGCACCGCGGCGAAGGCCACCGCCGGCGCGACCTCGGGATGGCGCACCCGGCTGATCAGGTCGAAGGCGCGGGCAAAGAGCAGGTCGCCAAGCAACACGGCGATCTGGTTGCCCCACTGCACGTTCACCGTGGGGTTGCGGCGGCGCACGTCCGCCTCGTCGATGATGTCGTCGTGGATCAGCGAGGCGATGTGGATGAGTTCGACGGTCCCGGCGATGAACAGGCGTTCCTCCTCTCCACCGCCGATCGCCTCCGCGGCCAGACAGGTGAGCGCCGGGCGGACCAGTTTGCCGCGCGTGGAGAGTACGTACTCCACGAGTTCGCCGATGAAGGGGTCCCGGGTTGCCAGTTCGGCACGGAGCAGCCCGTCCAGGGCATCCAGGTTGCGCTGAATTGGAGCGTAGATTGCCGCCAGGTCCATCGGTGCTTCCGAAAACGGCAGCGGCCGCATCCCGCGGCCGCAGGCCTACGGTGATACCTCCAGTGTACCCACCATCCCGGCCTCCTCGTGCCCCGGAATGGTGCACACCAGGCGGTACGTCCCCGCCGCCAAGTCCACCCTAGCGGTCTGGGTCTCCCCGGGCTGGATGGACTCGACCTTGACCCCCGTGCCTTCGACGACGAAGTTGTGCTCCACGGTGCCGACGTTCTTGATCTGGAACGTCAGTCTGCCGGGCCCGGCCGTCAGGTCCGGGGGCACGATCCTGAACTCGCTCTCCTCGACGGTCAGCGTCGTGCCCGGCGGAGTTGGCACGGTCGACCCCGGCTGGCCCCGCCCGCCGCACGCGGCCAGCAAGACGGCGGCCAGCAGCAGGGCGATCGGCCGCCTACTAGGCTTCCGCGACGAGGCCAAAGGATGCGACGAAGAGGAGCAGCAGAAAGAACACTATGTAGAAGAGCAGGTAGAAGAGCATGGTGCGCAGCCGCATGCGGCGCTGGGTCATTCTGAGGCCTCCGGGGCGGCGGCGCGGACGGCGGGGCGCGCGGCCGGGGCGGCGGGCGGGGGCAGGCTCTCCAGCCGGCGGAGGAACGCGCCCACCTCCTCCAGGAAGGCCTGCCGGTCGTGCAGCCCGTGAGCGAACATGGCCACGCGCGCGGGATCGACGCGGCGGCGCTGCAGGCGCCGGGCCAGCTGCTCCGCCCGGTCACGCATCAGGTAGTTCCCCTCACGGTTGAGGCAGTCGCCGTAGGGGCAGCCGGTGACGAAGGTTCCGTCGGCCCCGGCGCGCAGCGACTCCTCCAGCCAGTCCGGGCGCATGAAACCCGAGCAGGGGATACGCACGACGTGCACGCTGGGATGCGCCAGCAGGCGCCCCTGCGCGTCGAGCAGCGCCTCCGTGGACACCGCCCAGTCGCAGACAAAACCGATAACCTTCATCCGTCCTCCACCCTACGCCGTCGCCGGCTGGGCCCGGACCGCCTCGGCGATGTGGCGCGTCAGATCCGCCTCCAGGAACTTCGGCAATTCGAGGGCTTCAAACGGGCACGCGCCGATGCAGATCCCGCACTCCACGCAGCGGGAATCCATCACCGCCGCCAGCAGTTTGCGGTTGGCCGCGGCCTTGGTCAGGCCGGGATGGGGCGAGGGTACCATCACGATGGCGTCGTAGGGGCAGTCGTAGTAGCAGAGCTCGCATCCGGTGCAGTTCCCGTCGATCACCTGGGCGATGCCGGCGTGGCGCACGCCCATCTGCGGCTCCTCCTCCCGCTGGAGGTACGGGATGACGTACCCCAGCAGCAGGAGGACGGTCAGGCCCACCCCGACCACGATCGGCGGCAGGTAGCTCACCAGCCAGAAGGGCAGCAGGAAGAAGACATCCAGCGGATAGGAGGTCACCGGTACGCCGGGCTGTGCGGCCGCGCCGGCGGTGGGCCGCGTCCCCGGCAGCGCGGAGAGCAGGATCACCAGACCCAGCAGCGCGAGCACCCAGGTGGCCGGCGGCCAGATCTTGGGGTGGCGGATGCGCACATAGTGCCACCAGAGCAGGATGTACAAGAACGAAGCGGTGCCCACGTGGAGGAAGAGGATGCGCGGCAGCATCGCGCCGCTGATGCCTTCGCTGCCCAGGAAGAGCCGCACCAGGGCCGCCCCGGCCAGCGGGATGCTCTGCAGGATCGCCACGAAGATCTCCGTGATCGCCTGCGCGCGCTGGTCCCACACCATCTGGTAGCCGTTGATCCCGATAAAGCCGCCGAGGATCAACAGGAACATCCC
>Ga0209001_1000310_pt1 | contig 10994 bp, 9 predicted proteins | sample Rifsed13ft2_FD_184006 | JGI IMG/M metagenome (GOLD analysis project Ga0209001, IMG submission 184006) | Soil microbial communities from Rifle, Colorado, USA - sediment 13ft 2 (SPAdes) (version 2) | ecosystem: Environmental > Terrestrial > Deep subsurface > Rock core/Sediment | place: Rifle...
GGCTTCGTGAGCGCGTGGCCCGACTCGCGCCGGCACGGCGCCTCCGCCTGCGCGGCGACGCAGGCAGCCTCGAGCTGCGCGTCGTGGTCGCGGCGGGAGTGGCGGATCCGCTCGGTTTGACGGCCGCCTCCCGCGTTGCCGAAACCGCCGGGCGGCCCGTCGCCGCCTCGCGGCCGTTCCATCGCCCGGAGGATCGGCCGCTGGCCGAGGAGGAGGCGCGCGCGACGCTCGAGGCCGCCGCGAACCTCCCCCTGGACGCGGCCGGCGCGCTCGTCGTCCGTGCCGACCGCCTGCCGTCATACCGGTTGCTCGGCAGCCTGCACAACCTGCCCGACGGCGTGCGGCACGCACGCGCGCTGCTCACGCCGATCCTGGTCGGTCGACCCGAGGTGCAGGCGGAGCGCCTGTCCACGCTGCGGGCCGTCCTCGAGCGACCCGGCCTGGCGGAGGCCGCGGCCGCGCTCGGCATCCACCGCAACACCCTCGCCTACCGAGTGGCGCGCATCGAGGCCCTCGGCGGCTGGCGCCTCGACGATCCCGAGCTCCGCTTCGTCCTCGCCCTCGCTGCCAGGCTTGTGCAAACTGCCCAAGAGGAGGGCTGAGCCTGGGACCTCGAGGCCGCCCTGTTCGATCGGTCATGGGGTACGATGGCCGCCAATCGTGCGGGACGCCCTAGCATCGGGCGTCACACCGGCTGTCGGGGCAAGGAGGACGGCGTTGACGATCGAATTGCGGGAGATGGACGCGCTCTCGAAGATCGAGGCGGCGAGAGAGCACAACATCCGCTTCGTCCAGCTCCAGTTCACGGACATCCTGGGCATCGTCAAGAGCGTGACGATCCCGCTGCACCAGCTCGCCGGCTCCGTGGAGCACGGCACCTGGTTCGACGGCAGCTCTATCGAGGGCTTCACGCGCATCGCCGAGAGCGACCAGTGGCTGCGGCCGGACATGGCCACCTTCGCGGAGATCCCCTGGCAACCCGGCCACGGCACGCTGGGCGCCGGACCGCTGGGCAGCCGGGGCACCGCGCGCGTCATCTGCGATGTCATGACCCCCAGCGGCGAGCCGTTCGCGGGGGATCCGCGCTTCATCCTCAAGCGCCAGCTGGAGCGCGCGGCCAAGCTCGGCTACAAGTGGAACACCGGCCCCGAGCTCGAGTTCTTCCTCTTCCGCCGTGACGAGGACGGGCGTGTCGCGCCGCTGCCGCACGACCAGGCGGGCTACTTCGACTTCTCCACCGACCTGGCGCAGGAAGTCCGCCAGGACATGGTCAATGCGCTCGAGGCTTTTGGCATCCGCGTCGAGGCGGCCCATCATGAGGTGGCGGCCGGTCAGCACGAGATCGACTTCGAGTACGACGACGGGCTCACCACGGCCGACAACGCCGTCACCTTCAAGTTCACCCTCAAGGCGATCGCCAACCTGCACGGCCTCTACGCCACGTTCATGCCCAAGCCGATCTTCGGCATCAACGGCTCGGGCATGCACACGCACCAGAGCCTGTACAGCCTGGCCGAGCAGCGCAACGCCTTCGCCGACGGGGAGAACCAGTACGGATTGTCCGACCTGGCGCGCAGCTACATGGCCGGCATCCTCGCCCACGCCCGGGGCATGATCGCCGTGCTGGCGCCGACCGTGAACTCGTACAAGCGGCTCGTGCCCGGCTACGAGGCACCGACCTACCTGACCTGGGGACGGACGAACCGCTCGGCGCTCATCCGGGTGCCCAAGGCGTCGCCCGGGCGGAGCGTCGAGGCCACCCGCGTGGAGGTCCGCTGCCCCGATCCTTCCTCGAACACGTACCTCGCCTTCGCGGTCATGCTCGCCGCCGGCCTCGACGGGATCGAGAAGGACATGCAGCTGGCCGACCCGGTCGAGGAGAGCCTCTTCGAGATGAGCGCGGCACGCATCGCGGAGCACGGCATCCGCGAGCTGCCGGGCACGCTCGGTGAGGCGCTCGACGAGCTGGAGAAGGACGAGGTCGTGCGGACGGCGCTGGGGGAGCACGTCTTCGACCACTTCGTCGCGGCCAAGCGCCGTGAGTGGGACGAGTACCGCACCCAGGTCACCGAGTGGGAGATCGACCGCTACCTCGACGCGTTCTAGCGCCTCTCCGGCGGAGCGCCTGGGGCGACCCTATCCGAAGCGGCCGCGGTAGGCCTCCGGCAGCAGGGCGGCGATGCGACGCATGAGTTCCTCGTTGCTCGCCTGGAGTGCCTCACGGCGATCGGCCGGCCCGCCGTCCGCCGGCCCGCCGTCCGTGCGCGTCTCCGACGGCCGGTAGAGCGGCCCGAAGCGCACCGTGACCGTCGTCCCGAAGCGTGGCAGGCGCGCGCCGACCGGCCAGGTCCGCTCGGTCCCGGCCAGCCCCACGGGCAGGATCCGCGCGCCGCTGCGCAGCGCGAGGAGGGTGACACCCGCCTTCGGCTCGCCGAGCGTCGCGCTGCGCGAGCGCGTCCCCTCCGGCGCGACACCCAGCCACTCCCCCGCATCCAGCACGGAGCGCGCCATGCGATACGCCTCGCGGTCGGGGCGGCCCCGGCGCACGCCGAATCCGCCGTAGGCCCGCAGCACGAGGCCCAGGATCGGCGCGTCGAGCGCTTCGGCCTTGGCCATGTAGCGCGTGCGCCGGCCGACCAGCCGCGCCACGACGACGCACACCAGCGGCGGATCGACGATCGAGAGGTGGTTCGAGGCGACGATGACGCCGGGTTCGTCGGGCACGTGCTCCACGCCCTCGACGTGGATCCGCACGCGCATGAGCGCGAGCGCGACGCGGATGCCCAGGTTGCCCAGCCGGAAGAGGAACGGCAGCGGGGGGCGGGCTGGACGCTCGATCATGGGGGCCCCGGCGGGTCGGCCGTCAGGACTCCTTGACACCGATCTGCCGGGTGCCCATCAGCTCGCCGCCGTCGACGCCGATGGTGTTGCCGGTCATCCAGTGGAGCCGCGGCGAGGCCAGGGCCACGATCGCCTCGGCGACGTCTTCAGGCGTCGTGAGGCGGCCGCCCGGGTTGCGCTCGGCGGCGAAGTCGCGCAGCTCCTCGTGGCCCGGGATGCGCCGCAGGGCGGGCGTGTCTGTGACGCCGGCGCGGATGCAGTTGACCGTGATGCCGTGCGGGATCAGCTCCAGCGCCAGCTGCCGACAATGCGACTCGAGGGCGGCCTTGGCGGCGCTCACCGGCCCGTAGGTCGGGACGTTCTTCAGGGCGCCCTCCGAGGTCATGGCGAAGAGGCGCGACCCGGCGCGGATGAGGCCGGCGTGGAAGAGGTCGCGCACCCACCAGATCATCGAGTGGGCCATCACGTCGGCCGTCATCTCGATCTGCTTCTGGCTCACCTCCTTCTGCTGGGGATCGGTCGTGATGTAGGGGAGGGTGGTACCGAAGGCCAGCGAGTGGAGGAAGACGGCGATGACCGGGTCGGCGCCGGCCGCGCGCCGCTCGGCGAAGCGAGCCGCGATGTCGGCGATGACCTCGCCGCGGCGTTCCTCGTCGGCGGCGTTGACGTTGTGGAAGACGACGGGCACGCCCATGGCCGCGATCTCGTCGCGCACCGCGTCCGCGGTGGCCTTCGACGCCCGCATGTCGAGGTGGACGCCGACGATGCCGTAGCCGTCACGGGCCAGGGCGCGGCTGGCGGCGGCGCCGAAGCCGCTGCTCGAGCCCAGGACGAGCGCCCAGCGCTCGCGCGTTTCGGGACGGTTGGGGGCCATCGGTCTCTCCTGCGGGTCGTCAGCCACGAGTGTAGCGAGGTGGGCGTCAGTCCCCGGCCGCTGCGGGGGAGGGGATGCGATCCGTCGGGTGCGCGAGCATCGCCAGCCCGGCCAGCCCGAAGGTCACGGCCGCAAGCAGGACCGCCACGTGGATGTCGACGAGCTCCCAGGCCCGAGCGGCACCCATCGCGCCGATCGCGATCCCCAGGCTCGACAGCGCGGTGACGATGCCGAAGATGCGGCCGCGCCGCCCCTCGTCGGTCGCCGCAGCGAGAAGCGCGAACCACGACGATTCGAAGGCCGTCAGGCCCCCGCCGGCGATGATCGTGACCGCATAGATGGCGGGTCGCGGCAAGCCGAGGGCCATGACGACCGGGAGGAAGACGACGGGGATGCAGCCGAGGACCGCCATCCGCCTTCGACCGGTGAGGTCGGCTCGTCGTGCGAGCCATGGTCCGAGGATGACGCTGCCGAGCCCGAACATGGCGAAGACGATGCCGACCTCCGCCGCCGACCAGCCGAGGTTGCCCGTCGCGAAGATGGCGTACGTGGTGATGAAGGCGCCGAACCCGGCCATGGCCGCGAGGTTGGAGAGGAACAGAGCGACGATCGGCCGCCGGCCGTGTTCGTGTCCGGGGTCGGTCTGGGTCGAGATCGCCATCCCCTCGTCCGCGAGCGGTATCGCGGCCGGCGGCTCGACACCCGCCTCAGCGCGCACCGACGGGCGCGGCAGGAAGAGGGCGCCGAGGGTTGCCAGGGCGCTCGTGGCTCCGACGAGGATGAACGGCACGCGCAGGTCGGAGACGGCGACCAGGAGGCCGCCCACCGCCGGGCCCATGACCGAGCCGGCCGCACCCGCCGCGGACAGGATCCCGTTCGCGAAGGCGCGCCGGGACCGTTCCGAGACCTCGGTGAGGTAGAGCCGCTCGGCGATCTGGTTGACGCCGCCACCGAGACCCGCCAGGGCCCGGAAGGCGATCAGCGGGATGGCTGCGGTCGCGGTCGCGATGAGGATGTTCGCACCGGCGTAGACGCCGATGCCGGTGGCCACGAGTCGGCGAGACGCGAAGCGTTCGGTGAGGAAGCCACCCGCCAGCTGGCCGATCGCGCTCGCGACGGCGTGAGCGCTCGTGAGCAGCCCGAGGACGAAGGGCGTGGCGCCGATCTGGGTCGCGTAGAGCGGCAGCAGGGGAAGCATGACCGCGACGCCGATCTGGGTGACGAAGGCCATGCCGGCGAGCAGCGTCAGGGGTCGGTCCAGGCCGCGCACGGCAGCCATGGCTCGCGCGGCTCCCGCTCTCGCGCTGGCCGTCATCGGTCGTTCTCCTTCTGGCTCATCTCGACCAAGCGCTCATTGTGGGGGAATCGGGCGGTCCCCGACCCGGTGCCACGGTCTGCCGGGTCGTCCACCGCAACTGATACGCTCCGGGGCCGTGGACCTCCCTTCCGCCCTGCGGCCCGCCGCCGACGCCGTGGTGCGCCCCATGCGCACGCTCTGGCTGCTCTCCGCGGCGCATGCCGTCAACCACGCCCAGGCGGTCCTGTTGCCGCTGATCTACCTCAAGATCATCGACGAGTTCGGCGTGTCGATCGGTGCGGTCGCGGTCCTGGCCGGGGTGAGCAGCTTCGCCTCGGGGATGGTGCAGCTGAGCTTCGCGTCGCTGACGCGGTACGTGCCGCGGCGCGTGCTGCTCGGCCTCGGCGGGCTCGTCTTCGGCGGGGGCCAGGTGCTCCTCGGCGCGGCCACGAGCTTCCTGCCCTTCGCGGCCACGCACATCGCCATGCGCGTGGGCGGGGCGCCGCAGCACCCGGTCGGCAACGGCCTGCTGGCCGAGCAGTTCCCGCCCAACCGGCGCGGCTTCGCCATCAGCGCCCACATCTCGGGCGGCAACGTGGGCACCGTCACCGTCCCGCTCCTCGGGGCGTGGCTGATCGCCGGTGTCGGCTGGCGCTGGACGGTCGTCCTGTTCGGCATCCCGGCCGTGCTCATCGCCCTGGCCATCCTCGTGCTGGTCAAGGAGGCCGGCACCGACCGCGCCGCCGCCCGCGCGCACGGCAGCGTGCGCGATGCCTTCCGGACGATCCGGCGCGACCGCGACCTGCTCTGGCTCTACCTCTCGTCGATCCTCGGCGGCGGCGGGCGCGGGCTCGGTGTGGTCAACGTCTTCGTGCCCATCTACCTCTCGCAGGTCGTCGGGCTCGACGATGCCACGGTGGCGCTCATGTACGCCGTGCTCGTCGTCTTCAGCGTGCCCGCGCCGCTCGTCGCGGGCTGGCTGTCGGATCGCTGGGGGCGGAAGCCGCTCATCGTCGGCGTCTACGTCGCGGGCGCTTGTGCGTTCGCCGTCTTCCTGGCCGCCGGCTCGAACGTGGTGGGGTTATGGGCGGGGATCCTGCTGCTCGGCCTGTTCAACTTCGCCGAGAGCCCACAGCTCCAGGCGCTGCTGGCCGACATCGCGCCGGCGGGCATCCGCGATGCCTCGTACGCGGCCTACTTCACGCTCGCGTTCGGAGTGGGCTCGCTGTGGGTCGCCGTCTACGGCGTGGTCGTCGAGCTGTTCGGGAAGGCCACCGGGCTCGGGATCGTGTTCGCCATGATGGCCGCGGCGTTCCTGCTCGCCGCGCTGTCAGTGCTGCCCATCCGCGCCGACGAGCGCGCCGCGGCGCAGGCCAGGGCCGAGGGTTCATAGGGCGGGGGTCCTGGCGCCGGTCTGGGGGCCGGGCCGAGCCGAGCCTCGTGCCGAGCGGAGCCTCATACGCACGCCCACGGAACGCTAGAAGCGCCGGGGCGCCGGATCGCCCTCATCCGCACGCCCCGTGAGCGCCTGCGGGGCGTGGGGGCACATCCCGGCGTCACGTGGCTTCTACTGCTCCGGGCCCGTGCGTATGAGGAGCGGCACCCACCACGACGGCCCCGAAGATTGGCCGTCTCGCGGACCTCGGCTATACTCCGGCCGCCGCGGTGCGATGCCGCGGGCAATCTCGGTCGGGGCGTGGCGCAGCTTGGCAGCGCGCATCGTTCGGGACGATGAGGTCGGAGGTTCAAATCCTCTCGCCCCGACCAAACTGACTAATCGAGCTTGATACGGCTCCGGGCCCGAAGGTCGCATCCCATCCGTGGGCCTTCGCGTGAGCGGTCAGCGCGAACGAGTAGTTGGTCACCCCCAGGACGTGGATCCTCTCGAAGGTCGCCTCGGCGATCGCGTGGCGCCCGGCGTCTGAGGTCTTCGCCCACAGCTTCGGCAACTCCTCGAGGTAGGCGAGTGCCTCGGCCGCCGTGGGCGTGCGCGACGGGCGGACCACCGCCGCTGCGGCCTCGGCATCGAGGCGCGCCATCGTCGCCTCGAGCCGACCGAGATCACGGTCGCGGGCGAACCGCAGCGCGGCCTGGTCACGCTCCCGGTTGATGCGCGCCAGTGCCAGGACGTCGCCACTTTCGGGGTCTTGTCGCGTCGCATCGGCGACGGTGTCGACCTTCAGCCGGGCCGAGATGGCGACGTGCTCGAAGGCCCGACCGATGGCTGCCTCGTAGAGCTCGGACTTGTACGACTCGCCTTTGACGCGGTGGTCGAGGTTCGTCGTCGCGAAGCGCCGGTATCGGCGCGGGGCGGCGGCCTTGAACGGCTCGCAGGCGTCGGTGTGGCGGTAGCGTCCGACGTGGCCGATGAGCCGGCGACCGCAGGCCGCGCAGACCAGGAGCCCCGCGAGCCCATACTGGCGGCGGTTGACGGATCCGCGGTGCCGGCGGCTGTACCGGGCCCGCATCGCCTGGACGTGCTCCCAGGTCCCGACGTCGACGAGCGCGCCTAGGGCGGATGGCTCGCCGGTCCGCAGGCGACCGGCGTAGAACGGGTTGGTCAGCACTTCCGCGACGTGCGTCGGCGCAAGGCCGGTCGCAGCGGCGAGCTCGCGGTCGGTCAGGCCGGCCGACGCGAGCTCGTAGGCGCGGCGGACGATGGAGAGCGAGGCCTCGTCGACGGTGATCGTCCGACCGTCGCGGATCGTCCCGAACGGCGCCCGGTTGCCACCCGGCACGCGGAGTCGCCGACGCTTCGCGGCATAGCCTTCCCGGATCCGCTTCGCGAGCCTGCGGCTGTAGGCCTCGGCCTCGACCGCCTCCCGGGCCCAGCGCTCCCACTCGTCCTCGTCGGAGGACAGGACGCGCTCGTCGGCGAACAGGATCACCGCGCCCCGGGCGTGGAGGTCGTGGCGCGCGTTGACCGCGGTCCGCAGGTCCCGGGCGAAGCGGGACACGTAGCCGACGACGAGGACCTCCCAATCCTCGCCGGCGCCGGCGAGCATCTCCGCCCACTGGCCGGTCGCGGCGATCGTCCGCCCCGAGTGGGCCACCTCCCAGGCGCCGCCCGTGTCGACGAGGCCCCAGCGCTCGATGGCGCGGGTCTGCTGCTCGGCCTGGGCGTCGGGCCCGAAGTTGTCCGCCTGGCCCGCCGTCGACTCGCGGATCCAGCGCGCCGCACGGCGGCCGCGGAGGTCCTCGAGGGAGCGGGGCAAGGCGCGGACGGTCATGCCACCCTGGCCTCACGCTTCGCGTTCCGATGTCTACTCCTCGGCCCGGATCGGCGCAGCGGCCGCGCTCACGATCGTCCTGGTCGTGCTCCTCGTCCTCGACCGACTGCGCCGGCATGGGCTCAGTCGGTCCATGGAACGGCTCGCGCCGGCCCAACTCGTCGCACGGCAACGGCGAGCGCGACCGTGCCGGGAACCGTTCGGGTTCGATGGCGAGTCAATATGGGTATCCGCGGTCGTTCGCCGCGGCGAGACATGAGGACACCGTGGACCTGACGCGTCTCTTTGAGCAGGCGAGCCAAGGCGATCATGAGGCCTTCGGGATGCTCGTCGGCGAGCACCTGGCGCGACTGGACACTGCCGCCCGGCTGATCCTCCGCGACCCGGAGCTCGCGCGCGATGCGGTCCAGGAGGCGACGCTTCGGGCATGGAAGAACCTGCGCGGGCTTCGGGACCCGGACAGGTTGGGTGCTTGGCTCCACCGGCTGACCGTCAACGCCTGCCTTGACATCGCTCGAAAGCGGCGCGGCCGAACCTTCGAAGTCGAGCTCACGCCATTCCACGACGCACCGGTCTCGGACCCCACGTCCCGGGTAGCCGACACGCTCTACGTCGAACGCATGCTCGCGGCCGTCGACCCCGCCCAACGCGCGGTCGTCGTGCTGCACTACTACCTCGATCTCACGCTGCCCGAGACCGCCGCCACGCTCGGCATCCCGGTCGGGACGGCCAAATCCCGCCTGAACCGAGCGCTCGCGGCGATGCGCATCAGTGTCGCCGACGAGAACGAGTTGCCGGTCCCGGCAACGGCCACGGAGCGATTCGCATGAACCGGAAGTACACGACCCCTCGCTCCTTCTCCACTGACCAGCTGCATGCCGCCCTTGGCGACGTAGCCGGCCCGGCGCGGCCCGACTACCTCCCTGACATCGTCGCGCAGGCCGGTCGCACGCGGCAGCGGCCCGCGTGGACGTTCCTCGAAAGGTGGCTTTCGGTGGACATCGCAGTGCGACGCCAAGGCCTCGCGCGGGTGGCCGTCGTGTTCGCGGCGCTGTCCCTGATGGTTACGCTCCTTGTCGCCGGCGTCGTCTACATCGGCTCACAAAGGAATCAGCCGGAACGACCGCCTGCCCTGCCCACCACGCCGGGTGCCTGGCGGCGAGTGGTGATCGACTCGGGGGCCGAGGGTGGTGTATTCGCGGTTGCCGCCGGCCCACGTGGCCTACTCGCGGCAGTGGGCGAAGGTGACGAGTCCCGGCTGTACTTCTCCGCCGACGGTCGCGACTGGACGCGCGTGCCGGCTGATCAGCATGGGCCGGTCGGACACAACGGCGCGGCGCTGGTTGCCACGGATCAGAGGTTCCTGCTTGTCGGGAACGACGTGCTCGCATCCGAAGACGGCTTGAGCTGGCAGCGCATCGCCGACTCGGCGATGGACCCGGACCTCCGCGCGGGTACGCCGATCGCCGCAGCCGTCGCCGGTCCCGGCGTCGTGGCCGTCGGCAGCGACAACAAGGCGTGGTACTCCACGGATGGAACCGACTGGACGCTAGCCGATGTACCGCCGGCTCCAAGCGAGCCGTCGCAGCTGGAGCGCCCGCTGGATCGAGTCCAGACGCAGGGCGCCGTCGAGATGCTGGGCGTCGCCGTGTCGGGGCGCAACCTGATCGCCTGGGGAGTGTCCTCCTGGATCCACGACGACAACTCGGGGACCTTCGTGCCCGTTCTCTGGGCCTCGAACGACGGCCTCTCGTGGGCGAGCGTGCCTGTTCCGCAATCTACGCGGTATGCGACGGTGGCGGGAGGGCCCAACGGCTTCGTCGTCGAGGACTCCTCCGACGTGTGGCTCTCCGCCGACGTGTGGCTCTCCGCCGACGGACGGTCATGGGAGCACGTCGCCGAAGACGCCTTCGGGCCGTCTCGTTGGCCGGCGCTTCACAACGACGATGGGTGGCGGGTCGAGATGCACCTGAGATCGATCGCTGCAGGGGCTGCCGGGTACATCGCGGTCGGGGCCGACGGCGTCTGCATGCTCGATTGCCCATCCGCAGAGACGGTGATCTGGACGTCGCCTGACGGACGCTCTTGGTCACGACTGCCCGTCGACGATCGGTTCGGGGCTCCGACCGGTGCGGAGGCCAATGTGGCCGCAGCATGGGGGTCTGACTTCATCGTCGGCGGCGAGTCCGACAACAGGCCAGCAGTCTGGATCTCCGGTTCAGAGCCAGCAGGGAATGGGGCGAACACCAGCGCGGCTCCAGCGCCGGCGAATCCCACGATCACCCCGGTCAACCCGTTGACTTCACCGGCACCTGGAAGGCGACCGACCGGCAACCTGATAGCAGCCATCTCACGATGGAGGTGACGGCGATGCCCGACGGCTCCTATGGGGTGACCATTCGCGGTGACTTCGCGTCCTTCTGCGATGGGGCCTTGTCAACCATGACCGCGGTCGCTGCGCCGCGAGACGCGAGCACGATCGTCATCGCACAGCCCGACCACGCCTGCGACGACGGCAGCCAAGCCCACGCGCTCAGCGGTGCACCGCTCGAAGAGCAGCTGAGAAACCTCAGCCTTTCCTACGACTCACTGCCCGACGCGCTGATCGAACCGGTGGGGCTAGAGTGGACACGAGGGTAACGGTGACCCACTTCACGCTTGCCGCACGAGCAGTTGCGCGAACGGCCCTGGCCATCGCACTCGTCGTTGGCATCGTTTCGGGCTGCGGGAGTTCCGCCCCGGGAGCTACGAC
>Ga0209001_1000311_pt1 | contig 10979 bp, 11 predicted proteins | sample Rifsed13ft2_FD_184006 | JGI IMG/M metagenome (GOLD analysis project Ga0209001, IMG submission 184006) | Soil microbial communities from Rifle, Colorado, USA - sediment 13ft 2 (SPAdes) (version 2) | ecosystem: Environmental > Terrestrial > Deep subsurface > Rock core/Sediment | place: Rifle...
CCCCGCCTCGACGACCAGCGTGGGCATTCCGGCTCAGGACCGCGCGCGGGCCGGCATTCGCGAAGGATTGATCCGAGTTTCGGTGGGGTTGGAGGATCTGGACGATCTCGTAGACGACTTTACCCGGGCGCTGGAGGCGCCATGAGTCTGTTCACCCTGCTCAAGTTTCTGCACGTCCTGCTGGCCATCACCGCGGTGGGGGCCAACGTCACCTACGGCGTCTGGCTCTCGCGCGGGGCACGCGACCCGCGGCATCTGCCCTTTGCGCTGCGGGGCGTGAAGATGCTGGACGACCGCCTGGCCAACCCGGCCTACGCGCTGCTGCTGGTCACGGGCGTGGCGATGATCTACGCAGGCCGGCTCGCCTGGACCACGCCTTGGCTGCTTGTCTCGCTGTTCCTCTATGGGGTGCTGGTCGTGCTCGGGCTGGCGGGATACACACCGCTGCTGCGGCGGGAGATTGCGGTGCTGGAGGCGGAGGGTCCGGACTCCCCCGCGTACCAGCGCCTCTCCGGCCGCGGCACGCTCCTCGGCGCGCTGATCGCCGTAGTGGTGCTCGTCATCACCTTCCTGATGGTGACGAAACCGGTGCTGTGGGGCTAAGGCGTCTTCAGCGTCCGATCCGGCCGAACCGGCTGTTCCCGAAGTTGGCGTACCAGATGCTGCCGTCCGGCGCCACCGTGAGGGAGCGCACCGCGGCGATCTTGTGCCCGCTGTAGTACGTGGTCCAGACGCGGCCCGGCGAGTCGATGCTCGGCAACTACCTCGCTAGACGCCTGCGGGTGTCCCGCCGGTTTAGCGTGCGGCGTCACGAGACGACGCGCTGTGCATAATAGCATCAAGGAGGAATGCCATTGCATGTCGTCTTCGGGACCGGTCCCCTGGGCCTGGCGGTGATGCGGGCATTGCGGCGCGGGGGAAAACGCGTCCGCGTGGTCAACCGGTCCGGACGGGCGGAGGCGCCGCCCGGCGTGGAAGTTGTGGCCGCGGACGCCACCGATCGCGCCGCCGCCCGCCGGGTCTGCGCCGGAGCCGCGGTCGTCTATCACTGCGCGATGGCGCCCTACGCGCAGTGGCCGGCGAAACTGCCGGCGATCATGGCGGGGATCATGGAAGGCGCCGCCAGTGCCGGCGCCAGGCTCGTTTACGGGGACAACCTCTATGCGTACGGTCAGGTCTCCGGACCACTCACTGAAGACCTGCCCTACCGTCCGGTGTCGCCGAACGGGCGGGTGCGGGCCCTGGTGGCCACGATGCTGATGGAAGCCCACGGCCGCGGCGAGGTGCCGGCGACGATCGGCCGGGCCTCCGATTTCTTCGGACCGCACGTCCGCCTCTCCAAGATGGGCGACCGGGTCTTCATCCCCGTGCTGCGCGGTCGCGCCGCGCAGGTGCTGGGGGATCCTGACGTCCCCCACACCTACGCATTCATTGACGACTTCGCCCGGGCGCTGGTTACCCTCGGCGAGCGCCAGGAGGCGCTCGGTCAGGTGTGGCACGTTCCCAGTGCGGAGACCCTGACGACCCGCCGGTTCGTGGAGATGGTCTGCGCCGAGGCCGGCGCGCCGATGCGGCTGGCCGCGGCTCCCCGCCTGGGCATTGCCTTTCTGGCGCTCTTCGATCCCACGATGCGGGCGGTGAAAGATCAACTGTATGAGTCCGAGCAGCCCTTCCTGGTTGGCCATAGTAAGTACGCGCGAGCGTTCGGCGGTGCACCCACGCCGCACCGGGAAGCGATCCAGGCGACCCTGCAGTGGTACCGGGGGTCCCTGCACACTTCGGGGTGAAAGAGAGCTAGACGGGTGATGGCCCCCATTCAGGTGAGGACCGATCCGGACGGGTATGTCCTGGTGACCATTCCCCTATCGCTGGAGGCCAGCGCCCGCGTCGCCATCGCCGGCCTCTACCAGCCCTTCTTCGTGGAGTGGGCGCAGGGGGGCATCGTGCTCGTCACCCGCGCGGCGGAGTGGCAGCGGTTGGCGGCGCGCTTCCCCGGGGCGATCACGCAGGACGGATTCCGCCTGATCTCGCTGGGCGTGGCGTCGGCCGCGGGGCCGCCCGATCCCGACGGGCCGCCGCCGCTCGCCGCGGCCGACTTGGCCGCGCTGGTGCGCCACCTGGAGCAGCGCGGCATCCGCGGGCGCACGCTACGCTCGTTCTACCGCGACCACCTACTTGTGGCGGAAGAGCATCTGGCGGCGTGCCTGGAGGTCTTGACCGCGTTCCCCGGCGTCAGTCCCGGTCCATCCAGCGGCGGATAATCTCGGCCGCCTCTTTCAGCGACCCGGCGCCGGCATCCGGGACGAATTCTTTGGCGATCCCTACGTTGTGCGGATTGGGATCCATCGTCACCAGGATGGCGCGCATCCCCACCGCGTGGGCGCCGCCGACGTCCGCGTCCAGGGTGTCACCCACCATCACGCACCGTTCCGCCGGCAGCCGCCACCGCTCCAGCACGAAGCGGAAGATGCCGGGGTCGGGCTTAATCCGCCCGTAGCCCGCCGACGATACGATCGGGTTAAAGTAAGGCGCCAGCCCGGTGCGCGCCATCACGCCTTCGATGAGGCGATGGTCGGAGGCGTTGGAGATCAGCCCCAGCCGGAGGCCCATCTCCCCCAGGGCGACAAGGGCGTCGAACGCGTCGGGGTACGCCTCCACCATGCCGACCTCCGGCTGAAAGAAGACCCCGGAGGCCTCGTCGAGGAACGTATCGTCCCGTGGCCAGCCCAACCGCTCCGCCGCGCGCGCCATGGCGTCGCGGTTGAGCAACTGGCGGCCGGTGGCGTTGGTCTCCGCCCATATCCAGCGGCGGGCCTCGCGGACGACCTCCACCGCCTCCGGAGGGGTGGGCAGGCCGCGCGCCGCCGCCCAGCGGAGGAGGCCCGCGGTGTTGACGTCCTCAAAGGCATCGCTGCTGTTGGGTCCGACCGTGGATACATGCAGCCGCTGCGGCCGGATCAGGGTGCCGAAGAGGTCGAAGATCACGCCCTGCAGGAGCGGGGCGGTCTCGGGTCGAATGATCATCGGAGTCGGATTGTCATAGTGACGCTATGTCAAAATCGCTGCCCGCGCCGGTGCGCCTCACGCTCCCCCGACCTTCCCGGGACGGCCGCGCCGCGCCCGGCGACCAGTTGGCGGCCCAGCTGCGCTACCGCATCCTGACCGGAGACCTGCGCCCGGGGGACCGCCTGCCGCCGGTGCGCCGCCTGGCCGCCTTCCTGCGGGTCAACCGGAACACGGTGGCCCGTGTCTATCGGCGCCTGGAGGCGGAAGGCCATCTGGTCACGCGCGGCCGCCGCGGCACGTTCGTCCGCCGCGCCTCGCCGCTCTCCCGGGAGCTGAACGCCCTGCTGGAGCGTCTTCTCCGCGAGGCGGCGCGCCACCGCCTCAGCCCCGCCGATCTGCAGACGCTGGTGGCGATGCGGGCCCGCCCCCGTCCCGCGCGGTTGCGGGTGGGCTTCGTTGAGTGTAACACGGTGGACCTGACCTACTTCCGCCGGCTGCTCGAGCGCGAGGTGGGAGCGCCGATCCGTCCGATTCTGCTGCGCCGGCTGCCCGTGGCGGCGCGGGGATGCGACCTGCTGGTGACGACCTTCTTCCATATTGAAGAGGTGCAGCGCAAGGTGCCCTCGCGGGAGGTGCTGGGTCTGGTGGCGCTGCCCGATTTCCGCACGCTGGAAGAGGTCGCCCGGCTGTCCCCGACGGCGCGCGTGGTGCTGGTCTGCGCGACGGACGAAGGCGTGCGGAGCAAGGCACGGTCGCTGCGGGCGGTCGGTCTGCGCCGCCCGCGGTTGGTGACGGCGACGCTGGGAAGGCGCACCCGCCTCCGCGCGGCGCTGGGGCGCGCCGAAGTATTGCTGGCCTCCCCCAAGGTCCTGGAGCGCCTGCGTGGGACCATCCCGCCGCGCGTCCGCGTGATCCCGTTTGCCAGCGTCCTCAGCGACGGCGCGGTGGCGCTGCTGCGCCGGCGTCTGGCGGAGGCGCCGGCATGAGCCGGCTGCGCGTCGCGGTGTTAATGGGTGGGCCCTCGCCGGAGCGGGATGTCTCCCTGCGCACCGGTCAGCAGATCATGTCCGCCCTCGATTCGCAGCGCTACGACGTCCTCCCCGTGGAGGTGCTGCGCGACGGCCGCTGGGTGCTGCCGGGACGGTCGGCCGCGGCGCTGGCCGACGAGGCCTCTTCACCCACGGGCGGGACCGGCGCGCCCGGCAGTAACGCAGGGGCCAGCCCCAATGACGGGCGCGCCCTGGTCCCGGCGCGCGCCGATGCCCTGGGGATCGACCGCGTCATGGAGGAGGGTCCCATCGACGTGGTCCTGATCGCGATGCACGGGCCCTATGGCGAGGATGGCACGGTGCAGGGCCTGCTGGAACTTGCGGGCATTCCCTACACCGGGTCGGGCGTGCTGGCCAGCGCCCTGGCGATGGACAAACTGCGCAGCCGGCAGCTCTTCGGGTTCAACGACATCCCGGTCCCCGCGTACCTGGCCGTCACCCGGGAGCGCGCCGCGGACCTGGAGGCGCTGCGCGCCGAGGTCGCCACCACGCTGAGCTATCCCTGCGTCGTCAAACCCAACGCGCTCGGCTCCAGCATCGGCGTGACCATCGTGCGCGACCCCGCCGCTCTGCCCGCCGCGCTCGACGTGGCCTTCGCCTACGGCGCCCTGGCGCTCGTGGAGGAATTCATCCGCGGTACGGAGATCACGTGCGGCGTGCTGGAGGACCCCACCACCGGCCGCCCGCACGCCCTCCCCCTTATCGAAATCGTCCCCCAGCGGGAGTTTTTCACCTACGAGGCCAAATACACGCCGGGCGCCAGTGAGGAGATCTGTCCGGCGCGGCTGCCGGAGCAGATTGCCACAAGGGCTGCGGCCCTGGCGGTGCGGGCGCACGAGGTGCTGGGATGCCGGGACATGTCGCGGGTGGACATGTTCGTGCGCGGCGGGCAGGTGATCGTGCTGGAGGTGAACACGATCCCCGGGATGACCGGCGTGAGCCTGCTGCCGCAGGCGGCACGCGCTGCCGGCATCGAGTTTCCCGCCCTCCTGGACCGGCTGATCACCGGCGCCCTGCAGCGGAGGCGGCGGTCGTCCGGCTGATCCAGAGGCGCGTCCCCCGATGACGTGGGCCACGCCCGCCGCCGACGGTCGCTGGGAGCGCGTCGTGGATGCGATCGCCAAGGTGCTGATCCGCGAAGCCGCCGTCGAAGGCGTGTTTCTCTCCGGGTCGCTGGTGGCGGGGCGCGACTGGTTCTCCGACATCGACCTGGGCGTGGCATCCCGGAACAGCGCGGCGGCGTTCCGGAAGGCCTGGTCCCTGCGCGGTCCGATCGGCCAGGCGGTGGGTCCGCCGGTGCGGGTACTGGAGCGCGGGTGGGGACACTGCCGCATGGTCGCCCTCCTCTACGGGAAGTCCCTCTTTCCGCCGATCGGGCTGCAGGTGGACGTCGTGTTCAGCCAGATCAAGCACGTGGGCGAACAGATGCCGTACACGCCCCACAGGGTCGTCTTGGACCGCCGGGGCCGCCTGCGTCGGGCGCTCGGCACGCTGCGGCGGCGCAAACCCCCGGATGAGATGCGGCAGGAACTGGAGCAGCGGATGCACTGGTTTGCGTTCTTTGTGCACGACGCCCTCAAAGCGTATGGTAGGAGGGACCTCTTCAATTTCCAATCCCTCGTGGAGGGGATGCGCCAGGCCGTCTTCCACGCGGTCGGGGCGCGCGCCGGCCGGTCGATCTACGGGGGGAAGTGGGCCTTTCGCGCCATGACGGCATCCGAGCGGAGCGTAGTCGAGGCGTCGTACCGAGAATTCACGCCCCAGATGGTGCGCCGGCTCGCCCGGACCTATCGCGCCTCCCTGGCGCCGGTCGCTGCCCGGTTTGGGGTGGGAGATGAGCTGATTGCGCTCGAGGAGGCGCTGGCCGAAATCCTCTGATGATGAACGTGCGTCATGACTGAGACGAGATTGCGGCCGACCGTGGGCGTGACCATCGGCGATCCGGCCGGCATCGGGCCGGAGGTCGTCGTGCGCGCGCTGGCCGAGGACGCGGCGCGCCAGTCCGTGGACGTGGTCGTGATCGGCGACCGCTGGGTGCTGCAGCGGGCGATGGGGGCGACCGGCGTCGGCGTCGAGTTTGTCGCGGAGGGATCGCCGCGCCTGATCGACCTGGCCAACGTGGACCACCGGCTGCAGTGGGGCAAGGTGCAGGCCACCGCCGGGGCGGCGGCGGGGCAGTTCATCGAACGGGGCGTGCAGGAAGCCCTGGCCGGACGGGTGGACGCTCTGGCCACGGCACCGATCAGCAAGGAAGCGCTCTGGCGCGCGGGATATCGGTACCCGGGCCACACCGAGATGCTCGGCGCGCTCACCGGCCGGTCCGATCCCCTGACGATGTTTCAGGTGCGGAATCTGCGCATCTTCTTCCTCACGCGCCACCTCTCGCTGCGCGAGGCGGTCGATCAGGTGACACGGTCGCGCATCGCCGCGATCCTGCCGCGCATCGACGAGGCCCTCCGTTCGATTGGCTTCGAGCGCCCGCGCGTCGCCGTCGCCGCGCTCAACCCGCACGCCGGCGAGGGTGGGGCGCTGGGCCTGGAGGACCAGGAGCAGATTGCGCCCGCGGTGGAGGAGGCGCGGTCCCGCGGCATCGACGTCCACGGTCCTGTTCCGGCGGACGCGGTGTTCGCGCAGGCGATGGAGGGGCGCTATGATGCCGTCCTCTCGCTCTATCACGACCAGGGGCACATTGCCGCGAAGACGGTGGACTTCCACGGCGCGGTCAGCGTGACCCTGGGGCTGCCTTTCATCCGGACCTCGGTGGACCACGGCACGGCGTTCGACATCGCCGGGAAAGGCGTGGCCCGCGCCGACTCCATGGCCGCGGCGATCCTGGCCGCCGCGGACCTGACCCGGCGCGTGCGGGCGGCGGCGCGATGAAGGCGCGGCCGCGCAACTGGTTCGTCAAGGGCCACGGCTTGGGGAACGACTATCTGGTTGTCGAGCCGAAGGATCTTTCCTTCAAACTGACGGTGGCGGCGGTGCGGGCCATCTGCGACCGCCACACCGGCGTCGGGTCGGACGGGATCCTGGCCCTTGTCCCGTCACGGCGTGCCGACTTCGGCGTACGCATCTTCAATCCCGACGGCAGCGAGGCGGAGAAGAGCGGCAACGGCCTGCGCATCCTCTCGCGGTTTCTCTACGACCACCGGCATACAAGGAAGCGGAACTTCACGATCGAGACCCGCGGCGGCGTGGCGCGGGCCGCGCTGGCGGTGCGCCGCGGGCGGGTCGCCGGCATCACCGTGGACGTCGGGCGGGCGACATTTCACAGCGATGAGATTCCGGTAGCCGGGCCCTCCCGGGAGGTGCTCGACGAACCGTTGACGGTCGAGGGCGAGACGATCCGGGTGACGGCGGTGTCGGTGGGCAATCCCCACTGCGTGGTGTTCGTCGATGCGCTCGATGTGAGCCAATTGCGCCGCCTCGGTCCCCCGCTGGAGACGCACCCGGCGTTCCCCCGTCGCACTAATGTGCAGATGGCGAAAGTGCTCGCGCCGGACCGCCTGGAGATTCTGATCTGGGAGCGCGGCGCCGGGGAGACGCAGGCCTCCGGCACCAGCGCCGGCGCGGTCGCCGCGGCGGCGGCCCGGTTAGGGCGTGCGGGTCGCCGTGTCGCCGTGGCCATGCCAGGTGGGCAGCTCGGGGTGACGATCGACGCGGACTGGACGGTGCATCTGACGGGACCGGCGGAGGAGGTGTGCGCCGGCACCTTCAGCGGCGGGCTGCTCCGGCGGCTGCGCCGTGCCCGCTGATCTCTGGTCCGCAGCGCACGGCGTGTCTGCAGGTGTGGCGGGCGATTCCGTAGCATACCCTGGAGTGGAACATTCCTGGAGCCCCGAATGAAGAAGATCCTCTATGTCATCCTGGACGGGGTGGGCGACCGCCCCATCGCCGCGCTGGGCGGGCAGACGCCGCTGGGCGCCGCCCGGACGCCGAATCTGGACCGGCTGGCGCGCGAAGGGCGTCTCGGGCTGGTGCAGACCGTCGGTCCGGACATCGCGCCCGAATCCGACGTCGCCGTGATGGCAATGCTGGGATACGACCCGCAGACCTACCACGCCGGGCGGGGGCCGCTGGAGGCGCTGGGCGCGGACCTCGCCTTCGACGACGGCGACCTGGCGCTGCGCGGGAACTTCGCCACGCTGGGAGCGGGCCGGCGCATCGTGGACCGGCGCGTGGGGCGGAACCTCACCTCCGAGGAAGCGCGTCAACTCGCCGAGGCGGTGAACAGCCAGGTGCGCGTGACCGCGGCGCCGGCGGAGTTCATCGTCCGGGCCACCATCGGCCACCGCTGCACCGTCATTTTCTATCCAAAGGAAGGACGGCTCTCCGCCAACATCACCAACACCGACCCCGCCTACGCCCGCCTGGGCGGCCTGGGCGTGGCCAAGGCGGTGGCCGGCAACGAGGTGGAAGAGTGCCGCGCGCTGGACGACAGCGCGGAGGCGTGGGTGGCGGCGGAACTGGTCAACGAGTTCACGCGCAAGAGCCGCGAGGTTCTGGATGAACATGAGGTGAACGTCCGCCGCCGGGCCGCCGGGCACATGCCGGCAAACGGTATCCTCGTGCGCGATGCCGGCGACCATCTGCCGACGGTCCCACCGTTGGCGCAGCGCTTCGGCGTGCGCCTGGCCTGCGTCGTGGAGATGCCGGTGGAACGCGGCATCGCCCGCTCCCTGGGGATGGACATCGTGGAGATCCCACCCGGCGCCGGCTACCGGGCGTGGGCCGCAAGCGCGCTGGAGGCGAGCGCGGCGTACGATGGTCTCTACCTGCATCTGAAAGGACCGGACGAGCCCGGGCACGACGGCGACTGCGAACGCAAACGCGCGAGCATCGAGCAGATCGACACCGACTTCTTCGGTCCCCTGCTTACCGCCGCGCCGCGGGACTGGCTGTGGGCGGTCACCGCCGACCACGCCACGCCCTGCGAGACCCGCGGGCACAGCGCCGATCCCGTCCCGCTGCTGGTGGCCGGGAGTGGGAGCGACGGGCGCGCCCGCTTCACGGAAGCGGAGGCGGCGAGGGGGACGCTGGGCACCCTGCGGGGAACCGCCGTCCTGCCGCTGCTCGTAGAACTTGCAGGGTCGTAGGTGGAGGGGGACCGGCACGTGCGGCACGTCTTAGGGACAGTGTTCGTCTGCGTCCTCTTGATGCTCCAGGCGGCATCTCCCGCGGAGGGCCAGCAGGCCGTCGCTGCACTGGCGGATGCGGTCGCGTTCGCCCTCGAGCACAACCCGCAGGTGGCGGCCAGCCGGGCGGCCGTGCGGGCAGCCGAGGCCCAGGTGCAGGCAGTGCGCGCCGGTCTGGCCCCCACGGTGAGCCTGAGCGCGGGCGGCAGTCTGGGCAATTCGACCGGGTCACCCACCACGTCTGGCCAGGTGAGCGCGGGGGTCACCTACCTGATCTACGATGGGGGACTGCGAGAGGCCCAGATTCGCCAGGCCGAAGCGCAGGCGGAGTCGGCGCGCCAGGCGCTGGCCGCGGTGATCACCGACGTGGCCATCCAGACGGTGCAGGCCTACATGGGCGTGATCGTGGCCGACCAGGTGATCCTCCTGCGCGAGCAGGCGGTGAGGCAGGCACGGACGCAACTGTCCGCGGCGGAGGCGAACTTCCGGGCGGGCCGGGTGGCGCGCGCGGACGTGATTCGCGCGGAGTCGGTGCTGGCCGCGGCGGATTACGACCTGGTCAATGCCCGTGGGCAGGCGGAGACCAGCCGGACGACCCTGCGCACGGCCATGGGGCTGGAGGGCGGCGGACCGCTGACCGTTACCGCCCCGGCAGAGCCACCACCGCAGGAGATCTCCGAAGCGGACGCGCTTCAACGGGCGTTGCAGCGCCCTGAAGTCCGGCGCGCCGAAGCGGACGTGCGGGCCGCGGAGGCGGGCCTGGCGATGGCGATGATTCAAGGAGGAGTGACCGTGACGCTGGACGGGCGTTACGTCCTCATTGGTACGGGTGGCACCGGCACCAGCGCCTCCGGTACATGGTCGGTCGGTGTCGGGATCACGATTCCGCTCTCTGACGGTGGCCGCCGCGCGGCGCAGGTTGAAGCGGCGCGCGCCAACCTGGATGCCAGCCGCGCGCGGCTGGAAAGCCTGCGGTTCCTGGTCCGGCAGGAGGCGCTGCTGACCCGGCTGCAGGTGGCCACAGCGATCGCGAAACTCGAGGCCGCGCGCCGCTCCGCGCTTGCCGCGCGTGAGGCCTTCAACGTGGCGCAGGGGCGGTACGCGGCGGGCGTGGGGACGATCGTCGAGGTCACGACGGCGCAGACCGATCTGGCCGCGGCGGAGGTGGCTCTTGTGCAGGCGGCGGCGGACCGGTGGACCACAACGGTGGGACTCCGCCGCGCCGTGGCTCTGGCCGTGTTACCCTGACATGGCCTGATCCCGGGGGGACCGGATGCGCAGAGCGGTAGTGATCATCGTCGTCCTCGCCGTGGCCGGGTTGGTGGGCTGGCGCACCACCGAGGTCATCAGGACTCGGCAGGCGCAATCCGCCCCCGCCGGTTCCGCGAGGGCACGGGCTGTTGCCGTCCGCGCCGTGCCCGCGGCGCGGGGGACCATCACGACGCGCGCCTCGTACGCTGGCGAGGTGACGGCCCGCGCCCGCGTGGACGTCGTCTCCCGAATCGGCGGGATTGTGGCCGAGATCCCCGTGCAGGAAGGCGATCTGGTCCAGAAGGGTCAGGTCGTGGCGCGATTGGATCCGAAGGAACTGCGGTTCCAGGTTGAGCAGGCGCGGGCGAGCGCCAACACGCAGCGCCTGCAGGTCGAACAATCCCGCGTCACCTTAGCCACGCAGGAAGCGCGTCTGGCCCAACTGCTCGCCGGAACGCCGCCCGAGCAGATTCGCCAGGCGGAGGAGCAGGTCCGGCAGGCGCGCGCCAACCTGGAGTACAGCCGTCAGCAATTGAAG
>Ga0209001_1000321_pt1 | contig 10786 bp, 11 predicted proteins | sample Rifsed13ft2_FD_184006 | JGI IMG/M metagenome (GOLD analysis project Ga0209001, IMG submission 184006) | Soil microbial communities from Rifle, Colorado, USA - sediment 13ft 2 (SPAdes) (version 2) | ecosystem: Environmental > Terrestrial > Deep subsurface > Rock core/Sediment | place: Rifle...
ATTACCTGAGCGAACCTACCGCCAGCCGCGTGTACGCCGATGCCGATGCAACCGCACGGCGGCATGTGGAAGTTGAAATTCAGAGGTACGCAGCTTAAGAAAATACGTGGTCTGTCCCTGAATATCCGCAAAACCCGCAAGGCGACCTGTTCGCCGCCGCGCCGTCCAATGACGATCCGTTCGCCCGCCGCAGCGTCCCCGACCAGCCGACCGAGTCGCTTTCGCGCATCTTCAACCGATACGTATCGCATCCAGGTGAACCCTTAAGGCTCATCATAAGGCAAACGGACCGGAGGCTGCCTAAATCATTCCACCTGCAGCACGATCTTCCCGAAGTGCCGGCTCTCCTCCATGATGCGGTGCGCCTCCGCCGCCTCTTCCAGGGGCAGCACCGCGAAGACCACCGGCGCGAGGCGGCGCCGCTCGATCAGCCGCAGGACCTCCCGCATCTCCGCCTTCGTCCCCATCCAGGTGCCGACGATGGTGAGTTGCCGCGCGTAGATGTAGCGGATGTCCACCTGCGTCTGCGGCCCGCTGGTGGCGCCGCAGACGGTGAGCCGGCCGCCCGTGGCCAGCGCCTTGATGCTCGTCTCCCAGGTGGCCGCCCCCACGTGGTCCAGCACGACGTCCACCCCGCGGCGCGCGGTGACGCGGCGCACCTCCTCCAGCACGTTCTGCTCCCGGTAATCGATGCCGACGTCCGCACCCAGCTCCCGCGCCCGCTCCAGCTTCCACGGCGTGCTCGCCGTCGTAATCACCCGCGCCGCGAAGAGCCGGGCAATCTGAATCGCCGCGCTGCCCACGCCGCTGCCGGCGCCCCAGATCAGGACGTCCTCGCCGAAGCGCAGCTGGGCGCTGCCCACCAGCATGTTCCAGGCTGTGAGGAAGACCAGCGGCATCGCGGCCGCCTCTTCAAAGGAAAGATACGGCGGCTTGCGCAGCAGGTTCTCCTGCGGCACGGTGATGTACTCGGCGTAGCCGCCGGGGACGTGCTCGCCGAGAATCGAGTATTCGGGGCAGCGGTTGTCCAGGCCGGCGAGGCAGACGTCGCAGTGGCCGCAGGAGACACCCGGATGGAGCATCACGGCGTCGCCGACCTGCCACCGGCTGACGGCGGAGCCGAGCGCGGCGATCTCGCCGGCGATGTCCGCCCCCAGGGTGTGCGGGAATTCCACGCGCAGCCGCGGCAGCCCCCGGCGCACCCACAGGTCGATGTGATTGAGCGCGACCGCCCGGACGCGCACCAGGGCCTCACGCGGACCCGGCTGCGGCGGCGGCGCCTCCTCCAGCCGCAGGACCTCAGGACCGCCGTGTTCGTGCATGCGCACCGCTTTCATGGCAGGGCTCCTCTCGAGGGAATCCACACGTGATGCACGCGACGGTTCGAGGAATCCATCACATGTCGATGTCGCGCAGGCAGGTCACCGAATGGAGCCGCTCATCGCTTCTGCCGCGGGTCAGGCGGGGGACTCCAGCGGGTTCGCCACGCGCAGGCCGGGGAAGAGAAGGAAGCCGCGATCGGTGGTGTGGAGGGTCGCGCCGTGCTCGATGGCCAGGGCCGCCAGGTGGGCGTCCATCACATCTGGACCGTGTGCCTGCACGGCAAGCAGCAACTCCCTCAGGATGTCCCAGTGACGCTCCCCGGGTTCGACGATGACGACGATCGGGTGCGCCACCCATGCGGCGACGATGGCGACGGCTTCCTCGGTCGCCAGCGGCTGCGGGAAGGCGCGGGGGTTGGTGCCGATACGAAGGAAAGCCATAATGGTCGCCCACGGCAGGCCGACAGGTTCCGGCGCCCCCAGCGTGCGCTCCAGCCAGACACGCGCCCGCTCGTGCTGCGTGAAGGACGGGTTGTAGGCGTACAGCAGGATGTTGGCGTCGAGGAGGATCACCGGTGGAGCGGCCCCTCCAACTGCTCCACCAGCTCAGCGGTCCGGTCGTAGTCCAGACCAGGGCGTACACCTAGCGGTCTCGCGCGGACTTTGAAGGGCGGAACCTCGCGGCGCCTGCGCCGCAGCTGGAAGGCGGCGCGCAGCAACTCGTTGACCACCGCCTTGAAGGACCGGCCCGTCCGGCGCACCTCCGCCTTCAGCGCGGCGGCGACATCATCTTCCAGGGTCAGCGTGGTCCGCACATCATGATGTTAGATCTTGTGCATCATGATGTCAAACCTTCACTCACCCCCTGGGTGCCCTCATGGCCTTCGTCATCGCCTGCTCGACGAGCGGCCTCGCCGTGGCCAACAACCGCTCCTCCCCGATGGCGGCGCACAGTCGCATGAAGGCCTCGACCGCCTGCGTGATCAGGACCGCCTCGCCGTTCATCACTGTATGCCCTGTCCAGCGCGCGTGCTTTAGGAGAACAGACTCCGGGGGAGCGTAGATCAGGTCGAGCACTGGAGCCCCGGCGTGCAGTCTGAGCGCCCGGCGCAGGGAAACTTCCAGGTTGCGGGCGATCCCCGGCCAGGCCTGCTGCCACCATTCGACGGGAGGCAGCGCACCCGCCACCTGCGACGGTGGGATCCTCGGCGGATCCGCCGGCGCCAGCGGCGAGAAGGGCTCGAGCCAGGTGACGCTGTCGTCGCTGTGAACAGGCCCCGCCATGCCCACGCTGCTGGCGTTGACCAATATGCCTGCGTCGCCCAGGGCACGGTCCAGTTCGTCGGGACGCACCACCGTGACCTCTCCACCGGCCTGCCGGATGATGCGGGCCGTCTCCTCCGCGCGGTCCGGCCCGCGGTTGCAGAGCAGGATTGTGGTCGCAGCCATACCGCGGACCGCGGCGACCCCGACTGCGCGCGCCGCCCCACCCGCGCCGAGCAGCAGCAGGGAGCGCGGTCGGTCGCCTGTGGGCGAACCACCGCTGAGCCGCTGCACCACCTCCAGCGCCGCCGCGCCGTCGGTATTCGTCCCAAGAAGCTTTCCCTCCGGCGTGCGGAGGACCGTGTTCACGGCACCGATCGCCTCCGCGTCCGCGTCAACACCGTCGAGTTGGACGAGGACGCGTTCCTTGTAGGGGACCGTGACGTTGAACCCGAGTAGAGCAGGTGCCGCGCGGCAGGCCGCCACAAAGTCGTCCACGCGCTCCGGAGGCACGTCGAAGGGCAGGTAGACCGCCGGCACATCGAGTGCGGCGAAGGCGGCGTTCCACATCGCCGGGCTGCGGGAGTAGAGCGACGGGTGATCGCCGAGGACGCCCGCGACCCACGAAGCGGAGACGGCGGGCAGGTCGTTGAGAACGTACGGCCGGAGGGGCGCGAGAGGGTCCGCGAAAGGGCCGGCCGCGCTCACGCCGTCGCCGGCTGCAGTCGCTCCACGGCGGCCTCCAGGATGGCCCGGGTGCTGCTCGTGCCGATGCGGTTGGCCCCCGCGTCCAGCAGCCGCAGGGTATCCTCTAGGGTCTTGATGCCGCCGGAGGCCTTCACGCCCACGCCCCGGGGCAAGGTGCTGCGCAGCAGCTTGATATCGTCCACCGTCGCGCCGCGCAGCCCGTAGCCGGTGGAGGTCTTGACGAAGTGCGCGCCGGCCTCCGCCGCCAGCTGCGCCGCCCGCACCTTTTGCTGGTCGTCGAGGTATCCGGTCTCGAGGATCACCTTGACCACGCCGCCGCGGGCCGCGGTCACCGCCGCCTCCACCTCGCGGGAGATGACGCGCTCCCGCCCCTCGCGCATCGCCCCGATGTTGATGACCATGTCAAACTCCACTGCGCCGGCAGCGCGCATCTCCCGCACCTGGGTCGCCTTCATGCGGACGGTCTCGCCGCCGTGGGGGAAGCCGATGACGGTGCCCACGTGCACGGGCGCGTCCTGTAGCAATCGCACGGCCAATTTGACGTAGGAGGGTTTGACGATGATCGTGCGCACGCCGAACTCCCGGACGACGCGCGCGCCTTTGAAGACCTCCTCCTCGGTGTGCACCGGGCTGAGCACGGAGTGATCGAGCACCCGCGCCAGGCGGCGGGGCGTCCAGTAACTCGCCGTCGTCATGGCATCCACTCCTTTACGGGCCGGCGGGGTCCGGGATGCGCATGCGCAGCGGGCCTTCGGCCACGACCCGTCCCGCGCCGTAGTCCACGGTGACGCGCTCCGCCCAGAGCACCCGGCCGCGCTGTTCCACCCGCACCGCGCCGGTAAGGATCGCCCGCTTCGCCGGGAGCAGCAGTATCGCCGCGTCGGCCCGGGCGGCGATATCGCCGAAGCGCACGCGGACGTCGCCCCACATCCGGATCTCTTGGAGTCCGATGCGCGCCTCCAGACGCGTCCCTTCGGCGACACCCTGCGCCGTCTGCACGCGCACCTGCCCCGCCAGTGTCAGAAGGCCCGTGCGGCGTTGGAACTGTAGCCGCGCCCCCTCCGCCTGGACGTCCGGCGGCGCCTGCACGCGGACGCGGCCGGCCGCAGTGACACGCTGATCGACCAGCCCCAACGTGATCTCCCCCGCAGCGATGCGCGTGGTCTGCAGTTCAATAGTGGCGTCGCCCTCGGCCTTGACCTCGGTCAGGCGTGTGGTGACGTAACGCACCGTGAGCCGGCGCCCCCGCAGCACGCCCTGTGGACCGCGCACTACGCCGGGGGTGAAGACGGCGACGCGGCGGCGGGTGTCCAGCACGACGCGCGCGCCTTCCGCCACGTTCGTCCCGTCGGAAATACGCACACGGCCGGTGGCGACGACCATGCCGGCCGCGTCGGTGGTCATCTCTGCCGCGGTGATCGTGATGCTAGCGCCCGCCGCGGCGGCTGTCCCACCCGCCGACAGCGCCAGGCACAGCACCGCCAGCAGAGCCGCGGTCGAGGCGAGACGGCGCACCGGCTCGTCTACTCCCGGTCGATCTGCGCCCGCTGCAGCCGCCCGCTGAAGTCGATGTAGACGGCCTTCCACTCGCTGAAGACGTCCAGGACCTGCGTCCCGCCCTCCCGGTGGCCGTTGCCGGTGTTCTTGGTGCCGCCGAACGGCAGGTGCACCTCCGCCCCGATCGTGCCGTGGTTGACGTAAACGATGCCCGTCTCGATGTCGTCGATCGCCTCCATCGCCGCGTTGATGTCGCGGGTGAAGATCGAGGCGGACAGCCCGTACGGGGTGCCGTTGAGGATCGCCACCGCCCGCTCCAGCGAGTCCGCTTCGATCAGGTCGGTGACCGGTCCGAAGATCTCCTCCTGCTCGATGCGCATCCCCGGCCGCACGTTGTCGAAGATGGTCGGGGCGTAGAAGTAACCGCGGGCCAGCGCGCCGTCGGCGACAGGCGTCCCGCCCGTAAGGAGACGGGCGCCCTCCCGCTTCCCGATCTCCACGTACTCGTGCACGCGCTGCAGCTGGGACTCGCTGACGACCGGCCCGACGTCGGTGTCCGGCCGCAGCCCGTCCCCCAGGCGCAGGCGCCGCGCCCGCTCCACCAACCGCTCCGTGAGCTCGGCCCTGGCGTCGCGGTGCACGATGATGCGGCTGCAGGCGGTGCAGCGCTGCCCCGTGGTGCCGAAGGCGCTCCAGACCAGGGCGTCGGTGGCCAAGCCGAGATCCGCGTCCGGCATGACGATGGCGGCGTTCTTGCCCCCCATTTCCAGGGAGACGCGCTTCCCCAGGCGGGCGCACTTCTCCGCCAGGCGCAGCCCGGTCTCGGTGGACCCGGTGAAAGAGATCACCCGCACCTGCGGGTGCGCCACCAGGGCATCACCCGCCGCGCCGCCGGGACCGGTGACGATGTTCAGCACGCCGGGCGGCAGCCCGGCCTCCTCGAAGATCTCCACGAACTTCAGCCCGAGCAGCGGCGTGTACGAGGCCGGCTTGAAGACCACCGTGTTCCCGCAGACCAGCGCGGGCAGGATCTTCCAGGAGGGGATGGCCATCGGAAAGTTCCAGGGGGTGATCACGCCGACCACACCCAGTGGTGCGCGCACGCAGTAGGCGGCCTTGTGCGGCATCTCGCTGGGGGCCGTGTACCCGTGCAGCCGCCGCCCCTCCCCGGCGATGAAGTAGGCCATGTCGATCGCTTCCTGCACATCGCCCCGCGTCTCCGGGAGGACCTTGCCCATCTCCTGCGTCATCAGCCGGGCCAGGTCTTCCTTGCGCTGGAGGATCAGCTCGGCGACGCGGAACAGGATCTCGGCGCGCCGCGGCGCGGGCACCTTGCGCCAGGACTGGTAGGCGCGGGCGGCCGCCTGCACCGCGGCCTCGACGTCCTCCGGCCCCGACTTCGGCACCAGCCCGAGCACCTCACCGGTCGCCGGGTTAAGCGATTCCATCACCTGAGCCGACCGGGCGGGGACCCACGTCCCGTCGATGTAGTTCTTGTAGGTCGCCACCTCCACCGCGCTCATCCGACCACCTCTTCCTCTCGCCCTCTCCCTAGCCCACTTTCATGGGCAACCGCTCGACAAGGCGCGCCGCCACCTGCCGGAAGACCCGACCGGCCGGGCTGTCGGGATGGGAGGTGACGATGGGCTCCCCCGTGTCGCTCCCCTCGCGGATGGCGGGGTCGAGCGGGATCTCCCCCAGCAGCGGCACGCCCAGCAGTTCCGCCAGGCGCAGCCCGCCGCCCCGGCCGAAGATGTAGACGGGCGGATCAGCCGGCGACGCCTGGAACCAGGACATGTTCTCGATGATGCCCAGCACCTCCATGTTCACTTTCTCCGCCATGCGTGCGGCGCGCTGCGCCACATTCACCGCGGCGAGTTGCGGCGTCGTCACAATGACCATGGGGGCCTGCGGCAAGGTCTGAGCGATAGTGATGGAGACGTCGCCGGTACCCGGCGGCAGGTCGATCAGGAGATACTCCAGGTCGTCGCCCCAGTGCACCTCGCCGATGAACGTGGTGAGGGTCTTGTGCAGCATCGGCCCGCGCCAGATCACCGCCTCGCCTTCGTTGGGCAGCAGGAAGCCGATGGACATCACGCGGATGCCGTCTTTCTCCAGCGGGATGATCATCTGGTCGACCATTGTCGGTTGGCCGGCTAAACCCAGCATGCGCGGAATGGAGAAGCCGTAGACGTCCGCGTCGATGATGCCGACGCGGTGCCCCGCCTGGCGCAGGGCCACGGCCAGGTTCACCGTCACGGTGGACTTGCCCACGCCTCCCTTCCCGCTGGCGACGACGATGATCCGCGTCGGGGACTCGGCGGTGAGAAAAGACGAGCGGTGCACGGGGCTGACCTCGCCGCCCCGCAGTTTGGTAATCAGCGTCTGCCGCTGCTCCTGGGTCATCACCCCGAGCTGGACCTGCACGCCGCGCACGCCGGGCAGTTGCCGGATCTGCTCCTCGATTGAGGACTGAATCGTGTCGCGTAGGGGGCAGCCGCCAATGGTGAGCAGGGCTTCCACCGAGACGACGCCGTCGCGGATCTGGATGTCTTTGACCATGTCCAGCTCGACGATGCTCTTGTGCAGTTCGGGGTCCTGAACGTCGCGGAGGGCCGCCAGCACCTGCTCGCGGCTGATCTGCGGGTTAGCGGTCACGGATGGGTCCTCCCGGTGGCAGGTTCGGCTTCATAGTAGCACAGGCCGGATGGCGCGGCAGAACAGGCGTTCAGCCGCCGGCGGCGCGGCGGGCGGTGCACTCGTCGCACTCGCAGATCTCGTGCCGCAGGTTGGGGAAGGTGTAGATGCCGGTGCTGTGGCCGTCCGTCCAGACGGGACGGAGGGCGTACGCACCCACCCGCTCGATCCGCAGCGCCCGGACGTTCTCCGGAACGGACGCCGGATCCAGGTGCCGGCGGACGGTCCACTCCCCCTTGCACGCCGCGCACGGACAGTGCAACCGCAACGACCGCCATCCATACACGGAGTGATGGCCGTCCGACCAGACGATGCGCAGCACCGGCTCGACAACGCTGCCGATCTCGACCGGCGTGACCATGCGGGGGCTCATCGCGGCACCCCCTGCGAGCGGGTGGGGACGCTGCCGGCGATTCTCACTGCGGCGGGGTGCCGCCGCGATCGGGCGGTGGCCCTCCCGGCCGGCGGCGGTGGCGGCGGCGCCGGCGGCGGCGCCCGGGACGGCGCTGCTCCGGGGACGGCGATGCGGCGGGAACGGCCGGTGCCGGTTGCGCGGGCGCTTCAGGTTCGACGACCGCCGGAGATTCCTCGACCTCCGGTGTGATTTCTCCAGCGCTCTCGACGCGTTCGGAGGGCAGGGCGACCGGCGCGGGCCGCTTCGCGGGCACCAGGCGGGGCAGGTCGCGTTCGGCGGCATCCTTGACCTTGGCCAGCGTGCGGTCGAGAGCGGTACTCAGCACCATACGCACCGCCTGCTCATCCAGGATCGGAATCCCCGCGTCGACCTCCATGCGCGCGGTCAGCCGCGAGCCCTGGCCTTCCTGCTCGATGACGTACTCGCCGCGCAGGGCCTTGAACGTCCCCCGCAGCTGGCGGAACTCCAGCCGCACCGGCGGCCGCAGGCTCACCCGCTGCACAGAATCGACCGGCAGCCCGCCGAAGTAGCCGCGGAACTCCGCCACCACCTGCCCGCCGGCGTGTTCCAGGACATCCACGGCCAGCCAGAGGTCGGCGTAGCGGGGGAGACCTTCCACGCGGCTGAGCAGCTGGTAGACGCGCTGCTGGGAGGCGCGGATGGTGCGCTGCTTTTCTACACGGATGGGACGGGTCACGGGTCGGTGGGCGCGGGTGTCTCCTTCCGCAGCGTCTGCACCAGGTGCAGCACCCGGTCGTACCGGCCGAACGAGGGGATCAGATAGAGCCCCTGGACGCGAGGGCGGATCGCCGCCACCAGTGCCTCGGCAAAACGCAGGCCCACTTCGCGACCGTTCCGGGGAGCGGCGCGGAAGGCGTCCCGCAGCGCCGAGGGGATCACCATCCCGGGGACTTCGTTGTGCAGGAACTCCGCGTGCCGCAGCCCGTGCAGCGGGAGAATCCCCACGAGCAGAGGCACCGGCAGCGGGCCGATGCGGTCCAGCACGCGATCCAGCGTCGCCGGCTCGAAGATCGGCATGGTGCAGAGGAAGTCCACGCCGGCGCGCAGCTTTTGCTCGAGCACGCGCAGTTCCCGATCCAGGTCGCGCGCCCCCATGTTCAGGGCGGCGCCCACCAGGAAGGTCGTGGCCTGCCCCAGGTCGTTGCCGGCCAGGTCACGCCCTTCGTTGAACTGCTTGATCAACCGGATCAACCCCGACGGCTTCACGTCGGAGACGGCGGTGGCGCTGGGATAGTCGCCCAGTTGCGGCGGATCGCCGCGCAGGACCAGGATGTTGCGGATCCCCAGGGCGTGCAGCGCCAGCAGGTCGGACTGCATCCGCACCAGGTTGCGATCGCGGGTGGTGAAGTGCAGGACCGTCTCCATCCGCACGTCCGTCTGAATGCGCAGGCACATCGCCCACGGGCTCATGCGCAGGCGGGCCATGGGATTGTCCGGGACGTTGATGGTGTCGGCCCCGGCCTGCCGGAGCAGCTGGCAGGCCTCCAGTTCCGGTCCCTCCTGTGTCCCCCGCGGGGGCAGCACCTCCACGGTGAGGACGAAGCGGCGTCCCAGCCGCGCGGCGAGGGCGGTCGGCGGCGAGGGGCGGGCCACCGGCGGCGGTGCCGGCACCGTCACCCGCGGCCGCAGCCGCGGCGGCGGGGGGGATTCGACGGTGCGCAGCACCTCGCGCATCGCCTGAATATGTTCCGGGGTCGTGCCGCAGCACCCGCCGACCACGGTCACGCCCAGTTCCACCATCTGGCGGGCGTAGTCCGCCATGTACTGCGGTGCGGAGAAGTAGATGATCCGCCCATTGACGTAGGCAGGGAACCCGGCGTTCGGCATCGCCGAGAGGGGCGTGCGGCTGACGAGCACCATCTGCTCCATGACTTCAAGCACGCCCTGCGAGCCGACGCTGCAGTTGGCCCCGATGACCGCCACCCCCAGTTCCTCCAAGCGGGCGACGATCTCGGCGGGGGTGTGGCCGAGCAGCGTTTTCCCTTCGTGCGTGAAGGTCATCTGCGCGATGATCGGCAGGCCGGTGACCTCTTTGGCCGCGGCCACTCCCTCCGTCAGTTCGTGCAGGTCGCTGAACGTCTCGAAGATCAGCAGGTCCACGCCGCCCTCGGCCAGGGCTTTCGCCTGCGCGGCGAAGGCCTGCCGGGCCTCGCCCGCCTTGACCGTCCCCAGGGGCGCGAGCGGCCGGCCGATCGGCCCGATGGACCCGGCGATCCAGACCCAGCGGCCGGAGGCCTCTCGGGCCGCGCGCGCGGCTGCCGCGCCCGCCACATTGGTCGCGCGCACCCGATCTTCCAGCCCGTGGAGACTCAGTTTGAAGCGATTGGCCCCGAAGGTGTTGGTCTCGATGAGTTCGGCGCCGGCGGCAATGTACTCGCCGTGGATGGCCGTGACCAGATCGGGCCGGTCGACGTTGAGCGCGTCGAAGCACCGGTCGAACGGCACGCCGCGGGCGTAGAGCATCGTCCCCATGGCCCCGTCCGCCAGCAGAGGGCCGCGGTCCAGCCGCGCCTGGAAACTCTCCGGAGCCGCGCCGGGCATCCTACTCCCCGAGAACCGATTTGGCGATGATGATTCGCTGGATCTCCGAGGTCCCCTCGCCGATCTCCGTAAGTTTCACGTCGCGGTAGATGCGTTCTACCGGGTAGTCCTTGATGAAGCCGTACCCGCCGTGGATCTGCACCGCCTTCGCCGCCGCGCGGGCCGCCGCCTCGGAGGCGTAGAGTTTGGCCATGGAGGCCTCCCGCCGGAACGGTCGTCCCTGGTCGGCCAGCGCCGCCGCGCGGGCCACGAGCAGCCAGGCGGCGTCGATCTCGGCGGCCATGTCCGCCATCATGAAGGCCACGGCCTGGTGGTCGGCGAT
>Ga0209001_1000325_pt1 | contig 10732 bp, 11 predicted proteins | sample Rifsed13ft2_FD_184006 | JGI IMG/M metagenome (GOLD analysis project Ga0209001, IMG submission 184006) | Soil microbial communities from Rifle, Colorado, USA - sediment 13ft 2 (SPAdes) (version 2) | ecosystem: Environmental > Terrestrial > Deep subsurface > Rock core/Sediment | place: Rifle...
CCCCATCGGCACTCACCCCGGAGACAGTGCGGTCGCCCGAGAAGACAGCCCGTTGGCTTTCACCCGCCGTCCTCGAGCTCGCAGAGCGGCAGGGCCTGACACCTGCAGAGGTTCACAAGATCCGGGGGACAGGCCAGGGCGGCCGCGTGACGAAGCAGGATATCCTGGCCTATCTCGCAGCGCGGGGGGCGGGCACCGCCCCGAGCGGGGATGAGGACGTCGTCCCCTTCACGCCGATGCGGCGCGCCATCGCCGAGCACATGGTGCGGAGCAAACAGACCGCCGCCCACGCCACCGCGATCCTCGAGGTGGACATGACCACCATCGTAGAGTTCCGGGAGCGGGAAAAAGCGGCCTTCGCGGAGCGGTGGGGCTCGCCCCTGACCTTCCTCCCCTTCATCATCCAGGCCACGGTGCGGGCTCTCACGAAGCACCCGTGGCTCAACGCCTGGGTGGAGCATGATCGGATCGTGCTCAAGCGCGAGATCAATATTGGGATCGCCGTCGCGCTCCCGGAGGGTCTCATCGTCCCGGTCCTCAAAGGGGCAGAGGGCCTCACTCTCGCGGAGATCGCCCGGCAGGCCGACGACCTGGCCCGCCGCGCCCGCGAGAAGCGGCTCACACCGATGGAGGTTCAGGGGGGGACCTTTACGGTGAATAACCTGGGGGTTTCCGGCATCCTCCTGGCCACCCCGATTCTCGTGCAGCCCCAGGCGGGCATCCTCGGGATCGGAGCCGTGACCAAGCGGCCGATCGTGGTCGACGACCATGTCGCCATCCGGTCGCTGGCCTATCTCTGTCTCTCGTTCGACCACCGGGTCATCGACGGCGCTATGGCGGGCCAGTTCTTGCAAGAGATGAAGGCCAGGCTGGAAGGGTTCAATCCTACCCAACAATAGCAAAGGGCGGGAGATCTCCCGCCCTGGTTCCCTCACCCGGACACGCCGGGTCAGTTACACGTCCCTCAGCCGCTCGGAGCACAATCGCAGCCTGCTCCCATCGAGCCGGAAAAGCCTGCAGCGGCCTTCATGCTGAAGGCAGAAAACTGCTTCGCCACATCGGGGCTCTGACACGTAGGACAGCTCACGGCTGCCTCTCGGCTCATCATGAGTTGTTCAAAGTAGGTTCCACAGCCCTGACACAGGTATTCAAAGATCGGCATCCCTCTCCCCACTATTACCGATGCACTTCCCGAACTAAGTGCTTGAGTTCGGGGAGGATCAGCCGCTCGAGGGCCAACCGCACGGCCTTGATGGAGCCGGGCAGACAGAAGATGAGGGTCTGCCGAGAGATCCCGGCGGTAGCCCGACTCATGAAGGCGGCCGCCCCCACCTCTTGGAAGCTAAGATGACGGAAGAGCTCGCCAAAGCCACCGAGGGATTTGTCGAGGAGGGGGGTCACCGCTTCGATGGTGAGATCCCGGCGGCCGAGCCCGGTCCCTCCTGTAGTGACGATACACCCCACCTTGCCCTCCACCAGGTCCATGACCTCCTGCTGAATGGCCCCGAGGTCATTTTTCAACAACCGGTACCTGACCAGCCGATGCCCATCCTTCTCCATGCGATCCCGGATATGCTTCCCCGACTCATCCCCGACCTCATCCCGACTGTCGCTGACGGTGATCACAGCGAAGGAGATCTGTCTGATCCCCTCGGCGGCTTGCCTGTGCTCTTCGACACCCATGAGATTTCCCGGACCTCAGCGCTTCACGCGTCATAGAGGAGCAGGGGCATCCCTCCACGACCAGTCAAGAACGGATTATGGACCCGCTCCGCGCCGATCGTGGTCTGGGGCCCATGGCCTGGATAGACCACGGTGTCATCGGGAAGGGAGAGGAGTTTCGCTCGGATAGAGGCCAGCAGGACCTCAGTCGACCCTCCCGGCAGGTCGGTTCTTCCAATGGAACCAGCGAAGAGGGCGTCCCCGACAAGGACCACCCCTTCCCCGTGGAGGCAGATCCCTCCGGGGGTATGGCCAGGGGTGTGGAGGACCCGCATGCGCTCTCCCCCCATTACCACCTCATCCCCCTCGTCGAGGAGGCGATCAGGTGGGGGTGGGGGTGCGACCTGAAATCCAAAGGCGCGTGCCTGCTCGGCCGCCTGTCGCATGATCCCTGCATCCTCCCGGTGAATCAGGACAGGCGCCCCGGTCTTGGCCTTAAAGAAGGCGTTCCCGCAGACATGGTCAAAGTGGCCGTGGGTGTTGACGATCGCCGAGACCGCGAGCCCCTCCGCAATGATGACCTCGTAGATGCCCTCACTCTCGAGGCCCGGATCGATGAGCAAGGCCTGCTGGCTCACTTCATCGACGACCAGATACGCATTGGTCTCGAGAGGCCCGATCGTGAAGCTGTGAACTTTCATCGCTTCCCGCCCCGAGACGCGTGTTCCCGTGAGTGATCAGAAAACCCGTTGGAGGGAGCCGTGCTGGCGACGCACTACTCTTCCTGTGAACCCTGTCCCTCTGCCCGGTGGAGGAGAATCTCCTCCAGGGTTTTCGAGACGGTGAAATAATCCACCCCGGTCATCGCCGATATCCGCAGGAGGTCTCGCTCGGTCACCTTTCCCTCCCGCTGAAAGATATCGAGTAGCCGCTGGCGGACGTTCTGCTCCGGACTGCTACTATCATCCACATCTGAGACCGCCAAGAGGACCTCCTTACCTCGCGGCAGACGCATGCTCACGCAACCTCGCCACGAGAGGCGGAAGAATCTCGAGCACGTGATCGATGTCTGTATCACGGGTGGGACGCCCCAACGAGACGCGAATGCTCCCCTCGAGCTCTGCCGGACTGAGCCGCATCGCCCGCAACACATGGGAGGGCTGCACACTCCCCACGTGGCACGCCGATCCAGCCGAGACCGCGACCCCCTCCAGGTCGAGCGCCGCGACCAGCGTCTGGGCCTCTATCCCATCGAAGGCCAGATTCGACGTGTGGGGCAGGCGAGGACTCTTGTGCCCGTTCACCCGTATCTCCTCGATCCGGGCCAACACCCCCGCCTCCAGTCGGTCCCGGAGCCGGCAGATGCGCTCCCCTTCGTGCGGCATTTCGAGGGCCATGATCCGCGCCGCCTCCTCCAGGCCGACGATCGCCGGCACATTCTCGGTCCCCGCCCGGCGACCCCGTTCCTGCCCTCCCCCCCGCAGGAGAGGATGAAGGCGCACCCCCCGCCTCGCGTAGAGCGCCGCAACCCCCTTGGGCCCGTAGATCTTGTGAGCAGAGAGAGAGACCAGGTCAAGGCAGACACGCCGAACATCGAGTGGGACTTTTCCGAAGGACTGCACCGCATCGGTGTGGAAAAGGATTCCCCGTTCCTTCAGGAGGACTCCGACCTGATCGAGGGGGAAGAGAACCCCCGTCTCGTTATTGGCGTGCATCAGCGAGACGAGAATCGTGTCGGGGCGGATCGTTCGCCGGAGCTCTTCCAGGTCGAGCATCCCCTCCCCGTCGACGGGCAGAACCGTCACCGAGAAGCCCCACTTCTCGAGCACGGCACAGGATTCAAGGACGGCCGGGTGCTCCACCGCCGAGGTGATAATGTGCCTCCCCCGCTCCTGGTACGCCAACGCCGTCCCGAGAAGGGCCAGATTATCCGCCTCGGTCCCGGAGGAGACGAAGATGATCTCATCCTTGTCGGTCGAGCCCAACAGCCCGGCCAGCCTCTCTCGGGCTTGCTCCAGAGCCGCCTTCGCCTCTCGCCCCGGGGCATGAGCGGCGCTCGGATTGCCGAAGACCGTCTCAAGGTACGGCTGCATGGCCTCCCGCACCCGTGGATCAACGGGGGTCGTGGCGTTGTAATCGAGATAGATTTCAGATCGCATCGTGCATCCCTGTAAAAAAAGCCGCCCATCGGCGGCCCGCAAACCTCATCCCCTGTGTCTCAAGCCTCATACCCCGCCTACAGGTAGTGTCCGACCCGGACGGTCTTGATCTCCTTCTCCCCTTTGGCCGGCGTCCGCGGCAGCGGCCGGACGGCGACGATGCGCTCGGAGCGGCGCCCGGCGATCTTGGCCCAGTCATCGGGGTTGGTCGTGTTGGGGAGATCCTCGTTCTCCTGGAACTCCTCCCGGACGGCCTGCACGAGGTCGGACCGCGTCAGGCCCACCTCCCGGGTCTGGATCTGGCGCTTGACCGCCGCCTTCTTCGCCCGGGTGCAGATCGACTGGATCATCGCCCCCGAGACGAAGTCCCGGAAGTAGAGGATCTCGCGCTCCCCGTTCTGGTAGGTCACTTCCAGAAAGCGGTTCTCGTCGCTCGGGGCGTACATCGCCTCTACGGCCGCCTGGGTGAAGGTGGCGATCACGGCCGCCCGGTCGCCGCCGGCCGCGGTGAGCTCGGCGGGGGCGAGGGGGAGGTCGGGGGTGAGGTACTTGCTGAAGATCTCGTGCGCCGCCTCCTGGTGCGGCCGGTCGATCTTGATCTTGACGTCGAAGCGGCCGGGCCGGAGCACGGCCGGGTCGATGAGGTCCTGGCGGTTCGAGGCCCCGACCACGATGACGTTCGTGAGCCCTTCCACCCCGTCGAGCTCGGCGAGGAACTGCGGGACGATGGTGGATTCCACATCCGAGGAGATCCCCGAGCCCCGCGTCCGGAAGAGGCTGTCCATCTCGTCGAAGAAGATGACGACCGGCATCCCCTCCTTCGCCTTCTCCCGGGCCCGCTGGAAGATCTCCCGGATCTTCCGCTCGGTCTCCCCGACGTACTTGTTCAGGAGCTCGGGGCCCTTGATGTTGATGAAGTAGCCGGTGACGGCCTTGCCGGTCTGCTGGCTCAACTGCTGGGCGAGGGAGTGGGCCACCGCCTTCGCGATGAGCGTCTTGCCGCAGCCCGGGGGCCCGTAGAGGAGGACCCCCTTCGGGGGCTGGAGCTTGTGCTGGCGGAAGTAGTCCGCGTAGAGGTGCGGGAGCTCGAGCGCGTCCCGGATCGTCTCGATCTGGGCGTCCAAGCCCCCGATGTCGGCGTAGCTGACATCCGGCACCGCCTCGAGGAGCAGGTCGTGGACCTCGCCCCGGGGCAGCCGCTCCAGCACGTAGCCCGAGCGGCCGTCGTAGAGGAGGGGGTCGCCGGCTTTCAGCGCGAGGGCGGCGAGCGGCCCCGCCAGCTCGGCCACCCGCTCTTCATCGGCCCGGAGGTGGATGAGCGCGCGGCCCCCCTCGAGCGACCCCTTGAAGTGGACGACTTCGCCCTGCACCTCGAAGGCCTTCGCCTCGATGATGTTGAGCGCCTCGTTCAGGATGAGCTCCTGGCCCGGTTGGAGCGTGGCGGGGTCGAGGCCCGGGTGGCAGTTGACCTTGAGCTTGCGCCCCCCGGTCCAGACCGTCACGGTCCCGTCGGCGTTCACCCCGGCGAAGATCCCGTAGGAGGCCGGGGGGGCCGTGAGCTTCTCCACCTCTTCCTTCAGCGCGCCGATCTGCTCCTTCGCCTGGGTCAGGGTCTGGACGAGCCGTTCGTTCTGCCGCTGGGCCTGCTCGAGCTGCTCCCGGCTCTGCTGCAGGCGCGCCCGCAACAGCTCGAACTCCCGCGGCACCTGCTCGAGCCGGCGGCGGACCTGGTACAGCTCCTCCTCGAGCCCCTTCACCTGGGCCTGGAGGGCGTCGATCTCGGCGTGGGATTTTTCTTTATCCCGCATGCCCGGTCCTTCCTCAACTCCCCAGCGTGTTCCCCGCCTCCCAGGACGGACAAGCTAGTCTACCGCACGCTCACCCCAGACTGCAACTCCCATACCATGATGCGCCACATTCGGAAAAAGCTCGTCACTCCGAGACCGACCCCCGTAGCGGCCGGCCCGCGTGCATCATCCGCACCTCACGGCCTGCGGTTGATGAGCTGAAGCAACTCGTTGCGCATCTCCGGGCGCTTCTGGAAGACCCCGAGCATCGCGCTGGTCACCGCCTTGGAGTTATGCTTCTCGACCCCCCGCATCATCATGCAGAAATGATAGGCCTCGATGACGACCCCCACGCCTCGTGGCTGCACCGCCTGCTTGAGGGTGTGAGCAATCTGCTGCGTCAACCGCTCCTGCACCTGAAGGCGCCTGCTGTACATCTCGACCAACCGGACGATCTTGCTCAGGCCGAGGATCTTGGTCTTCGGGAGGTAGGCCACGTGACACTTCCCGAAGAATGGGAGGAGATGGTGCTCGCACAGGCTGAAGATGTCGATATCCTTCACCAGGACCATCTCGTCGTACTTTTCGGCAAAGATGGCCCCATTCAGGACCTCCGGCAGGTTCTTTCCGTACCCGGCGGTGAGATACCTGAGCGCCTTGGCCATTCGCTCGGGCGTCTGGCGAAGCCCTTCCCGATGCGGATCCTCGCCCACCTCCTTGAGTAGGTCCCGGATGAGGCTTTGCAGGAGGGCATCCTGTTCCGCCTCCCCCGATCCCTTTCGCCACCGATGCGGCATACTTCGTCTCACCTCAACACCTCGTCTGCGGAGTTCCACCTCAACAGCCACGTATTCTCTCCCAGAAGATGAGCCGTGTCAACACCCGATCCGCCCCGGCACGCCTGAGCAGGCATGACGACGGATGAAAGGAGATGGACAGGGGTACAGAGAGTGCAGAAAGTCGGGGAGTGGAGCGGGAGACGGGAATCGAACCCGCGACGTCCAGCTTGGGAAGCTGGCATTCTACCGCTGAATTACTCCCGCCACGAGAGCAGATAATGTATAGCGGAGAAGGGACCTACTGTCAACGGCGAAGTAAGCCAATGGATGAGATTAATTGTCGTCCTCCTGGAAATTCGTCACGCGCCACCCCTCATTCATCCGAGCAGTAGAGATGAAGGCGCGCTTCTTCATCACCCGGCTGTCCACCGAGATGGCAAGGTCGTAGACCACGAAGATCCTGTCCTCCCCCATTTTCCGAGTCGTGTACAAGCTGTAGGAAACCCTCCGGCCCGCCGCCCCATCCTGTCCCGGCACGGCGCGCAGGAGCTCCTCCTGCTCTTCGATCTTCTGCCGGGCCAGCCCGTGCGCCAAGGCCTTGGCCCGCGGAAGATCGGGCTGGACGTAGTATCGCTCCACGAAGCTCTGGGCGACCGACTCAGGACCCTCGCCGGGCGAGCAGGCAAAAAGGGTAAGCAATGCGGCCAGGCAGAGTCCGAGTCCCTTGCGCACGATCTGTGCCTTACGATCGGTCGCCACGCCGTTCACTGCACTGGCAAAGAGCACCAGGAGATGAGGAAGAGAAGCAACAAGCAAGCCAGGAATCCCAGGCCCAGGTGCCGCAGTCCCACCCGGCGCGTCTTCTCCCCCCCCACCTCATGCCCTTGCCCTTCCCTGTTGTCGCTGGTGCCCATCACGCAGGGCCACTCATATCATCCCTGTCCTCAAAGATCAAGACGCTTCGCCCCGTGCGAACTCCTCCTGCAAGGCATGCAGGTGGCGCTTCAGATACCGCAGGGCTGCCTCTTTGGTCCGGAGAGGGCGAAGGGCTGCTTCTTCTTGAAGCCGCTCCAGCAGAAATCCCACAAAGGGTCCGGGGGTGAGGTCCAACCGGGCCATGAGCTCATGGCCATCGAGCAAGGGTGTCCGCCCGCCCGCGTGCCTGCCTCCTCGAATCCTCTTGCGCTGGAATGCAAACATCTCCTGGACGAAACGGAGGCGCTCTTGAAAGGCCCTCCCGTCCCGTCCATAGGTGCCCCGGATATCGGCCAGGGAGAGGAGGAGGCAATCGGCGGCGAGGGGCTCCAGGTCCCGCCAGAACCGATAACGGGCCCGGGACGTGATGGTCTTTGCCTGCTCCAGGAAGAAGGGACGGAGGTGTTCTCGCACCAGGGCGACCGCCATCGCCGAAGCCCGCGAGCCCAAGCGCAGGCGGCGACAAATCTCTTCCATCATGCTTGCTCCACGTTCGGCGTGACCCAAGAAACGGATCCGCCCCTCTTCCACCGAACGGGTTTCCGGTTTCCCCACGTCATGGAGCAACGCCGCAAAGCGAAGCAAGGCCCGCCGACTGATTCCTCCTTCCACTTCCGCCTCCAACGGTCCAATGAGGAAGGCTGCTTGGCGCAAGAAGAGTTTCGGCAGTCGATGGAGGATCCCGTCGAGGGACCGGACCGTCTCCAGGGAGTGGGTAAGAACATCAAAGCGATGGGGTGGACCTTGCAGACACCCTCGCATCTCCCGGGTCTCGGGAAAAAGGACCTCAAGGAGCGCGAGATCATCCATGGCGCCGAGCCAGCGGCCAGCGACGGAACAGTTGAGAATCCCAAAAAACTCTTCCCGAAGCCGCTCCGGTGCGACACGCCCGAGGGAGGAAGCATGCTGGCGGATCGCCTGAGCCGTGGTCTCGTCGATGGCGAACTCGAGTTGAGCAGCCAGGCGGACACTCCGCAGGAGACGCAGGGGGTCTTCGGCGAGCACCTGCGGATCACCCACCCGGATCCGCCTGGCTCTCAGGTCCCTGAGACCCCCTGTCGGGTCGATGAGGTCGGTCGCATCCTCCCCGAGTGAGACGCCCAGCGCGTTGATCGTGAAGTCCCGCCGTCTCAGATCCTCGACGATACTCCCTCCGCGGAGAGGAGCGATATCCATCTGCACTCGCTTCCCTCCCCGGGAAAACACGACCCGTTGGACCCCCTCGGCGAAGCGGATCAGTCGGCCGTCAAAGGCTCGCTGGAGGGCTGCACCCAAAGAAGCGGGGTGGGGAGAGACCAGGTCGATGTCAAGGGCCCCTGGACCTTTGAGGAGGGCGTTACGCACAAACCCGCCGACGAGGTAGACCGGGAGCAGGTCCCGTTCTGCGGCCAGCCGAGCCGTCTGTCGCAGCAGGGGATGATCGCGCATGGCGAGCAGGATCCGTCGAACGCGCTGGTCCACCGCCTCACCCTAAGGGAGGCGGCGCAAGGATGTCAACACGGCGGTTCACCCCTCGGCACCCCGAAAACTGCTTGACGGCGCACAGCGTCAGGTTTACCCTTACAAGAGTAGTTCGGCCCGTGGACAAGAACGGGTCATCAGAGGGGAGGCGGGATGCGGATCGATAGGAAGATGAAGATCGAAGATGTCCTCCAGACCTACCCGGAGACCATCTCGGTCTTCAGCCGTTACGGGGTGGCCTGTCCGAGCTGCTCCGCGGCCAGTTACGACAACATCGAGGTCGGGGCCAAGGTCCACGGCATCGATGTCGACCAGCTCCTGGCCGACCTGAACGCCACCATCATCGCACGAAACTGAACGGTTCGCGATTCCGCTCGGCCCCTGACGCGGACCGGGGGGGATCGTATCTCCAGGAGAGGGACCAATGTTCGAGACGCTCCGACGGGACATTCAGGCTGCGTGGGACCGTGATCCTGCCGTCCGAAGTACGCTCGAGATCATCTTCTGCTATCCCGGTCTGCACGCCGTGTGGCTGCACCGGGTGGCGCATTGGTTCTGGAACCGGGGACTGCTCTTTATTGGCCGGTTCATCTCCCACGTGAACCGTTTCCTGACCGGGATCGAGATCCACCCCGCGGCCCGCCTCGGCCCAGGGCTCTTTATCGACCACGGCATGGGGGTGGTGATCGGCGAGACGAGCGAGGTGGGCGAGAATGTAACCATCTATCAGGGGGTGACGTTGGGGGGCACCAGCCTGGAACGCAAGAAACGGCACCCCACGATCGGCAACAACGTCATCATCGGGGGCGGAGCTAAGATCCTCGGACCCTTCATGGTCGGGGACAACAGCAAGATCGGCTCGGGTTCGGTGGTGGTCAAGGAGATCCCACCCAACTCGGTCGTGGTCGGAGTTCCGGGGCGGGTGATCTACCGGGACGGCAAGAAGGTGACCGACATGGATTTCGACTGGACCAACCTCCCGGACCCGGTGGCTCAAGCCCTGCAGTGCCTTCTCGATCGGGTGCACGACCTGGAGAAGGAGCTGGAAGAGCTGAAAGGCCGCGTGCCCCAGGACGCCCCGGCCGACTTCTCACTCACCCGCCGCAAGGGCTGATCCCCTTCCCTCTGTGTGTAAAGCCAGCCCACTAGTGCCGTTCCGACTGTTTGTGTCAACTCGCTTGACACACACGCCCACGACCGTTGCAACACAGGCACGCAGATCACATTAGGCTGGGCAAGTTGGAACGGTGCTAGAGAGACTTCGTGCACACATCGAGGCTTTCTCGCGGATCCACCTGAAAGAAGACCAATCCGGACAAGAGCTTTGGATAGAAATAGGTGGACTTGGGTGGAAGCCGCTGTCCGCTGCTCACCGTCGCCGCGATCTGGGTCACGGGGATCGGGTTGAGGAAAAAGGCGGCGGCCGCACGGCCGTGCCGCACCTCGCGAAGGGCCACCTCCTCGTCCTGCGTAAACCTGATCATCTCCGGATCGGTGAGCTGAAGAAGCTTCTGGAAGATCAGGTCTTGCAGGATGACCACGTCGAGCGCCTGGGCACCACGAGAGCCGCTCCCCTCCGTGAGCCGCTCCACCCTCCCGGGATCCTTCAAGGTCAAGAGGGCGAAGGTCTCTCCACCGGTGTAGAGACCAAAGACGTGCCCTCGACGTCCCCGCTCCTCCATCTCCTCGATATATTTCTGGAGGCCGCCCTCCCCGTGATCGATCACCCTTTGCTCGCGAGAAAAGTGGGACTCGAGCAGCGTGAGAATCTCCGATCCGGCACGCCCCCACTCGGCCCGGATGAGCCGATGCGTCGGGAGGACCGTAAGCCCCTCGTCCTCGATGCTCACCAGGGTCATCATGACAAAGTTGTACGCCTTCTCGGGGCCCCCCGTGGCATCGGCCCGCC
>Ga0209001_1000326_pt1 | contig 10729 bp, 8 predicted proteins | sample Rifsed13ft2_FD_184006 | JGI IMG/M metagenome (GOLD analysis project Ga0209001, IMG submission 184006) | Soil microbial communities from Rifle, Colorado, USA - sediment 13ft 2 (SPAdes) (version 2) | ecosystem: Environmental > Terrestrial > Deep subsurface > Rock core/Sediment | place: Rifle...
GACGGCGCCGCCCGAGGCCGTCCGCGACCTGACCGCATGGACGGATCACCCGCGCGTGGTGGCCGTGGGTGAAACGGGGCTGGACTACTACCGCGACTTTGCGCCCCGGTCGGCGCAGGCCGGACTCTTCCGCGCGCACCTGGCTCTCGCCCGCGAGGTCGGGCTACCCGTCGTGATCCACTGTCGTGATGCCTATCCGGATGTCCTCGCCATTCTGGAGGAGTTCGCGGACGTGACGTGCATCTTCCACGCTTTCTCCGGGTCGCCGGAGGTCGCCCGGGAGTGCCTGCGGCGCGGTCACTACCTCTCGTTCGGCGGCCCGCTCACCTTCCTCAATGCGCGGCGGCCGGCGGAGATCGCCCGCGAGGCGCCGCTGCACCGCATCCTGCTGGAGACCGACGCGCCGTATCTCTCACCACATCCGTTCCGCGGACAGCGGAACGAACCGGCACGGGTCCGTCTGGTCGCGGAGCGACTGGCGAACGTTCGCGACATCTCCCTGGAGGAGGTCGCGGCGGCAACCACAGTCAACGCGCGGCGGGTATTTCGTCTGGAACGGGTGGAGGCGCGGGCATGAGGCACCTGCTCGGCGCCCTCCTGGGGCTGCTGGTACTGGCGACCTCGGCCCGGGCGGCGGTCCCGCCCCCCACGCAGGATGAGGTGCGGATCGGCCGGCAGATCGCCGCCCAGCTTGAGGCCAAGTACGAAGTCGTCAAAGACCCCGCCCTCAACGAGCGGTTGAACCGCATCGCCAAAACCCTGGTGCCGGTCTCCGACCGCGACGGCGTGACCTATGTTTTCAAGATCCTCGACGTGGAGGTGCCCAACGCGGTCTCGTTGCCCGGCGGGTTCATCTACGTGACGAAGCCGATGTTCGACTTTGTCCGCAGCGACCACGAACTCGCTGCGATCCTGGCGCACGAGATCGCGCACGTGGCCCACGCCCATGGGATGGAGATGCTGCGGCGGCAGAACCGCGCCGCCCTGATCACCATTCTCGTGGCCGCGCTCACCCGCGACCCGAAGGTCGCGCAGGGGGTCAATCTGGCCAGCATTGGCGTCCTGGCGCAGTACACGCGGGACCTGGAGCGCGATGCCGACCTGACCGCGATCACCTACCTCCAGAAGACGCCCTACAGTCCCGTCGGCGTCCTCACCCTGATGGAACGATTCGAGCGGATGGAGCAGTATCGGGCAACCGTCGATCTCGGAGCCTGGGCCGATCACCCCAAGACGGCGGAGCGGGTAGACTACATCGAAGCCGACCTGCGGCGGCGGGGCATCCCCATCATCCGGCGCATCCCCGCCAACTACCTGCGGCTGACCGTCCGTGAGATCAAGGAACGGAGCATCACCGGCGGCGAGTTGCTGGTGAACGACCGCGTCATTCTGCGGCTGCCCGATCCCGATCGTGTGCGCGCGGTGGCCGAGCGGCTGGACCGGCTATTCAACGCCGACCTGCGGTCGTTCGAGGTCGGGCTGGAGTCGTACGGGGAGACCTGGTTCCTGGTCGCCCGCGGCACCACCATCGTGACCCTGACGGCGCGCGACGCGCAGTGGAACGGGACCACGGTGAAGGATCTGGTCCTGGCCATCCACGCGCGGCTGCGGGCGGCGATGGAGGAAGACCTGCGCCGCCGCAAACTCAACGGGTGACGAGACGCATCGACGTCGCCCTGCGGCCGGGGCTCGCGCCCGCGATGGGGGTGGTCCTGGTGGTGGACGTGCTCCGCGCCAGCACCACCCTGGTCACTCTGGTCGAGCGCGGCTGCGGGCCGATCCACCTGGCGCCCACGATTGAAGCGGCCCGCCGCGCCGCCGCGGGCGGGAACCGGCCGTTGCTTGTGGGGGAAGAGGGCGGACTCCCGCCGGCGGGCTTCGACTACGGCAACTCCCCCGTCGAACTGGCCGCCGCGCCGATCGCCGGCCGTCGCGTCGTCTTCGCGACCACCAATGGCGCGCCCGCCCTGCACGCCGCCGCCTCCGCCGAGGTTGTGCTGGTGGCCTGCCTGCGCAATGCCACCGCCGCCGCCCACGCCGCCTGGGAGGCCTCGGCGGAGGGTGGGAGCATCGTTATCATCTGCGCCGGCCGGGCCGAGAACCCGGGCGGCTTTGGCGTCGACGACCTTTACACTGCCGGGATCCTCGTGCAGCGTCTCACGGATCTCGGCGACCTGATCCTTACCGATGGGGCGCAGGCCGCCCGGCTGGTGGCCGCCGCCGAACCCGATCCGCTGCGCATGCTGCAGCGCAGCGCGGCGGGGCAAAGCCTGATGCGGCTCGGCCTGGGGGAGGACGTCGTCTTCGCTGCGGCGGTGGATCGCTCCGTGGCTATGCCCCGCCTGGGCCGCCACCTTTTCCTCATCGCCGAATAATCGCAGAGGTGTACGTGTACCGGACCCCGTTGACAACCGCCGGTAGGCTTCCGCTATAATCAGGTGTTTCCTGACCGACCGGTCGGTCAATCCTCGTGCCGCCGGCCGGAGCCGCAGGTGCGACGATGCGACACGACGCACACATCCCAACCTCCGCCCGCCCGGCCATCCTGGCCGCGGCGCGCCACCTCTTTGCCGAGCGGGGGTTTGCCGGGACCTCGATGCGGGAGATCGCCGAGGCGGCGGGGGTCTCCAAGGCAGCGATCTACCATCACTTCCGAGATAAGCGCCGCCTCTACCGGGAACTGCTGGACGAGGGGATCAACACACTGACGGCGGCGATGCGCCGCCTGCCGGATGAGGGTCCGGCCCGGGCGCAGCTGGCGCGCATCCTGCTGCTGCACCTGGAGTTCGCCCGGGCGCACGCCGACCTGCTGCGGATGATGGTCCATGAGCAGTGGCAGGCGGGCGAGCGGCGCCGGCCGGTCAGCAGCGCCATCGCACGGCACCACGAGGAAGAACTGACGATCTTCGCCGCGGTGCTGGAGCGGGGGATCGCTCGGGGTGAGTTCAAGCCGGTGGCACCGGCCCTCTCCGCGCAGGCGCTCTGCGTTGTCATCGATATCATCAGCGCGGGGTTTGTGATGGCCGCGCCGCCGGTCTCGGCCGCAGAGGTGGCACAGAATGTAATGGACGTGCTCTTGAACGGACTGGCCGCGACCCCGGTTGCGCCGGCCGAGGTCGCCGAATTGTTCACCGCAAAGGAGAAGACCGCGTGAGACGCCGCTGGTTCTGGATCATTCTGATCATTGTCCTGCTGATCGCCGGAGGGCTGACCGCCGGCCGGATGCGCGCCCCGAAGGCCGCCCCGGTGCAGCAGGCGGAAGAGGTCATCCCGGTGGAGGTCGCGCCGGTGGAGCCGGCGACCCTGGAGCGCACCGTGGAGGTGAGCGGAAGCCTGACCTCGGCCCGCATGACCGAGGTGCAGCCGCGCCGCTCGGGCCCCGTGGCCCGCGTCCTGGTCGGCGAGGGCGAGTACGTGAAGGCCGGGCAGCCCCTGGTGGTCCTGGACAGTTCCGAGGCTGCGCTACGCGTGCAGCAGGCGGAGGCCGCCGTGGAGGGGGCGCAGGCCCGGGTCGCGCTGCTGGAGTCCGGTGCCCGGGCGCAGGAGCGGGTTCAGGTAGCGGACACGGTGCGGCAGGCGGAGAGCGCGGTAACCAGCGCCCAGACGACCCTCGAGCACGCGACAGTCTCGGCGCGGACGGCTGAGGTCAACCTGCAGCGCGTCGAGGCGCTTTTCCGCGACGGCGCCGTCTCCCAGGCGCAGGTGGACCAGGCGCGGCTGGAACTCGACCGCGACCGCGCCCAGGTGCGCGCGGCGGAGGCGCAGGTGCGGGCGGCCGAGGCGCAGTTGAGCAGTGCGCGCCAGCAGCAGAGCCTCGTGGAGGCCGGTCCGCGGCCGGAGGAGATCCAGGCGGCGCGGGCGCAGCTCGCCCAGGCCAAGGCGGTGCTGGCCGAGGCGAAGCAGGGCCTCGCCGAGATGACCATCCGCGCGCCGTTCGCCGGACGGGTCGCGCAGGTGAAGGTCTCGCCGGGCGACTTCGCCGCCGCGGGGGAGTTCCGCGGCCAGCCGGTCGCAGTCGTGTACGACGACAAGGCGCTGGAGGCGGACGTGACCGTCGGCGAGCGCGAGGCCGGGTTGGTCAAGGTCGGCCAGCAGGCGACCCTTCGTCCGGAGATCGCTGGCGGCAGCACCGTAGACGCGGTGGTCAAAACGGTAACGCCGCTGGCGGATCAGAGCAGCCGGGTGGTGACGGTGCGGCTGCGTCTTGTCGCCGCGGTGCCGGCGGGCCTGCTGCCCGGGACGTTCGTGCGCGGCAGCGTGGTCGTGGAGCGGCGGGCCGGCGTGCTCACCGTGCCGCGGGCCGCCCTGCGCAGCGACGGCCGCCCCACCGTCTGGGTGGTCCGGGACGGCGTCGTCGACGTGCGCCCCGTCACGATCGGCCTGGCGGCGGGGGAGCGCGTCGAGGTCACCGGCGGGGTCCGCGCCGGCGAGCAGGTGGTGGTGCTCGGTCCCGAGCGGCTCGCTCAGGGGGCCAAGGTGAAGATCGTGAAGGGGAACCGCTGATGTCGCTCTCCGGCCTGGCCGTCCGCCGTCCGGTCCTCGTCCTGGTGATGATCGCCACCCTGCTGGTCTTGGGTGGGATCTCCTACGGCCGGCTGCCGGTCGAACTGATGCCCAACGTGCAGTTCCCCTTCGTCACCGTGACCGTGGCGTATCCCGGCGCGGGACCGGAAGAAGTGGAGACGCTCATCACTAAGCCCCTCGAGGAGCAGCTGAGCTCGCTCGAGGGGGTGCGCACGCTGCGTTCGGTGTCCCAGGAAGGGCTGGCCATCGTCGCCATCGAGTTCGCCCTGGGCACCAACATCGACACGGCCGTGGCCGACGTGCGCCAGCGGGCGGACCTGGTGCAAAACTTGTTCCCGCGGGACGCCGAGGATCCCGTGGTGCAGAAGTTCAACTTCAGCGCCCTCCCGGTGATGCTGCTCGGGGTCAGCGGTCCCGACCCCCTGGCTCTGCGTAACCTGGCCGCGGACGTGATCAAGCCGACGCTGGAGCGGGTGCCGGGCGTGGCCGCGGTGACGGTTTCCGGCGGCCGCACGCGGGAGATCCGCATCGAGATCTCGCAGGACCGGCTGCGCGCGGAGGGGTTGACCGCCTTCGGCGTGGAGGACGCCCTCCGGCAGGCCAACCTCAACGTCCCCTCCGGCCGGATCCGTGAGGGGGACGAGGAGTTTCTGGTCCGGGTCGTCGGCCAGTTCGCGACGGCAGACGAGATCGGTAGCCTGCCCCTGCGGCGCGTCGACGGCACGACCGTGCCGCTGCGCGCCGTGGCCGACGTGCGGGACACGACAAGGGAGCCGGATCAGTTCACCCGACTGAACGGCGAGGACAGCGTCGGCGTCTCGGTGCAGAAGCAGTCCGGCGCCAACACGGTGGCGGTCGCCGAGGGCGTGCGCCAGGCGATCACGACGCTGCAGCAGCAGCTCCCGGCGGGCGTGAAAATCGCCATCGCCCGGGACGACTCCCTCTTCATCAAGGATTCGGTCGCGGACGTGCAGGGCAACCTGATCCTGGGGTCGATCCTGGCCACAATCGTCGTCTTCCTCTTCCTGCACAACCTGCGGAGCACGATCATCATCGGGCTGGCACTGCCGGCGGCCGTCGTCGCGACTTACGTCCCCATGTACTTCTTCGGCTTCTCCCTGAACGTGCTATCGTTGCTGGCCCTGGCGATTGCCATCGGGCTGCTCATCGACAACGCCATCGTCGTCAACGAGAATATCAGCCGCCACCTGGAACGAGGCGAGCCGCCGCTGGAGGCGGCGCGGCGCGGCTCCCGCGAGGTGGAGGTCGCGGTGCTGGCCAGCAACCTGGCCAACGTCGCGGTCTTCCTGCCGATCGCGTTCACGCGCGGGCTGGTGGGACAGTTCTTCCGCCAGTTCGGCTTGACCGTGGTCTTCGCCAACCTCTTTAGCATTCTCATCGGGTTCACACTCACCCCCATGCTCTCTGCCCGTTGGCTGCGGTACCGCGAGCCGGGGCGCGGCCGGCTGGACCGGATCTGGACGGCGCTGGACCGGTCCTTCGACCGGCTCAGCCTTCGCTACAGCGGCTGGCTGACCTGGGCGCTGGGCCACCGCGTCCTCGTGCTGGTCGTCGCCGGCGTGTTGTTCATCGCCAGCCTGGGTCTGGTGGCTTCCCCGCTCATCGGCAAGGAGTTCTTCCCGGGCGGAGACTTCGGCCAGTTCCAGGTCACCCTGACCATGCCGCCCGGGAGTTCCCTCAACCAGACCAACCGGGCGACGGAGCGGGTCGAGACCGTGCTCGATGACCTTCCGGAAGTGGAAAACTACTTCTCCCTCGTCGGCGGCGTGGAGGGGATGTTCACCTTCAGCAGTGTCGGCAGCCAGCAGGCGCAGCTCTTCGTCAACCTGGTAGACCGGGGCAAGCGGCAGCGGTCCGTGGATGAGGTCATGGAAGATGTCCGGGCGCGCACCCGGGAGATCCCCGGCGCCACCATCAAGGTCGGCGCGCAGGGGGTCACGGGCGGCGAGGCCCCGGTACAGGTGGAGATCCGGGGGCCCGATTCACGCGTACTGGAACGGTTGGCCCGCCAGGTGGAGGAAATCGTCACCAACACCCCCGGGACGACCAATGTGGATACCAACGTCAACGCGGGCAAGCGAGAGATCCAGATTCTCCTGGACAAGGAGCGGCTGGCGCGGCTGGGGCTGAGCGTGGCCCAGGTCGGCACCCAGGTGCGCACCGCCATCGCCGGGACGCAGACCACGCGCTACCGCGCGGGCGGGGACGAGGTGGACATCGTCGTGCGGTCGCAGGAGGAGGACCGCGACGCGATCGGCAAACTCGCCAACCTGCACATCGGCACGGTGAACGGGGCGCCCATCCGGCTCGGGGACGTGGCCACGCTGGTGCAGCGCCGCGCCCCGGCGACCATCGAGCGCAAGGACCGGCAGCGGCTGGCCGTGGTCAGCGCGTCGCTCCGGGGGCGCCCGCTCTCCGCCGTGATCGGGGACATTCAGGCGGGGTTGCGTGACGTGGCCCTGCCGCCTGGCTACACGGCCACCTTCGGCGGCGAGGCGCAGTTCCAGACGGAGACCTTCGGGGACATGCTCTTCGCCCTGGCGCTGGGGTCGCTCTTCGTCTTCATGACCATCGCCGTGCAGTTCGACTCCCTGGCCATCCCGGTGATCATCATGGCCAGCGTTCCGCTGGCCTCCATCGGCACGTTCCTCATGTTGCTGCTGACCCGCACCTCGGTCAGCCTGATGTCGCTGCTGGGGATCATCATGCTGGCGGGCATCGTGGTGAACAACGCCATCCTGCTGGTGGAGTTCGTCGTGCAGCGGCGGAAAGAAGGGATCCCCCGCAACCAGGCCATCCTGGACGCGGCGCGTACCCGGCTCCGCCCCATCCTGATGACGGCTCTGGTCTCGATCATGGGCGGCCTGCCCGTGGCCATCGGGCTGGGCAGCAGCGGCGCGGAGTGGCGGCGGCCGCTGGGCATCGCCGTCCTGGGCGGGATGACCACCTCCACCTTCCTCACCCTGCTCGTCATCCCGGTGGTCTACACGCTGATGGACGACTTGCTCTCCCGCCGCCGGGCACCGGCCGCACAGCCGGTGGAACTGACCCGCCCGGCGCCGGTGACCGGGGCGGGCCAGGACCTGGCGGAGGACGAAGACCGGCCCTAGCCGACCGGCTATAATTGGAGTTGCGCGCCCGTAGCTCAGCGGATAGAGCGACGGCCTCCGGAGCCGTAGGTCGTGGGTTCAAGTCCCTCCGGGCGCGCCACTTCGTGTCGCGGCACGCCCACCCTCGCTCCCGCCACCCTCGGAATCCGGCTCGCTCCTGCCGACCGCTGGATTGGCGCATCTGTGCAGGAATTTCGCGGCCGCCGGGGAAACCGCAGACGTGAGATCACACGATAATTGAAGGAGGACGTGGATGGCGAAGCCAATGACGAAGGCCAAGGTTGCCGATTACCTGGCAGGGAAGCTCGACGTCTCCAAGAAGCAGGCCAACACGTTTCTGGAGGAGTTGGCCCGCCTGTCCTACCGTGAGGCCAAGAACTCGTTCACCATCCCCGGGGTTGGCAAGCTGGTCCTCGTCAACCGCAAGGCGCGGATGGGCCGCAACCCCCAGACCGGCGAGCCGATTCGCATCCCGGCCAAGCGTGTCGTCCGCTTCCGCGTCGCCAAGGCGGCGAAGGACGCCATCCTCGGCGGCCGGTAATCCTCGAGCACTACGGAGCTCTCGGGCGGGGCGCGCCAGCGCGCGCCCCGCCCGAGCTTCCCGATGAGGCGTCGCCTCGTCATCTTGGCGCTGGACGGGCTCGCCCGCCTCCTGGCCTGGCTGCCCCTCCCTCTCGCGCTGAATTTTGGCAAGGGGTTAGGGTTGCTGACCTACCTGTTGTACGGGTCCTCCACGGTCAACCGCATCGAGAGTTTTCTCCCGGGGCAGGGGCGACGTATCGGCCGGGCACATCTGGTCCATCTGGGGATGTTGATCTTTGAGTCTCTGCGCGCACCCTACCGTCCCCAAGACCTCGCCCGGATCGAGGTGCGGGGCTGGGAGCATCTTCCCACCGCGGGCGGGGTCTTGCTCAGCGGTCACTTCGGGAACATCGAGCTGCTGGGCAGCGTCCTAGGACGGTCTGGGCACAAGGTCGCGGACCTGGCCTGGCGAGCGGAGGACGCTCTGACCCAGTTTGTCGATCAGCACCGCCGGGCATACGGCATCAAATTCATCTACACATCCGGTTCGGTCCACGCCAGAGCACGGGCGTTCTTGCAGGCCGAGCGACTCATCGCAGACGGCTACATGGTCGCGTTCATGATCGACTCTGGCGCGAGCGGCGGCCTGGAGATGGAGTTCCTCGGCCGGCCGAGAAAGTTCGATCTCGGCGGTGAACTCCTGGCGCGGCGCACGCAGAGACCACTGGCGGCATGCTTCATCACGCGGACGGCGCAGGGGCATCTGGTGGAGATTCTCTCGCTCCCGTCCGGGGAGCCCACGAGAACGGTCGTGCAACTCCTGGAGGAACGCACGCGCGCCCGGCCGGAGCAGTATCTCTGGTTTCCCCCAATGCGATTGGCTTAGGCGGCCGAGCTGCGCGCAGCGAGCGGGTCTCTGGAAAACCCTCCGGTCGGTCAGAGCTTGCCGCCGGCCGCTGCGGGTTGAGTGGCGATGGCGGCGCCGGCGGTCTCGCCCTGCTGCTGCAGTGCCCGGTGCAGAGCGGTGACGCAGCGTTCGTCGAAGAGGCGGCCCGCTTCCTGGCGGAGGTAGGTGCGGACCGCGCCCTCGGGCCAGGCGGACCGGTACGACCGCCCTGAGGTCATGGCGTCGTAGACGTCGGCCACGGCCATGATCCGCGCCTCCAGCGGGACCTGGTCACCGCGCAGCCTATCGGGATATCCGGACCCGTCCAGCCGCTCGTGATGCCAGCGGATCGCTTCCAGCGTGGGTCGCAGGGAGGGGATGCGGCCCACGATGTCCTCCGAGAGCGTCGGGTGGGTCTTCACGAGTTCGAACTCGCTGGGGCTGAGGCGTCCCGGTTTGTTCAGAATGGCGTCGGGAATGCCGATCTTCCCCACGTCGTGCAGCAGCCCGGCCTGGTAGAGGGCCCGCAGCGTCTCGGGGGAGAGTCCCATCGCCTCGCCGATCCGCGTCGCCAGCCGGGCCACCGCTTCAGAGTGCCCCTTCGTGTAGGGGTCGCGGGTCTCCACCGCGGCCACGAGCGCGATGAGCACCTCGCTGTAACTCCGCTCCAGCGCCTGCACCGAGCCATCGAGGATCAGGCTGGTGATGGTCTGCGTCAGCCCCGCGCCCTGCCGGTAGCCGGTGAGCAATCCGTAGAGGATCGTGGTGAAGCCCAGCAGCACGAGGGCGTGATACTCCCACCAACTGATTCTCCAGGTGGAGGCAAGGAAGAAGGAGAGCTGGCTCTCGGCCAGCATGATGACACCGGCCACGACCGCCGCGTGCAGCGGCATCCGCGTGAGCCGGTAGTTCCGGGCGTAGCGCCAGGCGGTGAGCAGGTACAGCCCCATGGAGATGCTCAGGATGGTCACGGAGATCCAGGGGAAGTACATGGGCTCCCCGTCCGCCGCGGGGGGCCCGTACTCCTCCAGCATCGGTCCGGACGCGGGCGCCGGGGCCATGTACGCGGAGAGCGAGGTGGGGTGGCCTTCCAGCATCTCCGGCACCGTGAGCGACAGCGCCAGGAACCCGGCCCACAGCAGCAGCAACCCGAGCAGAATCCACCCCCGAGCCGCGAACCAGCGCGACTGCCGCGCGGCCCGCAGGCGCTCGCTGGAGAGCGCCAGGAAGATCGCCCCCAGGGCCAGCCCCACCAGCGGCGCCCAGCCGATGCCGGTGCTGAAGAAGCGGATGATCACCCCCGGCGTGAGCAGCCCGTGGGCGAAGAAGAACCCCGCGACGGCCAGGAAGGAGAGCCCCAGGAAGAACATGCGCGGCTCGCGCAGCCGGTGCGCCGTGCGTAGGACCAGGGCGGCGAGCCAGATGCCGCAGAGCGACGTGACCGTGACGATGGCGAAGTGAAAGCCTGGGATTTCGAACTGCGGGTCAAGGGCGGGATTCCGCAGCAGCAGCACAAGGGCCAGGACCGGCATGGCCAGCAGCGCCAGCCTGAAGAGGTCGGAGAGCTGCACTCCGGGGGCGCGCGAAATCTTCAGCATATCCGTGAGGAATCTTGTCTAGAGTCTGCCCAGAACGATGGGGCCGTAGACGGGTTTGGGCGCTTTCG
>Ga0209001_1000328_pt1 | contig 10712 bp, 9 predicted proteins | sample Rifsed13ft2_FD_184006 | JGI IMG/M metagenome (GOLD analysis project Ga0209001, IMG submission 184006) | Soil microbial communities from Rifle, Colorado, USA - sediment 13ft 2 (SPAdes) (version 2) | ecosystem: Environmental > Terrestrial > Deep subsurface > Rock core/Sediment | place: Rifle...
GTTCACAATCGTCTCGAAGCGGTGGCCATACTCGAGCGTCGGCGCATAGACGTTCTTCCGCCCCGACCGCCAGACGCCGGCATCCTCACCTGCCCAGGGAACCGGGCCGTCGTCGAAGTAGGAGACGAGCGGACGCCAGCCGCCGCCGGTGAAGGAGCCGTAGAGGCGGATCGTTGTCGGATGGGCCGTGGACATGACGTAGGTACCGCCAGGCGCGAGGACGCGGCCGACCTCCCGCATCACGCGCCCCGCATCATCCACGAAGGCCAGGGAGTGCAGGTGCCAGACGAGATCAAAGGAAGCATCGCCGAACCGGGAGAGGTCCTTCATGTTGCCCTGGACGAAGCGGACGCGGACTCGATCCCGGAGGGCAAGCCGCCGCACTGTCTCCACTTGACGGCGCGAGATGTCCACAAGCGTCGTCTTCGCGCCGAGTTTCGCAAAGACCACCGCATCCCATCCGCCGCCGCCGGCCAGGACGAGCACGCGGGCGCCATCCAGCCTTATGCCGCGCAGACGACGATGCGGATCGAGGAAGCGGCGCAGTCCCGCCCGGCCGCGCGGCGGCCTGCCCTGGGGTCGCGTGTAGGCGATCCCCGCCTTCGCCAGACGCTCCCACATCCGGCGGTTATGTTCCGCCACGCGGTCGACACTGCGGCGACGGCGGGCCATGGCCACCCTCAAAGAAATCGGCGCAGGGCGGCGAACACGCCGGTCGCGGCCAGCGTCACGACCACCCCGGCGATGACGACGCCGGCGGCGACGGCGAGCGTTGCTTTCCTCCGATCCATCCCCACCAGCCAGGCCAGCGTCGCTCCAGAGTAAGCGCCGGTCCCCGGCAGCGGCACGGCGACGAACAGGGCCAGCCCCACCACGCCGTAGCGGGTGATCAATCCTTCTCCTTTTACGCGGACGCGCTCCACCATCAGGCGGCGAAACCAGCTCCAGCGTGAGAGGAACCGGTCATAGAAGAGATCCAGGAAGAGGAGGTACGGCGGCACCAGCGCGCAGTTCGTGACCACCGTGATGCCAAAGACCAGCAGCGGGTGAATCCCCAGACCCACGCCCAGCGGAATCGAGCCGCGCAGTTCGATGCCCGGCACGAGCGAGATCCCGATGAGCCAGAAGAGGTCGCGCAGGCTCACGCCAGGGCCGCCCTCCGGGCCTGGCGCAGGGCGCGCCGCGCCTCCGCCTCCTGCCAGCGCCGCCGCTCCGCCGGGGTCGTGGGCGTAAACGGTGGCAGCGGCGCCGGACGGCCGTCCGGCCCCACGTGCACGGCGGTGAGGTAGGCGGTGCAGGTGTGGCGCAGCGTCCCGGCGCGGGGATTCTCCGCCAGCACGCGCACGCCCACCTCGATCGACGTGCGGCCGACGTGGTTGATCGCCGCCTGGTAGATGACGATGTTGCCGACGTAGATCGGAGCGTAGAAGTCCAGCGCGTCGATGGAGGCCGTGACCACCGGCCCGCTGGCGTAGCGGACGGCCAGGATGGACGCGACCTCGTCGATGGCCAGCAGCAGCGTCCCGGCGAACATCTTGTTGCCGGCGACGGCGTCCTCCGGAAAGACGATGCGCGAGACCTCCAGCGCATAGCGCAGGTGCTCTTCCTCGCGTTCCACCTCCGCCGCTTTGGCCGCCCGGTCCGCCAGGCGGCGCACCCGCGCCTCCTTCCGCTCTCGGGCCGCCTCGACTACGGCCCGCTCGGTCGCGTCGCGGGGCGTGATCGTCGCCGCCACCGGGCGGGGCCGTCCCTCCTCGTCCACCGCCACCATCGCTACGTGCGCGGAGGTGGCGCGGCGCCGCTCGCCGCTGCGCGGGTGCTCCGCCTCGACCTCCACCCCCACTTCCATGGAGGACCGCCCCACGTACTCCACCTGCGACCGAAAGGTGACCAGGTCGCCCACCCGCACCGGCGCCAGGAAGTCGAGATCGTCCATGCTGCCCAGCAGCACGGAGGAGCGCGCCAGGCGCAGCGCGGGCAGCGTGGCGGCGGAGGCGATCCAGTACATCATCCGGCCCCCGAACAGGTTGCCGTGGACGTTGGCGTGCTCGGGCAGGACCAGGTGGACGAGTTCCTGCCGGGTCTCCGCGATCGAAGGCATCAGCGCGTCCAGACCGCGGGCGACCTCAACCCTGCGGCGCCTGTTCCCCTAGCAGTTCCACGAAGCGGATGACCGTGTCGATCCCGCGGGAGAAGTTGGGCAGGTGGAACTTCTCGTTGGGCGCGTGCAGCCGGTCGTCCGGCAGCCCGAAGCCCATGAGCACGGCGGGCGCGCGCAGGGCGTTGATGAATTCCGCCGCCACCGGCACGCTCCCCCCCTCGCGCATGTAGACCGGTGGCTTCCCGAAGACCTCCTCGATCGCCCGGGCGGCCATGCGCATCGCGGGTTCCTCCGGGGCCACGACCGCCGGATCCGCCAGGGAGAGCACGCGCACCGCGGTCCGCACGCCGGCGGGTGTGAGTTTCGCCACCTTCCGCGTGAAGGCCCGGAGCACGGCCTTCGGCCTCTGATCCGGCACCAGCCGCATGCTGATCTTCGCCGTCGCCCGGGCCGGGATGACCGTCTTCGGGCCCGGCCCGGTGTAGCCGCCGACGATCCCGTGTACCTCCAGGGTGGGGCGGGCCCAGCGCCGCTCCAGGATCCCGTACCCTTCCTCCCCGGGGGCGACGTCGACGTCCAGTTCGGCGAGATACGCCTTATCGTCGAAGGTCAGCCGCTCCCATGCCTCGCGCTCCAGCGGCGACGGCGGTCTCACCGCGGCGTAGTAGCGCGGGATCGTCACGCGCCCCCGCCGGTCCCTCAGGCCGGCGATGATGCGGGCGAGGGCCTCCAGCGGATTCGGCGCGGCGCCGCCGTATATGCCGGAATGCAGGTCGTGCGACGCGCCCCGCGCCTCGACCTCCGTATAGACCAGCCCGCGCAGCCCTGTGACCAGCGCGGGCACTTCCGAGGCAAAGAACGACCCGTCGCAGACCAGCGAGACGTCGGCCCGCAGGAGCCGCTTGTTCTTGGGGATGAAGCCCGTCACCCGCGGGCTGCCCAGTTCTTCCTCGCCTTCGATAAAGAACTTGACGTTGACCGGCAGCCGGCCGGCGGTGCGCAGCCACGACTCCACCGCGCAGATCTGGATCATCAACTGGCCTTTGTCGTCGGAGGCGCCCCGGGCGTAGAGGTTGTCGCCGCGCACGGTGGGTTCGAACGGCGGCGATTCCCATTCGTCCAGCGGATCGGGGGGCTGGACGTCGTAGTGCCCGTAGCAGAGCAGGGTCGGCCGGCCCGGCGCACCCATCCACTCGCCGTAGACGATAGGGTGCGAGTCGCTCTCAATGATCCAGGCCCGGAGGTCCAGGGCCCGCAGCCGCTGCTCCAGCCACTGCGCCGCCCGCCGCAGGTCGGGATGATGCTCCGGCAGAGTGCTGACGCTGGGGATGCGGATGAGCGACTTCAGGTCTTCCAGGAATCGACTGCGCTGTTCGCGGGCATAGGTACGCGGGTCCACGGCTCCTCTTGATTCGGGGTGCGAGCGGGCTCTCCCTTGCGTGGCTCTGGACGCGGCGCCCGCGCGTTTAAGAGGACGGACCCTTGGGACGCAACCGGACCTGCAGTCTGATGAGGATGGAATCCTCGGCGACAAAGATGAGAAAGCGCGGGATGGGGAGGCCGAAGTCGGTGAACTTGACGACCACTTCGCCCCGCGCCGTATAGGTGTTGCCTTCGACTGTGATCTCTATCGGCACCTCCACGTCTCGGGTCACGTTCTTGATGCTCAGCCGCCCGCGCGTCGCGCCCTTGAACTGCGGCGGTGCGGGCCCCCCCACGGTGACCGTACCGCTGAAGGTGATGAACGGAAAGGCGGTGGTGTTGAGGAAGGCGGGGCTGCGCATCTGCGCGTCGCGCAGGGTCGCGCCGGTGCGGATGGTGCGGGCGTCGACCTTGACCTCGACGTCGGCGGCGTAGCCCCCGTCGCGCTCCCGCACGGTCACCGTCCCGCTGACCTCCCGAGTTTCGCCGGTGAATCCGCCGCGGTTGTCCTTCACGACGAACTCCACCCGGCTGTCCGGCGGCCGCAGGTCGAAGGCGCCGACCGGCAGGGCCGCCGGGGCGAGCAGGACCATGGTGGTGGCGAGCGTCAGGATCTTCATCACAGTTCCCGCGGTACGAACCCCCTTCGCTGCTCCGAGAGTGCCCATCCGACTGTCACGGTGGAGTCACGTCGGGCCGTGAACTCTGTCACATTCGGGCCGCGGCCGAGGGGATGGCCCCACCATCGGAGAAGATGAGCGGCGTGCGGGTTCCCTTCTGGCTGTCCCGGCTGGGCGACGCCCGTGAGCGGCGGCGGGCGATCGGCTGGCTCGCGGCGCTGGCACTCGGCGGGTTCGGCCTCACGATGCTTTTCCTGACTGCCACGGGGCAGGGAACCGACCGCTGGTTCTTCATCCTGGTGGTCTGGCTGGCCCTCATCTTCATCCCCCTGTGGCTGGTGACGGCGGCGTTTGAAACCCTCGGCCCGGCGCTGCGCGTCCGGATGGCGCGCAATCTCGCGGGCCGGCTGGACCGGTACGGCAGCCTCCCCGGGACCGCGGTCCTCGTGGAGGACCTCTTCGCGAAGCAGGTGGTGATGCCACGCATCACTACCCCGCCGCAGGCCTACAAGGTGCGCGAGGCGGCCGTGGCCCTGGTGGTCCTGGCCAACCGGCAGCCGCCGGCGTTGGAGACCCTGCACGAGGTCGTGGGCCGCTGCCTGGGGGGCGTGGAGGCCTGGGCGCGGGACCTGGGCGGGTGGGCGGCCGCCGCCGCCGACCCGGAGAACATTCAGGTCCGCTGGGGGACGGTGCGCGCCCTGGCCGCCCTGGCCGCGTTGAGCAAGACGCTGGTGGCCGTCTACGAGGATCGGAGCGGGCGGGTCTGGCCGGACCTGGACGGCCGTTCCCTGCATGCCTTCCTGGACGCCGCCCTGGACCACTGTGACGAGCTGGCCCTGCGGGTGGAGGTCACCCCCTGGGAGGAGCCGGCGCTGGGGCTGGCGGCCGACCCCGAGGCGGTCACCCACCTCCGCCACACCTGGCAGCGTTATGTGGACGCCCCCCAGCCGGCCCCGGCCGCCCTCCAAGCCTTCCTGGGGGTGGTCCTTCCCGGGCTGACCGTCTAGACCGCTGTGCTACACTCTTGGCCGTGGCCCTCTTCCTCCGCGAAGCGGATGTGGCCGCTCTCGTCGGAATCGACGACGTTATCGACACCGTCGAGCGCAGCTTTCGCGAATACGGAACCGGACGCGCGGTCAACCGGCCGCGGCAGCGCATCGTCGTGGAAGGCGGAACCCTCCACGTCATGGCCGCGGGCATTCCGGATTGGGGCGTCCTCGGGCTCAAGAGTTACGCGGTCACCCCCGAAGGCCGACGGTTCATCTCCCTCCTCTACAGCGCCGAGACGGGCGATCTCCTCGCGATGATGGAGGCCGATACCCTGGGGCGGCTGCGCACCGGGGCGGCGAGCGCGGTGGCCACGAAGTACCTGGCCCGGGCCGACGCCGGCGCGGTGGGCATCATCGGGACGGGGTGGCAGGCCAAGACCCAACTGACGGCGATCGCCCGGGTGCGGCCGGTGGCGCTGGTGAAGGCCTACAGCCGGAACCCGCAGCGCCGGGAGACCTTCGCCGCGGGGATGGTGCAGGAGCTCGGCGCGGAGGTCGTGGCGGTCGATTCGGCGGAGGAGGCCGTGTCGGACGTGGACATCATCGTCACCATCACGAACGCGCGGGACCCGGTAGTGCTGGGGGCCTGGCTCCGCCCGGGGGTCCACGTCAATGCCGTGGGCTCGAACGCGGCCAACCGCCGTGAACTGGACAGCGAGGCCGTCGCCCGCGCGGATCGGATCGTCGTCGACTCCAAAGAGCAGGCGCTGGCAGAAGCGGGGGATCTGCTGGCGCCGATCCACGAAGGCCGCCTCTCCTGGGACCGCGTGGCGGAACTGGGAGCTATGGTGGCGGGCGCGGTGCCGGGCCGGCAGGACGTCGGAGAGGTCACCCTCTTCGAGTCTCTGGGGATCGCGCTTGAGGACGTGGCCACGATGCACCAGGTGTACACGCGAGCCAAACAGACGGGCCGGGGAGAGGAGATCGGTTACTGATGGAATTCCATATCGTCGTCAAGCCACTCACCAGCCATGCCTGCGACGCGCTGGCGGTGGGTCTGCACGAACCGTTGGGCAAACTGGATGGACCGGTAGCGTCGCTGGACCGAGCGCTGGGCCGGGGACTGCAGCAGGCACTGCAGGAGGAGGGCTTCACCGGCAAATTGGGCCGCACCGTGGTCGTGCACACCCACGGCCGGGTGAAGCCCAAGCGCATCGTCGTCGTCGGCCTGGGCCCGGAGAAGACGCAGTCCCCCGAGACGGTGCGCACGGCCGCGGCCGCGGCGGTCCGCCGCGCGGTGGAAATGCGGCTGGCGCACGTGGCCTTCTCTCCCCTGCCGGAGCACGACGCCCGGCTGCGCCTCTTCACGCAGGCGCGCGTCGAAGGCATCATCCTCGGGGCCTACCGCTTTGAGCGCTACAAGAGCGAACCCGGCCGCCCGATTACCCGGGCCGACCTGATGGTGGCAGACCGCGCACAGCAGAGGGCTGCCGAGCGCGGGCTGGCGGAGGGCCGCCTCTTCGCTGAGGGGACGGTTCTGGCGCGCGACCTGACCAACGAGCCGCCCAACGTGATGACCCCACCGAAGCTGGCCGACAAGGCCACCGAGGTGGGGAAGCAGGTGGGGCTACGCGTGACCACGCTGGGGCCAGGCGGCCTCGCCCGCCTGGGGATGAATGCGCTGCTGGCGGTGGCCAAAGGGAGCGCCGAAGAGCCGCGGTTGATCGTGATGGACTATACGCCGGCCAACCCCCGCCGCACCGTGGCCATCGTCGGGAAGGGGCTGACCTTTGACAGCGGCGGGCTGGATCTGAAGAAGCCCGAGGACATGATCACGATGAAGGAGGACATGGCCGGCGCGGCCGCGGTGCTGGGCGTGATGTCGGCGGTGGCGCAGACGGTGAAGAACGTGCGCGTGCTGGGGATCGCGGCCGCGGTGGAGAACATGCCCGGGCCGGCGGCGATGAAGCCCGGCGACATCGTCAAGGCGATGAACGGCAAGACCATCGAGATTACCAACACGGACGCCGAAGGGCGGCTGGTGCTGGCCGACGCCCTCGCCTACGCGGCCGGGCAGCGCGTCAACGAGATCATCGACGTCGCCACGCTCACCGGCGGCGCGCGCATCGCCCTGGGCCCCCACGCGGCAGCGATCATGGGGACCGACCAGCGCCTCATGGACGCGCTGCGCGAGGCGGGCGAGGAGGCCGGCGAGCGGCTCTGGCCGCTGCCGCTCTATGAGGAATTCACCGAGGCGATGAAGAGCAAGGTCGCGGACCTGCGGAACTCCGCCTCGCGCTGGGGGTCCCCGGAAAAGGGCGCGGCCTTTCTCAAAGAGTTCACCGGCGGCAAGCCCTGGGCGCACCTGGACATCGCGCCCGTCGCCTTTATGGATCTGGATGAGGGGACCGGGCCCTACCGACCCCACGGCAGCGCCACCGGGTTCGGCGTGCGGACGCTGCTGACCTATCTGCGGCGGCTCGACGCCCGGCGCTAGGCGGCGCCGCCGCTGTTATCGCCGTGGACGCCCTGCTTGCCGCGCTGCGGGTGTTTCGTCAGGATTTTTCCGCCCATCATACTCTCCGGTGCGCCAGCACCCAGATCGACGGTTCGGCAGGCAATGTCTCCCGGCTCGGTTTCACCGTCTGTCCTTGACGGGAGACCTTGGCTTTGCCGCTGATGAAGTCGTCGACGGATCCGATCGGCCATCCCGCGTTGACCTCGGTCTTGTAGTGCATGGGGATGACGAGGCGAGGGTTCAGCGCGGCGATGACGGCCTCAGCCTCCGCCGGGCCGATGGTGTAGTAGCCGCCGACGGGAATCATCAACACGTCGGGCCGGCCCACGGCGCGGGCCTGCCCCGCATCGAGGGTGTGGCCGAGGTCACCAGCGTGGACGACCCGCATCCCGTCCACTTCGAAGATGAAGATGGCGTTGCGGCCGCGTTCGGCGCCGGTGCTCGGATCGTGGAACGTCGGCACGGTCGAGAGACGCACCCGGCCGACCCACTCGTCAACCTTCGCCCACTCCTTTCCCTCCCGGGCCAGGCCGCGGATGACCTTCGGGTTCCCTTTCACCGCCTGGACGTGGTTGTGGTCGAAGTGCTCGTGCGACACCGTCACCGCCGTGGGCGCGACGTCGGGCAGCGGATAACCCACGCTGGTGTCGTACGGATCGATGAGAATGGTCGTCCCATCACCCGCCCGCAGTAGGAAACTCGCGTGGCCGAAATAGGTCAGCTCCATGCGCGCACCTCCCGACCTCTGTGCAGCGAGGGGGATGGCGGAATCGCCATCATCCCTGACGAAGATGTATGCGTGTCTCCCCTGATGGTTCCACCGTCTCATGTACGCCGTCCCGCGGAGCGACCCTGCTGCCGGCTCCGCACCCTCGTCCTCCGGTATGCGCCGCACCACGCGGACCGCTGAGGACCTCCGCGCCCTGGCCGCGGTGGCCCGTGGCGACGCGCCCGCCGATCTCTACCTGGAGGGCGGGCGGGTGCTAAACGTCTACTCGGGCGAGGTGCTGGAGGCGAACGTCGCCATCGCCCGCGGCCGGGTGGCGTACGTCGGGACGAGGCGCGGCATGGTGGGACCGCAAACGCGGGTCTGCCCCCTGGACGGCCGGGTCCTGGTGCCCGGCTATATCGACCCGCACTGCCATCCCGTGGCGCTCTACGGCCCGACCGCCCTAGCCGCCGCTGTGCTGCCGCTGGGCACCACCGCCGTGGTCGCCGACACCATCTGGATCCTGGCGCACGGTGGGCACGCGCGGGCGACCGAGGTGCTGGAGCAACTCTCCGCCCTCCCCCTGCGCTACTACTGGTTCCTCCGGCTGCACGCGCAGGGGGCGCACCCGCAGGAGGAGGAGTTCTTCAGCCCCGACCGGATCCGGGCTCTCATGCATTTGGACAGCGTGCGCACGGTCGGCGAGATCACCCGGTGGCCCCTGCTCTACGGCGGGGATCCGGGACTCACGGCCATGGTCGCGGAGGCCCTCGCGGCGGGCCGGCGGGTCGAGGGGCACGCCCCCGGTGTCTCCGGCGAGCGCGTGCAGGCGCTGGCCGCCGCCGGGATCAGCAGCGACCATGAGGCGATCACCCCCGACCAGGTGCTGGACCGCCTTCGCGCCGGCCTGTACGTGATGCTGCGGCACTCCTCCATCCGGCGGGACGTGCCGCTGCTGGCGGCGGTCGCGACCGGGGCGCGGGCCTTCTCCGGGCGGCTGATGCTCACGCCGGACGGGCCCAGCGCCACCTTCATCACGGACGAAGGCTATATGGACTACCTGATTCGCGTCGCGATCGAGGCGGGGGTCGATCCCGTCGCCGCCTATCAACTGGCCACCATTAACCCGGCCACTTATTACGGCCTCGACGAAGACCTGGGCGGGATCGCGCCCGGCCGGTTCGCCGACATCAACGTCATCCGGAACCTGGAGACGCCCCGCCCGGAGATGGTGCTCGCCGGCGGCCGAATCGTCGCTGAAGGGGGCGCTCTCACGATCACCCTGCCGGAGCCGGATTGGCCGGCGCTGCTCCCGCGCCGCTACTTCCCGTCCTGGGAGCCGACCCCTGACCTGTTCGCCCTGCCGCCCGGCGGCGTCGTCCCGGCGATACACCTGGAGAACGAGGTAATCACGCGCCGCGTTGACATCCCGGTGACCGGCGGGCGCCTCCCGGCGGGGGTGCAGACGATTGCGCTAGTCGATCACGCGGGGCAGTGGATCTCCCGGGCCCTGATCAGCGGGTTCGCCGACCGCGTCGGCGCGCTCGCTTCGACCTTCGGTATCGCCGGCGGGGTCACGGTGATCGGACAGGATCCCCGGGCAATGGCCCGCGCGGCCCGCAAGGTGCTGGAACTGGGCGGCGGCATCGTCCTGGTGGAGGACGGCGCGGTGCTTCGAGTTCGCCCTGCCCGTCGTCGGCCTCTTCTCGCCCGAGCCGCTGCCGGTCGTGGCAGACTACCTCCGCCGCCTCACCCAGCTCCTCCGCGAACGCGGTCACCGGCACGGGGACATCGGCTACACGCTGCTGTTCCTTTCGTTCGACTCTCTGCCGGACTTGCGTCTGACCTACCGCGGCTTGTGGGACGTGGAGGCGCAGCAGGTCCTCATCCCTCGCCAGGATCTGGCTCGATAGCGACAGTCCGCCGGCGGCGTCTCCAGGGAAAGACCGCGGCGGCAGCGAACTAGTCGCCTGCCCCAGCACAATCACACCGTTCAGGAGGGAATGGCGATGCATGGCTTCGTCCACGTGGAGATCCCCGCGCGCGACCTGCGCCGGGCGAAGGACTTCTACGGCAAGGTCTTCGGCTGGCAGTTTCAGGACGCCGGGAAGGATTACACTCTTTTCTCCCCGCCGGACGGCGGGGTTGGCGGAGGGATCAACAAGGTGAAGCAGGTCCCGAAGCGCCCGGTTGTCCAGGCCTATATCGAGGTCGCGGACATCGAAGCCAAACTGAAGGAGGTCAAGAAAGCCCGCGGCAAGGTCGTCAAACCCAAGAAGGAAGTCCCCGGGTTCGGCTCGTGGGCCGCCTTCTCTGATCCGCAGGGCACGGTGCTCTTTCTGTGGCAGAGCAT
>Ga0209001_1000329_pt1 | contig 10702 bp, 10 predicted proteins | sample Rifsed13ft2_FD_184006 | JGI IMG/M metagenome (GOLD analysis project Ga0209001, IMG submission 184006) | Soil microbial communities from Rifle, Colorado, USA - sediment 13ft 2 (SPAdes) (version 2) | ecosystem: Environmental > Terrestrial > Deep subsurface > Rock core/Sediment | place: Rifle...
TTGTGAGGCCTGAGAATAGTAAATAATCGCCTCTTATTGTGAATGAACTTTACAATTTCATTTATTTGGGATCTGTTCGAATAAGAAACACATTCTAATTCTACCCTCCTTTGCTGTAAATATTTCACAGATTGAACATAAACTTGAAAAAAAGAAAATCATTATGCGAAAAGATTGGAAAGACAAGGCGAGCTTGTGAAATTGATAGCAAATCCTAAGAAACTTCAAGAATTTAATAAGAAACTGTTAAAGAAAGAAAAAGTAGATATTATGCAAAACTTTAGAATTGTTGAGGCTATGTATAGAGAAGCAATTGCGCTTCGTGCAATTCCGTTGAAAGATCCTCTCGATGGAATACATATTGATATAAAGATTGCGAGGGTGGTGAATAGTGTTTGAAATACTGCTTAATTTCGCCAGATGGTTAAAAGGATGGGGTCGCTTACTAACCGCCGCGTGATGATAACATAACGAATGGGCTTACGTTCGTCTTTCGTTACTTTCTGCTAAGCTTTCTATCAACTGAGTCTATCACCATTGGATTATCTCTGATTTTTTATTTTACATCTTCTTTTTTTCTTATCCGTTTACGTCCACGAGTGAATTAAAACCGCATTATCATCAATATAGTCCTGAATGGGAATAGGGGAAATGCAAATGCTGTTTTCCAATAAAACCCCATTTACCTAACTGATGATCAAGTGTCTATAAGAAGTTATCGAGTTCTAGAATCAAACTAGCATTTAGCCTATCGCATATTGCTGTAGAGTTTATACTTGTGACGAAACTACTAATTGTTATAAGTCTTGCTTAACGGTTATAAATTTTTTAAACTAGATACTGGTAATATCGAATGTTACTTATCCAACTTTTGTCAATTACGAGTTGCACTAAGAACACAAAACTTGTTAATTAAAATCTTACTTGGTAGATGATTCGTGCATGAGGCATGTATTATATGTATGTGTCGTTATTTTGAAATTCGGAGTCAAGCATATTGATTTATGTGTAGAGTAGTTCAAATATGAAATTCTGGGTTGGAGTAACTGATACAGAGTGGTTTAATTTCTTGTCAAATATTGCACCTGACGAGGTGAACTTTTGGCAACCAAGTGGAAATGTTACATTTCAAGCTTTAAAACCAGGGGAACTATTCCTTTTCAAGCTACATAGTCCATTTAACTTTATTACCGGAGGTGGTTTCTTTGTAAGTTTTTCAAGACTACCAATTTCAGTTGCTTGGCAAACTTTTGGAGAAAAGAATGGCGCAGCCAGCTATGAACTTTTACGATCAAGAATTATGAAATACCGGGTGCAGCATAAAACTTATGAACCTGATCCTATGATTGGTTGTATCATTTTGACTAGTCCTTTCTTTTTTACTAAAGATGAATGGATACCAGTGCCCAAAGACTGGAACCCTAGTCTTGTACGTGGGAAAACTTATGATTATCATGAACCTATAGGAGCGGCATTATGGTTAGCGGTTCAAGAGCGCATACAAAACAAATCAATTTCGAAAAAAGTTAATGAAAAAGGTTCGATATTTGCCGAAGAAAGCTCATCATATGGTCCTGAATATCTAATACGTGCTAGATTAGGTCAAGGTGCTTTTCGCGTCTTAGTGACGGAAGCCTACCAAAGAAGTTGTGGGATTACGGGTGAACGTACTCTGCCCGTATTAGAAGCGGCTCATATTAAACCATATGTAGACTCAGGTCCAAATAAGGTAAATAATGGTCTTTTGCTTAGATCGGATATACATAAATTATTCGATCTGGGGTATTTAACCATAACTAATGACTTTAATGTAGAAATTAGTAAACGTATTAAGGAAGAATACGAAAATGGGCGTGATTATTATTTATTGCATGGCAATAAACTAAAAGCGATGCCTTCTAATGTAAAAGACTGTCCTTCACGTGAGTATATCGAATGGCATAATCAAAATATTTATGTACCTTAAATCCTATTGAAAGGAATAATTTTATTGATATCAATTAAAGCATAAATCAATTGTAAGGATAAGGTAAATATTGAGAGCAATTAATTGAAAATCCTCAGTTTAGATGAGGTGGAATAATATGGGAAACAGGGTACAAATTGATATACCTTATTTTAAGTTAGAAGAATTTTGCCAAAAATGGAAGATAATAGAATTTTCCCTCTTTGGCTCCGCGCTCCGAGAAGATTTTCATCCTGAAAGCGACATTGATGTCCTGGTCACATTCGCTCCTGAGAGAAAGATTAGTTTTTCTGATCTTATTCAAATGGAGGATGAACTGAAAGAAATATTTGGGCGTGAAGTAGACCTGGTTGAAAAGAAATCTGTTGAGCAAAGCGAAAATTATATTCGCAGAAAACATATCCTCGATCATTTAGAGGTCATATATGTGGCGAGATGATGCATATCTTCTTGATATTCTTATTGCAGCCAGACGCGCAAGAGAATTCACATCAGATTTAACATGGGAAGATTTTCAAAAGAGTTCGTTACATCAAAACGCAGTCATGAGAATGTTGGAGATAATTGGCGAGGGGCAGCTCGCAAAATTTCTCAAGAAACCAAGAATGCTCATCCTGATATACCATGGAAGGACATAACCGGTATGAGAAACCGCTTGATTCACGAATATTTCCGAATAGATATTGAAAAGGTTTGGGATACAGTTCGTAATGATATTCCGGTCCTGATTACCATAATTGAACCTCTTGTTCCACCCGAAGAAGAGACATGAAGCAGATTGACCGGCTTATCATAAATTCTCCCTATGAAGAACCAAAACATTACTGGGGCTATAATCATGAGACCTGGTCTTTCAGTTTGAAAGAGAGTAGGCGTTCTGGAGGGTGCGTTGTCGATTTCGAACATTCAAAAGCTTTTGATGATCAGAGATATTTATATAGATCCGTTGGAAGCGTCAGAGGCATTTGAACTTGATCGCAACCCTAACTTTGATGCATAGGTGAAGAACGACCATCTTGGATTTGAAGTGCTCTTCATATTTGTATTAATGGTCAGAAAATTCCAGCCGGATTTTATACTTAGGCTTAAAACAGGACATTTTCTTGTCCTAGAAACGAAGGGACAAGAAACCCAACAGGACGAAACAGAGCGTGAATTTCTGGATGAATGGGTAAAGGCGGTAAACGAACATGGTGGTTTTGTTAAGTGGCAATGATCAGTCTCAAAAAGTCCGGCAGACGTGGCAGCAATTATTGAAAGGACTGTTTCAAGATAAACACACAAGAAGTAATCAGCACTTGAAGCTTTAGATAAATAGAAGCATTTCTAAGAACTATTATAATCAGTAACAACTTAATAAAATATTTCTTGAGGCTAGATAAAGAAAGGAAACAGAGAAGATGGGAAAAGTTGATTTTAAAAATAACGTATTTATAATAAATTCTGCCAATAATAGAAGTAATAAGGTAAAAGTCTTCTAATTGTACTTACTTTAGCAGCGTAGATAAATAAATTATTAGTTGCAATTCGTTGAATTTATTACAGTGGGCTGCTAGCTCAGCTTGGTAGAGCAAGTGACTCTTAATCACTGGGTCGTGGGTTCGAATCCCTCGCAGCCCATTCCAGTATCTGTGGTATCCCCGATCAGGTCGGGGATCAGGGAACCATAAGCGAGAGTGGCGGAACTGGCAGACGCGCTGGACTTAGGATCCAGTGGGCACAACCCGTGGGGGTTCAACTCCCCCCTCTCGCATGAATTGCATTAAATATTTGCCACTAAGGCACCAAGGCACTAAGATAGGAATTAGGAATTCGGGATCAGAAATTATTGGTGTTCAATTACTCATACCTAATTCCCATTTCCTAAAGAAAAACTTCGTGTCTTAGGGTCCTTGTGGCTAAATAATCACATAAAAGGGGTAAGATTTCTATGAAAGTTAACGTTGAATCGTTAAGCAATACGGAGATGAAGGTTGAGGTGTTTATTCCTAAAGAGGAAGTAACAGGAAAGATAGAAGAGGTATTTAAGGAACTTGAGAGGGATGCAAAAATCAAGGGATTTCGTCCGGGTAAGGCTCCGAGAAGGGTTATAGAAGCCGCATACGGAAGCTATATATTTGAGGAGGTATCATCAAGGCTTGTGTCTCAGTCCTTTGAAAAGGCGCTCGAGGAGGTTTCTATAATCCCTATTTCTAGACCGAGAATAACAAAAGACAAGATTGAGCGTGATAAAGAATTTCACTATACAGCAGTATTTGAAGTAATCCCTGAATTTGAGGTGAAGGATTACACAGGGATTGAACTAAAAAAGGAGAAACGCGAGGTGAAAGAAGAAGATTTGGCGCTGGTTCTAAATCAACTAAGGGAACGAGGTGCTCAAGCTAAACCTATCGGAGAGGACAGGGAGGTCAGAACAGGAGATTACTTGATTATTGATTATGTTGGGGTTGTTGATGGAAAACCTATTAAAGACCTGAAGGCAAAGGATGCTCAAGTTATAGTGGGTGATAAAAGATTAATGGCTGAGTTTGAAGATAATCTCATAGGGATAAAAAAGGGTGAAGAAAAGGAATTTGAAATTACATACCCAGAGGATTTCCAAATGAAGGATGTTGCTGGGAAGAAAGTAAAATTTACAGTAACGGTGAAGGAGATTCTTGAGAGAATACTTCCCGAACTCGATGATGAGTTCTCAAAGGATTTAGGTGAGGAGAATCTAGAAGGATTAAGGAAGAGGATTCGAGGGGATTTAGAAAAAAGGTTTAATAAGGAATCGGATGATATGCTTAAGGGAGGGCTTATTAAGGTTCTTCTTGAAAGAAACCCTCTTGATGTTCCACCAATCTTGATTGAGAATGAAACACTACGTCTTAAGCGTGAGTTCGCAATTAACCTTGAAAGACACGGTCTTAAGCTTCCTGTGCTAAATGAGGAGACAGAAGGAGGTTTTAGAGAAAGGGCAGAGCGGAATGTAAAGGCTTCGATAATCTTAGGTGCAATCGCTAGGAAAGAAGGAGTTCAGGTAGACGAAGATGAGGTAGACAATAAACTCATAGAGATCTCAAAATCTGCAGCGGTTTCATTTCAAAAGGTGAGAGAGATATATGAAAAGAACAATATGGTTGATAGCTTAAAAGCGAGTCTAGTTGAAGATAAGGTTCTTAACTTTTTAATTGAAAAATCCGATGCGAAAGCGGAAACACAAATTGACAAAGAGGGCTAAAATCAGTATAATAAAAATTCGAAATGTCCTCTTATGTACCTATTGTAATAGAGCAGACCAACAGGGGAGAAAGGGCTTATGATATATTCTCCCGTCTTTTAAAAGACAGGATAGTCTTTGTAGGATCACCAATTACAGATGGGGTTGCGGATACGGTAATCGCTCAGTTGCTTTTTCTTGAATCTGAAAGTCCCGAAAAGGATATCTATGTTTATGTAAATTCCCCAGGTGGCCACGTCACTGCTGGGCTTGCTATTTATGATACTATGCAATACATAAAACCGGAAGTAGCAACAATCTGTATTGGTCAGGCTGCCAGTATGGCGGCTGTACTTCTTGCCGCTGGTGTTAAGGGAAAAAGGTATGCACTTCCTCATGCCCGTATACTTCTTCATCAGGTCTTAGGTGGTGTTGAGGGACAGGCTACAGACATTGAGATTCATGCGAAAGAGATCCTTAGGGTTAGAGAGGACATAAATCGAATACTTGCTAAGCATATAGGACAACCTATTGAAAGAATAGCAAGAGACACAGAAAGGGATTTTTTCCTCACTGCTAAAGATGCCTTAGAGTACGGCATAGTTGATGCTATAATTACTAAAAGGGAGGAAGCGAAAAGTGACTACTAGACGCGAAGGAAGAGACGGAAACCTTTATTGCTCATTCTGCGGAAAAAGTCAGAAAGAGGTTAGGAAGCTTATTGCCGGTCCTACTGTTTATATCTGCAATGAGTGTATTGAGTTATGCAATGAAATAATTGCAGAGGAGGAGGCAAAAGAGGGCCATCTAAGAAGACGATATTCGACCCTACCAACCCCTTACCAGATTAAGGCATTCTTAGACGAGTACGTAATCAGCCAGGAAAGGGCAAAGAAGGTATTGGCTGTAGCTGTTTATAACCATTACAAGAGGATAGAGCTTAACGCCTACAGTGGTAAAAGAAGCAGCGATGTTGATGTTCAAAAGAGCAATATTCTTCTTATAGGTCCAACTGGTTGTGGAAAAACCCTTTTGGCACAGACGCTTGCGAAATTCCTTGATGTTCCATTCACTATAGTTGATGCCACATGCTACACAGAGGCAGGCTACGTAGGTGAGGATGTTGAAAATATGATTGTGAGCCTTTTACAAGCTGCAGATTATGATCTTGAAAGGGCGTCAAAAGGGATTATATATATAGATGAAATAGATAAGCTCGCCCGAAAATCTGGGGATAGCCCTTCGATTACGAGGGATGTTTCGGGAGAGGGCGTTCAACAGGCTCTTTTAAAGATCATAGAGGGTACAAAGGCAAACGTTCCACCTAAGGGAGGGAGAAAGCATCCACAACAGGAGTTCATTCAAGTTGATACAACAAATATTCTATTTGTCTGCGGGGGAGCTTATTGCGGGCTTGAGGATATAATTGGGCGAAGGATTGGTGAAAAGTCAATTGGGTTTGAAGCGACCCTCGGAAAGAGAGAAGAAAGGGGTCTCGGTGAAATTTTGAAAGAGGTTCAGCCTGAAGATTTGATAAAGTTTGGCATGATACCAGAGTTTGTTGGAAGGGTTCCTGTTATTGCGACCTTGGATGAGCTTGATGAAAAAACATTCGTTGAAATACTCACAAAGCCAAAGAATGCAGTTGTAAAACAGTTCCAAAAACTTATGGAGCTTGAAGGTGTTGAGCTTGAATTCACGGAAGGGGCGTTAAAGACTATCGCTCATGAGGCAATTAAAAGAAAGACTGGGGCTCGCGGGCTAAGGTCTATAATTGAAACTATCATGCTTGATATTTCTTACGAAGTTCCATCACTAAAAGGGCTTAGGCGTTGTGTAATAACGGAGGAGTTGGTAAGTGGTACAGGCGTGCCCCTTTTCTTCTATGAGGAGGAAAGGCGTTTAGGTTCTGGATAAATTGAGAAGTCAAGGAGAATAATATGCCAATGTTTTTTAAGTTTGACGGAGAAAGAAAACAAGAATTAGCAATGATTCCTCTTCTTCCGCTTCGGGATGTGGTGATCTTCCCGCATATGGTAGCCCCACTCTTCGTAGGACGCGAGAAGTCAATTCGCGCGCTTGAAGAGGCGATGAGGAAGGATAAAGAGATTCTTCTCGCCGCTCAAAGGGATGCTAAGACCAATGATCCAAATGAGGAGGATATCTATAAAATTGGAACGATAGGCACAATAATCCAGATGCTCCGTCTTCCTGACGGAACTGTTAAGGTACTGGTAGAGGGAAAAAGAAGGGCGCAAATTCTTCGCTATGTTCCTAATCCAAGCTTTTTTATGGTCGAGGCCGAGAGAATTTCAGAAGCGGATGATACAGGGGTCGAAACCGAAGCCCTAATGCGTACCCTTGTCACTGCGTTTGAGAATTATGTAAAGCTTAATAAAAAGATTCCATCTGAGGTTTTGGTAACTATTTCCTCTATTGATGAACCGAGTCGTCTAGGTGATACAATTGCTTCCCATCTTGGGCTTAAACTTCAAGATAAGCAAGAGATACTTGAGTGTACTAGCCCTGCAGAGAGGCTTGAAAAGCTATATGAGAAGCTGCAGGGTGAGGTTGAAATCCTTCAGATTGAGAAAAGGATTAGAACAAGGGTAAAGAAGCAGATGGAAAAGTCGCAGAAGGAATACTATCTCACCGAACAAATGAGGGCTATACAAAAGGAGTTGGGTGAGAAGGATGACTTCAAATCAGAGATTCAAGAATTTGAAGAAAAGTTAAAGCAGAAGAGTCTTTCTGAAGAGGTTGAGCAAAAGGTTAAACGTGAGCTTAAAAAGCTTAAGATGATGTCTCCTATGTCGGCTGAAGCTACGGTTGTTAGAAACTACATTGACTGGCTTCTTTCAATTCCTTGGACAAATGAAAAGACTGAAGACAGACTCGATCTTGATGAAGCGACTAAGATACTAGAGGAAGACCATTATGGGCTTGAGAAGCCTAAAGAGAGAATAGTTGAATATCTTGCTGTTCGCGCCCTTACTAAGAAACTCAAGGGACCCATCCTCTGCTTTGTTGGGCCTCCAGGGGTTGGTAAAACCTCGCTTGCTAAGTCCATTGCACGTGCTATGGGAAGAAAGTTTGTAAGGGTATCCCTTGGTGGTGTAAGGGACGAGGCTGAAATCCGGGGTCATCGCCGCACATATATTGGCGCCCTTCCAGGAAAGATTATTCAGGGTATGAGGAAAGCAGGGACCGTTAATCCAGTCTTCTTGCTCGATGAAATAGACAAACTCGGAATCGATTTTAGAGGGGATCCGGCGTCGGCTCTTCTTGAGGCATTAGACCCTGAGCAGAATCATATGTTTAACGATCACTACATTGACGCCGACTATGATCTTTCAAGTGTGCTTTTTATAACCACCGCAAACGTACTTCATACTATTCCGTGGGCGCTTCAGGACAGAATGGAGATCATACGACTCCCAGGCTACACCGAGGATGAGAAGCTTCAGATTGCAAAAAGGTTCCTGGTTCCCAAGCAGCTTGATTCTCATGGACTAAAATCGGAGAACTTTAAAATCAACGATAACGGGATATCAAGTGTGATAAGACAGTACACTCGTGAATCCGGCGTGAGAACCCTTGAACGTGAGCTTGCAACAATTTGTAGAAAGGTAGCTAAAGAGGTGGTTAAGCATGGTCCTGATTATGCGATGAAAATTAACTCTAACGCTATCCAAAAGTTTCTCGGAATACCAAGGTTCAGGTTTGGAGAAATCGAGGAGAAGGATCAAATTGGGATTGCAACAGGGCTTGCCTGGACTGAGGTTGGTGGCGAGCTACTTACGATTGAGGTTGCGATAGTGCCTGGTAAAGGGACCTTTACAATTACAGGAAAACTCGGAGAGGTAATGCAGGAATCCGCCCAGGCTGCAATGAGTTATGTGAGGTCTAGAGCAGAAAAGCTTGGGCTAGAACGTTACTTTTACCAAAAGATAGACATACACATACACGTTCCAGAGGGTGCTACTCCAAAAGACGGACCTTCGGCGGGTATCGCAATGGCAACTGCTATCGTATCGGCTCTTGTAAAGAAACCAGTTCAGCATGATTTGGCAATGACAGGGGAAATTACCCTCCGTGGAAGGGTGCTTCCTATTGGCGGACTCAAGGAAAAGATTCTTGCGGCTCATCGTGGAAGGGTGAAGAAGATTGTTATACCTCTTGAGAACGAAAAGGATCTTAAGGATATATCAGATAAGATTTTGAAGGATTTTGAGATTAAATTGGTAGAACACATGGATGAGGTCATCAGGGAAGCTATCGCGTCTGAGGAACCTATACTACATGATATAATGACCCCACCGCTTGGCTCTCTTCCCATTGAATCGGGTATCGTTCAAACCAATATTAATCTTTCTTGACAAGCCCTGAAAATTGATGCAGGATGCAAGATACACGATAGAGGATTCATGCATCTTGCATCGTTTTATTCGTTTAAATTCGTGTTCAATTAGTGACTAAATAGTTACGTAGAAAGGGCTTAAAAGCAAGGGCGGTTAGCTCAGTGGGAGAGCGCTTGCCTTACAAGCAAGAGGTCGCTGGTTCGAAACCGGTACCGCCCACCATCTAACTTTGGATTTTAGGCTTCGTCGTGAGCTCAGTCGAACGATTTCGGATTTAGGAAATAAAAATAATTTTTAAATCTGCATTCTACAATCTCAAATCCGAAATCGAATGGGGGGCCGTAGTTCAGCTCGGTTAGAACGCTGGCCTGTCAAGCCAGAGGTCGCGGGTTCGAGTCCCGTCGGCCCCGTTTTTAAAAACACTTTTTTTGTTTTCACTTATAAGGGTAGTCCTGTTAAAGGTTTCAGAACATCCTTTGAAAATGCTTGTAAAAAAGCTAGCATAAAAAATCTGTCTTTTCATACACTTAGACACACTTTTGCAACTCGTCTTGTGCTTTCTGGTATTGACATTGTAACAGTTTCAAAGCTCTTAGGGCATTCAAAAATACAAACTACTATGAGATATTCTCACCCTACGCCCGAAGCCCTTAAGACTGCTGTTTCTGCTCTGGATACCCCAAAATCGGGAAAATCTGTTAGCAAAAACGTTAGTACAAAAATTGACGAAAATTAAATCATTCTAGTAAGGTACATGAATCCTGAGCCATATTAACCCCGTAGGAGTGTTAGCAATTAATATCCTGAGTTGACAGATTACCCGATTAATGTCACTAATCCCCAATAGGCTCAATACACTTTGGACTTTCATTCTTAGGTGAGTTTACAAAAGTTGATACCTTATAGGCTTCCATTTCCTTTGATGGGTAGGGCTTTAGTAGTGGTGATAGCTTGTCGGTATCAGCTAATTGCGGATCGAGCCATATACCTTCATCTTTCTCATGTAGGATAACAGGCATCCTGTCATGGATCGACTCCATCAATTCATTAGCAGTTGTAGTAATTATCGTAAATGTTAGTAGCTTTTCCCCTTCTGGATTACTCCACTCATCCCATAAGCCTGCAAAGGCAAAGGGCTGCCGATTTTTCAAAACAAATCTGTAGGGCTGTTTA
>Ga0209001_1000346_pt1 | contig 10457 bp, 7 predicted proteins | sample Rifsed13ft2_FD_184006 | JGI IMG/M metagenome (GOLD analysis project Ga0209001, IMG submission 184006) | Soil microbial communities from Rifle, Colorado, USA - sediment 13ft 2 (SPAdes) (version 2) | ecosystem: Environmental > Terrestrial > Deep subsurface > Rock core/Sediment | place: Rifle...
ATCGTGCTGCGGGACATCCTCAGCCGGCTGGGCCTGCGCGCCATCAGCGAACTGCGCGGGCGCACCGATCTGCTGCGGTACCTCGATGGCAACGGGAGACGATCGTGACCGACCGTCTTGAGGCGCTCGTCCGCGCGCGCCGCCCCCTGGGCGACCGGCCGCTGCCCCTGCGCCCCGCCGAAGCGGAGGGCGGATGCGGCGTCGTGGGGTTGGCCGCATCCAGCCCCGTGCGTGGCCGGCACATCCTGGCCCCCTGCGCGCAGATGCACAACCGCGGCAACGGGAAGGGCGGTGGCCTGACCGCCGCCGGCTTACTCCCGGAGCAGCTGGGCGTGGACGCGCGCACGCTGGCCGCCGACTACCTGATCCAGATCGCGCTGCTGGACGAATCGGCGCGCGCCGACGTGGAGCGCGACTTCCTCCGCGACCTGGACGTGCACGAGGGCTACCGCATCGCCACGCTCGACGACTACCGCGACGTCGAACTCGACATCCGCCCGCCGGACGTCTGGCGCTACTTCGGACGTGTGCGCCCGGACGTGCTCGACCGCTTTGTCCGCGAGCGCGGCCTGCAGCCACTCGAGCGCGGGGAGGCCGAGGACGAGTTCATCAGCCAGTGGGCCTTCCGCTTGAACCGCGACCTCTACGCCGACGGCAAGATGCGCGCCTTCGTCGTCTCCTCCGGGCGAGACATGCTGGTGCTGAAGGTGGTCGGCTACGCGGAGCAGGCCTTCCGCTACTACAAAATGGAAGAGCTGCAGGCGCGTGTCTGGATCGGGCACCAGCGCTACCCGACGAAGGGGCGCGTCTGGCACCCCGGCGGCGCGCACCCCTTCGCCGCGCTGGACGTGGCGCTGGTGCACAACGGCGACTTCGCCAACTACCACGCCGTCGGCGAGTACCTGGCGCAGCGCGGGCTCTACCCGCTCTTCCTCACCGACACTGAAGTGGCGGTGCTGCTCTTCGACCTGTGGGGTCGCACCTACCGGTACCCGCTGGAGTACCTGCTGGAGGCGATGGCACCGACGACGGAGCGCGACTTCCTGATGCTGCCGCCGGAGCGGCAGAAACTCTACCGCGCCATCCAGGCGGCGCACCTGCACGCGTCGCCGGACGGGCCGTGGTTCTTCATCGTGGCGCGGACGGTCAAGGGCGGGGAGTCCTGGCAGCTGATCGGGATCACCGACACGTCGATGCTGCGGCCGCAGGTCTTCTCGCTGCAGGAGGGTGCGGTGCAGATCGGGATTATCGCCAGTGAAAAGCAGGCGATCGACGCCACGTTGCGTAGCCTCTCCCAGGAGGACCCGCGGGTCTGCCCGGTGGCCGACCGCTACTGGAACGCTCGCGGCGGCTCCTACACCGACGGCGGCGCCTTCATCTATACGGTGGAGCAGGCGGACGGCATCGCCCGGTTGACCTGCACGAACAAGTTCGGCGAGACGGTGGCCACGCCGCCGGGGCAGCTGCACTATCTGCCGACGATCAAGGTGACGCCGCGCACGGTCACGCTGGCCGGACCGGTGAAGCCGGCGGAGGGCGGCAGTGAGGTCCCGGACGCGGCGGCGGCACGGCGGGAGATGGCCCGCTGGTCCTATGACGACCTGCTGGGCTGGCTGGACGCGGTCGAGCGGTACGCCGCGCTGGGGCCCGGCGCGCTGCGGCAGAGCGTCGACCAGGTGACCACGCTGCTCGGCGGCCGCTATCCCACCGGACGGAAGAAGCGCGCCTCGGTGCGCGCGTTGCTGCAAGAGCGCCTGTTCACGATCCTGCGGTCGCCGCCGCCGGACTGGCCGGACATCCGGCTGCTGGACTGGACCTCGCGGCGCGCCCTGCGCGCGGACGATCCCGACGCCCTGCTGCTGGTCGACGCGGTGGGCTTCGCCGCGGAGGGCGCGGAAGGGCTCTCGCAGTTCCTGGTCAACGCGTACCAGCGCGGGTGGCGGCGGATGCTCGTCTTCGACGTCCGCGGGCAGCGGTTCATCGGGAATGGCTTCGGCCCGCGCACCGAACGCGTGCGGCTCGACGTGTACGGCAGCCCCGGCGACTACCTGGGGTCAGGGCTCGACGGCATGACGCTGGTGGTGCACGCCAGCGGTCAGGACCAGTGTGGCCAGATCCTCAAGGGCGGCACACTCGTCTTCCATGGCGACGTCGGGCAGACATTTCTCTACGGCGCCAAGGGCGGCGAGATCTTCGTCCTGGGCAATGCCGCGGGGCGGCCGCTGATCAACGCCGTGGGCCGGCCGCGCGTGGTGATCAACGGCTCGGCCCTGGACTACCTGGCCGAGTCCTTCATGGCCGGCATCCCCACCGACGGCGGCGGGTTCTGCGTCTTGAACGGCGTGACGTTCGACGTGGACGGCCGCGTCATCGATCAAGAGACGCCCTATCCGGGCAGCAACCTGTTCTCGCTGGCCTCCGGCGGGGCGATCTACGCGCGCGACCCTTTCGGCCGGCTGGACGAACATCAACTCAACGGCGGACGCTACGCCGAACTGACCGACGAGGACTGGGCCCTCATCCGCCCCTACCTTGAGGAGAACGAACGCCTCTTCGGAATTCCTCTGGAGGCGCTGCTCACGGTGGACGGGCGGCGGCGCCCGCCCCACGACGTCTACCGCAAGGTCGAGCCGCGCGAACTGGCGGTCTTGAAGTAGACTACGCCGCGTACTTCTTCGCCCAATCGCTGACGAGAGGAATCGTGAAGTCCTTCCCGTTGTACGTCTGGTACGCGTAGTAGAGAGAGAGAATCAACCAGGCGAGCCAGAGGATCGGACCGAGCAGTAGGGCGCCGAGCCATCCCAGGAATGGGATGTTGGCGACGATCGCCAGCGCGACATAGATGACCACCCAGGCGATCCCCCAGAACAGGGCCGTCCAGCCGTGGCGCCGCATGAAGGCGTCCTTCTTCATGTCGGTGAGAATGATGACCAGGGCGATGATCCAGATAGGATAAGCGAGCGCGGCGAGCAACCGATTGGACTGCTCCGGCGTGGTTGACTGACTGTTCATCTGACACCCCTCCTTAGGTAGCGCGTGTTGTGAAACTTCAAAAAGCACCCCCTGAGCCTGACCGGCAACCCGTTCGTGAGGGACACCTTCTTCCCCTCCACACAGGCGGCGTCATCTGGCCCACATGCGCTGGGGTTCGCTATGCTTCATCTTGTCGTGGCGGGCCGACCCATTCCCACCCTGCGCTGGCTGATCCTGCTCTCCCTGGCGGAGATCGCCACCATGCTGACGTTCTCCACCTACACCGCGGCGCAGCCGTTGCTGGCGGAGCGGTGGAATCTCTCCAGCGTCCAGGCCGGAGCGATCTTCGCCGCGCAGCAGGCGGGATACACGGTGGCCGTGCTGTTCCTCAGCAGCCTCACCGACGTGCGCGGGGTGCGGCGCATCTACCTGCTCTCCGCGGGCTGGAACGCGGCGGCTGGCGTGCTTTTCGCCCTGGGGGCGACCGGCTTCGTCTCCGCCCTGCTACTGCGCGCGCTGCTGGGCGTGGGGCTGGCTGGCACCTACATGCCCGGTGTGCGGTTGGTCGCGGAGACCTTCCCCCGGCAGCGGCGGGGCGCGGCGCTGGGCGTCTTCATCGCCTCCTTCAGCATCGGGGCGGCCCTCTCGCTCTTCCTGGCCGGGCGACTGCTGCCGCTGGGGATCAGGACGATGTTTCTGCTGATGGCGGTGGGCCCGCTGCTGGGCGTGGTCCTGGCCTGGCCGGTGGTGCACGATGTGCCGCGGGCGACGACCGGCGTACCGCGTCCCCGCGGCCTCCCCTTTCGCGACGTGCTGCGCAACCCCGCGGCGCTGCGCTTCATCGGCGGGTACACGGCGCACAACTGGGAGCTCTTCGGCATGCGGGCCTGGATTCCGATCTTCCTCACCGCCGCCTGGAGCGCGCAGGGCGCCTCCCTCACCGAGGCCACGCGCCTGGGGACGGCGGTGGGCAGCACCGTGCTGCTCGCGGGCGCGGCGTCCAACGCGGCCGGGGGTTGGTTGAGCGACCACGTCGGGCGGCGCCGTACGATCCTCATCTTCCTGACGGCCTCGGCGGTCTGCTCCGCGGTGATGGGCTGGCTCCTCCCCTTTGGCCTCTCCGCCGTCATCGCCGTCGCGCTGCTGTACGGGATCTTTACCACTGCGGAGTCCTCCACGCTCTCGACCGCGGTCGCCGAGAGCGCTTACCCACACGCCCTCGGCACCACGATGGCCGTGCAGTCGGCGGTCGGCTTCGTGGCCACCATCATCTCGCCGGTGCTCTTCGGCGCGCTGCTCGACGCCTATGGATGGGGCTGGGCCTTCATGTCGCTGGCGGTCGCCGCGCTGGTGGGCGTGCTGATTGTGGCGGTGAGAGGAAGGCAGGCCTGATCCCGACAATGACACGGCTCTACTTTGAGGAGATCGTCATCACCGGCAAACCACTGCTGAACGTGCATATAATGTTTCTGGCCGGGCGGGTACCGAAGTGGACAAACGGGCCTGACTGTAGATCAGGTGGCTTGCCTTCGGAGGTTCGAATCCTTCCCCGCCCACCATCATCAGTCCATTGCTTGATGGATGACTCGAAGCCTCGCCACGGATGGCAGAAGGAACGCACCGCCCGGCCATCCTGGTAGTCCCAAGGACACTACCATGCTTGCACGTTTTTTTGACCGAGCCCCCCAATCCCCGGTAAAATTAATAGGATTTCCCTCTTTTGCGCGCCTATGAGCCGATGCTGAGCGGACTGCTCCCTTTACTCCGAGAAAGCCCTCCGTACGCCCGGATCCGCGGCGCCGTACAGGAGCGGCGTCCCATGTGGGTCCAGGGTCCGGCGGGCGCGGAGAAGGCATACCTTTTGGGGGCGCTGCTGGCCGACCCCGAGGTGGCTGTGGAGACGACCGTGATCGTCCTCCCCGGCCGGGACGCGGCGGAGCGGCTGGCGGGGGACCTCACCCTCTTCGCTCCCGCTCTGGCGGACCGCCTGGCCTTCTCCCCGTACTGGGAGGGGACGCCCTTCGTGCGGGCGCAACCCTCCCCAGACGCGGTGGCGGAGTGGCGGGCACTGCTGGAGCGCCTGGTGATGGGCGCGCCGACCATCGCTCTGCTGCCGGTCTCCGGCCTGCTGCGCCGTCTCCCCTCGGCCGAGCAACTGCGGGTGGAGCGGCACCAGATCCGGCGCGGGGAGCGGTTGGAGCGCGACACCTTCCTCGCCCTGCTGGCCGCCTACGGCTACGAGCGGCTGCCGCTTGTCGAGGAACGCGGGCAGATGGCGGTGCGCGGCGGGGTGATCGACCTCTTCCCTCCGGCCGGCGGCCCCTACCGCATCGAACTGTTCGGCGACGAGGTGGAGTCGCTGCGGGAGTTTGACCCGGCGACGCAGCGCAGCATCCGCGAGGTCGAGGAGGTCGTCCTGCTGCCGCTGCGCGAACCGGAAGAGGACCTCACCGCAACCCTGCTGGACTTCCTCCCCCCGGACTCGCTGATCGTGCTCGACGAGGAACCCGAGCTCGCCGGGCAGGCCCGCGCGCTGCTGGAGCACCCGGACGACGAGGCGGAGGCGCGCCATCTCTCCTGGACGGACGGCAGCGCGCTGCTCGTGGACCGGCGGCGGCTCGTGCTGTCCACCCTGCGTGGCGCGGTGCCGCCGTATGAAGAGGTCCTCCTGCGCTTCGGCGGTGTGGAGGCCTTCGGCGGACAGACCCACCTCCTCTCGCGCACCCTGCGCGAGTGGACGGAGCAAGGGCGGCGGGTGGTGGTCGCCACCGCGCACCCGGAGCGCGTCGGAGAAATCCTCGGTGACCAGGGCCTGACGGTCCCCACCGTCGCCGGAGTGGAGAGCGCGCCCCAGCCCGGGACGATCACCGCCGTGGAGGCGGCGCTCTCCCGTGGGTTCGTCTTCGAGACGGCTGCGCTGGCCGTGATCACCGACAGCGAGATCCTGGGGTGGCGCCGCCGCCGGTCGCGCCTGCGCTTCGCCCGGCAGGGGAAGCGCATCACCTCCTGGGCGGACCTGGTCCCCGGGGACTTCGTCGTACACATCCACCACGGCATCGGCATCTACCGCGGCCTCGTCCACCTGACAATGAACGGCAGCGAGCGCGATTACCTGTTCTTGGAGTACGCGGGGAGCGACCGGCTCTACGTCCCGGTGGATCAGATCGGCCTGGTCGAGCGCTACATCGGCGTGGAGAACGAGGCGCCGAAGATCCACACGCTCGGCGGTGCGGAGTGGGAGCGGGAGAAGCAGCGCGTCAAGGAGTCGGCGCGGGAACTGGCCGGCGAACTGCTGGGGCTGTACGCCGCCCGCGAGACCGCGCCCGGGTTCGCCTACTCGCCGGACACCCCCTGGCAGCACGAACTGGAGGCGGCCTTCGAATACGAGGAGACGCCGGACCAGTGGCAGGCCATCCAGGACGTGAAGCGAGACATGGAATCGGCCAAGCCGATGGACCGTCTCATTGCCGGGGACGTCGGCTACGGGAAGACGGAGGTGGCGCTGCGCGCCGCCTTCAAGGCCGTGATGGACGGCAAGCAGGTGGCCATCCTGGTGCCCACCACGATCCTGGCGCAGCAGCACTACGACGTTTTCCTCCGCCGGCTGGCGCCGTACCCGATCAAGGTGGAGGTCCTCAGCCGCTTCCGCACGAGGCGCGAGCAGACGCGCATCCTCAATGAACTGGCGGAAGGCAAGGTCGACGTGATCATCGGTACGCACCGCCTGCTGCAGAAGGACGCCACCTTCCGGGATCTGGGCCTGGTGATCATCGACGAGGAGCAGCGCTTCGGCGTGGAGCACAAGGAAAAGCTGAAGCAGCTGCGCAAGCAGGTGGACGTGCTGACGCTGACGGCGACGCCGATCCCGCGCACGCTGCACATGTCGCTGGTCGGGCTACGCGACATGTCGGTGATGGAGACGCCGCCGGAGGCGCGCCTGCCCATCCAGACCGAGATCCGGGAGCACGACGAGGCGCTGGTCCGCGAAGCCATCCTGCGCGAACTGGAGCGGGGCGGCCAGGTCTACGTGGTGCACAATCGCGTGCAGACCATCGACCGCGCCGCGCGCGCCATCGCCCGCATCGTGCCGGAGGCGCGCATCGCCGTGGCCCACGGGCAGATGCCGGAGGAGAAACTCGAGCGGGTGATGATGGACTTCCTGGGCGGCCGCTCCGATGTGCTGGTCTGCACGACGATCGTGGAGATCGGTCTGGACATCCCCCGCGTGAACAGCGTCATCATCCAGGACGCCCACCTGATGGGCCTGGCGCAGCTCTATCAACTGCGCGGGCGGGTCGGCCGGGCGGACCGGCAGGCCTACTGCTACCTCCTCTATCCGCGCAGCGAGAAACTCACCCCCGAGGCGGAGCAGCGGCTGCAGGCGATGCAGGAATTCGTCGAACTGGGTTCGGGGATGAAGCTGGCGATGCGCGACCTGGAGATCCGCGGCGCCGGCAACCTGCTCGGCCCGGAGCAGCACGGCTACATCTCCGCCGTGGGCTTCGATCTCTACTGCCGGCTGCTCGACCAGGCGATCCGCGAACTGCGCGGCGAGATGGTGGACGACACGCCCGACCCGACCATCGACATCAACGTCGATGCCTTCATCCCGCCGGAGTACGTCGCCGACGAGACGCAGCGGATGAGCCTCTACCGCCGGCTGGGCGCGGTACCGTCCCTGGAGGCGGCCGACCGGCTGGCGGAGGAGTTCCACGACCGCTTCGGCGACCCGCCACCGCCGGTGCAGCACCTCCTTCAGGCGGTGCGGTTGCGCGTCCTGGCGAAGCGGGTGGGCGCTGCGGCGGTCGTGCGCGAGAGCGGCCAGTACACCATCCGCCTCCGCCCGGCGGCGCACCTGCCCGAACCGGTGCAGCGGCGGCTGCGCATCGCCTACGGCCAGCGCGTGCATGTCACCCCCGCCCTGGTCGCCATCCGCACCCAGGCGCGGCACTTCTTGGAGCAGGCGGGTGAGATCCGAGAGGTTCTGGAAGCGGTATCTCGGTTCAGCCGGCAGCGCACGGAGGAGACGCTGCCGATTTCCTGACGACCGCGGATCGCGGCGTCGATGAAAGGGGCAATCGAGTGAGTCGAAGACGGAAGATTGGCATTGCGATCCTCGTGGCGGTCGTGGCCCTGGTGGCGGCGGGCGCGGCCTACGCCGTCACCTTCGGCGCGGATCTGCGCCTGACCATCCGGGGCCGGCCCGTCGGGTTCGTCATCGCCGGGCTGCGCACGCGCTCCGCGCTGGCCGCCACGGTGAACGACGAACCCATCTACTGGAGCGAGGTGGACCAGGAGGTCGCCCGCGCCGCGGCCCAGTTCAACGTTACGCTGAGCGGGGCGGAGGGGGAAAAACAGCGCGCCGAGTTGACCGGCGCCATGACCGACCGGCTGATCGACGAGCGTCTGATCGAGCAGGCGGCCCGCAAGCGCGGCGGGGAAGCCAACGACGCGCAAGTGAACGCCGAAATGGCGCGGATCATCGAGCAGTTGGGGGGGGAACAAGGCCTCCAGGCGGCGCTGTCGCAGCGCAACCTGACGATGGCGGACGCGCGCCGGATCGTCCGCCTCACCCTGACGGTGCGGACGCTGATGCCGCTGGTCACCGAGGTCAAGGTCTCGGATGACGAGGTGCGCAAGTTCTTCACCGAGCGCCGCGCCCAGTTCGACGAGGCGGAGCAGGTGCGGGCCAGCCATATCCTCATCCGCGCGAGCACGCCGCAGGAGGAGGAGCGGGCCAAGCAGACGATGGTGCTCATCCAGGGACGTTTGGCCAAGGGCGAGAAGTTCGCGGACCTGGCCAAACAGTATTCAGAGGATCCGGGCAGCAAGAGCAACGGCGGGGATCTGGGGTTCGTGGCCAAAGGGTCGCTGGTGCCCGAGTTTGAGAAGGTCGCCTTCAGCCTGAAGCCCGGCGAGGTCAGCCCGCCGGTGAAGACGCAGTTCGGCTACCACCTTATCCTGGTGCAGGAGCACAAACTCGCGCGCCAGGCCACCTTCGCGCAGGCGCAGGGACAGATTCGCGAGCAACTCCTGCAGCAGAAGCGCGAGGCGGCCTTCCAGAAGTGGCTGGAAGCCGAGCGCAAGCAGGCGACGGTCAAGCGCTTCCCGCGCCCGTCGTAACGCCCCATGGGCAGCCGCTACGCGTTCGACGACCTGGTATCGGTGATGGCCCGCCTGCGCCGCCCCGGCGGCTGCCCGTGGGACCGGGCGCAGACCCCGCGAACGCTCCGTCCGTATCTCCTCGAGGAGACGCACGAAGTGCTGGAGGCGATCGACCGCGGCGACCAGCCCGCGCTGCGCGAAGAACTGGGCGACCTGCTGCTGCAGGTGGTCTTCCATGCGCGCATGGCTGAAGAGGAGGGGCACTTCAGCGCCGGGGACGTCGTGGACGGCCTGGTGCGCAAACTGATCGAACGGCACCCGCATGTCTTCGGCGACGCGCAGTTGGACACGGCGGAGGCCGTGCTAGCCCACTGGCAGAACGCCAAGCAGGCGCGGCGCGACTCGCCCTTTGAAGGCATCCCCGAGGCGCTGCCGGCCCTGGCGCGCGCCCAGAAGGTGCAGGAACGCGTGCGCCTGCTGGGCTTCCGCTGGCCCGACCTGCAGGCGGCGGTGGCGAAGGTGCGCGCCGAACTCGACGAACTGAAAGCGGCGCAGGGCGCGGAGGCGGCGGCCGATGAGTTGGGCGATGCCTTCTTCACCCTGATCAACGTCGCCATCTTCCAGGGGGTGGACGCCGAGCAGGCGCTGCGCGATGCCACGCGCAAATTCGTCGACCGGTTCGCGCGGGTGGAGGCCCTGGCCGCGGCCAGCGGCCGCCCGCTGCGCGAGCACTCCCTGGACGAACTGCTCGCGTTATGGCAGCAGGCCAAGAGCGGCCATGCGGGTGGATAAGTACCTGCAGATCAGCCAGCTGGTCAGGCGGCGCGTGATGGCGCAGCGCCTCTGCGACGCCGGACGCATTCAGATCAACGAGCGCCGCGCCAAACCCGCCACCCCCGTGGCCGTGGGTGACGTCCTCGACGTCAATCTGGGGGAGCGGCGGCTGCGCGTCCGTGTGCTGCACCTCCCCGCCTCGCCGCGCGAGGCGGCCCGCACGCCGCCCTTCGAGATCCTGGATCAGGTACGCTCCGGCCGGTGGCCGTGATGCCCGCGGTTGGCACGATCCGCGCGCGCGAGATCCTCGACTCCCGGGGCAATCCCACGGTGGAAGCCGACCTGTATCTGGACGACGGCTCCTGGGGGCGGGCGGCGGTGCCCTCCGGCGCCTCCACCGGCGAGGCCGAGGCGTTGGAGGCGCGGGACGGCGACCGACGGTATCTCGGGCGCGGGGTCCGACAGGCGGTGCGCCGCGTCAACGAAGAGATCGCCGCGGCGCTGCGCGGCCTCCCCGCAGACCAGCAGCAGATCGACCAAAGACTGATCGCCCTCGACGGCACGCCCAACAAGTCGCGGCTGGGCGCGAACGCCATCCTGGCGGT
>Ga0209001_1000351_pt1 | contig 10389 bp, 10 predicted proteins | sample Rifsed13ft2_FD_184006 | JGI IMG/M metagenome (GOLD analysis project Ga0209001, IMG submission 184006) | Soil microbial communities from Rifle, Colorado, USA - sediment 13ft 2 (SPAdes) (version 2) | ecosystem: Environmental > Terrestrial > Deep subsurface > Rock core/Sediment | place: Rifle...
TTCAGGACGTGCGTGTAGATCATGGTGGTGTTCACGTCCCGCCGCCCTGCCATCCTGGTGTCCCGGGCCGCCGACTACTTCACCGCAGCCGCGCCCGCGTCGGAGCACTCCTGGTCCTGCTGTCCCGTTCCGCCGCCGCAGCCGATCCCCCCGATGACCTGGCCGCCGCTCACGATGGGCGTCCCGCCGAGCGTCGGGAGCGCCTGGCCTTGCAGCACGGTCGGCACGAGCGCCCAGAACCCTCCCTGCGCCGCCAGCTCGGCCAGCTCCTTCGTCGGGCGCTTGAACGCGGCTGCGGCCACCGCCTTGGCGCGCTTGAAGGAGAGAACGCAGTTGTACCTGTCCTTTCCCACCGTGTCGGTGTGTCCCACGACGCTGATGTCCACCGGCGCGCGGTCGAGGATCGTCCGCAGCATCTTCGGCAGCAGCGCTTTCGAATCCGCGGTGAGATCGGTCGAATCGTGTTCGAAGTAGAGGATGAACCGGACCGGCGGCTTCGGGAGGGCGGCGAGGGCGGGTCCCACGATGGCCCGCACCTCTTTTTCGGGCATGACCGTGGGGATCCCCGGAGGGGCGCCCGCCTCGACGGAAACCGTCTGCCGGGGCCGGTCGAGACGTCGCTCGACGCCCGCGCTCGATACGACGATGGCTCCGGTCTTCCCATGTTCGTCCGGAAGGAGAACGATGACGTCCCGGGAGGGCGGCTTCGGCATCGTGGCGCAGGCGGCCGACAGAAGGAGGACGGGAACAAGAAGGAGGAAGAATCGACGGCTCCCCCGGGATGCCGGTCCCGCGAGGCGGCTACGCATTCGGAGTCATGGGGAGGAAGGTTCCCCCACCTTCACGGCGAAGCGTGTTCCCCGGATGCCGATGGTGGCCGTAGGGGTTTCGAAGCGGACTTTCCCGGGCGCCATTTTCCCGATGATGCCCGAGAGGTACGCCATGGTCCCGCGGGAGATGCGCGCCAGCAGGTCGAACGTTCCCTTTTCGGGGGAGAAGAGGAAATTCCGGACGACGAGACGGCTTCCCGGGCCGAGGGAGAGGGAGGAGTCGTCGCGGAAGATGACGCCGAGCGATCCGGCGGGGCCGGTGTCGAGGGCGTCGCCGACCTCCAGTCTCAATCCCGGAGCGGCCGTGAGGATCCTGTCCCCCCGGGTGACGGTGGCGGCTCCCGTAACGCTTTGCACCACTCCGATCGCCTCGCCGGCGTCGGCCGGACCGATCCGCGCGACGATGCACAACGCGGCCAGCAGGATCGCCGCGGTAAGGGTGCTCTTCATCCTGTCCTCCCCACGGGCTCCGGGCATGCCCCCTCCCTTCACTTATACCCCTCTCCCCCCGGGGAGTGTCAATGGTCCGGCTTGATGCGGGTATTCTCCCGGATTATGCTCATGATCATACATGATCATATTCGAATCTTACGCGGTACCGACGAAAGGAGAGCGCGATGGGAAAACGTAGCGCATGGAAGGTCCTCGCGCCGGCAGGGGCCTGCCTGTTCTTCGCCGTCCTCGCAGGCTGCGCCGGGCTGGAGTACGCGCCTAAACGCTCGATCATGTATTACCACAAGGAACTGCCCGCCGCCGACCGGGCGGTCGAGGCGGCAAGGGCGGCGGGGAAGGACAAGGAGTGCCCCGCAGAGTTCGCGGCCGCCGAGAAGATGAAAAACGAGGCGTACGAGATCTATTGGTCGTGCCGCACGAAGGAAGGGATCGGAAAAGCGAACGAGGCGGCGGCTCTCGCGAAGTCGCTCTGCCCGGCGAAGGCCGCGCCCCCGAAACCCGCACCGGTGGTGCAGCCTCCTCTACCGCCCCCTCCACCGGCCGCGCCCACCGTGTCCCTCTCGGCGAATCCTCCCTCGATCGACGCGGGGAAATGCTCGACCCTCTTCTGGTCATCGGAAAACGCGAGCAGCGCATCGATCGACCAGGGGATCGGCGGCGTGGAGAAGAGCGGGTCGCGCCATGTGTGCCCCTCCGCGTCGACGCTCTACACGATCAGCGCAAGCGGTGAAGGCGGGTCCAACACGGCCAAGACGACGGTCACCGTCAATCCTCCGCCCCCGCCTGCGGCGAAGGTGATCGACCGGTTGGTCGTTCGCGTCAATTTCGATACCGACAAGGCGCTGATCCGGAAGGCGGACACCGCCGAACTTCGAAAGGCGATCGAGTTCGTCAAGAAATACCCCGGCCATAACGTCACCGTGGAAGGGCACACCGACAATGTCGGAAAGGACAAGCACAACCAGGCCCTGTCGGAACGGAGAGCCGCCGCCGTCAAAAAGCACCTCGTGGAGAACGGCGCAACCAGCGGCGACAGGATCAAGGCGGTAGGGTTCGGGAAGACCCGTCCCGTCGCCGACAACTCGACGGCGGAGGGGAGGTTCAAGAACCGGAGAGTCGAGATCCTGATCCTCTCCGAGTAGCGGATCCGTCTTCGCGAAAGCGAGGGGCACGGCCCCTCCCCCGAGAGAGGGGAGGGGCCGTGCCCCTGTGGTTTCCGGGCGGGTCCAGGCGCGGGAGCGCGCCGCCCGGATCTACTTGAGCGTATCGACCAGCGACTTCACGGCCGCCAGCGACTTGTCCATCATCGCCTGCTCCTCGGCGTTCAGCTTGAACTCGATGATCTTCTCCACGCCGCCTGCGCCCAGCACGACGGGCACGCCGACGAAATAGCCCTTGATGCCGAACTCGCCGTTCAGGTAAACGCAGGAAGGGAGGACCCTCTTCTGGTCCTTGAGGATCGATTCGGCCATGGCGATGGTGGAGGAGGCGGGCGAGTAGAAGGCGGAGCCGGTCTTCAGGAGGGCGACCACTTCGCCGCCGGCCTTCCGGGTGCGGTTCACCATCGCATCCATGACTTCCTTCGCCTTGGCGGCGTTGCCGTATTTCCGCTCCAGCAGTTCCATGACGGGGATCCCGCTCACGCTGGCGTACCGGACCAGGGGGACCATGTCGTCGCCGTGGCCGCCCAGGGTCATCGCGGTCACGTCGCGGACGGAAACGCCCAGTTCCCATGCGATGAAGGCGGCGAAACGGGCCGAGTCCAGAACGCCGGCCTGGCCGATGACCCGCTGGTAGGGGATGCCGGTGATCTTCTGGCAGAGAGTCACCATGGCGTCCAGGGGGTTGGAGATGACGATGACGAAAGCGTTTGCAGCGTACTTCCTGATCCCCTCGGCGACCTGGGTCATGATCTTCGAGTTCACTTCGATCAGGTCGTCGCGGCTCATCCCGGGCTTGCGGGGAAGGCCGGCGGTGACGATGACGAGGTCGGAGCCGGCGATGTCCGCGTAGTTGTTGGTCCCCTTGAGCGAGATGTCGAACCCGTCGATCGGGGAAGCCTCGGCGATGTCGAGGCATTTGCCCTGGGGCATTCCCTCCACGATGTCGAACAGCACCACGTCGCCGAGCTCGCGCAACGCGCAAAGCTGGGCGAGGACGCCACCGATCTGACCGCCGCCGATGACCGCAATCTTCTTTCTTGCCATGACCGCCTCCTTGGGGATGTGGGGTGTACTTGCGATGGAAACAATGCCAGGGAATATACCATAATTAAAAAGTATACAGTATACATACTCGGGTCGCCCGGAATCTCCACGGCGGTCCCCGCAATGCGCACGTCATACCCCGGCCGATATCGGCCACTACCTGCCGCGTTCGGTAACCTTCTTTTCCCGGGTCGTGGGATAATGGAAGCCTGAGGCCGTTCAGGCTTCTCCCCGGGGAGGATCGACATGGACCCCGAAGTTCTGGCGGATGCGTATTCGAAAGAAGGGGACACGCTCGCCGCGGCGCGGAAATACGGGGAAGCGATCGCCCTCTACGACCGGGCGATCGAAGTGCACCCGGAATGCTGCGAGGCGTGGACGAACAAGGCGATCGCATTGAGGGCTCTCGGGCGGAACCGCGAATCCCTCGCGTGCATCGAACGGGCCCTCGACATCTACCCCTCCCCGATCGCCGAGACCCTCCGGGATCGTATCCTCGGGGAGACGGGGGAGTAGGGCACCCGTCAGGCGTCGGCCGTCGTCAACGGGAAGAGGTGGCGGATGGAGTTCGCGTAATATCGGAGAAGCGGAAGCTCCTCCGGGATGGGGGAATACAGCCCGTCTACCTCCGACACCAGTTTCCGAAGGGTGAGGATCCGCAATCCGACGGTGACGGCGTAGTCCTGGTCCGAGCGCGGAATGTAGATGTGCGCGCCCGCGCCGGACAGCGACTCGATCAACCGCAAGGCCGCCGCCTTCAGCTCCAGTTCGCTCCAGCGTCCGTCCGGGCGGCGCAGGAACGCCGTCGCGACCAGGGAGACGGGGAGGACCGGGACCACCCTTCCCACCGACCGCATCAGATGCGACGCGAGCTTTTCCACTTCCATGAAACGCTCCTCCCTCGGGAGAGCACGCAGGTCGATGCGACGGTCCCGGCTGTACGCGCGCATCGACAGCGGCGACCCGAAGTTGACGCACGCGTATCCGAACCGGTACCAACGCCCCCGCAGCATGAGATGCACGTTCCGCAGGAGGAACTTGAGGGCGGTGACGACGGCGAACCCGGCGCCGCGCCGTGGCCCCCCCGCATCGAGGGCGAGCACCTGGCTGCGATCCTCGAGCGTCCGGTCGTAGTTGATCCCCACCGGGATGAAAACGATGTCCCGTTCCCCGTCCGGATCGAAGGCCCGGGTCATGTAGTCGAGAAGGCCGAGCCGCGGCGCGCGCAAGGCCCCGTCCTTCGTCAGCCCCCCTTCCGGGTAGATCGCCTGCACGACGCCGCCTTCCGTGGCCATCGCCACGTACCGCTCGAGGACGAGTCGGTAGAGCGGGTCCTTCGAGTCCCGACGGATGAAGTAGGCGCCCATCGTACGTACGAGGGTCTGAAGCGGCCAGATCCGGGCCCACTCGCCGACGGCGTACGAAAGCGCCGTGCGGGTGGCCGCGAGGTACGCCACCAGGACGTAATCCATGTTGCTCCTGTGGTTCATCACGAAAACGACGGCCGACTTCGGGTCCACGCGGGATAAGCCTTCCTCGTCGGCGAACCCGACCCGCACCCGGTACAGGAGCCGGGCGGCGCGCCGGGCGAGCCAGTACCCCATCCGGAAATAGGCGTAGGCGTTGAAGGCGGGGACGATTTCCCGGGCGTGCCGTTCGATCTCCGCCATCAGGACATCTCTCGGGATTCCGCGCTCTCGCGCCCGGGCCCCGGCCGCCTCGAGCACCTTCGGGTCGTACATCAAACGATCGATGAGAACCTGTCGTTTCGTAAGGGTAAAGGGGCGGATTTCCAGGTGGAGACGTTTGCCGATCTCGTCGAGGACGAAGTTGACCCGTCGGCGCAGGAACCAGCGGGCGCCGGGAAGGAGCAGGCGATCCACGGCCGCAAGGGCCGCCAGCAGGGCAAGGACGGCCACCACCCAGACCGGGAGGGTCACATGTCCGCTCACCGTCCCAGTCTACCATCAACCGTTGGGATATAATCCCGGCCGGGAGGGAGGCGTGGGGGGGAATCCGGCGAAATCGCAGAGGGTCGAAGCGGTCGTGCTCGTACACGGCCTTTGGATGACGGGAGCGGAGATGCACGTCCTCGGCGGTCGTCTCGAGGAGTCGGGTTTCCGCGTGCGCTACTTCCGGTACCGCTCCTGGCGGGGAGATCTCACGCAGGCGGCGGAGGCCCTCCGGGCGTTCGTCGAGGCGACGGAAGGGGAGCGCGTGCACCTCGTCGGGCACAGCCTGGGGGGGGTCGTGATCGCGAAGATGCTCGAGGAGGGCGCCCATTCCCGGCCGGGACGCGTGGCGATGTTGGGGTCCCCGATGGGGGGGAGCGCGGCGGCAAGAATCGTGTCCCGCCGCCGGTTCGGGCGATGGCTCGTGGGCGGGGTGATCCGCGAGGGAATCGTCGAGCATACGCCGAGGTGGCCGGGAGGACGGGACCTTTTCGTCGTCGCAGGGGACATCCCCCTGGGGTCGGGGCTTCTGCTCGGCCTTCCCAAGCCGCACGACGGCGTCGTCCTCGTGGAGGAAACGCGCGTCGAAGGCGCGCGGAACGTCACCGTACGCGCGTCCCACGTCGGGCTGCTCCTTTCGCGGAAAGTGGCCTCGATCCTGTCCGGCCATTTCCGGGCCGGCTGACCGGATCCTCCGCTGTCATGGCCCGATCGTCCGACGATTTGCGTCACGACGGTCCACCGGGCGTTCAATCTGGTAAATTATCCGGAGAAAGGAGGCACAGGGGAAACGGGAAGGTGGGGGGAGACAGGTTGAAACGCTGGTCGACGAGACGTTACAAGGAGGTCGCGGATGAAGAGGATTACGCTGGCCGTCGTTGGAATCGCAGTGAGCCTGTGCCTCGCCGGAACCGCGTTTGCGGCGAACGCAACAAAGGACGAGTGCGTGGCCAAGACCAAGGAATCCGCGGCGATGGTCAATGAGAAGGGGCTGGACGCCGCCGTCGCGGAGATCAACAAGAAGGACGGGAAGTTCGTGTGGAAGGACACCTACGTCTTCCTGATGGACCTGGAAGGGAAGATGCTCGCGCACCCGATGAGCCCGGCATTGATCGGGAAGAACGTGCTCGACATGAAGGACAAGGGGGAGCCCGGGAAATTCCTCTTCCAGGAGTTCGTCGGTGTCGCCAAGGGGAACGGCGACGGCTGGGTCGATTACATGTGGACCAACCCCGGCGATCCGAAGGCGCGCAAGAAGATCACCTATATCTACCGGGTTCCGGGGAAGGACCTGTTCGTCGGCGCGGGGATCTACGAGTAGTTATCCGCACCGGGGGATCGTCGGTTCCGGGCCGGGGGGCGTCCCCCCGGCCCTTTTTATTGACGTGCCCGGAATCCGGGTTCTCCCCGATCCCGGGACGAGTATACTGTCGGCATGGGGACACCCATGGCCAGGCCCTTGAACGTCGAAGAACTCCGGAATCCGTGCGACCCGAAGCGGTTCCGCTTCGAAACCACGGACGAGGTCGCCCCGCTTTCCCGCATCGTCGGCCAGCAGCGCGCCCTGGCGGCGATCGACTTCGGGCTGAACATGCACAGCCTGGGATTCAACATCTACGTGTTGGGGGAGAGCGGGACGGGGAAGGCCTCGGCCATCCGCACCTTCGTCTCGGAAAAGGCGAAGGCGGAGCCGGTGCCCACGGACTGGGCCTACGTCTTCAATTTCTCCGAGTCCGCCGAGCCGATCGCCGTCTCCCTTTCCCCGGGCCGCGGGGTGGAGTTCCAGCGCGACATGGAGGAGTTCGTCGCCGCCCTGAAAGTGGCGATCCCCAAGGTCTTCGAGTCGAAGGAGTACGAGCAGCAGAAGAGCCGGATCATGGAGGCGTTCCAGCGGCGCCAGAAGGAGCTCTTCGGGGCGCTGGAACTGGAGGCGGAGTCGAAGGGGTTCAGCGTCCGCGCCACGATCAGCGGCTTCTCCATCGTCGCCGTGGACAAGTCGGGGGAGGCCATCACGGAAGAGAAGTTCGGCGCCCTCGGCGAGCGGGAGAAACGCGAGCTGCGGGAGCGCGGCAGGCAGGTCCAGGAGCGGCTGGACGACGTGGTCCGCAACGTCAAGGCGGAGGACAAGGCGAACAAGGACGCCCTCGCCGAACTGGAGCGCAATACGGCCCTCTCCGTGCTCGGGACCCGGCTGGAGGAGATCCGGAAGCGGCACGAAGGGAACGGGAAACTCCTGGCGTACCTCGACGCGGTCCAGGAGGACATGCTGGCGAACCTGGAGGACTTCAAGGGCGGAGGCGAGGAGCAGCCCTCCCCGCTGCCGTTCCTCAAGCTCGCGAGGCAGGAACCGAACTTTTCCCGCTACTCGGTGAACGTGATCGTCAACAACGGGGGAATGAACGGCTCGCCGTGCGTCTTCGAGAGCAATCCCACCTACTACAACCTCTTCGGCCGGATCGAGCACAAGTTCCAGATGGGGGCGGCCCTCACGGACTTCACGATGATCAAGGCGGGGGCGCTCCACAAGGCGAACGGGGGGTTCCTGGTCATCGGGGCCCTGGACCTGCTGCGGAACATCTTCTCCTACGACGCCCTGAAGCGCGCGGTGCGGACGCGGGAGGTGAAGATCGAGGACGTGTGGGAGCAATACCGGTTGGTGACGACGACGACGATGAAGCCCGAGCCGATCCCGCTGAACGTCAAGGTCATCCTCATCGGGAACCCGGAGATCTACTACCTCCTCTACAACCTGGACGAAGAGTACCGGGAGCTGTTCAAGGTGAAGGCTGACTTCGATCACCGGATCGAGCGGACGGAAGAGACCATGGACAGCTACGCCGCCTTCGTCGCCACCAAGGCGAAGGAGGAGGGGCTCCTGCCCTTCGACGCCGCCGGGGTGGCCCGCGTTGTGGAGTTCGGGTCGCGGCTGGCGGAAGACCAGGGGAAGCTCTCCACGAAGTTCAGCGACATCTCCAACCTCCTGAGGGAAGCGTGCTACTGGGCGAAAAAGGAGGGAGCGGCGGCGGTGTCCGAAGGGCACGTGCAGCAGGCGCTGCGCGCGAAGATCCTGAGGAACAGCCGGATCGAGGAGCGGATGCGGGAGTCCACGGCGGAAGGAACGTTGATCGTGGAAACCGGCGGGGAGACGACGGGGCAGGTGAACGGCTTGGCGGTCTACGACATGGGGGACTACAGCTTCGGGAAGCCGTCCCGCATCACCGCCACCGTCTACGCAGGCAAGGGGGGGGTGCTGAACATCGAGCGGGAGACCAAGCTCTCGGGGAAGATCCACGAGAAGGCGGTCCTGATCCTCTCCAACTACCTCGGGCGGCGCTTCGCGGGCGCCTCTCCCATCAACCTCACCGCTTCGCTGACCTTCGAGCAGCTCTACGGGATCATCGAGGGGGACTCCGCCACCTGCGCGGAGCTGTACGCGCTGCTGTCCGCCCTCTCCGGATCGCCGGTCCGGCAGGGCGTCGCCGTTACCGGCTCGATGGACCAGAACGGGGCGGTGCAGCCGATCGGGGGGGTCAACGAGAAGATCGAAGGGTTCTTCGACCTGTGCCGCCTGCGGGGTCTCGACGGGACGCAGGGGGTGCTGATCCCGCGACGGAACCGCCGGAACCTGATGCTCAAGGACGAGGTGTTGCAGGCGGTGCGGGATGAGACGTTCCGCATCTTCGAGATCGACCGCGTGGAGGAGGGCGTGGAGATCCTGATGGGGGTCCCGGCGGGGGAGATCGGCGTCGACGGGAAATACCCGGAGGGGACGCTCTATCGCAAGGTCGCGGATCGGATCGACCGGCTGCGGGAGGCGGTCCGGGAAAAGAACGACGAAGAAAAGAAGAGGAAGAAGGAAAACGACGAGGCGGAAGGGAAGAACGGGTAGGGCTCCCCTCGTCGACAACACGAAACGACCCGAATCCGCGGGCCGTACGTCGTCCCGCGTCGGGAAAGGAGGCGCGTATGGCGATCCCGCTTCGGTTGACGCAATTCCTCGAAACGCGGAATATCCCCTATCGGACCGAGACGCACGACGAAGCGATCACGGCGCAGCAGGCGGCCCAGGCGTCCCGCGTGCCCGGCCGGGCCTTCGCCAAGACGGTCCTCCTCTCCGTGGACGGGAAGTTTCATATGGCGGTGCTTCCCGCCACGGAACGGGTCGACCTGGGCAGGGTGGGGAGCTGCCTGGCGGCACGGAAAGTCCGGATGGCCACGGAGGCGGAATTCGCTCCGGTCTTCCCGGATTGCGACCTGGGCGCCATGCCGATCTTCGGATCCCTCTACGGCGTTCCCGTGATCCTCTCCCACGAGCTGCTGGAAGAGGAGGAGATCGCCTTCACCGCGGGGACCCACCGGGATATCGTCCGCATGCGCACGAAGAATTATCTCGAGGCGGAAGCCCCGAAGGTGTGCGGCCGGGAGGAGATCCTGGCCTGAGGCGGTGTCCGGCGGGGAGGCCCTTGTCAATGGACCGCCTGGAGCTTCCTCTCCACGTGGACCGTGCTGGCCTGCGGTCCCATTTCGCCCGCTTCCTCGTGGTAACGGACGAGATCGCCCACTTCGAGCCGGTCGAAGTCGGCGTTCAACAGGCTGTTCCGGTGGAAGTAGATCTCCCGCCCGTCGGGCGTCTCGATGAAGGCGCATCCCTTGGCCGGAATCAGTCGCGCGATCCGCCCGCGGGGCGTCGGTTCGTGCGCCTTCACCCGCCCGCTGTGCCGTCGCTCGTAATCCTCGAGGCGCCTGCGCGCGGCGTCGAACACGTCGCGTATCGCCACGTAAACGTCCTCGTACGCCTGGTGCATTGAAGGCTCGCGGCCGACGACGATCTCCCGGCCGGGCAGGGTGAGATCGATCCGCAGGTGGTACAGGTTCCCCTGGTGCTGGCGGTGACGGGTCTCCACGATCACCCGGCACCCCATGATCTGTCGACAGAAATGGTCGAGC